>Ga0318553_10000247_pt1 | contig 16055 bp, 4 predicted proteins | sample GRESIP082b2f21_FD_203686 | JGI IMG/M metagenome (GOLD analysis project Ga0318553, IMG submission 203686) | Tropical soil microbial communities from Luquillo Experimental Forest, Puerto Rico - GRE.SIPMG.082b2f21 | ecosystem: Environmental > Terrestrial > Soil > Tropical forest > Bulk soil...
CATCAGCACCGTCCTAGGACCGGCGCGACGCGGCTGAGCGCAGCGCCCAGCCGCTCGCCGACGGCAGCCACTACTACCTCGGGCCGATCTCGCTCGACCGCCCGAACCACGGCCCGAGCGACATCCTGCGGGGAGCTCGTACCGGCATACCGCGGCAGGGCGACTTCGGTCGGGGCGGACATGCCCGCATCGCGCACCCCTCCCGGAAAGACCGTCGAGACACCGATGCCCGTTCCGTGCAGCTCTTGTCGCAGCGCCAATCCCAGCCCCCGTAGCCCCCACTTCGTCGCTGTATAGATGCTGCTGTTGACCGGTGTCGCGACAAGTCCTGCCACCGAGCCGATGAAGACGATGTGACCCGCTCCGCGCTGTCTCATCGGGGCCAGGGCGGCGCGCGCAAGTGCAGCGGGCGCAAGGAGGTTGATCTGGATCGCTTCCTCCAGCGCCTCATCGCTCGTGTCCGCCAAGTCCTGCGAGACACCGAGGCCGGCGCAGGCAACGAGGATATCCACGGGGCCGGCGTGGTCCAGCAACTCGCGCACCTCTGCCAGGTTGGTCAAGTCGGCGGCAAAGCACCGCGCCGGCGGACCCAGCTCGGTGACCAAGCGGACGAGCTCCGCGTCGCGTCGGCCGGTGAGGGTGAGAGCACAACCCCGCGCTGCCAACTCGCGGGCGATCGCCCCCCCGATGCCTCCCGTGGCGCCGGTGAGCAGGACGCCTCGACCTTCGAGTCGCATGCTCGAAACCCCTATCAGTTCTCGTGCCGAGAAATCGCGGCGGCGAGCGTGGGCACCATCAGAAGCGGTAGATGGCGCAACCGACCTGGATGCCTGAGCCGACACTCAAGATCAACCCAATGTCGCCGGACCTCACCAGCTTGTGTCGCCAGGCGTGCTGCAGTCCGTAGGGCAGACACGAGGAGAACGGGTCGGATTCGGTGGCGAGGTCGACGAATCGTGAGCTCGGTATGTTGAGGCGCGCGGCGAGTTCGGTGCGATCCGCATCGCACAGGTATGGGGGGAACACGGCAGCTATCTCGGAGGAGTCAAGCTCCTCGAGCTTCAGCAGTTCCTCGACAGCAGCGGGGATGCAGTCCAGGTAGTGGGTCGCCAGGTTCGGATCGCGGTCGATCTGTAACCAGCTCTGTCCATCTCGGTGCTGGAAATACGTTGTGAGCGCCTCGTCGAACTCCGGATGGTGGTGGAAGACGAACTGGCCGAAGCCGTCCGTGCCGCCGGCCCTGCCCAGAATCAACGCCGAGCCCGTTTCGCTGAGGCCATACAACGGGTGGCCGCTGTCGACGCTGTTGTTTTCGATTTCGGAAGCGACGACCATCACGTGTTCGGCCCTTCCAGCGCCGATCATCTGGACACCGACATGGCACGCGTTGAGGAAACCGACCGCGCCATTGAGCACATCGAAGGCGAAAGTCTTTGGTCCGTCGGGGGATTCAATGTCGTCGTTGACCCCAAGTTCGCCGGCGACAAGCGCAGCGATGGCCGGTTCTGAGATGAAGTCGTCTCGGTAGACCCCGGAATAGATCATCAGGCTAAGCTCTGCCGGGTCGAGTCCACTGTCTTCGAGGCACGCGGTGGCGGCCTGCACCGCCAGGTCGACCACACGCCGCGGCGCGGACTGCTCGGCAGGGGCCGAGCCGATCCCTTCGATCCGAACCCGGGGCGCCGCTGGTTGCTCTGGAGATGATTCGCCGATCGAGAGGCTGCGCCCGCGGTGGCCATTGGAGCCTCGGCGCAGCCGGTCGGGCAGGTCGTCGAATGTGTACAGCGCGGCGCCGACCGTCTGTCCCGAGCCGCTGATTCCGAAAACCACGTTGTCTCCGGACCTGATCCGGTTCCCACGGATGTGGTCATCGAGGGCCACGAAATGTGTTGTGCTGGCGGTGTTGCCCCTCTCCGCGAGGTTGGCAATGACGTTGCCCGGATGGGCGACGGTCTGCCCGAACATCCGGTTCACCGCGACGACCGCGTCGTTGAGTGATGCCTCCGACGTCTGGTGCATCACGATGTGATCGCAGTGCTCGGGCCGCCACCCATGCCGTTTCATCACGGCGGCGACGTATGGCACGGAATGCTTGACTGCCACCGCGGTCGCGGCGATGGAGTCGACAAGCATGATCGCACCGCCGGCAGGTCCATCGCTCACCTTGGCCACGCACAAGGAGCTATACCGCCCGAGCGTGGCCATATCGATGTCGTGAAAGCCGACCCGGCCATTGGGGCCGCGCTCCAGAATCACTGCGGCTCCGGCGTCGCCGAGGGTGAGGCAGGCGAGTCGCGCGTCCGTCGGCCCCTGAATTTCCTTTTGCGCGGTCTCGGTCAGGTGAGTGATGTATTCGCCGCTGACCACCATGGCGCGCCGGACCAATCCCGTCTGCAGGAACGCGTCGGCCACGCAGATGCCGGTGAACATCCCGGCGCAGGCGTTGGTGATGTCGAAGGCTAATGCGTTTGCAAGGCCGCATTGATGCCGCAACCGTGCCGCGGTACCGGGCTCGAACACGAATTTGTGGCCGGGTCCGTCGCATCGGGAGATGTTGCAGGAGATGACCAGATCGATCTCTTCGGGCCCGTAGCTCGACCGGGCCAAGCAATCGGCCACCGCCTGCCGGGCGAGGTCGATCGAAAACTCGTCTTGCCCGGCCATCCGCCTATTCCTGATGCCGGTCAGGCGTTCCAACGGTATGCCGATCTCGGTGGCACATGCGGCGAGGACGCTGTCGGTCGGCACCACCTCCGCGGGCAGGTACGTGCCGATGCTTTCGATCACCGTGTTTCGCGTCTGCCGGCGGGCCGCGTGCTGGGGCGCCGACGGACGTGAGGCGAGGTGCTTCTCCGCCGTGTCCGAGCCGATGACCCGACTTCCGTTCGAGTGTTCCGCGGTGTCGCCGAGATCCGTGCCATCGACTATGGCCCCCTCGAAGGCCTCGCCGTACTCGGCGGCCAGCTCTGCGATTGTGCCGAATAGGAACACCGACTCGGGTCTCAGAGGCAGGCCGGCCCCGTTCGCTTTTACCGAAACCTCCAGGCTGTGGGTCGAGGAGCCGCCGCGAGCGAAGAAGTCGTCATGAACGCCGATCCGGTCCAGATCGAGCACGGCACACCAAATCTCGGCGAGGATCTCCTCGACGCGCGTACGCGGGGCGACGAACACCGGCTCCTCCGCGGGCGACGCTTCGGCCGCGGCGGTTAAGGCCCGGCGGTCTACCTTTCCGCCCGACGTGCGGGGCAATGCATCGGTCGCCCGGAACACGGCCGGGACCATAGCGGCGGGAAGCCATTCGAGGAGGAAGTGGCGCAGCTCCGCAGTTGTCGGCGCGGCTTCGCCTGCCAGCACGATGTGGGCCACCAGCCGGTCGTTCCCGCGGCCGTCGTTCGCTGCGACCACTGCGCTCTCCCGAACGCCGGGGTGTCTGTGCAGCGCCACTTCGACCTCGCCCGGCTCGATCCGCACGCCGCGCATCTCTACCTGGTCGTCGAGGCGCCCCAGGTACTCGATGTTTCCGTCGGGCAGGTATCGCGCCAAATCGCCTGTGCGGTAAAGCAACTGGGTCGGATCGTCGGCGGTCGGGTCCGCGATGAATCTGACGGCCGTCGCGTCAGGCTGGTTGAGGTAGCCACGGCCCACGCCGGTCCCACCGATGAACAGCTCACCGGGCACACCCACCGGCACTGGTTGAAAATTGGCGTCCAGCAGATGGACGCGGGTGTTCGCGATTGGTCGCCCGATCGGGACGGGTGGGCCGGACGCACCGCGCCTGCAGTGAAAGTAGGTAGCGGTGATCGCGGCCTCGGCGGGCCCGTACTCGTTCCACAGCTCGGCGTCCAGCGTGGCCAGGAAGCGCTGAGCGAGCTCGTACGGCAGCACCTCGCCGCCGCACGTTACCCGGCGCAGCCCAACGCAGGACTTGAGCGCCGGCTCGGCGAGCATGGAGCGCAAAATCGACGGCACGACATGCACCACCTGGGTGACCGACTGCTCGGCGATGGTCCGAACCAGGTAGCCGGCGTCCTTGTGGCCTTCGGGTTGCGCGATGACAAGCCGTGCGCCGGCGATCAGCGGCAAGAAGATCTCCGCGATCGAGGCGTCGAAGGCGACGGGTGTGTGGTGCAGCACTCGGTCTTCGGCGGTGAGCCGGTAGTTTTCCTGCATCCACAGCAGCACGTTGCGGATTCCGCCGTGGGTGTTGAGCGCTCCCTTTGGCACGCCGCTCGAGCCGGAGGTGTGGACGACGTAGGCGAGGCTGTCCGAGGTCACACCGGCGGCGGTCACAGCGGTGTCAGCGACGTCCTGTGTCACCGGTGTCGACGGCAGGTCGAGGCACACCCGGTGACCGGCGAACCCCGCCAGGCGCTCCAAATGTCGCCGGTGCGTTACGCAGACGGGCACGCCGGGCGCGTCGGTCAGCATGGCGGCAATGCGGTTGGTGGGTTGCGCCGGATCCATTGGCATGAAGGCGCCGCCCGCCTTGAGCACCCCCAGCATTGCCACGACCAGGTCTTCTGAGCGCTCCAATAGGACGGCAACGATGCTGTCCGGGCCTACACCCAGAAGCTGGAGCCGGTGCGCCAGCGCAGCCGCCCGCCGGTCGAGCTCCGCGTACGTCATCTCATGGTCGTCAAACGACACCGCGATGGCCGTCGGACTGCGTCGAGCCGTTGCCGCCACCATCTGGTGGAGGCAATCCGGCGCGTCGTAGCGGACTTGGGTTTCGTTCCACACCGCCTGCTCGCGGCGCTCGGTTTCGGTGAGGAGCGGCAACTCCGACAAACGACCGCCTGGATGGGTGACGATGGCGCCGAGGAGCGTCGCGAAGTGCCCGGCCATCCGCTCAACCGTCGCGTCATCGAAAAGGTCTGTGTTGTATTGCAACTCGCAGGTGAACTGCCCGTCCGTATCGGCCACCTGCATCATCAAGTCCAGGGGCGCACCGCCTTGTCCCATGTGGACGGTCGTCAGGTCAAGCGCCCCCCGACCCGGGGCCGCGCCGGTACCGCCCGGGCTGTCGCCGAAAAGCCGCGGCTGTTCCCAGGCGAACGAAACCTGGAAGAGCGGTGTATGGCTCAGATCGCGGGCCGGGCGAAGCCGCTCGACGAGCAGCATGAAGGGATACTCCTGGTGCGCGAGCGCACCCAGGACCGTCTCCTTGACACGGTCCAGCAACGACGTGAACGTCGGGTCGCCCTGCAGTTCGGCGCGCAGAACCACCGGGTTGGCAAGGTAGCCGACCAGACTGTCCAGACCCGCCCGCTCGCGGCACCCGAATGGTGACCCGATGAGCAGATCGTCCTGTCCGCTGTAGCGGTGCAGCAACGTCGCGTACGCCGCGAACACCGTCATGTACGGCGTCGCGCCGGAGCGCCGGCCTACCTCCTTGAGCGCAGCGGTCAGCCGACCGTCGACGGTGAAGCGATGCACGGCGCCGCGGTACGTCTGAACCGCCGCTCGCGGCCGGTCGATGGGTAACCGCAGATTCGGCAGTTCCCCGGCCAGTTGCCGACTCCAGTACTGCCACAGGCGTTCTCCCTCGGCTCCCTCAACCATCCGGACCTGGTCGTCGGCATAGTCGACGTAGCGCTGCGGGCTTGGCGGGGGTGGCTCTGAACCGTGTTCGGCGGCGTAAAGCAGGCGGAGCTCGTCGAGAATGACGTCCATGGACCAGAAGTCGACGGCGATGTGATGCACCGCCAAGACGAGGACATGCTCGCCGGGCGCGAGCCGTAGCAGGGTCAGCCGGAGCACTGAGCCGGTTTGCAGATCGAACGGGCGATTCGACTCCCGGCGTAGCCACTCGTCAAGCTCAACGTCGTCGGGGCCGAGGTCATGGCGGGCGATGCGCACCGGCCACTGTGGATGGACGAGTTGAAGCGGCTGGCCGTCGCGCAAGGCATACGTTGTACGCAGTATCGCGTGCCGGTCGACCAGCGCCTGGGCGGCACGTTCCAGCGCCGACACATCCAGGTCGCCGCTGATCCGCCCGGCATATGTGATGGTGTATGCGGGACTGCCGGGTGCGAGTTGATGAAGGAACCACAGGGACCGCTGCCCGTACGACAACGGATGCACCGACGCCGAAGCCGCCGCCCGCTCCATGAGCAGGCGGGACAGCAGCGCGCGCTTCTCCTCGGCGGAGAGCACGGAGATGTCGATGGACCTATCCGTCATGTTCGCCTTCCCCAGCGGCCAGTAGTCCTCGAAGCAGCTCGTCCACGTCGTCCTCTGGAATCTGCGCTAGCCGGGCAAGCAGATCCGTCCAACGTGAGTCAGCGCCACCGGCGGATTCCGGTCCGGTCGCCCCGTTAGGCCGCGCCGCGTGCGTGTCGGCTGACACCGTCGGATCGGGCTCCGCCGGACGGGCAGCCGAGAGCCGGTCGCCGAGCCAGTCGGCGAGATCCGAGACGCTTGGTCCGTCCAGCAGCTGAACGACCGGCACAACGATGCCCAATTCGCGTTCGATCTGGGCACGCAGCTCCACCGCGATGAGCGAGTCGACCCCGAGTCGGTTGAGGGGCAACTGAATGTCCAGGCGCGACGGTGTCAGACCGAGTTTGCCGGCAACTTGATCGCGCAGGTACGACTGGAGCAACGGTCGGCGCTCCTGCGGGCCCGCGCGGCGCAGAGTGTCGCCAGCGGCCGGCTGGCCCACGGGTGCCGGAAACAGGTCTGCGATCAGCGGCGGGTTCAGGCCCGGGCGCAATTCCGAGCGGCGCCGCGCCCAGTCCACGCGGAGGACGGCGACCTGGGTGGCGGGCAGCGGGAGCACATACGAAAGCGTCCGCACGCCGTCGGCCGCCGGAATGGCCTCAACGCCCTGCTGGGCAAGGTGACGCAGCTGCTCGGGCCGGGTGGCGAGACCGACCTCAGACCATGGCCCCCAATTGATGCTCAGCGCCGGCCGGCCCTCCGACCGCCGATGCCACGCCAACGCGTCGAGGAACGCGTTCGCCGCCGCATAGTGCGCCTGCCCCGGCGAGCCCAGCAGTGACGCCGCCGACGAGAAGAGCACGAAGAAGTCCAGCGCAGTGTCCCGGGTCAGCGCGTGCAAATTCCAGGCGCCCTCGACCTTGGGCGCCATGACGTCCCGTAGGCGTCGCTCGTCGAGGCGCGCAAGGATGCCGTCGTCGAGGGTCCCCGCCGCGTGCACGACCCCACGCAGCGGCGGCATGGACGCGTGGATGGACTCGAGGACAGCTGCGAGCTGGTCCGCCCGGGCGACGTCGCCGCGCGCGACAACCACCTCGGTGCCCTCCGCCCGCAATGCGTCGACCGTCTTCTGCGCGGACTGCGACATCGGACCACGCCCCATGAGGACCAGATGCCGTGCGCCCTGCTCGGCCATCCACGTGGCGACTACACGGCCGATCCCGCCAAACCCGCCGGTAATGAGATAGGTGGCGTCGGCTGCGAATCCGATTGGGGTCCGGGACGATTGAACAGCCGGTGGCGCCGGCTGGTCCACCGAAACGACGATCTTGCCGATCTGTTTGCCCTGCGCAAGACACCGCACCGCGGCGGCGGTCTGGGCAACCGGGAATGTCTGGACCGGTAGCGTCCGGAACACCCCTTGTTGGACGTGGGCCACGATGTCGCGCAACAGTGCACCCACGTAGGCGGGGCGATCCAAGATCAGCTGTGCCAGGTCGACGACCATGTAAGACGCGTTGTGCCGCAATTGCCACAGGCGTAGCCGGCCGTGCCCGTAGATGTCGCGCTTACCGATCTCCACGAAGCGGCCGTACGGGCGCAGCGTCGCGAGGCCCTTGGCGATCGCCTCACCCGTCAACGAATTGAGCACGACGTCCACGCCTTCGCCGTCGGTGGCGCTCAGCACCTCGTCGGCGAACGCCAGCGACCGCGAGTCGGAGACATGCTTGACGCCCAGTGCGTGCAGGTGCTCTCGTTTCTCCGGGGTGCCGGCGGTGGCGTATACCGTCGCGCCCAGCCAGCCCGCGACCTCGATCGCCGCAAGACCGACGCCACCGGCCGCCGAGTGGACGAGGACGCGCTCGCCACCGCGTAACCGTGCTTGTTCATGAAGGGCGTAGTAGGCCGTCAGGAAGGCGATGGGTATCGTGGCCGCCGCCTCGAAGCTCAGGTGCGCTGGCTTGGCGGCCACCAGGCACCGTTTAGTGATGACGAAGGAGCCGACGCCGTCCATCGCCAAGGCGATGACGGCGTCCCCCACTTGCAAGCCGTCTTGCAAGCCGTCCGAGTCGTCACCGATGGCGGTCACGGTGCCGGCGCATTCGATGCCCACCCGCACCGGCCCATCGTCCTGACCCGGGTACACGCCGAGGGCACGCATCGCGTCGATGAAGTTCAGACCGGTTGCGTGAACACGGATCTCGACCTCGTCCGATTTCGGCGGCCGTCGGGTGGCTGCCCGGGCACGAATATCGTCCAGCCCGCCGGGCTCCGGATACTCCATGCGGAATGGCAGGTTCGTGTCGGGTGTGGGCGCCTGTATGTCTGCGTAGTCGTAGGGGGCCAATCTCGCTACGTAGCGCCGGTCGCCACGGAGTGCCACATCGGGCTCGGGCGTTTCCGCGCACAATTCCCGGGCCAGTGCATGGAGCTCTTCCGCACTTCCCCCCAAAGACAGATCGACCCTCGAACAGCGCAGCTCCGGATACTCGTGGTCGATGCTGCGGCCCATCCCCCAGAGGGGTGCCTGAGCGATGGACACGGCCTCGCCGTCGCCGCCGATCGCCTGGGCTCCCCGCGTAACCAGCCAGAGGCGCGGTGTGTCCGGCCAGCCGGATGTTGTGAGCGCCTGCACGAGATGCAGCACGGTTGCGGCGCCGAGTGCCCGCGCAGACTCCAACGAATCGGTCGACGTCTCCGTCGGCGGTGCGGCCGTCAGGCTCCACAGGTGCACCACGCCACGACAGGGTGGCCGCTCGGAGAACGCTTCCCCGAGGAGCCGCCGGAAGTGTTGCGGCTGAGCAGGATTGAGGCGGTAACTGTCAGGCCCGAGGCGCGCGAAGTCAACGCCCGGCTCGACGAGCACACACGTCTGGAAACGCTGTGTAAGCAGGTGCCGCAGCGTGTCGGAAGTGGTGCCGCCATCGCTGAAGATCAGCCAACTTCCAGCTTCAACCGGTCCGCTCGACGCGACGTCGTCGGGCGCGGGGAGTGGCGTGGGCTGCCATCGCAGCTCGTAGAGCTCGTCACGAAGATCCGTCGCGCCTGTCGCCGGCCCAGCGAGGCCACCGGCTGGGATCCGCTGCAGACGCAACCCGCGGACCGCCACGGCCACCTGCCCGTCCTCGCGTAGCAGGAACACGTCGCCTTCGATGATGTCCGGCTCGGGGTCCGGCCCCGGGCGCAGCAGCGCGTGGCACCAAACGCCGTGTCGGAACGTCCCGGGGCTTCGTAACTCAGACACGCCCACCGGCAGGTACGTGTCGCGCGATTTGCCATTACGTGGGGGAAGCGTCGCGGCCAGGACCTGAAAGCAGGCATCCAGGACGGGGGAGTCGAAGCCGTCGGCGGCGACTATGGAGCCCCCCGCGGCCGGTGGCCTCAGCCGGGCGATCGCCTCGCCGTCGCGGCGCCAGATATCCGTCACGGCCTGGAATCCTGGCCCGTACTGCAGGCCATGCTCGGCCAGGCGACCGTAGAACGACGGCCCCTGGATCGTTTCTGGACAGAGGGCCCGGGTGACCTCGGGGAGGTGCCGTTCGTCCTCGGCGGCGTCCGGCCCGGGCGTATCGACGGTGCCGCTTGCGAGCAGCGACCACCCCGACGATCCCGATGTGCCGGGTTCCAGACCGTGGCACTCGAACAAGACGGGGCCCGGTGGAGCTCCCTGAAGTACCAGCTGGACGGTGCGCCGCTGGGCGTCGGCGAGCAGCAGCGGCCGGTGGAAGACGACGTCTCGGATCGAGCGCCTTGCCGCACCGAACGCCCGCGCAGCCCCGGCCACAACGAGCTCGAGGAGAGTGGCCGCGGGCAGGACCGCCGAACCATGGACCCGGTGGTCCGTCAGCACCGGCATCAGTTCCGTGCCGACCTCGATTTCGGAGAACACCGTGTTCGGGTGCACGGACGAGCGAAGCGGCCCGCGCCACGCCGGCTGGTCGGAGCCGACGGGCCGAGTCGGCCCGTTGCTCGTGAGGGTGGGATCCAGCCAGAAACGATCGCGTTGCCATGGGTAAGTGGGCGCCGCGACGCATCGCCCACCCCAGGGATGCAGCTGCTCCCAGGTGACCGGCTGCCCGCGGGTGTAGAGGGTGCCGAGTGACACGAGTAGCGTGTCGCGTCCGCCGTCGTCACGGCGCATGGACGGCAGCAGAGTGCTCGCGCGGCCCACGTCCTCCGCATCCTCGCGGACAGCGCTCAACAGGATCGGATGCGGGCTGACCTCCAGAAACGCATCATGGCCGAGGTCGAGCAGCCGCCGCACAGCCGCCGAGAAGCGCACCGGCGAGCACAGGTTCTCCACCCAGTAGGCCTCGTCGAGGGCACCCCCAGGCTCACCGCTGCCCAGCAGTTGGCCCGTCACCGTCGAGTACATGGGTATGGTTGCCGCCGCTGGCCGCAGCCCGGCGAGCACCTGTGTCAGGTCCGCGCGCAGCGCCTCCATCTGCGGGCTGTGCGAGGCCACATCGACCTCCACCCACCGACAGAATCGGCCGCGCTGCTGCAACTCGGTGACGAGATCGGTCAACGCCGCCGGATCGCCGGAGAGCACCGTCGATCGATGGCTGTTGCTCGCCGCCACCGCGACCCGGCTCTCCTGACCGGCGATGAGTTCTTGCGCCTCTGCAAGGGAGAGCTCCGCGGCAACCATGGCCCCGCGGCCATTCGCCCGCCCGAGCAGTCGGGCCCGCCCGCAAATCACCCGTGCGGCGTCTTCCAGGCTGAGGGCGCCCGCGACGTGTGCCGCCGCTACTTCACCCAAGCTGTGCCCTACCACGGCCTCGGGCTCTACCCCCCACGACCGCCACAGCGCGGCCAGCGCGACCTGCACGACGAAGATGGCGGGCTGGACCACGCCGATCTCGCTCAGCCGGGAATTGGTCTCGTCGGCGAGGAGTTCCGCGACTATCGATCCGTCCAGGTGCGGGCGCATGGCGCGGTCGCACATGTCCAATGCGTCCCGGAATGCCGGCTCCTGCGCATATAACCGCTGTCCCATGCCGAACCACTGCGAGCCCTGACCGGAAAAGAGGAAGACCACGCCCGGTTGCTGACCCGGACGGCACCGTCCGGCGGACATTCCTGGATGGGCTACGCCCTGTAGGTATGCGGCGAGACCCTTTGACAGCTCCGCGGGCGAGTCTCCAACAACGGCCAATCGATGGTCGTGGTGGCCGCGGCGCGCGCCGGCCGTATAGCAAAGGTCGGCAAGCGGCAACCCGGCCTCGAGGGCAAGCGCATACCGTCCCGCCAGTGCGGCGAGCGCCTCGGGGGACCGGGCGGAAAGCGGCAGGAGCTCGACGCGATCCTGCGGCCTCTCGTCCGCCGCTGGCGTGCCCCGAACCTGCGGGGCCTCAGTCAGGACGACGTGCGCGTTGGCGCCGCCGAAGCCGAACGAGCTGACTCCGGCGACTGCCCGACCGCCGTTCTCCGGCCACGGCGTGAGGGTCTGCGCGACCCGCAATGGCAGCCTGTCGAACGGAATGAGCGGGTTCGGCTCCGCGAAGTGCAGGCTCGACGGAATTGCCCGGTGGCGCAGCGCCAGCGCAACTTTGATGAGCCCGGCCACCCCGGCCGCCGCCTCCAGGTGGCCGATGTTGGTCTTGACCGAACCGACCAGGCACCGGCTGTCCGGCGCACGGCCCTGCGCAAGGATCGTGCCCAGAGCCTTCGCCTCGATCGCGTCACCCAGAGACGTGCCCGTACCGTGCGCTTCGACGTAGGCCACCGCGCCCGGCGACAGATCCGCGCGGCGGTACGCCTCGGCCAACACGGCTTCCTGCGACAGTCGGCCCGGTGCCATCAACCCGTTGGTCCGGCCGTCTTGGTTGGTGGCGCTGCCACGGATCACCGCGTAGACCGGGTCACCATCGGCCAACGCCTGACCCAACGGCTTGAGGACGACGATTCCGGCGCCTTCGCCCCGCACGTATCCATCCGCCCGGGCGTCGAAAGTCTTGCAGCGACCGTCCGCCGCCATCACTCCGGCCTCGCTGAAGTTCACACCGAGCGCCGGCGACAGGATGACGTTCGCGCCGCCGACGAGGGCGAGCGCGCACTCGCCCTCGCGCAGGCTGCGGCAAGCCAGGTGGATGGCTACCAATGACGACGAGCAGGCGGTGTCGATCGCCATGCTCGGCCCGCGGAAATCGTAAAAGTAAGAGAGCCGGTTGGCGGCGATGCTCAACGCGCTTCCGGTACCGGTGTAGGCGTCGATGAGCGCGGGCTGGCCAAGCTGGAGGTGCCCGTAATCATAAGTGGAGATTCCGATGAAAACGCCGGTGCGGCTGCCGGCAAGCCGCTCCGGCACCTGGCCGGCGTCCTCCAACGCCTCCCATGCCACCTCCTGCAGCAGGCGTTGTTGCGGGTCCATTCGCGCCGCCTCCCGCGGCGAGATGCCGAAAAACTGCGGGTCGAACTGGTCGACCTGATCGAGGAACCCGCCCCAGCGGGTGCCCGCGGTATCTGGGTCGTCCGCACCCCAACGGTCCGGCGGTGTCTCGGTGATGGCGTCCACGCCGTCGGAGAGCAGCCGCCAAAAGGCCGCCGGCCCGTCGGCACCCGGAAACCGGCAGCCGATGCCAACGATCGCGATTGGCTCGTCTGGGCTTGTGGCGCCGCCTACCGCCACTCCGCCACCGTCGTTCCCGGCGGCTGCGACGGGGCGTTCATCGGCTAAATGCTTGGAGAGCAGGTCGATCGTGGGGTACTCGTACGCGAGCGTGGGCGAGAGCTCGCGTCCGAGCCGGGCTTCCAGCGCGGCCGTCAGCCGGATGGCGCGAACCGAGTCAAGACCGTAGTGGGCGAACGATAACGAGGTGTCGATCTCCGTGGGTGACAGGCCGAGCTCTCGAGAGAGTTGGGAGACGAACCAGGCCGCGATCTCACCCTCGCCGGGCCCGTCGGGAACCGGTGCCTCCGCGGCGCGCGATGCCGCCGGACGCGGATCGGATGGATCCGGTGCGTGCCACTCGGCGAAGACCTCGAGGGCGCCGTCGAGGAAGCGCTCCCGACACCTGCTCCGCCGGACCTTTCCGCTCGACGTTGTCGGGATCCGTAACGGCTCCAACAGGACCACGGCGTACGGCTGGATCTCATGTTGCTCGGTGATCGCGGTACGGATCGCGTCGATAACCTCGCTGACGTCGACATCAACGATCCGATCGCGGTCCACCTCCTGCGCGACGATGAGCCGTCCGGAGCCACCTGGCTCCGGCGCGCCCGAGAAGGCTGCCCCACGGCCGCGGAGCAGCGCCGGATGGCTGTCCTGCACCGTGGCCTCGATGTCTTCGGGGTAATAGTTCCGGCCGCGGATGACGACGAGATCTTTGAGCCGGCCCGTGACGAACAACTCGCCTTCCATTTGGAAGCCCAGGTCACCGGTACGCAGGAACGGTCCGCGCCCGGCGTGTGCCCCGGTGCTTGCGAGGAACGCCGAGAATGTCTCCTCCGTTTCCGCCGGCCTGCCCCAGTAGCCCTGCGCGATGCTCCCGCCCGCGAGCCAAATCTCCCCGACCTCGCCAGTCGCACATGGCCGCAGGGTCACCGGATCCACGATGACGATCTCGTGGCCGCGCTGTCCGCGGCCGCAGCTGACGAACGACGTGGCGGCCGGGTGCTCCGGCGGGACGTTCACGACATGCTGCTCGCCCAGTGCCACGGCGTCCACGTATTGCACCACCGGCAGGGCCCACTCCGACCTACCGGACGCAAGCAGGGTGGCCTCCGCCAGCCCGTACACGGGATTGAATGCCTCCGGCCGGAAACCAGCCGGACCGAATGCGTCCGCAAATCGCTGCAGGGTGGCGGCGTGCACGGGCTCCGCGCCACACATGGCCGTCGTCCAGTTGGAGAGATCGAGGGTCGCGCGTTCCTCGGCCGTGCTGCGTTCGACACAGAGCTCGTAGGCGAAGTTCGGCGCGGCGGTGATCGTGGCGCGGTGTCGGGAAAGACCTTCCAGCCACCGCATTGGGCGCTCAATGAACGCCTCCGGCGGCATGAGGAATGAAGTGCAGCCGACGTAAAGCGCTTCGAGGATGCTGCCGATGAGACCCATGTCGTGATGGAGGGGCAGCCAGAACACGGCGATCGCGTCGTCGCCTCCGCGCCCCCATGCCCCATAGATGGCATCCAGGTTGTGCAGCAGATTGCGGTGCGTCACCACCACGCCCTTCGGCGAACTCGTTGAACCCGAGGTGTACTGCACAAGGGCGGGTGCGCTCGCATCGACGTCCGGCGCGACCCACTCCGCAGCGGCGGCTGGGATGACGGCGTCCACGGCACACCACTGCAGGGAACTCCCGCCGGCCAAGCCGTCCACCGCGGCCTTGAGATCCGCTTGCAACTCCGCCGTGGTGAGGACGAAGCCGGCTTGCGCATCCGCGACAATCGACGCGACGCGGCCGAATACCCGATTGCGCACCGGCGGGTGGACCGGCACTGCGACGGCTCCGGCATAGATGCACCCGAAGAAGGCGGCGATGAAGTCCAGACCCGAGGGGCAGAGGACCAGTACGCGTTCGCCGGCGGCGCCCCGTCGTTGCAAAGCGGACGCGATTGCTCGGGCCTTGACGTCCAGCCCGTGGTAACTAAGCCGGCTGTGTTCTTCCCCGCCCGGAGAATAGTGGCAATAGTCGAACGCGACCTTGTCTCGATAGCGTTCGGCTCTCTGCCGCATAAGGTCTAGCAAGGTTGGCGCCGTCAACCCCTGTGCCCTTTGCATCTTGTTACCCGATTTCGGCCTCAGCCAAGGGACGCCAGCAACGCCGTCCCGAGGACGCGATAACCCTTCGCCGCGAGAAGAAGCTCCTAACCGCGACGAGCGCGGCAACGCTCCTGAAGGTGCCGCACCGGATCGCCCAACCGTTGTTGACTAGGAAGAACACCTCAGTCGAGTTTAGCCAAGACGCCGACATGGGGGTGGGGTGCCGGGTGATCCGTGGGCGCTTGGCCGGGTGCGATCGTCCCACCTTCTTGAGGAAACTGAGGAATTCAGCGTTGCCGTGATGCTGGTAACAGGCGTCGGTGACCGTTGCCGGTCGCTACCCATTCGGCGGCGCCGACTGACCGGTTCGGTCGCGCGCCGACAGCACGACCGGGGCCCCACCAGCAGGCACCAGCAACGGGTGTGTGCGGCTGGCGCGACCGCCGGGGCGAGCATCAACCGCGCTTAGCCGGCGGTGCTGAAGCAGCGTCCGCAACAGCACGCGCGCCTCGAACAGCGCGAGCTCGTCGCCGAGGCAGCGATGCACACCGCCGCCGAACGGCAGCCAGGTGTGGGTCTCGGGTCGCGAGCCCAGAAAGCGTTCGGGACGAAAGGCCAGCGGGTCGGGGTGCAGGTCGGCGCGCTGGTGCAGTGCCGTGATGGCGATGACGATGTACGCGCCGGGCGGGACCAGCAGTCCGTTGAGGTTGAAGGCGCGCTGCGCACGCCGACCGGTGACCGGCAAGGCCGGGCGCAGCCGCAACGCCTCGGCGACGACCGCGTCAAGATAGCCGTCCTCGCCGCGGTCGACGCTCTCCTCGAGTGCAGCGAGCGCGTCGGGTTGGTGGACAAGATAGTCGGCCAGCCAGCCCAGTGTGACCGCGGTGGCGGCGTAGCCGGCCAGCATCAGCCCCCGCATCGAGCGCGCCAGGAACGCGTCGTCATGCGGCTCATCCTCCTGCTCGTTGAGCTCCAGGAACATGGTCAGGCAGTCGTCGGGGCGTGAGCCCGTGCGCCGGCGTTCCGCGATTTCTTCGAGGACGATCGCGTCGACAGCCGCGGCGGTGCGCGCGACTTTGGGGATCGGCACCCATCGGCCGCGGAGCGCCATTGTGACGAGGCCGACGCCGAGGAAGCTTGGGCTCTCGGTCACCCCGCAGTACGCGAGCATCGCGCGCTCCAGGCGCTG
>Ga0318553_10000249_pt1 | contig 15977 bp, 11 predicted proteins | sample GRESIP082b2f21_FD_203686 | JGI IMG/M metagenome (GOLD analysis project Ga0318553, IMG submission 203686) | Tropical soil microbial communities from Luquillo Experimental Forest, Puerto Rico - GRE.SIPMG.082b2f21 | ecosystem: Environmental > Terrestrial > Soil > Tropical forest > Bulk soil...
GCAGCTCGGGCTCGACGCCGGGCGCTTCGGCACCGCGGCGTGGAACCCGCTCGGCGCGCTCATCGCACCGGGCGAATCCGTCTTCCTCAAGCCGAACATGATCGCGCACCGCCACCGGCTGCGCGACGAGTGGGACTCGGTGATCACGCACGGCGCGGTGATCGCCGCAGTCGCTGACTACGCTGCGCTCGCGCTCCGGGGCCGCGGGCGACTGATGATCGGGGACGCGCCGCAGTCGGATTCGCGCTGGGATCTTCTGGTCGAGCGCATGGGGCTCGATGCGCTGGACGCGAACCTGCGCGGGCGCTGGCCGGGACTCGAGATCGAGCTGCTCGACCTCAGGGACGAACACCACGTCGAGAAGGACGGCATCTACGTCGAGACCGTCCGCCTGCCCGGCGATCCGCGCGGCGGCGTGGCCGTGGACCTCGGAGCGGACAGCGCGTTCGCCCCGCTCGACCGGACGCGCCGGCGCTACTACGGCGCGTACTACGACTGGGCGGAGACGAACCGGCATCACGGGCGCGGCCGGCACGAATACCGCATCTCGAGATCCCCGCTCGAAGCGGACGTGTTCATCTCGACTCCGAAGCTCAAGACCCACAAGAAATGCGGGCTCACGGTCAACCTGAAAGCGCTGGTCGGCATCAACGCGAACAAGAACTGGCTGCCGCATTACGTGTTCGGATCTCCGGGTGACGGCGGCGACCAGTTCGAGGCTTCGACGTTCAAGCACCGGCTCGAGAACGCGATCGTGATGCCGGCGAAGCAGCTCCTGATCCGCGGCGTCCCGGCGTTCAAGGATTTCGCGCGCCGCACGAAGCGCATGGGGTACGAGTTCTTCGGCGACACCGAGCAGGTCGTGCGCTCGGGCAACTGGCACGGGAATGACACGGTGTGGCGCATGTCGCTCGACCTGAACCGCATCCTCCTGTTCGGCGATCCCGCCGGCGCGATGCGCGAGCGCGGAAAGCCGAAGCGCTACTTCTCGGTCGTGGACGGCATCGTCGCGATGGAGGGCAACGGGCCGGTGGCCGGCGAGCGGCGGCCGGCCGGGCTCCTGATCGCGGGCGCGAATCCGGTCGCGGTCGATCTCGCGTGCGCGCGGCTCATGGGGTTCGATCCCGCGCGCCTGCCGATCCTGAGCGAGGCCCTGCATCCGCATCGCTGGCCGCTGTTCGAGGGCGGCGAGGCGGACGTCGTGCCGGTGAGCAACGACGCCCGCTGGAACCGCCCGCTCGCGGAGTGGCGGCCCGCCGACTCGCTGCGCTTCCGCCCGCACTTCGGCTGGCGCGGCGCGATCGAGTGGCGGGACTCCGCCGACTGACGTCCGGTCGTTCACCGCGTCCCCCGCTTCCGCCGCACTTCGGTCACGAGGCCATCGAGGATCGTGGTCAGCTGATCCAGCACGCGATCCGGCGCGTGATGCTCGACCACGTACGCTCGCGCGCGCGCGCCGGCCTCGCCGCGCGCGGCCGGCGCATCCAGCCAGCGCGTCACCTCGGAGACCAGGGCCGGGAAATCCGTCGCCACCGAGCCCAGCCCATGGCGCCGCACCACGCCGTCGGGATCCACGGACGACACGGTCGGCACGCCGTACGACCAGGCCTCCAGCAGCACGTTCGAGAATCCCTCGGCGGGCGAACTGTGCACGACCAGCGCGGCGCGCGAGAACAGCTCGGTGATCGCGCGATGCTCGAGGAAGCCGTGCACCTCGAGATTCGGCAGCTCGCGCGCCGCGCGCTCCGCGTCCAGCCACTGATCCTGGGTGAGCGGCGGCGGCGGCACCACGCCCGTCATGACGAAGCGCCGCTCCGGCATCGCGCGCGCGAGCTCCTGGAACCACTCGGGCCGCTTGGAGGCCTTGTACGTGCCGAGCCACACCACCACGCCGTCCTGCGCCGCGTTCACGCGCTGCGGCGGGATCTCGACGAGATTCGGCAGCACCTGGCTCTCGAGCCCGAAATCGGCGAGCAGGCGGCCGCGCTGGAACTCGGTCTGGGTGAGACGCCGGTCGGCTCCGCGCAGCGCGCGGCGATGCCACCAGCGGTCGCGCATCAGGGGGTGGAGCGTGAGCGCGCGCTCGACGTCGTGGTCGTGCGCGACGTGCTCGACGAATCCGGCGTTCCGCCAGCGCGCGACGTCGTGCGTGATCCCCGCCACGAACCCGCCGCCCTTCACGTAGTACACCTCGGCGTCCGCGGCGTTGAGCGCCCGGACGGTGCGCGTCAGGCGCGGATGGAAGAAGCGGATCACCGGAACCCGGCTCTGGGGCGGGTACGAGCGGTAGATGCCGATGTCGTCGAGCCGGATGTGCGCGGGCTGCCCGTAATCGCACGTGACGACGTTCACGTCGAAGTCACGCGCGCGCAGACCGCCCATGAGCTGCGCGAGCTGGACCTCGGCGCCGCCCGCGAACCGCCCGATCCACGGCGCGAGGATCGGGAACAGATAGGCGGAGTGAAAGCACAACCGTCCGCGGCCGCTCATGCCACGCACCGCTCGAGCACGGTCTCGAGCCGCGGCCGCACGTTCGCCCACGCGTAGGACTCGGCGGTCGCCCGCGCGCCCGCGCCGAGCCGCGCGGCGAGGTCCGGCTCGTCGCCGAGCCGCCGCAGCGCGGCCGCGAGCGCGCCCGCCTCCGCGGGCACGACGAGGCCGTTCTCCCCGTCCCGGACGAGTCCGCGCACGCCGGCGACCGGCGTCGCCACGACGGGACGTCCCCAGGCCATCGCCTCGAGCAGCGCGTTCGGCAGCCCCTCGCCGTGGCGCGCGGCGAGCACGACGCAGCGCGACTCCGCATAGAGCCGCGCGAGCGATGCGTGCGGGACGAAGCCCGCGAAGCGCACGTCCGCCCGTGCGTGATTCGCGCGCGCCTCGAGCCGCGCGCGCTCCGGCCCCGCGCCTGCGAGCGTGAGTGGGGCGGAGAGCGCGAGCGCCGCGTCGATCGCAAGGTCCATGCCCTTTTCCGGGATCAGCCGCCCGACACTCAGGATGGGCCCGCGCGGAGGCGGCGGCGTGACCGCGCGGCGCTCCGGGAGATCGAGCCCGTTTGGCACGACGACGAGCTTCGGCTCGACGACGCGCCGCACCGCGGGCGCATGGCGCTCGAGCTCGCGCAGCAGCGCGGCGCCGCCCTCCTCGGTCTGGATCAGCACCGTGCGCGCATCGCGCCACACGGCGGGATGCATCGCGCGCGCGCCCGGCGACTGAGCGAGGCGGTACTCCCCCTCGCCGCGGATCCAGACCAGCGCGGGGATCCCGGTCCGCTTCTGAATGCGCACGCCCGCGTAGCCGCTGACGAACGTCTGGAAGCAGAGCAGCGCGTCCGGCCGCGGGTCGAGCGACTCCACGACACGCGCGATGTTCGCGGCGTCCTGGAACGCGCGCACGACCGGAAACCTTCCGACCGGGAGCCGGATCAGATCGAATCCGTCCCGGCGTTCGTCGGCGCGCTCGCCCGGGCTCTCGCGGCGCGTGACGACGGTGACGCGATGGCGGTCGGAGAGCCTCAGCGCCCAGCCCTCGGCCTGGTGCTCCGCGCCGCCGAGCGCGCCGGGAGGAAAACGCCCGATCAGGATCGCGAGTTTCACGCCGGGACGGCCAGTCCGGGCACGGACCGCGCCCAGCCGTCGAGCGCCTCGCGCGGCCGGTCGACGTAGGTCTGGAACCACACCTCGAGACACATCAGCGCCCAGATCTGACGCGTGCGCCGCTCGTCGCGCAGCTCCTGATCGTGCACCAGGCGCTCCACGCCGCGTGGATCGAACCACCCGCGCCAGCGCGGGCGCGCGTCGAACAACACCTCCTTCGCGAGCGTGCTGAAGCCGTTGCCGAACCAGTGCTCGAGCGGCACGCCGAACCCCTGCTTGCCGCGCGCCAGGATCCCGGGCGGCAGCAGGTCGGACACGCTCTCGCGCAGCAGCCACTTCCCCACGTCGCCGCGCACCTTGTACTGGAGCGGAATACGGGCCACGAACTCCAGCATCTTGTGGTCGAGCATCGGCTCCCGCACCTCGAGCGAGTTCATCATCGAGCAGCGGTCCACCTTCACGAGCACGTCGTCGATCATGTACGTCTGGGCATCGAGGTGCAGCAGCCCCGACAGCTCGCTGGAGCGCGAGGCCGCCCAGTGGATGCCGCGCATCGCCGCGGACGGATCGTAGTGCCGCAGGCGCGAGCGCATCTCCGGCGCAAGCACGTCCTTCATCTCGCGTGGCTGGAAATACGACTCGACGTGCAGATGACGGTCCACGATGGGCATCGGCAGTCGCGCGAGCTTGCGCCCGAGCGGATGATCGGCCGCGAGCAGCCGCGCCGGCAGCGCCATCGCTTCGCGCAGCGGGCGCGGCAGCACGTCCATCGACTGGTAGCGGCGCGCCCAGCGGTACGTTTCGTAGCCGCCGTGCGTCTCGTCGCCGCCGTCGCCCGAGAGCGCGACGGTCACGTCGCGCCGCGCCATCTCGGCCACGTAGAAGCTCGGGATCATGGACGCATCTGCGAGCGGCTCGTCCATGTGCCACACGAGCCGCGGCAGCAGCTCGAGCGCGCGTGGCCGGACGATCAGCTCGTGATGATCGGTCCCGAGGTGCCGCGCCACGGCGCGCGCGTGCTCCAACTCGCTGAAATCCTCCTCCTCGAAACCGATCGTGAACGTCTTGATCGGCTCGCTCGAGGCGCGCGCCATCATTGCCACGACCGCGCTCGAGTCGATGCCGCCGGAGAGGAACGCGCCGAGCGGAACGTCGGAGAGCAGCCGGATGCGCACCGATTCGGCGAGCAGCGCGCGCAGCCGCTCGCGCAGCTCCCCGACCGGCAGGCCGGGATCCTCCTCCGTCGGCATGGCCCAGTAGCGCTGGAGCCGCACGCCGTGCGCGTCCGCGATCAGCGCGTGCGCGGGCGGGAGCTTGCGCACCCCGCGCCAGATCGTGCGCGGGCCCGGCACGTACTGGAACGTGAGGTAGTCGGCCACCGACTGCTCGTCCACCTCGCGTGGCACGGAGGGATCGAGCATCAGCGCCTTGAGCTCGGACGCGAACGCGATGCGCCTGCCGTCGTCGTGGTAGAAGAGCGGCTTCACTCCGAAGCGGTCGCGCCCCAGCACGAGCCGCCGGCGCGCGCGATCGAAGAGCCCGAACGCGAACATGCCGCGCAGGGAGCGGAACAGGTCGAGATCGTGATCCTCGTAGAAGTGGAGCACGGCCTCGGTGTCGCTGTGCCCACGGAACCGGTGGCCGCGCGCCTCGAGCCCGGGACGCACGTCCGGCCAGTCGTAGAGCTCGCCGTTGTACGTCACCCACACCGATCCATCCTCGTTCGCCATCGGCTGGTGCCCGCCGGGCGAGAGGTCCACGATCGAAAGCCGGCGATGCCCGAATGCCACGTCGCCATCGCTCCACAGCCCGTGGTCGTCGGGCCCGCGATGCCGCATCAGGCTCGCCTGACGCTCGATCAGCGCGAGGTCCGCGACGCCGCCCCGGTAGTGGAACACGCCGTTAATTCCGCACATCCCGTCCTCCCTCCGCGACGCGGCCGTCGCGCACGCGCAGCTCGCCCGCCGGTACCCCGGCGTAGTAGTCGTCGTCGTAGAAATAATCGCCCAGGCGGAAATTCGGATAGTGCGGCTGGCGGATCATGCGCACGCGCACCTGGTAGTCGCCGGGCGCGACGTCGCGCGGCACGGTGAGTGAGAACGAATCCCGCACGGCTTCGTCCGTGCGCCACAGATCCACGCCGTAGCTGCCGCCCACCGGCAGGTGGTCGGCGCGGAACCGGTAGCGCTCGCGATGCCAGCGCTCGATCAGCTTGCGCACCGGCTTCGCGCAGAACGCGGGCGGCTCGAGCCCTCCGGGGAGCGGCCGGTCGAAGCGCACCGCGACCTGGTAGGAGCCGGCGGGCAGCGGCTCGAGCGCGCGCCAGATCACGACGCCACGCACGGTGTCGCCGCGCGCCGCGACCGCAGGTGAGAGCGCGAGCGAGAGGAAGCCCGGCGTGCCGGGCGCGACGCGGCGCGCGATCCCGCCCGCGCCCGGCTGGACGCACGGCCGCCGCGGCGGCGGGGCGCGCAGCGAATCCAGGGCGTCGCGATGCACGCGATAGACCACGAAGTCGCCGTGATCGAGCAGGCGCTCGAGCGCCGGCCCCGCGCCGTCCAGGCGCGCGCGCTCCTCCGCGAACCATTCGGGACGCGGCGTCCAGTAGTCGGCCGGCGGCGGCTCGACGAAACGGCGGTTCAATACCACCGCGTCGACGCCGTAGCGCCGCGCCACGTCGCGCAACGCCGCCCAGTCCCCGAACGGATCGAGCGCGTCACGCGCATCGAGGATGCGGCGCAGCGCCGCGGGATCGCTCGGCGAGCTGTGCTGATCGAGCAGCGTGACGACATGCTCGCGCGTCATCATCGGCACCGAATAGCTCGTGACCGGATCGGAGAGCACGACGCTTCCGGCCGGTACGTGCGCATCGAGCCACGCGAGCTCCGCGCTCCAGACCAGCGGGCTGTGCAGGCGTTCGTCCTCCGCGAGATCGCGCGCATGCCGTGCGACCCGCACCGCGTCCGCGGCGGCGGGCGCGAGCGCGAGCGCGAGGACGAGGAGCTGCACCACCGCGAAGCGCCGCGCGCGCGCGCCGCCCGAGCGCAGCTGGCCGACGACCCGCGGCACGGCCCACCCGATGAGCCCGGCCAGCGGGGTGATCCATACGACGCGCATCAGGAGGTAGCCGAGGCGCGGCTCGAGCAGCGCGACGACCGGGGGCAGGAACAGGACGGCCGCGATGCCCGCCGCGGCGGCGAGCAGGAACAGCGCGGCGGGATTCGCACGCCCGTCACGCCACAGGAGGGCCGCGAACCACGGGAACAGCAGCCAGGCCGGCCCCATCCAGTCCCACAGGACGCCGGGCGAGACGACCCGCACGCCGTCCCACAGCGTGAGCAGGCCCTGGGGCTCGGTGTGAATGATGCTGCGCGGCGGCGGCGTGCGCAGCACCTGCCACAACACGAGCGGCAGCGCCGCGGCGCCGATCGCGAGCGCCGTGCCGAGCACGCGCCGGAACGCGGGGCTCGCGCCGCGGTCTCGCAGCGCGAGCGCGAGCCCGAACGCTCCGAACACCAGCGCGAACTGGAACGCGGCGAACACGTGGCACGCCACGGCGCCGAATGCGAGCGCAACGGCGGCGGAGCGGGTCCCGCGCGACGGGCGGGCGAGGTCCGCGAGCACCGCGACCGCGGTCGCGAGCGCGAGCTGGTCGGCGAGCTTGGTCGCGAACATGCTCTCGCGCAGCGGCGTCGCGGCGAGCGAGCTTCCGTACGTGAGGAGGAGCCCCCACGCCGCCGCGGTCGCTCCGGCGCCGCCCGCGAGCAGCAGGCCGAGCGCGGCGGCGTTCAGCACGAACAGCGGCGAGAGCAGGATCGGCAGGTCGCGCCACGCGAGGAGCGGGCCCGCTCCGGAGAGCTTCGCGATCAGCGCCGCCTCCCCGTGCCACAGGAACTTGCGCGGATCGATCCCGGCGGCCCCCGCGTCCCGGAAGAACGCATCGCTCGGGAACAGGTTGCCGGTCTCGAGCATCCGGCGCAGCGTGCCGACGTGATCGGGCGAATCGGAGGCGGAGTAGAGCGGACCGCCGAACCGCGCGGCGTAGAGCAGCGCGCCGGCCGCCGCAAGCAGCGTGAGCGCGAGCGCGCCGCCGCCGAGCGGAGCGCGCGATGCGTCAGCGCCGGCGCCGCCGGCGCGCGCGCGATCACGGCCGCGCGCAATCGCGATCCCCCACAGCGCCGCGGTCGCAACCGGGGCGACCGGCAGCAGCGCAGTGAACGGGATCCCGAGCAGCGCGGTGATCGAGAGCAGCAGCGCGTTCCACGCCACGCCGAGGCCGAGCGCCCAGCCCGGCTCGAGCGCCGCGCCGCCCGGAACCCGCGCCCCCAGCAGGCGCAGCAGCGCCGCGCCGGGCACGAGCAGCAGCGTGATCCCGGCGAGCGTCACGCGCGCCGCGGGCGACAGGAACGCGAGCCGGCCGGCGGCGAGCTGCACCTGCACGAGCAGGGCGAGCCCGATCGCGACGACGCGCCGGGTCACTCGGCAGGCTCCGCGCGGCGGGTCCAGGCGGGCCGCACGTCCGCGAGCATCTGACGGAGCCCGGTGCCGCGCGCGAACCCGAGCGCGATCGCGCCGTACGACGGGACGAAGACCGCGAACGTTTCCACGAGGTGCAGCACGCGCGCGGCGAGGCCGCCCTCCGGCCACGGCACCAGCCGGTCGACCGCGAACGCGATCGCGAAGCTGATCGCGAGCGGCAGGAACGTGCGCGCAACGCGCAGCGCCACCGCCGCGCGGGACTCCGCGAGGCCGCTCAGCGCCATCGCGGTCATCACCGCGCCGTTCAGCACGTACGCGATCATGCTGGCGCACGCGATCCCGGTGATCCCGAAGCCGAGCCGCACCGCCACGAGATCGAACGCGGCGCCGAGCAGCGAGCCGAGGATCGCGGTCGGCACGAGGTAGAGCTGGCGGCGCAGTGTCATGAGCACGATCGCGGAGAGTCCGACGAACGCGAGGCCGCCCGCGCCATAGCAGATCAGCCGCACCGCGGGCAGGCCGGGCAGGAACTTCGGCAGCACGAGCGACAGGAGATCGCGCGACCACAGGTACGCGAGCCCGCAGAGCACGGGCACGATGACCGCCAGCGTCTGGAACGTGCGCTCGACCTGCGAGCGCACCGCCTCCGGCCGGTCTCCGCCGGCGCGATAGCGCTTGAGCAGCTGCGGGTAGAGGACGTAGCTCACGGAATCCGGCAGGTAGAGCAGCAGCGTCATGGCGGTGACGGCGAGGCTGTAGTAGCCGAGCGAGGCGGTGTCGAGGAACTTGTAGATGATCACGCGGTCGAGCGAGCGCAACATCACCGAGACCGAGAACAGGAACATCGGCGCGCCCGTACGGACGAGCGCGAGGGATTCCTCCGACGCGCGCGGAACGAGCGGCGAGATCGTGCGCGCCTGCCAGAGCGTGATCACCGAGGCCACGGCCGTGCCGGCGAGCCAGCCGTACAGCAGACCCCACGGACCGAGCTTCGGCATCCACAGGAACGCGAGCCCGGCGCCGAAGACGCCCTGGGCCAGATACCACAGGCTGACTGCGACGATGTTGTTGTAGGCGCGCAGCAGATTCGTCTGGTAGAGGCCGATATTGTTGAGCACCACGCACACGCCGGCGGCCATCACGCCGCGCACGCCCCAGAACTGGTCGATCTTTCCGCTCGAGGCGGCGAAGTAGAGCACCGCGAACACGGCATAGAGCGACGAGAGCACGAGCACGTTGAACAATCCCGCACGTTTCGCGCGATCGATCGGCTCCGCGTCGCCGTCCACGAGACGCGGCGGCAGCGTCTGGTCCAGCCCCTGAAACGTTCCGGCGGACGCGAGCAGGCCGTAATCCATCACGAGCTGGATCGCGCTCCAGGCGCCGTACTGCACCGGGCCGAGCAGCCGCGCGGCGATCAGGCCGCGCGCCATGATCAGCACGCGATACACGTACTGCGCCGTGGCGTATGTGAACGAATCTCGGACGAAGCGACGGGGGTTCATGCGGGGGACATTCCGGTCAGTGCGCGTCGGCGCGCCCTGCGACTTGGCGGGGCCCCGCGCGCTCCCCTAGAATCACGGGACTCATGAACGGGTTCCGAGCCATTCCGAGCGCGCGATCGTGACGCTCGACGCCTCCGAAAAGCTGGCCTCGGCCGGCGGCACGCCGGTGCGGGCGCGCTTCCTGCCGCTCGCGGTGCCGTGGATCGGCGAGGCCGAGAAGCGCCTGGTCATGGAGACGCTCGAGTCGGGCTGGATCACGACCGGCCCGCGCGCGCACGAGCTCGCGCGCCGCGTCGCGGCGCTCGCGGGCGCGCAGCACGGGCTCGCGGTGAATTCCGCGACCGGCGCGTTGCATCTCGCGCTCGCCGCGCTCGGGATCGGGCCGGGCGCCGAGGTCATCACGTCCACGTACACGTTCGCGGCGTGCGTGAACGTGATCGAGCACGTCGGCGCTACGCCAGTGCTCGTGGACATCGAGCCCGACACGCTGTGCATGGACCCGCGCGCCGTGGAGGCCGCGCTCACGCCCCGCACGCGCGTCGTGATGCCGGTCGACTACGGCGGTCATCCCTGCGCGCTCGACACACTGATGACGATCGCGCGCGCGCGCGGCGTGCGGGTGGTCGAGGACGCCGCGCACGCGCTCGGCGCGCGCTGGCAGGGCCGGCCGGTCGGCTCGTTCGCGGACGTCACCGCGTTCTCGTTCTACGCCACGAAAAACCTCACGACCGGCGAGGGCGGCGCGGCGGTCACCGACGACGCGGCGCTCGCCGAGCGCATGCAGGTGCTCTCGCTGCACGGTATGAACCGCGACGCCTGGAAGCGCTACACCGACACCGGCTCGTGGTACTACGAGGTGGTCGCGCCGGGCTTCAAGTACAACCTCAGCGACGTGCTGGCCGCGATCGGCCTGGGGCAGCTCGAGCGCTTCGACGAGATGCAGCGCCTGCGCGCCGCGCGGGCCGCGCGCTACCTCGCCGGGCTCGCGGACGTCGCCGAGCTCTCCCTGCCGCGCACGCGCGCCGGCGCGCTGCACGCCTGGCACCTGTTCCCGATCGCGCTCGAGCTCGATCGGCTGCGCTGCGACCGCGCGCGTTTCGCCGCGGAGCTGCGCGCCGAGAACATCGGCAGCTCGGTGCATTTCATCCCGATCCATTTTCATCCCCATTTCCAGCAGACGCTGGGTTCCGGGCCGGGGGCCTTCCCGGTCGCCGAGAACGCCTACGCGCGCGCGCTCTCGCTCCCGCTCTTCCCGTCCATGAGCGAGCGCGACGTGGACGACGCGGTCGCCGCGGTGCGCAAGATCGCGCGCTCGTTCCGCCGCTAGCCTCATGTGGCCTTCGAGGCCTCGCCGAGCGACTTGAGCGAGAGCCCCTCGCGGTTCAGGTAGATCAGTCCGACCACCGTGACCGGGATCCACTGGCTCGCGAAGTAGAACCACGAGAACGGCACCGCGCGGTCCTTGCCGATGTCGAACAGCGCGAGCCCGGCGACACACGCGAGGTTGAGCGTGCCGATGTAGCCGGGCGCCGCCGGCACCATGATGCCGATCGCCGTGATCACGAGCATCAGCAGGCCCCCGAACCAGGGCACGTCGATGTGCATGGACCACATGCTGCCGGAGAGGGCGAGCGAGAACGTCCCGAACATCACGAACGAGAGCAGGAACACCCAGGCGAGGCGCGGCAGGTCGCGGAACAGCCCGAGCCCTTCGACGAAGTGATCGAACGCGCGCGCGACGCGCTTGCGCTGACGCTCGGGCAGGAGGCCGATCATCCAATGGAGCACGGTGTGCGCGAAACGCGGCCGGCGCTCGAGCGCGATCACGAACGCGGTGAGCGCGATGCTCAGCAGCACGAGCAGGCTCGCCCCGGCCTGCACCATGCGGCCGGCCTCGGTCTCCCCGCCGAGCGGATGGACCGCGAGCGCGATGCCGAGAATCGCGAGCAGCGTGAGCATGTCGACCGCGCGCTCCACCACGATGGTCGCGAGCAGCGTGGTCTTCGGGAGGTTCTCGCGGCGCGCGAGCGCCCACGGCCGGACGAATTCGCCGAGCCGGAACGGCAGGACGTTGTTCGCCATGAAACCGATCATGGTCGCGCTGAACAGGCTGTCGGTGCTGAGCCGGCGCGGCACGGAAATCAGCGAGCGCCAGCGGATCGCGCGGATCCAGAACCCCAGGATGGTCAGGAACATGACACCCACGAAGCCCGGCAGGCTCGCGCGGCGCAGCGCGCCCACCACCTCGGAGAGCTGGACATCGCGCATCGACACCCAGACGCAGACCGCGGAGATCGCGATTCCGATCAGCAGCTTGAGATGGCGGCTCACCCATTCCCCCGCGCGGGCGCCGCGGCGGCGCGCAGACGTTCCACTTCGTGGCCGAGCAGCGCCAGCTCGCGCGCGAGCGCGTGGTGCTCGCGGCCGAGCCGCGAGAGGCGGATCGAGAGGTAGAGCAGCATCACGATCCCGAACGTCACGCCGAACGCGAAGGCGGTCGAGCTCTCGTACAGGATGCCGAGCGCGCGCGTGATGGCCTGGAGCAGCGGGGTCGCGAATCCCAGCGTCGCCATCGCGACCGACGAAATCACCCACAGCAGCGCGTACTCCTCGGACAGGCGGCGCCGGCGCACCAGCTCCAGCACCAGCAGCACCATGGCGATCGCCCCGAAGGCGAAGATCGCCTGGGTTCTCGAGAGAAAATGCATGGGTCCTCCTTCCGGCTCAGGGCCGCTGGAGCATCGCCATCAGCGACGCCAGCAGGTTCTTGTACGGGTAGTAGAGCGAACGGCTCAGCGTGTAGAACGAGCGCCCGGCGCGGCGCTCGCGCATGTGCGCCGGGACCTCGCCGATGCGGAAGCCGCGGCGCGCCAGGGCGATGAGCAGCGGCGCGTCCGGAAAGTCCTGCGGCAGATCGTGCTGGCAGACCTCCATCACGCGCCGCCCGTAGGCGCGGAATCCCGAGGTCGTGTCCGCGATCGGATAGCCGATCGCGATGCGCGTGAGCCCCGAGAACAGCCGCATCCCGGCGCGGCGGGCGAGCGGCGCGTGGTAGCCGGTGGGGCGCAGGTAGCGCGACCCGATCACCACGTCGTACTCACCGCTCGCCGCCGGCGCAACGACCGCGGCGAGATCGGCGGGATCGTGCTGTCCGTCCGCGTCGAGCTGGACCGCGACGTCGTAGCCGTGCGCGACCGCGTAGCGGAAGCCGGTCTGCAGCGCTCCGCCCACGCCGAGATTCACCGGATGGCGTAGCACGGGCACGCCGGCGGCGCGCGCGCGCTCGGCGGTGCGGTCACGCGAGCCGTCGTCCACGACCAGCGCATCGATGCCTGGCGCGCGTTCGCGCACCTCGGCGAGCGTCGCGGGCAGGCTCTCCTCCTCGTCGTGGGCGGGCACCACGATCAGCACGCGCGGCGGGCTCATGCCGCCCTCCGGGGCTCGAGCGCGCGCGCCAGGCGGTCGGCGGCGGCGACGAATCCGTCGCGCGGGCGCCGCATCCACGCCGCGCGGAGCGGGACCGAGGAGAGTTTCTCGAGATCGTAGCGGGTGATGAGCCGGAGCGCGAACAGCCCGAACCCGCCGATCGGCACCAACGCGAGCCGCGCGAAGAAGCTCCAGCCGAAGATTGGCGGCCGGTCGAGCAGGAGTCCCGCGAGCAGCATCACGCCCGTGAAGACAATCGCGACGCGCGCGGCCCGGGCGCGGTCGGACGCGCCCTCCGGCAGCAGCCGGCCGAGCACGATCAGCGCGGCGACGTACGAGATCACCGCGCCCGCGAGGTTCGCCCAGCCGGCGCCGAGCATGCCGAGCCAGGGCACGAGCGTGAAGTAGCCGGTGAACTCGACCGCGAACTTGAGCAGCGCGAGGCCGAGGATCGTGCCCGGCACGCGCAGCGCCTGGAACAGCATCGTGAGCGGCTGCTGCGCGGTGCGCGCGATCGGCGCGAGCGACATGATGCGCAGCAGCGGCACGGCGGGCTCGAACAGCGGGCTGCCGACGAGCAGCGTGATCTCGCGCGCGAACACGAACACACCGAACGAGAGCACGCAGGCCGTGACCTGGATCAGACGGAACGCCTGATCGAACACGTAGCCCAGGCGCTCGCGCTCCTCGCGCGCGACCAGGTGTGTCAGCGAGGGCAGCAGCGACGAGGGGATCGTGTGGACGAGTTCGACGAAGCGCTCCATGGTCTGGAACGCGAACGAGAAGTAGCCGAGCTGGGTGGCGTCGAAGAGCTTCCCGAGCAGCACCTTGCCGAGATTCTGGCCGGACAGGAACGTGACGCGCGCGCCGAGCAGCGGCGTGCAGTAGCCGAAGATCGAGCGCAGCAGTCCGGGCGTGCTCGCGGTCCGCGGCTCGGGGACGGCGTCGTCGCCGTTGCGCAGCAGCCACATCGGGATCGCGGTGCTCACCACCCCCTGCAGGACGGAGAGCACCGCGAGACCCGCGGCCAGCGCGGGCAGGCCAAGACGCGCGAACCACAGCGCGCCCACCATGATGGTCTTCAGCAGATGGAACGCGACCGCGAGCGCGGAGACGGTGCGGAAGCGCTGCAGCCCGTAGAGCGTCGCGCGGCCGGTGGTTGCGAGCCCGTCGAACGCGACCATCAGCGTGAGCACCGGCAGCAGCGTCGCGAGGTCCGGCGCGTTGAACTGGCGCGCGAGCAGCGGCGCGAGCGCGACCAGCGCCCCGGACGCCAGCACGCCGAGCGCGAGCTTGAGCCCGAGCGCGAGGAACTGGGAGCGGCGCAGCGTGCGGTACGCGCCGCGCGCCTGGTACTCGGCGGCGAAACGCTCGAGGTACATCTCGAAGTTCCCGGTCGCGACCGCCGCGAGCCCGGTGAACGAGAGCGCGAGCGTCATGATCCCGTATTTCGTGGGACCGAGCCAGCGCAGCAGCAGCGCGAAGTAGACCGTGCCCGAGACCAGCGCCGCGATCTTCTCGATCGCGAGATAGAACGTGCCGCGCGAGACGCTGCGCGCGATCTCCCCGGATTTCACGCCGCGTCCCCTCCGAGCGCCGTGACTTCCGACTCGAGATATCCGCGCACGTCACGCAGGTGCGCGACCGACTCGGGCACCGGACGGTTCGACCACAGCAGCGCCGCCATGTCGGGATGCGAGGGGTCGTAGCCGTGCATGGCGGCGAGCGGCAACCTCCCCATGAACGAGGGCACCGCGAGCACGCCGGGATCGAGCAGGAACAGATCGTCGCCGTACGCGTGATCCGCGAAATCCGCGCCGTAGCCGGCGAGCTCGGCGGGCGTGAGCCAGCGGCCGCGCGCGCCCTCGAGCGCCGCGCGCACCGCGTCGCGCGCGCCCGGCGTGCGCCACCAGAAACGCGCGAGCGTGGAGTCGAAGAACGCCAGGTAGTCGCGCGGCCACGACACGCCGAGCCCCCGGAGCCGCGCCATCACGTCTTCGGTCGCGACCACGTCCAACATGCCGTGATCGGAGAGCAGGTAGAACCACAGCTCCTCTCCGCGCGCACGCGCACGATCGAGCCGGGCCCGGATCCACGCGTCGTAGCGCTGCAGGGCCGCGCGCACGCCCGCGCCGCGCGAGCCCTCGACGTGGAGCCGCGCGTCGAAATCGGCGGTGTACAGGAAGAACACGCGCCGCGCGCCGCCGGTCCCGTTCGCGGATTCCAGCTCGCCCGCGAGCCAGGCCAGGTTCTCCGCCTCCGGCGTCCGCCAGTTGCGGCCGCTCCAGCGTGTGCCGCGGCGATCGAGCGTGTCCCACAGCGACGGCACGGCGAAGCCGCCCGGCGCGAACGGATCGGAGCGCTCGGCGAGATCGAACTCGGCGAGCATCGGGCGCGGCACCTCGTACAGATTGAAATAGCCGCGCACGCCGCGCCGCGCGACCAGCGTCGCGAGCGCGCGCGTGAGCGTGCCGCTCTCGCGCACGCGCCGCGGCAGCGCGGAGAGCGCGCCGAAGCCGCGGAACGGCGAATCGCCGCAGCGCCGGCGGTACATGAGGAAGCGCCCGTGCTCGCGCGGCATGCGCCCGGTGAAGAGCGTCGGGAGCGCGCCGGAGCTGAATCCCAGCACGGTCTCGAGCCGGCGCCGATGCGGCAGCGGGTCGCCGAAGCCCGGGATCGTGCGCGCCAGCTCCCAGCCGAGCGCATCGACGAGCAGCACGACCATGGTCCGCTTCATGCCGGCTCCGCGGTGCGCTGACCGTCCAGCACCCACTGATCCCAGAGTCGCACCGCCGCGGCCGCCGCGGCGCCGAAGGAGAGCCGGGACGGCAGCACGCCGAGCGCGCGCAGCGCGCGGCGCGCCGGTTCCGGCAGCGTGGGCGGCGCGTCGGCGCCTCCCGCCGCGGCCGCGGCGAGCAGCAGCAAGACCGCGGACGCGTTCAGCCGATGCTGCGGCGTCCCGCGCAGCGCGAAG
>Ga0318553_10000251_pt1 | contig 15896 bp, 15 predicted proteins | sample GRESIP082b2f21_FD_203686 | JGI IMG/M metagenome (GOLD analysis project Ga0318553, IMG submission 203686) | Tropical soil microbial communities from Luquillo Experimental Forest, Puerto Rico - GRE.SIPMG.082b2f21 | ecosystem: Environmental > Terrestrial > Soil > Tropical forest > Bulk soil...
CGTGACGGAGTCCGTGATGTGTTTGGCATCACACTCAAACCGGAGCCCGTCCTGGTCGGGTGCACTCTGTAGCGGCAAAACGCCTGTACCGACACCCGATCCGCGGATCGTCGTGGCGGAGGAGGGGTCTTTTCTCACGGTATCCTTACTTATCGTGAACACCTCCACCCCGCCGCCGATGAACCGGCGCCTGGCTTTGACGGCCCTTGGGCTCGGCGTGTTCGCTCCCAGCGTGTTGAGCGCCTGTGCCGGCTCCGTGGTCAAGCAGCAGGCGGAGAAGAAGGCACCGCCGGCGCTGCGCCTGAAGTACCAGCCCGCCGATGCCGCCGCCGACGTGGTTCCGATCTCTGCGATCAGCGTCGCGGTGAGCGACGGCTGGTTCCAGAAGGTGGCGTTGACGAACTCGTCGGGCAAGGTGGTTGCCGGGTCGTTCAACGATGACCGCACCGTCTATACGACCACCGAGCCGCTGGGCTACGACTCGACCTACACGTGGACCGGTTCGGCCGTCGGGCACGACGGCAAGGCGGTTCCGGTCGCCGGCAAGTTCACCACCGTGTCGCCGACGAAGAAGATCAGCGGGGCATTCCAGTTGGCCGACGGCCAGACCGTCGGGGTCGCCGCGCCGATCATCATCCAATTCGACGCACCGATCAGCGATAAGGCCGCCGTCGAGAAGGCGCTCACCGTCACCACCAATCCGCCCGTCGAGGGTAGCTGGGCCTGGCTGCCCGACGAGGCGCAGGGCGCGCGCGTGCACTACCGCACCCGCGAGTACTACCCGGCGGGCACCACCGTCAATGTCGACGCCAAGTTCTACGGGCTGCCGTTCGGCGATGGCGCCTACGGCGACCAGGACATCTCCCTGAAGGTCCAGACCGGTCGGCGGCAGGTGGTCAAGGCCGAGGTCTCCTCTCACCGAATCCAGGTCGTCACCGACGCCGGCGTCATCATGGACTTCCCGTGCAGCTACGGCGAGGCCGACAAGGCGCGCAACGTGACCCGCAACGGGATCCACGTGGTCACCGAAAAGTACGCCGACTTCTACATGTCCAATCCGGCCGCGGGCTACAGCAACGCCCACGAACGCTGGGCGGTGCGGATCTCCAACAACGGCGAGTTCATCCACGCCAACCCCTCCAGTGCGGGCGCGCAGGGCAACAGCAACGTCACCAACGGCTGCATCAACCTGTCGACGGGCGACGCCTCGGAGTACTACCGCAGCGCGATCTACGGCGACCCGGTCGAGGTGACCGGAAGCTCGATCCAGCTGTCCTACTCCGATGGCGACATCTGGGACTGGGCCGTGGACTGGGACACCTGGGTGGCGATGTCCGCGCTGCCGCCGCCGACGGCGCATCCGCCGTCCACTCAGATTCCGGTCACCGCGCCGGTCACGCCGTCGAACGCCCCGACCTTGTCGGGGACGCCGACGACGAGCACCACGGCGCCGTCTAGCCCCGGCGGTTAAACCGCGTAGCGCTGGCCTGATCACGGGGCCGCATGACGATCAGGTCCAGGTCGACGTGGGACGGCCGCGAGGCCACGAACCCGATCACCTCCGCCACGTCGGCCGCGACCAACGGTGTTATGCCGGTGTAGACGGCATCCGCGCGCTGTTGGTCGCCGTCGAAACGGGCCAGTGAGAACTCGGTCTCGACCGCGCCCGGGGCAATCTCGGTGAGCCGCACCGGTTTTCCCAACAGCTCCCCGCGCAGCGTGCGGTGCAGCGCTCCCTGGGCGTGTTTGGCCGCCGTGTAGCCGGCGCCGCCGTCGTAAACCTCGAGCGCCGCAATGGAAGTGACGGTCACGATCAGGCCGTCGCCGGAGTCGATCAGCTTGGGCAACAGCGCGCGGGTGACCCGCAGCGTGCCCAGCACGTTGGTCTCCCACATCCACCGCCAGTGCTCGAATTCGGCCTCGGCGACGAATTCCAGCCCGCGGGCGCCACCGGCGTTATTGACCAACACGTCGACCCGGCTCAATTCGCCCGCCAGCACGTCGACCGCGCCATCGTCTGTGACGTCGGCCACAATCGCGGTCCCGCCGATCTCGTCGGCGAGCGCGTTGATCCGGTCCGCCCGGCGCGCCACGGCAACCACGTGAAATCCTTGTGCTGCAAGCGTTTTGGCGGTTGCTTCGCCGATACCCGAACTGGCCCCGGTGACCACCGCGACTCGCTTTTGCGCCCCTGCTGCGTTCACCGGAATAACTCTAATAAACGTGCTAAGTTCTCGGGATGCCGCACAGCGTCCTGTTCAACAACACCGCCGCGTGTCTATGCGCGGCGAGTGCGTGTTGTTGCTGCGCACTTTGCCGCTCCTGACTTTCAGGTGTGGCCAAGACCGGCCATCTCCGAACTCGGACAAAGGACGCTCGTGCGCTCGACCACTCTCACCCATAGCCACCATTCACCCGGCCGCAAAAGTCACCTGCGGTTGCACCGCCAGATCCTGCCGCCGGCGCTGCACATCTCCGACTCGGCGGCGGCATCCGTCTTCCGTGCCGTCCGGTTGCGCGGCCCGGTGGGCCGGGACGTCATCGCCGGCGTCACATCGCTGAGCATCGCCACGGTCAACCGCCAGGTGATCGCCTTGCTGGACGCAGGCCTGCTGCGGGAGCGCGCCGACCTGACCGTCTCCGGTGCCATCGGCCGGCCGCGGGTGCCCGTGGAGCTCAACCACGAACCATTCGTGACGCTGGGTATCCACATCGGCGCGCGCACCACCAGCATCGTGGCCACCGACCTGTTCGGCCGCACTCTCGACACGGTCGAGACCCCGACGCCGCTGTCTCCCGCCGGGCCCGCGCTGGCGTCGCTGGCCGAGAGCGCCACCCGCTACCTGAGGCGCTGGCACCGGCGGCGCCCGCTCTGGGTCGGGGTGGCGATCGGTGGCACTGTCGACAGCTCCACCGGACACGTCGACCACCCGCGGCTGGGCTGGCGGCAGGCGCCGGTCGGGCCCGTGCTGGCCGACGCGCTCGGCTTGCCGTTGTCGGTGGCCTCCCACGTCGACGCCATGGCCGGCGCCGAGCTGCTGCTCGGGCTGCGGCGATTCGCACCGAGTTCGCCGACGAGTCTGTACGTCTACGCCCGCGAGACCGTGGGCTACGCGCTGGTGATCGGCGGACGGGTGCACTGCCCGGCCAGCGGCCCCGGCACCATCGCACCGCTGCCCGCCGAGTCCGAGCTGCTGGGCGGCACCGGGCAGCTGGAGTCCACCGTCAGCGACGAAGCCGTGCTGGCCGCCGCCCGCCGGCTGAAAATACTGCCCGGCATCCCGCCGCCCGCCCCCGCGGCCCGCACCAACGTGTCCACGAGCGCCATGACCGACCTGCTTCGGGTGGCTCGAGCCGGCAACCGCCAGGCCAAGGATCTGCTGGCGGAACGGGCTCGGGTTCTCGGTGAGGCGGTGGCGCTGCTGCGCGATCTGCTCAACCCCGACGAGCTGGTGGTCGGCGGCCAGGCGTTCACCGAGTACCCGGAGGCGATGGAGCAAGTCGAGGCGGCGTTCGCCGCACGCTCGATACTGGCGCCGCGCGATATCCGCGTCACCGCCTTCGGCAACCGAGTGCAGGAAGCCGGGGCGGGGACGGTGTCGCTCGGCGGGCTGTATGCCGACCCGCTGGGCGCGATGCGGCGAGCCGGGGCGCTGGACTCGCGGCTACGGGATATCGCAGCCGACGAATCTTCCGCTTAACGCGAACGCCGCCTGCAGCGCTTGGGCCGCCTGCGGGTCCGTCCTGTAAAGATGAAAGCGTGCGGCACGAAGACGTCTTCCGGCTGAATGATCCCCGCCGGGTTGCGGTGCTGGCGGTGCACACCTCACCGCTGGCCCAGCCGGGGACCGGCGACGCGGGCGGCATGAACGTCTATGTGCTGCAAACCGCGCTGCACCTGGCCCGACGGGGCATCGAGGTGGAGATCTTCACTCGGGCCACCGCGTCCGCGGATCCGCCGGTCGCCCGGGTCGCCCCGGGCGTACTGGTGCGCAACGTGGTGGCGGGGCCGTTCGAGGGCCTGGACAAATACGATCTGCCCACCCAGCTGTGTGCGTTCGCGGCCGGGGTGCTGCGCGCCGAAGCCTCCCACGAACCGGGCTACTACGACATCGTGCACTCGCACTACTGGCTGTCCGGGCAGGTCGGCTGGCTGGCCCGCGACCGTTGGGCGGTGCCGCTGGTGCATACGGCGCACACGCTTGCCGCAATAAAGAACGCGGCGCTGGCCGACGGAGATGCGCCCGAACCGCCCCTGCGCACGGTCGGGGAGCAGCAGGTCGTCGACGAGGCGGACCGGCTGATCGTCAACACCGATGACGAAGCGCACCAATTGATTTCGATTCACCACGCCGACCCCGGGCGAATCGACGTCGTGCATCCGGGCGTGGATTTGGACCTGTTCCGCCCGGGTGATCGGCGCGCGGCCCGGGCCGCGCTGGGCCTCCCGCCCGACGAAGACGTGGTGGCGTTCGTCGGGCGGATCCAGCCGCTGAAGGCGCCCGACATCGTGCTGCGCGCCGCGGCGAAGCTGCCCGGGGTGCGGATCGTGGTCGCCGGCGGCCCGTCGGGCAGCGGCCTGGCCGCCCCGGACGGACTGGTTCGGCTGGCCGACGAACTGGGCATCGCGCAGCGGGTGACGTTCCTGCCGCCGCAGTCCCGCGCGGACCTGGTCACCCTGTTCCAGGCCGCCAATCTCGTTGCGGTGCCGAGTTATTCGGAGTCGTTCGGCCTGGTCGCGGTCGAGGCGCAGGCCTGCGGCACGCCCGTGGTCGCGGCCGCGGTCGGCGGTCTGCCGGTGGCCGTGCGCGACGGGATCTCGGGCACCCTGGTGTCCGGGCATGACGTCGGCGACTGGGCGGACGCCCTCGATCGGCTGCTCGGGCTGCGTCCACCGCAGGCGGAGGCGATGAGCCGCGCGGCGGCCGCACACGCGGCCACCTTCTCGTGGGAGAACACCACCGACGCGCTGCTCGCCAGCTATCGACGCGCGATCGACGACTTCACCGCCGAACGCCAGCGCCGGTATCGCGACCGGGCGTCGATGCGCAAGCCCCGCCGCTGGACGTCGCGTCGCGGGGTGGGTGCGTGACCCCCACGGTGCAGGCCGTGATCGAGCGGGCGCTGCAGGCCAGCGAGTTGACCTACTCGGAATTCCCTGGGGCGCATGGCGGATTGCCGGGACTGGTCGTGGAGCTGCCCGGCGAGCGAAAGCTCAAGACCAACACCATCCTGAGCATCGGCGAGCATTCGGTGCGCGTCGAGGCGTTCGTCTGCCGGAAGCCCGATGAGAACCACGAGGGCGTCTACCGCTTTCTGCTCAAGCGCAATCGCCGGCTTTACGGGGTCGCTTACACGCTGGACAACGTCGGCGACATCTACCTGGTGGGCCGCATGTCGCTGGCGTCGGTCGACTCCGACGAGATCGACCGGATCCTCGGGCAGGTGCTCGAAGCGGTGGATTCAGACTTTAACACGTTGCTGGAGTTGGGTTTTCGCTCGTCGATACAAAAAGAGTGGGAGTGGCGGGTATCTCGCGGCGAGTCGCTGCAGAACCTGCAGGCGTTCGCTCACCTGATCGACGACGATGACGAAGAACTCCTAGAGGGCCTAGAAGTCCCAGAAGTCCCAGAAGGCCTAGAAGGCCAAGAAGCCCAAGACGAAGACTAAGAAGACTAAGAAGACTAAGTGAGCGCGTGAGAGACTAGCCCGCATGGGAGACACTGCCACGCTGGTGCTGCTCCGCCACGGCGAGAGCGACTGGAATGCCCTCAACCTGTTCACGGGCTGGGTGGACGTCGGGCTGACCGAAAAGGGCCGGGCCGAAGCGGTGCGCAGCGGCGAGCTGTTGACCGAACACGACCTACTGCCCGACGTGCTCTACACCTCGCTGTTGCGTCGCGCGATCACCACTGCGCACCTGGCGCTGGACACCGCCGACCGGCTGTGGATTCCGGTGCGGCGCAGCTGGCGGCTCAACGAGCGGCACTATGGCGCGCTGCAGGGCCTGAACAAGGCCGAGACCCAGGAGCGCTACGGCGAGGAGCAGTTCATGGCCTGGCGGCGCAGCTATGACACGCCGCCGCCGCCGATCGAGAAGGGCAGCGAATTCAGCCAGGACACCGACCCTCGGTACGCCAACATCGCGGGCGGCCCGCTGACCGAATGCCTGGCCGACGTGGTGGCCCGTTTCCTGCCGTACTTCACCGATGTCATTGTCCCCGAGCTGCGGACCGGGAAGAACGTGCTGATCGTCGCGCACGGCAACTCGCTGCGCGCCCTGGTCAAGCACCTCGACCGGATGTCCGACGACGAGATCGTCGGGTTGAACATCCCGACCGGCATTCCGCTGCGCTACGACCTGGATGCCGACATGCGGCCGCTGCTGACCGGCGGCACATATCTCGACCCGGAGGCCGCCGCCGCGGGTGCCGCCGCGGTTGCCAGCCAGGGCCGCGGCTGACTTTCGTTGCGGGCCCGAACGCGGCCTAAAAGGCCTGTTTGCCAAACATCCAGTAAACGAAAGCGGAACACCTATAGCGCAAGATGTGACTTGTCCGATTTTGGCCTCGTTCCGCTAGGGCTGCGTTCAGGAAGATTTGTAGGATTTTCAATGTGACTGTGTTCTCGGCGCTGTTGCTGGCCGGGGTCTTGGCGGTGCTGGCACTGGCCGTAGGCGTGGTGGTCGGGACCCGGCTGGCGCCGCGGGTGGTTCAACGCCGCCAGGAAGCGTCCACCGAGTGGACGGGAATCACCGTCGCACAAATGCTGCAACGCATCGTCGCGCTGATGCCGCTGGGCGCCGCGGTGGTGGATTCACACCGCGACGTCGTCTATCTCAACGACCGGGCCAAGGAGTTGGGCCTGGTGCGCGATCGGCAGCTCGACGACCAGGCCTGGCAGGCCGCGCAGCAGGCGCTCAGTGGCGTCGACGTCGAGTTCGACCTGCGGCCGGCCAAACGCGCGGCGGGCCGGGCCGGGCTGTCGGTCCATGGGCACGCGCGGCTGTTGAGCGAAGAAGACCGCCGGTTCGCCGTGGTGTTCGTCCACGACCAGTCCGACTACGCCCGCATGGAGGCGACCAGGCGCGATTTCGTGGCGAACGTCAGCCACGAGCTCAAGACCCCGGTCGGCGCCATGGCTCTGCTCGCCGAAGCCCTGCTGGCGTCCGCGGATGACTCCGAAACCGTTCGCCGGTTCGCCGAGAAGGTTCTCGTGGAAGCCAATCGCCTGGGGGACATGGTCGCGGAGCTGATCGAGCTGTCCCGGCTGCAGGGGGCCGATCCGTTGCCCAACGTCACCGACGTTGACGTCGATATCGTTGTGTCCGAAGCGATTTCACGGCACAAGGTGGCCGCTGAGAACGCCGACATCGAGGTTCGCACCGACGCGCCCAGTGGCCTGCGGGTGCTGGGTGACGAAACGCTGCTGGTGACCGCTCTGGCCAACCTGGTGTCCAACGCGATCGCCTATTCGCCTCCGGGTTCGCCGGTGTCGATCAGCCGTCGCCGCCGCGGTGACAACATCGAGATCGCCGTCACCGACCGCGGCATCGGGATCGCGCTGGAAGATCAGGAGCGCGTCTTCGAGCGGTTCTTCCGGGGCGACAAGGCGCGTTCGCGCGCTACCGGCGGCAGCGGGCTGGGGTTGGCCATCGTCAAACACGTCGCGGCCAACCACAACGGAAGCATCGGTGTATGGAGCAAGCCGGGAACCGGATCGACGTTCACGCTTTCCATTCCGGTCTACCAGGACGGCGACGAGGAACCCGAGCAACCGCTGGGTCGTGAGGTGCGGCCCAACAGGTCACAACGAGAGGAAGAACTAAGTCGATGACCCGCGCATACGACGATGCAGAGCGAAGCGATGAGGAGGAGTTGCGCGCATGACCAGTGTGCTAATCGTGGAGGACGAGGAGTCGCTGGCCGATCCGCTGGCATTCCTGCTGCGCAAGGAGGGCTTTGAGGCCACGGTGATGACCGACGGGCCGGCGGCGCTGGCCGAGTTCGATCGCGCCGGCGCCGACATCGTGCTGCTCGACTTGATGCTGCCGGGTATGTCGGGCACCGATGTGTGCAAGCAATTGCGGGCCCGTTCCAGCGTTCCGGTGATCATGGTGACCGCCCGCGACAGTGAGATCGACAAGGTGGTCGGACTTGAGCTGGGCGCCGATGACTATGTGACCAAACCTTATTCGGCGCGCGAGTTGATCGCCCGGATCCGTGCTGTGCTTCGCCGGGGTGGCGACGACGACTCCGAAATCAGTGACGGCGTGCTCGAGTCCGGGCCGGTCCGCATGGATGTCGAGCGCCACGTCGTCTCGGTCAACGGTGACACGATCACGTTGCCGCTCAAGGAATTTGATCTGCTCGAATACCTGATGCGCAACAGCGGACGGGTGCTGACCCGCGGGCAGCTGATCGATCGGGTCTGGGGTGCGGACTACGTCGGTGACACCAAGACGCTGGACGTCCACGTCAAGCGCCTGCGGTCCAAGATCGAAGCCGACCCGGCCAACCCCGTACACCTGGTGACGGTGCGGGGGCTGGGCTACAAGCTGGAGGGCTAGGCCACCTCGTCGACTATCTGGTCGGCAACACCCAGCGCCAGCGCCATGATGGACAGCTGCGGGTTCACCTCCGGGCAGGTGGGGAGTATCGATGCGTCGGCAACCCATACGCCGCCCACGCCTCGCAGTCGACCTGTCGCACCGACCGGACAGAGCTGCTCGTCGGCGCCCGCGGCCGCGGTGGCCGTGGGATGGAAGGCAGCCAGGTGCAGGCTTTTCGGGTCGCTGCGGCGCAGCGCATCCCGCAGCGCGGGCAGCGACGTCACCGTCACCGCGCCCGGCAAACCGGTGAGCACCTCGACGGCGCCCGCGGCGAACAGCAGCCGGCCCATCGCCTCCATCCCAACCATCAGCTTGGCGACGTCGGCGCGGGCGATGTTGTACCGCACCAGTGTCTGGCCGTGCACCGCGGACACGGAGCCGACACCGCGATCGGCCACCATAGCGCCGAACGTCGCGATCTGCGGCGCGCGCTCCAGCCAGCCCAGCAGCTCGGCGCCGTAGCCGGGAAAGACCATCGACCCCATCCCCGGCGGCGTGGACGTGGCTTCGATCAGCACGCCGTCGGACTCGTGAAACTCGTGGACGGCGGCGCTCTGCAGCACGCCGTGCCACGCCACGACGTCGTCGTCGAACCGCCCCGCGAGCATCGTCGCCGGATGCAGCGCGAGATTTCGGCCCAGGCGCGGGTGCGCGCCAATTCCGCTGCGCCGCAACAAGCCTGGCGTCTCGGTGGCGCCGGCGGCGACGATCACGGTGTCCGCAAGGATGTCGAGCGCGGTGCCGTCGGGCCGGCGGGCCCGCACCCCGCGGGCGCGATCGTGCCGGTGCAGTACCCGTTCGACGCGAGCCTGCGAGATGATCCGCGCGCCCGCCGCACACGCCTGCGGCAACGCGTTGAGGTGCACGCCGAATTTGGCGTTGCGCGGGCAGCCGATGGCGCACTGGCAACAGCCCTCGCAGCCCGGCGCGTTGCGCGGGATCGGCGCCGCCCGCCAGCCCAGCCGCTCGGCTCCGTCGAGCAGCAGGCGCCCGTTGCGACCCATGATCTGCAGCGGGACCGGCGCGACCCGCAGCGTGCGTTCGACGTCGTCGAGGCGCTCGGCCATCCGGTCCGGGTCGGCCAGGGCGAGACCGAAGTCGTCGCGCCAGCGCCGCACGACGGCCGGCGGCGGCCGGTAGCAGGTGCCGGAGTTCACCACGGTGGTGCCTCCGACCGCTCGACCGATCGGCAGCACCACGGACGGGCGGCCCAGCGCGACGGTGGCCCCGGCGCCCCGGTACAACCCGGCATAGCGGTCGATCGGGTGGGTGGTACCGAACTCCTCGACCGTCCAGCGCCGTCCCTCCTCGATCACGACGGTGTCAAAGCCCGACCGCGCCAGGGTGCGGGCCACCATCGCGCCGCCGGCGCCGGACCCCACGACCACCGCATCGGCGGTGACCACGGAGCGGCTCTCGGACGACGGGGTGATTGTCAAGGGCGCATCGGGCCGCGCCGCGCCGTGCCTCGTGGCGCTCGAAAGCAGTTCCCCCGCATAGGTTTCGGCGCCGTTGGCGAGCAAGACGATCGTCTTCATGGCTTCGACGGCCGCGGCGGCATCCGGGCTGAGCCCGGCGACTCGCCGCAGCACCAGGTCACGTTGGTCGGGACCCAGCCGCGACAGTGACCGGCCGGTGGTGAGGTAGCTTGTCGCGGCCAGTGATCCCAACCCGGCCCGCATGGCCATCCGTGTTGTCGTCGGCAGCCGCGTGAGGTAGCGGTCGACGCGTTCGACGATCTGGGCCGGTGCCGGGCCGCCGTATTCCTCGGGGAGCAGCGCGGCGCCGAACGACGCGGCGAGACGGCTCACAGCAGGCGCCCGAGCCGGCGACCCAACTTGATGAAGGACGGGTAGGTCGCGAAGATGGCCGCGGCCGCCGCGTGCAGCGGCCAGCCCGCCTCTTTCGTGTCTTCCATCTTTAAGCCGAAAACGCCGCTGTTCCACATGAAGTCGCGGCCGTTCCGAGCTCCGAAGGGCCGCCACAGCAGTCCGAGTCCTGGCACGTTGTTGTAGAGCCCGAACGACCCGCCGAAGAAGACACCGAGGGTGGTCGCCTCGGCGAGATCGCGGCGGTCCGAGGGCAGCCGCCGCTCGATGAGCACCCCGGCGGCGACCAGCAACGGCGGGTCGAAGAGAAAGCTCACGTGGGGATCCTTTCGTTGATCTCGGGTGCCTCTTGACCGCGCAGCCCGACTTCGGCATGCCCGGTTCCCAGCACCGACCAATGTCGGTCGCCGACGTCGATGTGGATGTCGGCCTGCTCGGTGTTGGTGCACACCGCCCTGCCCCCGTCGGGATCGGTGTATCCCAGGCTCACGCACCTGTCCGTGGGCTGGTCGACCCGGATAAGCACCTCGCGACCGCCGATGCGTCCCTCCAGCTGCCAGTGCTGCAGGCCCAGCGTGGTGCGAATCCGTAGCGACGGCAAAGGGCTTGCGGGCCAATCTTTTCCGCCCAGGCGGAAACGAACGAACACCATCGGGGCGAGCCTGCGCAGCCCCGGCCTGTGCGACACCGCGGTGACCGCCTCCAGGACGTCGCCGTCGCCGAGATCGGCGTGGATCCATCCCCAACGCTTGGCGTTGCCGTGTCCGTAGATGTGGGCGACGCCGCCGCGCCAGCCGTCAACGTGGACGGCTGTGTCGCCGACCGTCAGTGAGCCGGTGAACTCGGCGGTGGGGGCGATGACCACCTGGGCGCCGGGCAGCAATTCGCGCTCCCACGCCGCGCGGGGAAACGTCCACAGCGGCGTGCCGGCGTCCTTCCACGACAGGTCCCAGGCCAGCGAGCGGGCGTTCCCGCTCAGTTTTTCCTGGGCCACCCGCACCCCCGCCGCGTCGAACCAGACGCTGCCCGCCGCCGGCCGAGTGGGTTCGGGGCCGAACCGCTCGGTGCGTGGTGGGCCGTCGGGCGCAAACCATGTCGCCCAGCCATGCGCGTAGGCAGCGTCGGGGCCGCCCACCGGCGCCACCGTCTCGCAGTGAATCCACAGCCCGGCGCGCGTCAGCGGATCCGACAGGGTGGCGTACCAGACTTCCAGGCGTCCGGCCTTGCCCCGCCAGCGCGGGGCCGCGGCCGATCGCAGTTCGTCGTCCATTTGTCCCTCCGGTCAGACGGCCAGTTGCACGCACAGTCGATGCGCCGTCCACTATATTGGTTGAGCCAATGAACCAGTCAAGTGTGCTGCAGCCGCCGGACCGTCAGCGGGTGGACGAACAGATCGCCGCGTCGATCGCCGACGCGATCCTCGACGGCGCCTTCCCGCCGGGCTCGACGCTGCCGCCCGAGCGGGAGCTGGCCGAGCAGCTCGGCGTCAACCGCACGTCGCTGCGCCAGGCCCTGGCCCGCCTGCAGCAGATGGGCCTCATCGAGGCCCGACACGGCAGCGGCAACGTGGTGTGCGACCCGGAGGCGCTCACCCATCCCGCGGTCGTCGAGGCGCTGGTCCGCAGGCTGGGCCCCGAGTTCCTGGTGGAGCTGCTGGAGATCCGGGCGGCGCTCGGCCCGTTGATCGGCCGCTTGGCGGCGCTGCAATGCGCGCCCGAGGACGCCGAAGCCTTGCGCGCCGCGCTCACCGCGGTGCGGCAGGCGGAAAGCGCCGCGGCGCGCCAGGCCGCCGACCTCGCCTACTTTCGGGTGCTCATCCACAGCAGTCGCAATCGCGCACTGGGTTTGCTGTATCGCTGGGTCGAGCACGCTTTCGGCGGCCGCGAGCACGAGCTCACCGGGGCGTACGACGACGCCGGCCCGGTGGTGGCGGACCTGCGGGCGATCACCGAGGCCGTGTCGGCGCGCGACGCCGCGGCGGCCGCCGCGGCGGTCGAGGCGTACCTGCAAGCCAGCGCGCTGCGAATGGTCTTGTCTTACAAGAAAACACAAGCCACCTGAGCGGGCCTGAAGCGACCTGAGCCAGGCTATTCGGCGATCCGGGTCGCCGGGTGCACCGCGATGAGCCCTAATTTGCTGCGGCGCTTGCACATTGCCGCCAGCTCCGCGTAGGCCTTCGCGCCGAGCAGCTCGGTGAGTTCGTCGGCCAGGCTTTCCCACACCTGCTTGGTGCCGATGTGGGCGGCCGGATCGCCGGTGCAATACCAGTGCAGGTCCGCGCCGCCGGAGCCCCAGCCGCGGCGGTCGTACTCGGTGACCCAGGTCTTGAGGATTTCCGTGCCGTCGGGCCGGGTCACCCACTCCTGGCTGCGCCGGATCGGCAACTGCCAGCAGACGTCGGGCTTCATGGTCAGCGGCGCCACCCCCAGCTTGAGGGCTTTGGAGTGCAGTGCGCAGCCGGCACCGGCGGCAAAGCCGGGCCGATTCAAGAAGATGCATGCGTCCTTGTGTTTGCGGGTCCGGTATTGGGGTTGGCCGTCGTGCTCGTCGAGTTCCAGGTAACCCTTGCGGCCCAAACCCTTTTCGCGGTATTGCCAATCGGCGTCGGTCAGCGTCTTCACCGCGTCGTCCAACCGGGCCCGGTCGTCGTCGTCGGACAGGAAGGCGCCGTGCGAGCAACACCCGTCATCCGGCCGGCCGGCCACTGTGCCGCGGCAGGCCGGCGTGCCGAACACGCACGTCCAGCGCGACAGCAGCCACGTGAGGTCGGCCGCGATCAGGTGCTCCGGATTGTCCGGGTCGAGAAACTCCACCCACTCGCGGGCGAAGTCCAACTCGACCTCTTGACCCGGCTCCGGGTGCGAATCTGCCACGTTTCCAACGTTAGACCAAGATTCCGCCCGCCTGGCCTTTTGACCGGGAAGCGAGTTTCGCCAAGCCGGTAAATCTGCGGACAAAGTGCGGGCCTGCGGAATTACAGGCTCGACGAAACCAGCCGGCCAACAGGGCGGAACGCGCCCCGCGTCCGTCGCCCGACTAGTTTGTTTCCTGTGCGATTGGGTGTGCTCGATGTAGGTAGCAACACGGTTCATCTGCTGGTGGTCGATGCCCACCGCGGTGGGCACCCGACGCCCATGAGTTCGACGAAGGCCACGCTGCGACTCTCCGAGTCCATCGACAGCTCGGGCAAGATCACCAAGCGGGGCGCCGACAAGTTGGTGTCCACCATCGACGAGTTCGCCAAGATCGCGGTCAGTTCCGGCTGCGAGGAGCTGATGGCCTTCGCCACATCCGCCGTGCGAGACGCCGAGAATTCCGACGACGTGCTGGCGCGGGTGCGCAAGGAGACCGGCGTCGAGCTCGAGGTCCTGCGCGGCGTCGACGAGTCGCGGCTGACCTTCCTGGCGGTGCGCCGCTGGTACGGATGGAGCGCCGGGCGAATCATCAACCTGGACATCGGTGGCGGCTCGCTGGAACTGTCCAGCGGCGTCGACGAGGAGCCCGATGTCGCGTTGTCGTTGCCGCTGGGTGCCGGGCGACTGACCCGCGAATGGCTGTCCGACGACCCGCCCGGCCGGCGCCGGGTTGCGATGCTGCGAGACTGGCTGGACGCCGAGCTGGCGGACGCCAGCGTGACGGTCCTGGACGCCGGTCCCCCCGACCTGGCGGTCGCTACCTCGAAGACGTTTCGCTCGTTGGCGCGGCTCACCGGCGCGGCCCCGTCGGCGGCCGGACCAATGGTGAAGAGGACGCTCACCGCGAACGGCCTCAGACAACTCATAGCTTTCATCTCTAGGATGACGACCGCTGACCGGGCTGAACTGGAAGGAGTAAGCGCCGAGCGGGCCCCGCAGATCGTGGCGGGCGCCCTGGTGGCGGAGGCGAGTATGCGGGTGCTGTCGATTGAAGCCGTGGATATCTGCCCGTGGGCATTACGGGAAGGTCTCATCTTGCGCAAACTCGACAGTGAAGCAGACGGAACTGCACTCGTCGAGAGCTCCGTGCGCGATGCTGGAGGTCAGGCAGGTGATCGGACTGCGAACCGATCGAGAGGCAACAAATCATGACCGGACCACACTCGGAGACCGAGGACTCAGGTGCTCGGTCCATCTCGGTGGCCGAATTGCTGGCCAGGAATGGAACCGTAGGAGAACCGGTCGTCACCAGGCGGCGGCGCCGTCGGCGCGGTGACAGCGACGCGGTCACGGTTGCCGAGTTGACCGGCGAGATCCCGGTGATCCGGGACGACGCGCACCACCACACCGAGCATGGGGCCAATAGAGGGGTCCAGGTCGTCGAACCGGTAAGGGAAGAACCGGCCAAGGCCGGGTACTGGTCCGAACCCGAGCCGCGGTGGCCCAAGTCACCGCCTCAGCCCCAGCGCTTGTCTGGGCCGCAGCGCAGCGCGTACCCGGGGCCCCTGCCCCACGGCGAGCCCGCCGGCCGCACCGGCGAGTCGGGGCAACAGTCCGGCGCCGAGCACATGAGTCCGGACCCGCTGGATCACTACGCCGACATCCCGGTGGACGTGATGGACTCCGAGGTGCGCGAAGCCGAACCTGCAACCGAGGATTCCGCGTACGTGCGCTCGTTCCTGCACTCGGACTCCACGCTGTTCGGCGGGCAGACCCTTGCCGATGAGGTCGCTCGACGGCGTGGCGGGCAGGGGGCCGCGAAAGAAGTGGGCGAGGGCCACGTCGGCATCGAGGACCACCGCACCGACGAGGCGCACGCGGCGCACGGCAGGCTGGAGGCGCTGTGGCGCGGCAGCCTGATCGTGTTGCAGTCGATTCTGGCCGTGGCGTTCGGGGCCGCGCTGTTCGTCGCCTTCGACCAGCTGTGGCGCTGGAACAGCATCGTGGCATTGGTGCTCTCGGTGCTGGTCATCCTCGGCTTGGTGGTAGGGGTCCGAGTGGTTCGCAAGACGGAGGACATCGCCAGTACGTTGATCGCGGTCGCGGTGGGGGCGCTGATCACCCTGGGGCCGTTGGCGCTGTCGTTGCAGTCGGGCTAGGCGCCACCACACACTGTGCGCCCAGCAATCAAAGTCGGCCTGTCCACGGCCTCGGTGTACCCATTGCGGGCCGAGGCCGCGTTCGAGTATGCGGCCAGGCTCGGGTACGACGGGGTCGAGCTGATGGTGTGGGGCGAGTCGGTCAGCCAGGACGTGGACGCCGTCAAGAAGCTGTCCCGGCGCTATCGCGTGCCGGTGTTGTCCGTACACGCCCCCTGCCTGCTGATCTCGCAGCGGGTGTGGGGCGCCAACCCGATTCCGAAGCTGGAACGCAGCGTGCGGGCCGCCGAAAAGCTGGCCGCGCAGACCGTCGTGGTGCATCCGCCGTTCCGCTGGCAACGGCGTTATGCCGAAGGATTCAGCGACCAGGTCTCGGCCCTGGAGGCGGCCAGCGACGTGATGATCGCGGTGGAGAACATGTTCCCGTTCCGGGCGGACCGGT
>Ga0318553_10000253_pt1 | contig 15857 bp, 12 predicted proteins | sample GRESIP082b2f21_FD_203686 | JGI IMG/M metagenome (GOLD analysis project Ga0318553, IMG submission 203686) | Tropical soil microbial communities from Luquillo Experimental Forest, Puerto Rico - GRE.SIPMG.082b2f21 | ecosystem: Environmental > Terrestrial > Soil > Tropical forest > Bulk soil...
GGGGGAGGTGTTCGACCGGATCCTGATCCTGGGCCTGCGCGGCGGCCTGAGCCTGGCCGAGCGCGCCATCCACATCCTGGTCGGCATGGCCGTCGACCTGGTGGTGCACGTGCGCAGGCGGCACAACGGGAAGCGGACGCTGCGGTATGTGTCGGAGATCCTGGAAGTGATGCCGCCGGGCGACACCGACCGCCCGGCCGTCAACCGGCTGTTCCTGCCCGAAGGCCCGGACGGGCAGGCGGTCGCCGCGCATACCCCCTCGCCGCGGCTGTTCGGCAGGCTCGTGGCGGCCGGGTTCGACCCCGCGCTGCTGGACCGCCAGCGGGCGGCGGCCCAGCAGGCGCTGGCCCAGCAGCCGGCGGGCCGGGGAGGTGGCTGGCGATGATGGTGCTGGCCGCCCTCGCGGGCGCGGCGATCGCCACCGGGCTGGTGCTGGGAGTCCGGGAGCTGATCGGCCGCGCCCGCCCGCCGGGCGTCCCGCCGCCGCGGCGGCCTTTCGCCCGCTCCCTGTCCGACTGGTCGCACCGGCAGGCGGTGCTGGCGGCGGCGGCGGGGCTGGGGGTGCTTGCGATCACCCGGTGGCCGGTCGCGGGCCTGGCGGCCGGGCTGGCGGTCATCTTCCTCCCCCGGGTACTCAGCACCCGGGGCCAGCGCGAGCGCACCGCGAAGCTGGAGGGCCTGGAGCAGTGGACCCGGCGCCTGTCCGACATGCTCACCGCCAGCCGGGGCCTGGAGGAGGCCATCGAGGCCAGCGCGCGCTCGGCGCCCGCGGCCATCGCGGGGCCGGTCGCGGCCCTGGCCAGCCGGCTGAACTCGCGCGCGGGCACGGAAGCGGCGCTGCGCGCGTTCGCGGCCGAGATCGACGACCCGGCCGGTGACCGGATCGCGGCCGCGCTGATCATCGCGACCGGCCACCGGGGCGGGGGAGTGCGGGACGTCCTCAACGCGCTCGCCGTGATGATCGCCAGGGACGTCGCCTCCCGGCGCGAGATCGAGGCGGAGCGGGCGCAGCACCGGACGACACTGCGGTGGATCGCGGTCTTCATCGGCGGGTTCACGATCTTCGCCGTGCTCAACCGGTCCTACTCGCGCCCCTACGGGACCATACCCGGGGAATTCGTGCTGGCCCTGGTCACCGGGCTGTACGCGGCCGGCCTCGGCTGGCTGTACCGGCTCGGCGCGATGCCCGCCGCCGGCCGGTTCCTCGGCCCCGACGAGCAGCACCGGCTCGCCGATGACCGCACCGTAGTCGGGAGCCGCCGGTGAACTTGTGGGTCATCGCCGCCGGCATCCTCGGCGGCCTCGGCATCTTCCTCATCGTGCGCGAGATCGTGCCCGCGCCCGCCCGGCTGGACGCGGCCCTGGCCCGCCTGGACCAGGGCACCCCGGACCCCGGCCGCAGCGCCGAGCCCGCGGGCCGCCCGGCGGGCAAGCTGGCTCAGCGTATCGCCGCGGAAGTGCCCTGGCTGCCGGTGCCGACGGAGGACCTGGCCCTGCTCGGCAAGGACCGGGAGAGCTGGATCGCCACCAAAGTCGGCTGCGGCCTGCTCGGGCTCGCGTGCCCGCTGGCGCTCTCCGCGCTCATCTCGCTGGCCAACCCGCACCTGACCTGGTCGGTTCCTGTCGTCGTCTCGATCCTGTGCGGTGTCGCGCTGTTCTTCGCCCCCGACCTGGTGACCAGGGTCAACGCGGCCGAGCGGCGAGCCGACTTCCGGCAGATCCTGACCAGCTACCTGGACCTGGTCGCGCTGGAGCGGGGCGCGGGCGCCGGCCCGACCGAGGCCCTCGAGGCCGCCGCCGAGATCGGCGACGGCTGGGCGTTCCGGCGGATCTCCGGCGCGCTCAACGCGGCCCGCAGGTCAGGGGCGCCGCCGTGGACCGCGCTGGCCGGCCTGGCCCGGGAGACCGGGATCTCCGAGCTGGCCGACATCGCCGACATCGCCGAGGTGGCCGGCCAGGAGGGAGCCAAGATCCTGGACACCCTGGCGGCGCGCGCGGCATCGATGCGCGCCGAGGCGCTGGCCGCCGAGCGGGCCAGGGCGGGCGCGCGCAGCACCACCATGGTGATCCCGATCGCGTTGCTCGGAGCCGGCTTCCTGCTGTTGCTGATCTTTCCCATCGTCTATCGCACGTTCGGGCCGGGATAGGACCGGTCCGAAGGAGGGAGGTGCTCGATGGACCCGGTGTGGGACCCCATGTGGCTGGCGGTCAGGTACCTGCTTGACCGCGCCTACTGCCGTGCTCGCGCGGCTCTGGACGGGAATCCGGAGTCGGGTGCGCTCACCCTGGAGTGGCTGGTGATCGCCGGGATCCTGGTCGGTGCCGCCGCGCTGACGGCCACCTTCCTGAGGTCCAAGATCTCGGAGTGGGAAGGCAAGATCCCCTGACCATGCGATCGGGCCGCTGGCGCGGGCCCGGCCTGCGCAGGCTGGCCCGCCGTGATGACGGGGCGCTGGTCCTCACCTACGTGATCATCGTGCCGGTATTCATGCTGGTGATCATGGTGATCATCCAGGGCGCCCTGTGGTACCTGGCCCGGGAGGCGGCCCTGGCGGCGGCGCGACAGGGAGTTGACGCGGCGCGGCGGCCCGGCGCCGGGCCCGGCGCAGGCACCCAGGCCGCGCTCGCATTCGCCCGCAACGACGCATCCGGGTACCTGCTCGGCCCTTCGGCTGCCGCGGCGGCCGGCGCGGGCAACGCCACGCCGACGATCCAGATCACCGTGACCGGTCACGTGCCGACGTTCGTGCCCGGCCTGGTCATCAACATCAGCCAGGCCGTTCAGGCGCCGGTCGAGAAGTTCGTCGCGCCGTAGGGAACGGGAAACACCGTGCCAATCCTGGCCCGCAGCGGCGGTCGCGACGAGGGCAATGCCGCGCTCGAGCTGGTTGTCCTGGCGCCGGTGCTGCTGTTCATCCTCGGCCTGGTGGTGGCGGCCGGGCGGACGTCGATCGCCCAGGGGGCGGTGGACGCGGCCGCCCGCGACGCGGCCCGGCAGGCATCGATCTCGCTGACGCCGGGCGCGGCCCAGGCGGCCGCGCTGTCCAGTGCCAGGGCAGCGCTCAGCCGGGACGGCCTGGACTGCAATCCCGTGGTGACCGTCGACACGGCCCAGTTCGGCGTGCCGGTCGGGCAGCCCGCCACGGTGACCGCCACCGTCCTGTGCCAGGTACCGCTGTCCGACCTGGTGGTGCCCGGCCTGCCCGGCAGCCGGACCCTGAGTTTCACGTTCACCTCGCCACTCGACCCGTTCCGGGAGCGGTGATGTCACAGTGACCGTCACAGCGCAGGCGAATACTCAGACGCCGATGAAGCGCACGATGAGCTCACCGGGGTGGTGGCATCCGCGGACGGGACGCGGCGGTGACCGCGAGCGCGGATCGATCACGCTGATGCTGCTGGTGCTGTTCGTGGCGCTGATCGCCCTGGCCGGCGTCGTCATCGACGGCGGCGCCAAGCTGAACCAGGCGGAGAACGCCAGCTCCATCGCGCAGGAGGCCGCGAGGGCAGGGGCCGGCCGGGTCAATCCGGCGAACGCCTACTCAACCGGGTCATTCACCGTGGACCAGGGCCAGGCCCTGGCCGCAGCGCGGCAGTACCTGGCCGCCGCGGGCTACCACGGCACCGTGACCCCGGTAGGAACGGAGTCGATCCACGTGACCGTCACCGTGACCGCGCCGACCCGGGTGCTGTCGATCATCGGCATCGACTCGATGTCGTCAACCGGCTCGGCCACCGCCTCGCTGGTGGCCGGCGTGACAGGGCCAGGCCGGTGAGCCGCCGGGCCCGCCGGGCACGCAGGGGGCGCCTGGGAACGGTCCTGCGCGGCGCCGCCGCGCTGGTGACGCTGGCCGTCCTGGTGGTCGGACTGCCGCTGGTCCTGTACCGGCTGGGCGGTAACCCGGTCCCGCGTCAGCTCCCGGCGTGGCGCCATGCGGGTGCCCTGCTGCTGCACCGTGACAACGGGGCGGTCTTCCTCGGCGCCGTCCGCGACATCAGCTGGATAGCGTGGGCGCTGTTCACCGCCGCGGTCGTGGCGGAGGTCCAGGCCACGCTCCGGGGGCGCAGCGCCCCGAGCCTGCGGCTCGGCGGCCTGCAGCACGCGGCCAGCTGGCTGGTCACGTTCGTGACCCTGGCCGTGACCAGTCAGCCAGCGGCCGTGCTGGCCAGCGCGCCCGCCCCGGTCACCGTCGTCTCGGCCGTGCGGTCCGGCCCGCCGCCGGTCAATCCCGTTGTCCAGCCGCCGGGCCCACCGGCCGGGGCGAACGCCGCCGACCCATCAGCCCCCCAGGTGATGAGCATGGGCTTCTACCAGATGGTGACGGTACACGGCGGCGATTGCCTCTGGACGATCGCGCAGCGGTACCTCGGCCACGGGGACCTGTATCCCGAGATCGTCAAGCTCAACCTCGGGCACGCCATGGGCGACGGCCAGGTCTTCAACGATCCTTCGGTGGTCTGGCCGGGATGGGTGCTGCAGGTCCCGGCCCGCCCGGGCCCGGCGCCGTCGTCGCCGGCCTCCGCGGGTCACGGGGCCAGCCTCCACCCGGGCCATGATTCGGCCGACCCGCACTTCCGGCGCCCGCACCCGGCGGCCAGCGCCAGCCAGCCCGGCCCGAACGCGGCGGGCGTCCCCGCGGGAATGCCCGCGACCGGGCCCGCGCCGCCAGTGGCGACCGTGCGCCCGGTCGCGGCGGCCGACCCGGCCCCGGGCACGCTCAGCCAGATCCCGCCGTTCGCCGTCTTCGGCGCGGGAGTCCTGGTCGGCGGGGCCAGCGTCGCCCTGGCCCGGATGCGCCACCGCCAGCGGCAGGCCCGCCGGCCCGGCCGGAGGATACCGCTGCCGGCCAGCGCGCCGGTGATCACGGCCGAGCAGCGCCTGCGCGCCGCGGCGCAGGCGTATCCCGAGGCGCCAGGGCCCGGGCCGCTGTCGTACTCCGGGATGGTGCCGGATTCCGTGGCGGCGCTGTACGACGAGGACGGCTCGGCGCTGTACGACGGGTCCGGGTCCATGCTGTATGACGGGGACGGCTCGGCCCGGTACCCGGAGATGGAGCCGCATCCCGGCACGGGCCCCCGGCCGCTGCCGCCGCTGCCGCCCGCGACGGCGCTGCGGTCCGCGCTCAGCCAGCTCGGCGCCGGGCTGATGGCCGCGGCGCAGCCGATCCCGGACATCACCGGGGTCTGGGTCCACCGGTCCGGCCTGGAACTGCTGCTCGACAGCCCGTCCAGCGAGCCGCCCCCCGGACCGTTCGCCGTGCCGGGCGGGCGGCAGGGCACGGCCTGGCGGCTGGAACTGCCGCGGCACGCGCCCGCTCCGCCGTTCCCGGCCGATCCGACCGGGGACCTGCTGCCGGGCCTGCTGACCGCCGGCGTCGCCGCCGACGGCGGGTACGTGCTCGTCGACCTGGAGTACCTGAGGGTGACCACCGTGGACGGCCCGGCTGACCTGGCCGACCTGGTCCTGGCCACCGCCGCGGCGGAGCTGACCACGAGCCAGCTCGCGGGCTGGTACGACCTGATCCTGGCCGGGTTCGGTGAACTTGAGCCGGTGGACGGGCGGGCCACCAGCTGTGCCAGCCTGGCCGAGGCCCTGGACCTGCTCGCCGCCAAGGCCGTGGCTCTGCGGCGCAGGCTGGGCGACGCGGACCGCGCCGACGTCCGCCGTCGGCGGCTGGCCGATCCCGGCGACGAGGACTGGGCGCTGACGCTGCTGGTCAGCCGGACCGCGCCGACGACGGAGCAACTGGCGATGCTGCTCGACCTGGCCAGCGACCCCGGCGGGATCGCGGCTCTGGTGGTCGGCGGCACCGCCGCTCCCGAGGGCCATCCCGCGCCCGCCAGCTTCCGGCTGGCCGCCGACCCGGCCCGGCCGGGCGGGATCGCCGGGCACGTGGCGCCGCTGCACCTGGACGTCTCGCCGCAGCCGCTGACCAGGGACGATTACGAGGCCCTGGCCAGCTTGTTCGCAACCGCGGCGGACACCAGCGACGTGCCCGCCGACCAGCCGCCCTACGACGGCTCGTCGTGGCCGCCCGCACCCGGGCTCGTCGGCCTGCAGGAGCCGCCGGACCCGAACCCGGCGCCCGCCGGCCTCGATGACCCGGGCCGCTCGCCCTCGGCTGGGTTCCCGGCCTCAGGCGTGAACCCGCCCGGCGAACCGGACCAGGCTGACCCGGCCGACGGCACGGACGAGGAGGCCAGCCTGCTGATCGGCGTCCTGGGGACGTTCACGGTCAACGGGGCCCCCGCCGCGCTGCAGCCCGCGCAGAGCCAGCTGATCCTCGCCCTCGCCCTGAACGGCCGGGACGGCCTGTCCAACGCCCAGCTGTGCTACCTGCTCGGCGCCGACCCGGATCACCCCAAGCCGAGCGACTCGCTGCGCCAGCTGATCGTGCGCACCCGCCGGCAGCTGGGCCGGGCCCCCGACGGACGGGAATGGATCGAGCATCTCGGGGCCGGCCAGTACGCGCTGCACCCGGACGCGAAGTTCGACTGGGCCGACTTCGAGGAGCTGAGCGAGCACGGCATCGGGGACCGTGACCCCGGCTGCCTGCGGCAGGCCATGATCCTGATCAGGGGCAAGCCGTTCACCGGCTGCTACCACTGGTGGCTGGACCTGGCCTTCACCGAGACGGTGCGGGCGCAGATCGTCGACGCGGCCGAGCTGCTGGCCGAGCTCGAACTCGCGGCGGGAGACCCGTCGGCCTCGGCCCGCGCGGCCCGAACCGGGCTGGCCGGCGACGTCGCCGCGGAGCAGCTGTGGCGGGCCCTGATGCGCGCCGAGCACGCTGCGGGCAACCTCGCCGGGGTGCGCGAGGCGTGGAGCCGCTGCCTGGACACGATGACAGACATCGCCGCCGACGGCGAGCCGCACCCCGACACGGCCGCGCTCTACCAGCAGCTCATCAGCGGCGGCGCCCCGCCGGCGACACCCCCCGGCGCACCATCCGCCCCAGGATCCCCCTGGGCACGCAGCTACCAGTGACCGGCTGACCGGCGATCGGGTTTTGGAGGCCCACTGGGCGTAATGACCACCAGGTGAAACCATCGTAGGGTGACGTTGCCCCGCGAGGACCCGCCGTCGGCCGCGGAAATGCGCCCGGCGCCGGTAGCTCCGGTGCGCCCCGCCGCGGAGCGTACAGCCGCGGAGCAGGCAGGCGCGGCGCGTCCCGCTGCGGCACGGCAAGCCGCGGCGCCCCCGGCCGTGCATGTCGAAGACCATCTGGACTCGCGCGTCCGCCTGCCCGCCGACCTGCTGCGCTGCGTCATTGCCCTGATCGAGATCGCCCTGGTGGCCGGGTTGGGCCTGCTGGCCCGCGCGACCGCGGACGGCGCCGAGTACGACATCGTCCAGGCCAGCCATATCCTGCCTGGGGCGGTGCTGTCGTTCCTCGGCTTCGCCGCGCACGCGGCGCTGCTGATCCTGCCGGTCGCCCTCGCCATCCGGCTCCTCATCCGCCGCCAGCCACGGCGGCTCGCCGAGGGGGTCGCGGCGGGCGGCGTGGCCGTCGGCGTGGTGGTGGTGCTCAACCAACTGCTCCGGAGCCCGGTGGCCGCCGGCCTCTACGACGTGCTCACGGCCGTCCATCACGCTGACAAGAGCGTGCCCGCGCTGGACTGGTACCTGTCCGGCCTCACCGCCTACGTCACGGTCATCGGCCTGTCCGGCCGCCCCCGGTGGCGGACCATCTTCTGGCTGGCCATCGCCTTCTACGGGGTGGCCAGCCTCGCGGTGGACCAGACGACCCTGTTCTCGCTGCTGATCACCCTGCTGCTGGGCATGGCCTGCGGGTCGGGGCTGCGCTACGCGTTTGGCTCGATGTCCGAGCGTCCCTCGGCCGTGGAGATCGCCGAGGCGCTCAGTACCGTGGAGGCGCCGGTCGTGGCCATGCGGCGGATCGCCGACTCCAGCGCGGAGACCCGCAAGTACGCCGCCACCCTGCAGGGCGGCGGCCGGCTGGACGTGACGGTCTTCGACCGAGAGCAGCAGGCGGCGGACGCGTTCTACCGGCTGTACCGCAGGTTGCGGCTGACCACGCAGGTATCGCGCAGCGCCCCGCTCACCGTGGAGCGGGCCATCGAGCGGCGGGCCCTGCTGACCTACGCGACCGAAGACGCGGGCGTGCCCACGCCCCGGCTGCGCGCGCTGATCCGGGTGGGCCCCGAGGCTTCGGCGATCGCCAACGAGAGCCACGACGGGACGACCCTGGCCGAGCTCGCGCACCCGCCGACCGACGCGCAGCTCGCGCGGGTCTGGGACGTGGTGCTCCAGCTGCACGGCCGGCGGGTCACGCACCGGGCCCTGACCGCCGACCGGATCCTGCTGACGAGCGACGGCCACAACCCGGCTCCCGGGCTCGGGCCGCCGCGCGGGGACGGCGGCCGCGGCAGCGGCGATGAGGTCATGCTGCTCGAGCCGGGCAACGGCGATGTCGCGGCGAGCGACCTTCAGCTGCGCCTGGATCTGGCCCAGCTGGTATCGGAGCTGGCGCTGCTGGTCGGGCCGGACCGGGCCGCCGCCAGCGCCCGGCAGAAGCTCAGCGCCGACGAGCTGGCCGACGTGGCGCCGTTGATCCAGCCGGTGGTGCTGTACCGCTCGACCAGGATCGCCGCGAGCCGCCACAAGGACGTGCTACCCGCGCTCAGGAAGAACCTGCTCGCCGCCGCATCCGGCCCCGAGCCCGTGCCGGTCCAGGTCGAGCGCATCCGGCTGCGGAACGTGCTCACGCTGGTAGCGGCGGTGTTCGCGGCGTACATCCTGGCGGTTGACCTCACCAAGACCAGCTTCAGCCAGGCGCTCCGCCATGCCGACTGGCGCTGGGGCGCGGTCGCGCTCCTGTTGTCCGCGCTGACCTATGTCGGAGCCACGTGGGCGCTGTCCGGCTTCGTGCTCGAACGGCTGGGGTTCGTCCAGACCTTCCTCACGCAGGTCGCCTGCTCGTTCGTGACCCTGGTCACGCCCGCCGCCGTCGGCGGGGTGGCGCTCAACCTCCGCTACCTGCGTAAGAGGAACGTGGCGTCTGCCGACGCGGTGGCCAGCATCGGCGTCTCCCAGGTCATCGCGTTCACGCTGCACCTGACCTTGCTAGTGATCTTCATCGCGGTGGCCGGCTCGTCGCACGACACCTCGCTCCACCGCCCGCCGGACTGGACCTACATCGCGCTGGCCGTCCTGGTCAGCGTGGCCCTGGTGGTCCTGGCCATACCGGCCGGCCGCAGGCTGCTGCTGTCCCGCCTGACCTCCACGCTCGGCCAGGTGATCCCGCGGCTGCTCGACCTCGCGCAGCAGCCGGCCAAGCTGGCCGAGGGCATCGGCGGGACGCTGCTCGTGGACTTCGCCTACATCGGCTGCCTGGCGGTATCCGTCCGGGCCTTCGGCGGCTCGCTCCCGTTCGCCACGGTGGCGGTGGTCTACCTGACCGGCAGCGCGATCGGCTCGGCCGTCCCGACGCCCGGCGGAATCGGCGCGGTCGAGGCGGCCCTGTCCGCGGGCCTCACCGCGGCGGGCCTGCACGGCACCGTGGCGTTCAGCGCGGTCCTGCTGTTCCGCACGGTCACCTTCTGGCTCCCGGTGCCGCTCGGCTGGATCTCGCTCAACTACCTGCAGCACCGCGAGATCCTGTGACATTACCTACTTAGCCGAGCCTGGCCACCGCCAGCGAGGCCGCCAGCAGTACCAGTCCCCAGGACGTGGCCCGCAGCGCGCCCTCCAGCGGGGCCAGCAACTCCTGCTGGTCGAGCGCGGTCACCTGGCCGTCGGCCAGGGTCATGCTCCCCTCGACCCGGACCGACCGGCGCCGGAGGGTCCGGGCCGGCGTACTCAGCTTGCGCTGCGCCGCCGATAGGGCCAGCGCCGCGCCCGCCGCGATGACCGGGGCCAGGGCGAGCTTTCCGGTCTGCGCCGCGTACGCGGTGAGTACCGGGAAGGCGCCCCACGCGGCGGCGAAGCCGAGGTCGGTGTGAATAATCCCGCCGAACAGCTCGGCGTTATAGGCGACGACCAGAAGCACGCCCACGACCATGAACGGCAGCAGCGCCCAGCCGACCCTGGCCACTCCGACGGCGCCCAGGGCGACCGCGCCCGCGAGGCCCGCGACCGTCACGGCCACCAGCACCGGCGTCGGGATCTGGGTCTGCAGCGGGCGGCCGTTCAGCTCGTCGAGCGCGTGCGCCGCCAGGCCGACCGCGAGGAAGAAGGCGATCAGAGTGGCCAGCAGCGCGGTGAGGCTGACGTGCGGGGCCAGCGCCGCGCCGATGACCACGTAGGACAGGTGCCACGCCGTATACGGAGGATGCAGCAGGGTCCACCAGTCACGCCAGCCGCCCGAGCGCGCGGCGTAGTACGCGGGCCGGGCGGCGGCCCGGATCGCGGCCGGGGACTCTGCCGGCGACGCAGCATCTGATCGCGGCGGTTCCGGCTCCGGATGGCTGGCGGCGAGCCCGTCAGCCACCTGCGCGCGTTCCCCACATGACAAGCCCGCCGCCCAGGCTCATCACCCGGACGCCGACATCGGTGAACCCCGCTTTGCGCCAGGCCTCGACCGTCCAGGCGACCGGGTAGCGGCGGTAATGCCCGGAGATGTTCGGGCCCAGGAACCGGCCGACCTCGAACCATTCGCGCCCGCCGGTGACCAGCCCCCCGGCGGGCAGCAGCGTCCGCGTGTAGAGCCACCACCAGGACCGCCAGAACCGCGACGGGGGTACCAGGAATTCCAGGCTCGCGACCTGCCCCCCCGGTTTCACCACGCGGGCCAGCTCGCTGAGCGTCGCCTGCGGGTCGAGCACGTACCTGAGCAGGTAGGTGAAGGTCAGCGCGTCAAAGGTGGCGTCGGCGAACGGCAGTTGCTCGGCGCGCCCGGCCGTCAGCCGGATGCGGTCGCTCAGCCCCGCGCCGGCGACGTTGCGCTGGCCCTGCCTCAGCATCTGCTCGGTGAGATCCACGCCGACGACGCTCGCCCCGGTCCGCGCCGCGATCTGCAGCGCGACGCCGGCCGTCCCCGAGGCCACGTCGAGCACCGCCTGACCCGGCACGGGGGCGATCCGGCTGATCATGGCGCGGCGCCAGCGGCCATTCTGTCCGAACGAGAGGATCTCGGCCAGCTGGTCGTAACGCTGCGGGAGCGGAGCGAACAGGTGCTGCGCGAAGCGATTGCGCTCGGCGGCGGCGGGAGTGCTCTGGGCGGCGGGAAGCGGCACGGCGTCTCCTCAGTGCTGGCCCGGGGGACGACCCCCCGGAACCCCCGGATGTCGGCCCGGGTCGCGAATTTCACCGTACGCCTCTGCTGCCGCTGTTGCGAAGCTCTGTCACCCAAGTCAAGATCGCCGAAGCGGCCGCGCGGCGGGCACGAGACGCCGGCCGCCCTGGCCCCGTCCGGATCGGCCGCGCAGGCACCGCCCAGGCCGTCCGGCCGGCCCGCGGGCCGCGGCGCCGTTCTATCTCGTGACAGAACACGGCCCGCGCCGGTACCCCGATCGGCCGCGAATGTACCAAAGGGCACGTTATCGCCGGTCTTTTGGATATTTATCGCGCCGCCCGCAGCCGGGGCAGCGTGCCGTCCGGCGCCGGGAGCCAACGGAGGTCACGATCGGGTGTCTGCGGCCCGCGAATGCTGGCGTTTGTGCCATGCGGGGCAGAGCATCGGATATAGGCTCCCCTATCGGCATATTGGGAGCAATGACCGAGGGGAGAGCCTCTGTGGCACGTTATTGGGGGGTAGTCCTGGCTGCCCTGGCTTTGGCAGTCGGGTCGGCACTGGCGGCGGGTGCCGCCTCCGCGTCATCCGCACCGCGTACCGCCCCGGCCCACGTCTACCCGGGACATCCGATGATCACGCCGGGCGGGACGGGTGCCGCCACGCGGCCTGACGCCAGCAGCGGGACGCTCAACGCTCTCAAGAGCACCAACTGGTCCGGCTACGCGGCGCACCTGCCCCGCAAGGGCACCTTCCACAGCGTGTCGGCCAGCTGGATCCAGCCCCGGGCCAGGTGCGGCAGCTCGGCCGGCAAGCGGCAGTTCGCCGCCTTCTGGGTCGGCCTGGACGGCTTCAACAGCTTGTCGGTCGAGCAGACCGGAACAGACTCGGACTGCGTGGGCACGACTCCGCACTACTACGGCTGGTACGAGATGTTCCCGGCGGCCCCGGTCAACTTCAAGAACCCGGTCAAGCCGGGCGACCAGATGAGCGCGTCGGTGACGTTCACCGGCACCGCGAAGTACACGCTGGTGCTCACGGACACGACCCGCCACTGGACCCACACCATCGTCAAGAGAAACCCGAACCTGGCCCGGTCCTCGGCCGAGGCGATCACCGAGGCCCCGTCGTCGGGTGCGACCGGCGCCGTGCTGCCGCTCGCCAACTTCGGCACCGTCCGGTTCACCCTGGTCAGGGTCAACGGGCTCGTGCTGAACAAGGAGACCCCGAGCAGGATCGTCATGTACAACAGCAACCTCACCCTGCCGCTGGACTCCACCAGCCTGCTGGGCAACGCCGGAGGGGCGTTCAGCAACACCTGGATCAGGAGCAGCTGACCCGGGAGCCCGACGTCCCGGCGGCCCTTGGGGTCGCCGGGACGTCTGCTGTACGGCCACGCCGGGCGAAGGCCGGTCGGCCGGAACCGTTACGCTCTCGGCATGCATGCGAGCGACTACGAACGGCTTACGGTCCAGGCGTCCGGCGGCCTACTCGATGTCCTGGTCTCCGGTCCCGAAGACGGCCTGGCGCTGGTGTTCCACACCGGCACGCCGAGCGGGCTGGTCGAGTCCGGGCCGGTAGCCGATACGGCGGCCGCCCGCGGCTTGCGCACCGTGCTGTACGCGCGGCCTGGTTACGGCGACTCGACGCCGCAGCCGGGCCGGCTGGTCGCGGACGCCGCGGCGGACGTGGACGCCATCCTGGCCCGCCTGCGCATCGACGAGTTCGTCACGGCCGGCTGGTCGGGCGGCGGCCCGCACGCGCTGGCCTGCGCGGCGCTGTTGCCCGTCCGGTGCCTGGCCGCGGCCACCATCGCCGGGGTCGCGCCCAGCGACAGCCCCGGCCTGGACTGGCTGGCGGGCATGGGCCAGGAGAACGTCGAGGAGTTCGGCGCGGCGACGGCCGGGGAAGCCGACCTCACCAGGTTCCTGGACGCGGCCGCCGGCGAACTGCGCGACATCACCGCCGCTCAGGTGGCCGACGGCCTGGGGGACCTGGTCTCAGACACCGACAAGGCGGCGCTCACCGGGGAGTTCGCCGAGTACCTGGCCGCGTCGTTCCGCGCCGCGCTGGCTACCGGCATCGCCGGCTGGCGAGACGACGACCTGGCCTTCACCCGGGACTGGGGGCTTAGCCTCGACGCGCTGGGCCACGCGACGCCGGTCGCGATCTGGCAGGGCGACCAGGACCGGATGGTGCCCAGCGCGCACGGCGCGTGGCTCGCGGCGAACATCCCGCGGGCCCGCGCCCGCCTGCTGCCCGGCCAGGGTCACCTCACCCTGATGGCCTCGGAGTTGGGCCGGATACTCGACGACCTGCTCGACCTGGCGGGCAAGAGCGGCTGATCGACTAGCGCGGAGGATTCTCAGTCGCATCGACTGAGAATCCTCCGCGCCAACGGATCTTGGTCGGGTGAGGCGGATTGGTTAAGGCGAGACGGGGACGGTGAGGTTGTAGACGGTCTCGCCGCCGACGGTCTGGGCGCTGAAGTGCGCCCGCACCCACGCGGTGATCTGCGCGGCGGTACCGGCGCCGCCTCCGCCGAAGCTGTCAGCGTTCGCGCCGACGAAGTAGTGGATCTCGTGGTCCGCCACGTACCGCTCGAACTGGGTCAGCGTGGGCGCCGGATCGGTGCCGTTGAACCCGCCGATCGCCATCACCGGTTCGCCGCTGGCCAGCTGCAGCGGCGCGGCCCCGTCCGAGCTGACCGTGGCCGCGACCCACCGGTAGCCCGACGCGCCGTCCTTGAGCAGAGCGGTAAGGGCGCTGCTGACCTGGGTGTTACCGCCTAGGCCGCCGCCGAAGCCGCCACGGCCGCCACCGGGAAACCCGCCCCGGAAGCCCCCAGGGAATCCACCGGGGAGACCGCCGGTCCCGGTGCCCGGGGCGCCCTGCCCCGTGCTGCCCCCGAACCCGCCGGTGCCGCCGAACCCGCCGCCTCCGGGCCCGCCGGTGCCACCGCCTCCGGTGCCGCCGAACCCGCCGGCCCGGCCGAAGCCCCCGCGGCGGCCGAACCCGGTGCCCGGCCCGAAGCGCCCCGGACCGGCGAAGCCGCCGGGACCGCCGAACGCGGCCACCGCCGGGCCCGCGGTCGGCAGCGCTCCAGCGTGCGGCGTCGCAGCGGTGTCCAGGCTGTAGGCCGCGGGCCCGGCGAGCGCGGCGACCAGGGCCAGGGACGCCGGCGCCACTACGAGCGCGGCCCTGACCCACGCCGCGGCCGCGAGCGATGAGAGCCAGCGCCCGGCGAGCAGGAGCGTGGCCGCGGCCAGCGCGGCGAGCAGGACGAGCACGCGCAGCCACGGGTACCAGGCCGGGCTCCGGTCCAGCAGCACATACGACCACCAGGCGGTCGCCAGCACGCCGGCCGCCAGCCAGCCCCGGCCGAACCAGCTGCGCTCATGGAACCGCCAGCCGTCGCGCACCCGCCATAGCTGGACGGCGCCGATGCCCACCAGGGCGCCGATCGCCGGCGCGAGCGCGACGGTGTAGTAGGAGTGGATGATGCCCGCCATGTAGCTGAACACCGCGCCGGTCACCAGCAGCCACCCGCCCCATAGCAGGACCGCGGCCCGGGTCCGGTCGGTGCGCGGCTCGCGCCGGGTGCCCCACAGCAGGGCCGCGAGCGCGATCAGCGCGGCCGGGATCAGCCAGCTGACCTGGCCGCCCATGTCCGCCGCGAACAGCCGGGTCAGCCCGGCTGTGCCGCCGGTCGCGGCGACCCCGTGGCCGGCGGCGCCGCCGCCGACGGCGCCGGGCTCGTTGCCGTCCAGCCGGCCGAACCCGTTATAGCCGAAGGTGAGCTGCAGGATGTTGTTGGCGGTGGAACCGCCGATGTAGGGCCGATCGGCGGCCGGGACCAGCAGCAAGGCCGCCACCCACCAGCCCGCGGCGGCCAGCAGCGCCGCGCCGCCCGCCAGTAGCTGCCAGACCCGCCGGCCCAGCCCTCGGGGCCCGGCCACCAGGTAGGCCACGGCGAAGGCCGGCAGGACCAGGAACGCCTGCAGCATCTTGGCCAGGAATCCGAAGCCGAGCAGGGCGCCGGCCAGTACCAGCCAGCGGGTCTTCCCGGCCTCGATGGCCCGGGTCACCGCGTAGGCCGCCGCGGTCAGCAGCAGCGTCAGCAGCGCGTCGGGGTTGTTGTACCGGAACATGAGCGCGGCCACCGGGGTGACCGCCATGGCCACCGCGGCCAGGAGACCTGCCGCAGGCCCGAACCAGCGGCGCACGGTGGCGTAGAGCACGCCGGCCGTGGCCACGCCCTCCAGCGCCTGCGGCACTAGCACGCTCCAGGAGTTCACGCCGAATATCCGGGCGGAGATGTCCATGACCCACAGGAAGGCGGGCGTCTTGTCCACGGTGATGAAGTTCGAGGAGTCGAACGAGCCGAAGAAGAACGCCTTCCAGCTCTTGGTGCCGGCCTGGACCGCGGCGGCGTAGAAGTCGTTGGCCCATCCGCTGCGGCTGAGGCCGACGGTGTACAGCAGCGCGGTGAGCGCGAGCACCGCCAGCAGGGCCGGGCGGGCCCAGCGGGGGTCGGACGCGGGCCCGCGCAGCAGGCGGGCGAGACGGCCGTGCCGGGCGGGCCCCGTGGGCGCCCCGGCCCGGCCCGGGTAGCTGGGACCGTGGTCAAGGACTCGGCTGGGTGACGTCACGGCTACCAAC
>Ga0318553_10000254_pt1 | contig 15854 bp, 13 predicted proteins | sample GRESIP082b2f21_FD_203686 | JGI IMG/M metagenome (GOLD analysis project Ga0318553, IMG submission 203686) | Tropical soil microbial communities from Luquillo Experimental Forest, Puerto Rico - GRE.SIPMG.082b2f21 | ecosystem: Environmental > Terrestrial > Soil > Tropical forest > Bulk soil...
CACGAGCGCAGCGCGCGTGAGCAGCTCGCGCTGGTGCTGCTGCTGGTCGAGCGCCTCACCCCGGCCGAGGCGGCGGCGGTGCTGGGGCTCTCGACGCGCCAGATCGAGCGCGCCTATGAGGCCGCGCTCGCCGACCTGCGTCTGGCGCTGCGGGGGCGGCGCACCGGCCGGACGTCGCGCGCCCTGGTGCGCCGCTCGCTGGCGCTCGAGCCACGACTGCGCAGGGCGGCATGATGACCCCCTTCACGCCCTCGTCCGACACCCGGGCCCCGATCCCCGATCACGCCGGGGCGCGGCTCGACCGCATCGCCTCCGCGGTCGCGACCCTGGCCGCCGAAGAGCGCCGGCTCCACCGTCTGGGCCTCGAGGCCGCCGAGCGGCGCTGCCGCGAGCAGCGGCGCTACTGGGAGTTCCTGGCCGCGGTGTTCGCGCTCGACGGCGCCGGCGCCGCATCACCGGGCGCGGCGGCGGACGTCACCCGCCCGCCGGACTGGCGGGGCGCCTTCGGCATCGGGGAGGAGCGGTCGTGAAGCGTCACGGCTCCCCGGGGACTCCCGCTGGCGATCGCGAGCGGCAAGGGCGGGGTGGGGAAGAGCAACCTCGCCGCCAACCTGGCGGTGGCGCTGGGCGCGCGCGGCGCGCGCGTCCTGCTGCTCGACGCCGATTTCGCCCAGGCCAACCTCGATCTCCTGCTCGGGCTCCACCCCCGCTACGACCTCCAGCACCTGGTGGCGGGGGAGAAGACGCTCGAGGAGATCGTGGTGTCGGGGTCGCACGGCGTCCGGCTGGTGCCCGCCGCCTCGGGGGCTCCCGAGACCGCGGAGCTCGACGACTACACGCGCGAGTGTCTGCTGCGCAACATCGGACTGCTCGACGAGGAGATCGACCTCGTCATCATCGACAACGCGACCGGCGCCTCGCGCCACGTCACCTCGTTTTGCCGCTGCGCCGACGACGTGCTGGTGGTCTGCACCCCCGAGCTGCCGGCGTTCTCGGACGCCTACGGCCTGATCAAGCTGCTGGTGGCGCAGGGACTGGCGCGCGCTCCGCACCTGATCGTCAACCAGGCCGGCAGTCCCGAGGAGGCCGAGGAGACGGCGCACCGCATCCGTCTGGTGGGACGGCGCTTCCTCCAGCTCGAGATCGAGTGCTGGGGGGTGGTGCCCTTCGACCCGTCGGTGCCGCGCGCGGTGCGGCTCCAGGAGCCGGTCGTCACCGCCTTTCCGAATTCGCCCGCCGCGGCCGCCTATCGCGGCCTGGCGGAGCGACTGTGGCCGCTGCCCGATCCCGAGGCAGGGCTGCTGCCTCACCCCGAACGTCTCGAAGCCTGACCGTCCGAGGAGCCCCGATGCCGCGAACCACCCTTGCCTCGTCCACGACCCGCCGCCCGGCGCGCCGCACCGCCGTGCGCGGCGGACGCCCGAACCCGCGTTCCAACCCGCGCGCGGCGCGCGCCGTCAGCCGGCGCGCCGACGACCACGGCCGCGCCGCCGTCAACGGCCGCGCCCCCGCCAACGGGCGGGTCGCCGCCCCGGCGCTGCGCGTCATCCGCGGCACCGGCCGGCCCGCCGCGGCGGGCCGCACCCGCGCCGCGCCCGCGCCGTCCGGCCCGCCCACCACCTACTCGAAGGACGACCTGCTGCGCCGTTTCGCGCCGCTGGTGCGTCACGTGGTCGAGCGCGTCGCCGCCACGCTGCCGCGCAACGTCGATCACGAGGACCTCTACTCGGCCGGGGTGCTGGGGCTGCTCGACGCCCACGCCAAGTTCGACACCCGCAAGGGAGTCAAGTTCGAAACCTACGCGGTGTGGCGCATCAAGGGTGCGGTGCTCGACCAGCTGCGTGCCCTCGACTGGGTGTCGCGCTCGATGCGGCGCAAGGCCCGCAACCTCGATGGCGTGACGCGGCGTCTCGACCAGAAGCTGGGCCGTGCCGCCTCCGAGGACGAGGTGGCGCGCGAGCTCAAGATGTCGCGAGGCGACTTCTACCGCCTGCTCGACCATGTGCGCGGCGCGGTGCTGGTGTCGCTCGATGAGAGCCGCGCCGGCGACGACCACCAGGAGCACGCCACGCTTGCCGACCACCTGGCCGATCCGCAGGCGGTCGACTTCGAGGCCCAGCTCGAGGAGCAGCAGACCCGCTTCGTGCTGCTGCGCACCCTGAACCTGCTGCCGGAGCAGGAGCGCCTGGTGGTGGCGCTCTACTACTACGAGCACCTGACGCTCAAGGAGATCGGGCGCACGCTCGGCATCTCGGAATCGCGGGTCTCGCAGGTCCACACCCGCGCGATGTCGCGGCTGCGGCTCCGGCTCCACAAGGCGCTGAGCAGCGAAAGCGAGGCCGCATGACCACCGCGCCCGCCCCGCTGCCGGCGCCGCTTCCGCCTCCGCCGCCCGGCGCTCAGATGCGCGCCCGGCTCACCGCCCTGGCCGACGGCCTGGCGGGGGCCGGCCAGGAATCGTTTGCCCAGGCCCTGCGCACGGCGATCGAGGCGTGGTCGGCCGAGGAGGAAGGGTGGCGCCAGGCGGTGGTCAACGTGCTGCGCCTGCACCACGACATCACCAACGCGCTGGTGGGGGTGCGCGGCAACACCCAGCTGCTGCTCATGTCGCCGATGGCGGAGCAGGCGGGGGTGCGCGAACGACTGGAGGTGGTGCTGCGTGAATCGGCGCGCATCAAGGACGCGGCGCACCGCATCAGCGAGCTCAAGGCCACGCTGGGCGGCTCCGGGCCGGTGGCCCGTGCGGCGTGAGACGGGCCGCGGGCGCGAGCCGGGCGCCCGCGCCGCCGGCCCCGACCGCGGCACCCGGGCGGGCGACGCCACGCCCGGGGCCCGCCCCGAGGCGGCGGGGCGCGAGCGGCGCCGCGCCTCGCGCGTGCTGTGGCAGGCGTGCGAGGCGCTGCTGTCGGCGACCGCCGATCCGCGCGAGCTGTCGCGCGTGATCGAGAACCTGCGGCGCGCCTTCGATTGCGACGGCGTGGCCCTGCACGCGCTGGGCCCCGGCGGTGAGATCGAGCCGTGGTGCGCACGCGGGCGCTGGCAGACCGCGGCCGGCGACCTGCGCGACTGCGTGTCGATGCCGCTGATGAGCGGCGGCCGCCAGCTCGGCACCCTCGATCTGCTCGGCCGCCCCGGCCAGAGCTGGCAGCCAGCGCAGCTCGGCCTGGTGCGCACCGCCTCGGGGGCGCTGGGCGCCGCGCTGGGGGCGCGCTTCGAGCTCGAGCGGCTGCGTCACCAGCCGGGCCGCGATCCCGTCACCGGGCTGCCCGACGAGCGCGCGTTCCGCACCCGCCTGATCGAGGAGCTGTCGCGCGCGCGGCGCCACGGGCTGCCGCTCGCCATCGTCTACGTCGAGCTCGATCACTTCACCGCGCTGCGCGAGCGTTACGGGGCCGCGGTGGCCGAGGGGGTGCTGGCCGAGACCTCGCTGGTGCTCAAGCTCGCGCTGCGCGACTCCGATGTCCTGTCGCGGCTCGCCGGCGGCCGCTTCACCGCGCTGCTGCCCGAGACCGCGAGCACGCCGGCGGTGCGCTGCGCCGACCGGCTGCGGCGCACGCTCGAGGAGCATCGCTATGCGCGGGTGGGGCACGTCAGCGCCACCGCTGCGGTGGCGGTGAGCCCGCGCGACGGGCTCGAGGCGCCCGAGCTGCTGGAGGCGGTCGGCAACGCGCTCACCGTGGCGCGCAAGTCGGGGCGGCGTCGCGTCGTCGCGCCCGTGCCCCTGCACCTCCAATGACCGGCCCCGGGGCGGTTCCGCCCGCGCCGACGCCGGGCGGCGAGGAGCCGATCGCGCGCGTGCTGGTGGTCGACGACGAGCCCTCGGTGGTCGACGTGTTCCGCGAATTCCTGGGCGGCCAGGGCTACGAGCTGACGGTGGCCGGAAACGGCGAGGAGGCGGTCAAGAACATCCCCACGCTCCGCCCCGACATCATCCTCACCGACATCAATCTGCCCGGGCTCTCGGGCCTCGAGGTCATGCGCTTCGCCAAGAGCGTCGACCCCGAGATCGCGGTGATCGTCGTCACCGGCTACGCCTCGGCGTCCTCGGCGATCGACGCGCTGCGTCAGGGCGCCTACGACTACGTCACCAAGCCCTTCGACCTCGACGACGTCCACCAGATCGTCGAGCGCGCGATCGCCAACCGCCGCCTCAAGGCGATCAACCGCCAGCTGGTCGAGGAGCTGCGCCTGAAGAACGGGATCCTCCAGCACCACGAGCAGGAGCTGCGCGAGAAGGTGCGGCTCGCGACCTGGCAGATGACCACGCTGTTCGAGGTCGGCAAGGAGATCAGCTCGAACCTCGAGCTCGCGCCGCGCCTCAAGCTCATCACCTCGAAGGCCGCCGAGCTGTCGGGCGGGCGCGCCGCGGTGCTGTACCTGCGCCACGAGGAGACCGAGGAGTGCCGCATCGCCGGGGTGCACGGGCTCGAGCTGCCCCCGCGCCAGGAGGGGGCGCCGCACTTCTTCCAGGCCGAGCGCGCGCTGGGGCTGCCGGCCTTCGAGCAGCGCCCGGTGCGGCGCCGCGCCGTGCCCCCGGCCACGCCGCTCGAGCTGCCGGCGCTCGGCGGCCTCAGGTTCACCAGCGTGCTGGCGGTGCCGATGGTCGCCGAGGGCCAGTCGATCGGCCTGCTGGTGGCGCTCGACAAGGAGGGCGGCTTCAGCGACGAGGACGCGAGCTTCCTCGCCCTCTACGCCTCGCAGGCCGCGATCGCGGTGCGCAACTCCCAGCTGTTCGAGCACACCAAGACCCTCGACCGGCTGAAGTCCGAGTTCGTGGCCGTGGTCTCGCACGAGATCCGCACCCCGCTCACCTCGGTCAAGGGCGCGGTCGAACTGCTGGCCGACCCGCGCTACTTTCCCAACAGCGAGCAGCAGACCAAGCTGCTGACCATCGCCCACGCCAACGCCGAACGGCTGCTGGTGCTGATCAACGACATCCTCGACTTCTCGAAGCTCGAGAGCGCCTCGCTGCCGATGAGCCTCGAGCGCTCGAGCCTGGCGCCGGTGGTCCAGCAGGCGGTCTACAACCTGCGCACCCTGATCGAGGAGCGGCGCATCCGCATCGACGTCCAGGTCTCGCCGGCGCTCCCCGACCTGTTCATCGACTCGAGCCGCGTGGCGCAGGTGCTCACCAACCTGCTCTCGAACGCGATCAAGTTCTCGCCCCCGGGCGGCGAGGTCACGGTCGCCGCCGAGCCGCTGGACGGCGAGGTGCGGGTCTCGGTGCGCGATCTGGGCGAGGGCATCTCGGCCGAGGACCTGCCCAAGCTGTTCAAGAAGTTCACCCAGATCGACTCCTCGGCGACCCGCAAGGCCGGCGGCACCGGGCTCGGCCTCGTGATCTGCAAGGGGATCGTCGAGCAGCACGGCGGCAAGATCTGGGTCGAGAGCGTCTCGGGCGACGGCAGCACGTTCTTCTTCACGCTGCCCTACGCCGACCGCGGGCCGGCCGTGGTCGACCACGCGGCGCGCGCGGTCGACGACGGCGCGGCGCCGGCCGCCCGCGCGGCCTGACCACGAGGGCGCGCATCGGCGCCGGCCGGCGTGGGGCCGCGGCCCGCCTGCGGCAACCCCACGCCGCGCGCTTGACCCCCGCTCGAGGCCGGGGATAGCCTCCGCGGGTTCAAAGCCGCGCCCTGCGACCGGGCGCGGTCCAGACCTTCCCCGGGAACGGGTGTCATGGACGACACGAGACGACCGGTGCTCCACCGCTCCCCCCGCAGAGCGCCGCGTTTCCTGATCGCGGCGCTGACGCTGGGCCTGTTCGCCGGCCTGGTCGTTTGGCCGCCGGTGCGCGGTCTCTCCCGGGGCCCGCGCCTCGCGCTCCTGCTCGCCGCGACCCTCGCCTGGCTCGTGGTCCAGCTCGGGCCGCGGCGCGGCCCCCGCGCCCGCACCCGTCGCCGCCGCGGCCGCGTCGCGCGCCCTGCCTCAGGTCTGATTTCGGTCGCCGAGGCGGCGATCAACCCGGCGTGGCTCCAGGTGGTGAGCGGGGCCGAGGCCGGGCCGCTGGCCCTCGGCCTGCTCGAGCTGGCCGATGCCTTCGTCGGGCATGGCCAGCGCGTGCTGCTGATCGACGGCGCGCGCCGGCTGCGCCTCCACGAAGCGCTCGATCGCGAGGGTGAGCCGGGACTGCTCGAATGCCTGCTCGACCAGCTTCCGCTGGTCGAGTGCGTCCAGGGCGGGGGCGGGGAGCGCCTGAGCTTCCTGCCGCGCGGCAAAGTGACGCGGCACGAGGCCTGGCCGCATCTTGGCCGCCTGCTGCACGAGGCCCGGACGCACTTTGACCGCGTCCTGCTGGCGCTCGATTTCGCGGCCCCGCACGAGGTGGGCGAGGGCCTGACCGGGCTCGAGGTCGCCGGCTGGTGGGCACCCGACGAGACCAGCCCGGCGCTCGCGACCGCGCTTGCCGAGCGCATTGGTATCCGCATGCAGTCCATACGCTTGACCGCGGGCCGTGAGATCCCGCACGAACCCCGGCCGAGGCCGGTCAGGATCCCTCCTTCGCCGACGCTCGCCCCGGTGGCCGCGACCACCCGAAGCGGTGGGCGCCGGGGGGGGGAGTCCGCGGTGGTGGACTGCGATTTGCACGTACGCGAGCGGCTCCGGTTCCTGATCTGGATGAGAGGTCTCCAGACCCGGAGCCCGCGCGAGCTCGAGGTGCTGAACTAAGCCTCCCGGGCCCGGGCATTATCGACCCCATCGGCGGATCCGCAGCGCGTGACGCGAGTTCCCATCCTGCTCATCGAATCGCTCGACCACGCCGGCGCGGCGCCCGACGACGCGCGCCTGCGCGTCGAGGCGCTGCGCGCCGCGGGCTGCGTGCCGCGCACCCTGATCGTCGGCACCGCCGTGTCCACGGGCGGCGCCGAGGTCATCCCCGCCGGCGCGGCGCCCGACGCCGTGCGCGTCGCGCTCGCCGGCCATCCCGCCGATCTCGCGCTGATCGCCGCCGCGCTCCCCGGCGGCGGCGCTGCGGCGCGCTGGCTGCCGCCGACCCAGCCGGCGCGCTGGTGGCCGACCGGCCTCGGGGCCACGCGCCGCCTGACGTGGGGCCGGCCTCGTGAGCTCGAGCCGCTCGGTGCCCAAGGCCGAGCGTCGCGGCATGATGCGGCCGCGATCGCCCTCGACCTCGCGCTGATCGACGAGCGCCAGGCCGGGCGGCGCCACCTGCCGCTGTGGGACGGCGACTACGTTCTGGTCCCCGCGTCGCTCGGCGGCGCCGCGGGCGGGGCGCTGATCGCCGCCTTCGCGGCGCTGGCGCGTCGGCGCGACGGCCTCGATCTCGTGGTGCTCTCCGAGACGCGGCCCGAACTCCAGCGCCGCGCGCGCCGGCTGGGGGTCGGGACGCGCGTCCACTTCGTGGGAGCGGCGACGCGCGAGGCCGAGTGGGCGTGGCTCAAGGGCGCCGCCGCGCTGATCGCCGGCCCGGGTCCGATCGCGGCCGCGCTGGCGCTGCGCGCGCTCGCCTGCGGCTGCCCGGTGCTGGACACCGGCGGCGGCCCGGGCGATCCGCTCCACGCCTGGCTGGCCGCGTGCGGCGCCGCGCCCGGGCCGCCGGGCCTCGCGGCGCTGGCGCGGCTCGTCGATCGCGACCCCGGGGTGCGGGCGGCGATCGAGCGCGGGCGGCACGCGGCCGCCGCGCACACCCCGCGGGCGCTGGCCACGCGCCTCGCGGCCGCGCTCGCGCAGTCCGCCGCGACGCCGCGCCTCGCCGCCTGAGCCGGGCGCCGCGCCTTGCGCGGCCCGCGCGCCGCGGCTACCGTGCGGCGCCGATCGCCCGACCATTGTCCAGGGGGGAGCACGCGTGCGCATTCTCGTGACCGGCGGCGCCGGCTTCATCGGCTCGCACGTCGTCGACCGCTTCGTCGCGCTCGGTCACGAGGTCGCGGTGCTCGACAACCTGTCGACCGGGCGCCGTGATTTCGTCAACCCGCGCGCCCACTTCGAGCTCGCCGACCTCACCGACGCGCCGGCGGTCGAGCGCCTGGTGGCGGCGTGGAAGCCCGAGATCGTCGACCATCACGCCGCCCAGATCGACGTGCGGCGCTCGGTCGCCGATCCGCTGTTCGACGCCACCACCAACGTTCTGGGCGGAATCGGGCTGCTCGAGGCCTGCCGCCGCCACCAGGTGCGCAAGCTGATCTACGCCTCGACCGGCGGCGCGCTGTACGGCGAGGGCCGTGAGCTCCCGGCCACCGAAGACCACCCGATCAACCCCGAGTCGCCCTACGGTGCGAGCAAGCACGCGCTCGAGCACTACCTCTACCTGTGGAAGCTGCTCCACGGGCTCGACTACACCGTGCTGCGCTACGGCAACGTCTTCGGTCCGCGCCAGAACCCCCACGGCGAGGCGGGCGTCAACGCGATCTTCATCGGCCTCATGCTCCACGGCCGGCGCCCGCGCGTCTTCGGCGACGGCGAGGCGCTGCGCGACTACGTCTACGTCGACGACGTGGTCGAGGCCAACGTGCTGGCGCTGGAGCGCGGCGGCGGGGAGATGGTGAACATCGGCACCGGGGTCGGCATCTCGGTCAACCACATCGTGCGCGAGCTGCGGAGCATCCTCGGCTTCGCCGAGGAGGCGATCCACGAGCCGCCCCGCCCCGGCGAGGTGCAGAGGATCTACCTCGACGCCGGGCGCGCCCGCCGCGTGCTGGGCTGGACCCCGCAGACCCCGTTCCGCGCCGGGCTCGAGCGCACCGTGGCGTGGTCGAGGGCGGCCGGCATCTGATCCCGCGCGCCGCGACGCCCGGCCGGATTTGACAGCGACCGCGGAGACCGGCACCATGCCCACCTCACATGAACAAGTGTTCAATCGTTCATTCGAGCAATCGATCCCCGGGGGCCACGTCCTCCGCGACGCGTGGCGCTCGATCCGGCGCGCGGCGCGGGTGGATCGCCGCGGCCGTCGCGCTGCTGCTGCTGCCCGCCGTCACACGCGCCGAGCCGCGCCCCTTCGTGCTCTCGTACCTGCCCGATCTCGGACGCGCCGGCGAGAGCGAAGCCGCGCTGTGGGGGACATCGAAGAGCGGCAGGCAGGATCCGTCCGAGCCCGCCACGCTCGAGGGCCGTGGCGAATGCGAGCACGCGATCACCGACCGCGTGACCGGCGCCCTGTATCTGAACCTCGTACGCCCGCCCTCCGGCACGCTCGGCCTCGATTCGGGCTCGCTCGAGCTCATCGTCCGGCCGGCGGCGCTGGCGCGCTTCGCCGGCGGCCCGGCGCTCTACCTCGAAGTCACCGGGGGCGGCGACGAGCTCGAGCTCGAGCCCAAGCTCCTGTTCGGCCTCCACCACGGATCGTGGGTCGCGGCCTCGAACCTGATCGCCGATTTCGGCTTCCGGCACAACCACGAGGAGCGCCTCGACAACGGCGACGTGCTGCGCAACGAGTTCGCCGCCGAGGTCAGCGCCGGGCTGGCGCGCCGGCTGGGCGCCGGCGGCGCGCTCGGCCTCGAGGGTCGTGCCCGCAGCGAGCATCCCAACTTCGGGCCGCAGGCCGCCGCGGTGGTCTTCGCCGGCCCGGTGGCCAGCCTCGCGATCGGCGAGGCCCAGCTGACCATCGCGGCCCTGCCCCAGCGGTGGGGCCACCCGCAGACCAGCGGCGCGCGCAACCTGGTCGCCTTCAGCGCCACCGAGGTGCGCGCGGTGCTGAGCCTCGAATTCTAGCAGGGCCTGCCGCCGCCAGCGCGTGATATCGTCATGGGCGAACCGCGAGCTTGCCCATCGTGGATCCGACCTTCTGGTTCTGCTACGCCGTCATGGCGGCGCTGGTGCTGGCCGCCGTGTGGATGGCCGCGCGCCACCCACAGCACTGGCGTGCGTCACTCCTGCTCGCGATCGCGGTCCTGATCCTGCACGCCGGGCTGTACTGGCCCTTCACGGTCGACGACTCGTTCATCACCTACCGCGTGGCGCGCAACTGGGCGGCGGGTCTGGGGCCGGTCTATCAGGCCGGGGAGCGCGTCGAGGGGACCACCGGGCTCCTGTGGCCGGCGCTGCTCGCGCTCGCGATCCGACTCGGGCTTCCGGTGGACGCCACCGCCAAGGCGCTGGGGCTCGTCGGCTCGGCGCTGGCGCTGGTCGCGGTCACGCGGCTGGCGCGCCGCCTGCTGGGCGACGCGCGCGCCGCCCTGGCCGCGCCGTTCACGCTCGCGCTCCACCCGCTGTGGGCGGCGTGGAGCTGCGCCGGCATGGAGACGCCGCTGTTCGCCGCCGGGCTCGCCTGGGCGGCCTGGGCGCTGGTGGCGGGGAAGCGGCTGTTCCGCACCGTGCCGCTCGACGGCGTGCTGTTCGGGATCCTCTCCTGGGTGCGGCCCGAAGGCCTGCTGTTCGGCGCCCTGGCGTTCGCGTGGACCACGCTGAGCGAGCCGCGCGAGGGCGGGGCGGCGCGCCGCCGGGCGCTGGCGTGGGGGCTTTCCTTCGCGGCGCTCGCCGCGCCGGTCGCGATCGCGTCCTTCAGCTACTACGGCGCGCTGCTTCCCAACACCTACGTGGCCAAGATGGTGCCCGCCGCAGTGCGGCTGCCCGCGGGCTTCAAGGCGCTCGGCGATTTCCTGACCTATTCCGGCCTCGCCCTGGTCGCGCTCCTCATCGTCGCGGTGCCGCGGCTGCGCACGGCGCCGGCGCCGGCGGGCTTCATCGCCCTCGCGGTGGCGGGGCTCGCGGCCGAGGTGGTGTGGGTGGGCGGCGACGTGCTCCACCTGCGCTTCTTCGTCCACGTGCTGCCGCTGCTCGCCGTGCTGGTGGCGCTCGGCATCGACCAGCTGGCGAGCGGCTTCGCGATCGCGCGCGCCCCGTCCGGCGTCGCGGCCACCGGGGTGCTGGCCGCCTCGCTGGCGCTCGCCTGGGTACTGGCGAGCGCGCAGCAGGACCGGCGCGCGCTCGAGGCCCGCGATCAGTTCGGCGCCGCCTACGCGGTGCGGAACCCGCGCAACGTCGAGGAGGTGGCGGCGCCGCTCGGCCTGTGGCTCCACGACCACGCGCCGCCCGGGGCGCGGCTCGCGACCTGGGACATCGGGGCGATCGGCTACTTCTCGGGGCTGCACGTGATCGATCTCTACGGGCTCACCGACCGGCGGCTGGCGCGCATGAACCACGATGGGACGCCGCCCAGCGAGCGCATGGCGTACTTCGAGTCGCTCGATCCCGAGTTGCTGGTGACCTACCTCGCGGCCGACGGCCCGGTGCTGGCGTGGATGTCCTCGGGCCGCGACTGGCTCAAGGGTCGCTACCGGCCGCATTCGATCTGGCGCGCCACCAGCTCGGGCTACGCGCTCACGCTGCTGGTGCGCGAGGACGTGCATCTCGCCGCCCCGCCGCCCCAGGCCGCGCTGGCGGCGGTCATCCACTAGCGAGTGAGCCGCAGCTCCAGCATGGCAGTGGGGGTGTCGCGCGACGCCCCCACGACGTGGCCGGCGTTCTCGAGCCAGCGGTAGCCCGCCCAGGCGGAGAGGTCGACGCCGCTCGCCGGCCACCAGCGCAGCCCCGCCTCGGCGACGCGCTCGCGCTCCACCACGCCCTCGAAGCTGAACGGGTCGCCTTTGGGCGTGCCGGGCACGTAGGGCTTGTCGATCGAGCCCTCGCCGTGGCGGGTCTGCGAGATCCGCGCCCCGATCTGCCAGTCGGGCCCGGTGTCCCACGCGCCGCGCAGCGCCAGACGCTCGGCGTCGGGGCCGGTCGGGTAGCCGATCGGCTGGCCTTGCGCCACGTAGGAGCGCCCGAAGTACGAGGTGTAGACGTAGCGCGAGAGCCGCGTGTACTCGCCGTCCCAGCTCACCCGGCTGCGGCCGATCACGCCCACGCCCTCCCAGCCGAGCTGGAACCCGAGCTTGTCGGGGTTGGCCGAGGTCTTCGAGTGCAGGTCGTCGATCAGCAGCTCGCCGTAGAGCCGCGTGCCGGTCGCCGGCCGCCAGGCGATGTCGGCGGCGACCATGACGTTGTTGCGCACCGCGTCCGCCGAGTCGGGATTGTCCTGGGCGGTGAGCCGCTGGACCAGGACGTACGGGATGACGCCCACCAGGTAGAGCGGCTGCCAGCCGGCCGCGTGATAGCGTGCGGTCTCGGTGATGCCGACCCGGAGCCGCGACCGCGGCTGCCACTCGAGGCGGTGCGCCGCCAGCTGCTCGCCCGCCGCCTCGTCGACGGTCGCCGAAAGGATCACGCCGTCGGAGCGCAGCGGCTCGATGCGCGCGTGGGCGTCGAAGCCGGTGAGCGCCGCCGCGGTCCTGGAGAGCGTCAGCGTGGCCTCATCGCCCGGTCCCCAGTTCCAGCGCGTGCGCCCCAGGCGCGTGCCCCAGCCCCCGCCGCCGCTGGTGTAAGCGACGTAGGTGTCCTCGGTGTGCAGGATGACGTCGGAGTTGGTCACCAGCGGATCGGCGAAGGTGCGCGCGCTGTCGACTTGGCCGAGCAGCAGGTGGGAGAAGACCAGCCAGTGGTCGAACGAGGCCGCGAGCCGGGCCTGGAGCCCGGAGCCCGACAGGTAGCGGGAATCGTAGCGATCGGTCTCGCCCGCGCCCTCGACCCCCAGCGACAGCTCGAACGCGTCGCCCGCCGTCGCGGCGCGCCACAGGAACGGGGTGGAGCCGTAGCGCGGGTGGGGGGCGAAGCCGGGCCGCGCGTTGCGCCCCAGCGCGCGCTCGAGGCGCGCCAGCGCGATCGCGCGCGCCGGATCGGTGCTGTCGACCGGGGCGCCCGGGCCCTGGAGCTCGCGCCACTGGAGCGGGCGCGTGCCGAGGTGGGGGAGCAGAATGCGCGGCGGGCCGGGGAGCGGATCGGTCAGATCGAGCAGCCGGATCTCGGCCTCGATCGGATCACGGACCGGCACATACTGGTCGGGCGCCGCCCGCGCCGGGTGCGGCGCCGCCAGCGCGACCGCGAGCAGCCGGCACGCCCACCCGCTCCACCGCCGTCGCGCCGTCGTCGCGCCTGCGTCCGCCATCGGGCGGCATGCTAGCAGCCCCGTTGCGGGTGTGCTAGCTTCGCACGCTCCATTCCCCTCCGGCCCGCCCGTTCAGTTCACAAGGAGAGCCATGCGTCCGGGCACTCCCGAGACCCTCCAGCAGCCCTACGATCCCCAGCGTGTCGAAGCGCGCTGGTACGACGCCTGGGAAGCCGCCGGCGTGTTCAAGCCGCGCCCGGGCGGCAAGCCGTTCGTGATCTCGATCCCGCCTCCCAACGTCACCGGCTCGCTCACCATGGGCCACCTGCTGGGCGAGTCGGTGCGCGATCTCATCGTGCGCTGGCAGCGCATGGAGGGGCGTGAGGTGCTCTACGTGCCGGGCATGGATCACGCCGGCATCGCGACCCAGAGCGTGGTCGAGCGCATGCTCGAGGAGCAGGGCAGCCGCCGCCAGGATCTGGGGCGCGAGGGCTTCGTCGCGCGGGTGTGGCAGTGGAAGGAGGAGTACGGCGGACTGATCTTGAAGCAGCTGCGCCGGGTCGGCACCTCGGTCGACTGGTCGCGCGAACGCTTCACCTTCGATCCCGCCTACTCGCGCGCCGTGCTGCTGGTGTTCGAGAAGCTTCACGAGCAGGGGCTGATCTACCGCGGGCGTTACGTCGTCAACTGGTGCCCCCACGACCAGACCGCGCTCTCCGACGAGGAGGTCGACAAGGTCGAGCGCGAGGGCAGCCTGTGGCACATCCGGTACCCGATCAAGGGCACCGAGAAGTTCGTCACCGTGGCGACCACCCGGCCCGAGACCATGCTGGGCGACACCGCGGTCGCGGTGCATCCCAAAGACCGCCGCTACGCCCACCTGGTGGGCAAGACCGCGGTGCTGCCGCTGCTGCGCCGCGAGATCCCGATCATCGCCGACGACGCCGTGGATCCCAGGTTCGGCACCGGTGCGGTCAAGGTGACGCCGGCGCACGACGCGGCCGATTTTCAGATCGGCCAGCGCCACCAGCTGCCCGAGATCATCGTCATGGACGAGCGCGGCGTGATGAACGAGAACGCCGGCGACTTCCGCGGCCTCGACCGCTTCGAGGCGCGCGACAAGGTGGTGTCGGCGCTCACCGACGCCGGCTACGTCGAGAAGGTCGAGAAGCACCTGATGGCGGTCGGGCAGTGCTCGCGCTGCGACACCGTCATCGAGCCCTACCTGTCCTGGCAGTGGTTCGTGAAGATGGCGCCGCTCGCCGCACCCGCGATCGATGCGGCGAAGAGGGGCCAGGTCAAGTTCTACCCGGCGCGCTGGCGCAAGGTCTATCTCAACTGGCTCGAGAACATCCGCGACTGGTGCATCTCGCGCCAGCTGTGGTGGGGACACCGCATCCCGGTGTGGTACCGCGGCGCCGAGACGGTGGTGTCGGCCGATCGCCCGGCCGGCGACGGCTGGCGCCAGGACGAGGACGTGCTCGACACCTGGTTCTCGTCGTGGCTGTGGCCGTTCGCGATCCTGGGCTGGCCCGAATCGACCGGGGATCTGGCGCGCTACTACCCCAACAGCCTGATGGTGACCGGCAGCGACATCATCTTCTTCTGGGTGGCGCGCATGATCATGGCGGGGCAGCAGTTCATGGGGCCGGCGCCGTTCCCGCACGTGTACTTCACCAGCATCCTGCGCGACGCCCAGGGTCGCAAGATGTCGAAGTCGCTCGGCAACTCGCCCGACCCGCTGGTGATGATGGACCGCTACGGCGCCGACGCGGTGCGCTTCACGCTGATCTATCTGACCCCCACCGGCCAGGACCTGCTGTTCGACGAGAAGCGCCTCGAGACCGGGAAGTTCTTCGCCAACAAGATCTGGAACGCGGCGCGGCTGGTCCAGATGCGGCTCGGCGACGAGGACCTGTCGAAGGTCCGGGAGAGCGGCCTCGCCTTCACGCTCGCCGACCGCTGGATCCTGTCGCGGCTCGCCAACGGGGTGAAGGACGTGAGCCGCTACCTCAAGACCTACCGCCTCAACGAGGCCGCCAACGCGCTCTACCACCTGGCGTGGGACGACTACTGCGACTGGTACCTGGAGATGGCGAAGCCGCGCTGGGCCGAGGACGCCGATCCCGACGACCGCCGCGTGGCGCGCTGGGTGGCGTGGAAGGTGCTCGACGGCATCCTGCGGCTGCTCCACCCGTTCATGCCGTTCATGAGCGAGGAGGTGTGGCAGGCGATCCCGCACGACGGCGAGCTGGTGGCGACCGCGGCCTGGCCGCGCGCCCGGCGCGCCTGGTTCGACGCCGCCGCGGAGCGCGAGATCGCCTTCCTGCAGGAGCTGGTGGTGGCGGTGCGCAACCTGCGGGTCGAGAACAACATCGCCGCCGGGAGGCGCGTCCCGATCGTAGTGCGCGGCACCCCGGCGCAGCTCCAGCTGGTCGAGCAGCTGCGCGCCCAGATCATGCCGCTCGCACGCATCGAGACCCTGACGCTGGCGCGCGACGGCTCGCGCCCGCCGGTCGCCGCCTCGGCGGTGGTCCAGGGGGCCGAGGTGTTCCTGCCGCTCGAAGGGCTGGTCGATCTCGACCGGGAGCGCGAGCGCCTGGTGCGCGAGGCCGACAAGCTGCTCTCCGACCTCGAGAACGCGCGCAAGAAGCTCCGCAATCAGGACTTCCTCAGGAAGGCGCGCCCCGAGGTGGTGGAGCGCGAGCGCGTGCGGCTCGCCGCCCTCGAGGAAACGCTCGAGAAGCTCAAGCGCGCGCAGGAGTCGCTGCGCTCGGGCCACGGTCCGGGCCGGCTCACGCCCGAGCCGTTGTGAGGCCGCCGGCCGCCGGTCGCGACGCGGCCGCGGTCGAGGCGGCGCGGCTCGAGGCGATCCGCCGCCGCAACGATTCGCCGGAGCGCTACATCGAGTACCAGCGCCTCGGCGGCGCGGTGCTGTGGGAGCGCATCGCCCGCCACATGGAGCCGCGGGACG
>Ga0318553_10000259_pt1 | contig 15775 bp, 18 predicted proteins | sample GRESIP082b2f21_FD_203686 | JGI IMG/M metagenome (GOLD analysis project Ga0318553, IMG submission 203686) | Tropical soil microbial communities from Luquillo Experimental Forest, Puerto Rico - GRE.SIPMG.082b2f21 | ecosystem: Environmental > Terrestrial > Soil > Tropical forest > Bulk soil...
TCAGCCTTGGCCTGGCCGCCGCGGCCCGGGCGGTGAGCAAGATGGGAGCGATGCCATGACGGTCACCCCGGTGCTCGGCGACGAGGTGGCCGGGGTGCTGGCCGCGGGCGGCCCGGTGGTGGCGCTCGAGACCACCCTGGTGTCGCACGGCTTCCCGGGCGGGCAGGGACTGGCGGTGGCACTGGCGGCGGAGGAACGGGTGCGCGCCGCCGGCGCCGTGCCCGCCACCGTCGGGGTGGTGGACGGCGAGGTCAGGGCCGGCCTGACGGCCGCCGAGCTGGCGCGGTTCGCCGCCGCAGGCGAGTCCGCCCGCAAGGTCGGCGCCCGCGACCTGGCCGCGTGCGCGGTCCAGGGGGCGCTGGGCGCCACCACCGTCGGCGGCACCCTGGCGGTGTGCCGCGCGGCCGGCATCCGGTTCCTCGGCACCGGCGGCACCGGCGGGGTGCACCGGGGCTTCGCCGACAGCCTGGACATCTCCAGCGACCTGCCGCAGCTGGCCCGCACCCCGGTCATGGTTGTCTCGTCCGGCGCCAAGTCGATCCTGGACGTCCCGGCCACGGCCGAGTTGCTGGAGACCCTCGGTGTGCCGGTGCTCGGCTGGCGGACAGCGACCCTGCCGCTGTTCTACCGCGCCGAGGGCGGCCCGCCGGTGTCCGCGGTGGTCACCAGCGCGGCCGAGGCCGCCCGCATTGCCGCCCTGCACTGGCAGCTGAACGGCGCTGCCGGGCTGCTGCTCGCCCGCCCGCCCGACCCGGGCCTGGATATCGAGCCGGTCATCGCCGAGGCGGTGAGCCGGGTACGGCGCGACGGGGTGAGCGGGCAGTCGGTGACGCCAGCCGTTTTGTCGCTGGTTCATGAGCTGAGTGAAGGGCGCAGTATTGAGATCAACCGCCTGCTCATCGCGGACAACGCCGCGCTCGCGGCGGAAGTGGCGGTGGCGTATGCCCGGGAGGTGAGGTCATGAGGATCGGCGTGTCATTGCGGGAGCCGGCCGGCCCGGACGCGATCCGGCGGCTGCACGAGCAGGTGGCGCAGGCGGCTCAGGACGGGTTCAGCTCCGCCTGGCTGAGCAACATCTTCGGCTTCGACGCATTGACCGCGCTGGCGGTGACGGGTCACGGGGTCGACGGGATCGAGCTGGGCACGGCAGTGGTGCCTACCTACCCGCGCCACCCGGCCGCGCTGGCGCAGCAGGCGCTGACCGCGTCGGCCGCGCTCGGCGGCCGGCTCGTGCTGGGGATCGGGCTGTCACACAAGATCGTGATCGAGGACATGTACGGCTACGACTACGGCCAGCCGCTCCGGCACATGCGCGAGTACCTGGCCGTGCTGCTGCCGCTGCTGAACCGCCAGCAGGCCGATGTCACCGGCACCACGGTGAGCGCGCACATCGGGCTGAGCACGCCAGGGGCCGGCCCCGTCCCGGTGCTGCTGGCCGCCCTCGGCGAGCAGATGCTGCGGCTGGCCGGCGAGCAGGCGGGCGGCACCATCTTGTGGATGACCGGGCCCGCCACCGTGCGCGACCACATCGTGCCCGTCATCACCGCGGCGGCCGGCGCGGCCGGCCGGCCGGCCCCGCGGGTGGTCTGCATCCTGCCGGTCTGCGTCACCGATGACCCGGACAGCGCGCGGGAGCGGGCCGGCCGGCTGTTCCAGGGCTACGGGCAGCTGCCGTCCTACCGGGCGATGCTCGACCGCGAGGGCGCGGCCGGAGCCGCTGACCTGGCGATCGTCGGCGACGAGGCGGTCGTCGGCAGCCAGATCCGGGAGCTGGCCGGCATCGGCGTGACCGACTTCGTGGCCGGGGAATATGCCCGCGGCGAGGATGCCGCCCGGACCCGGGCCCTGCTGCGCTCGCTCCTGTCCTGACCGGTGCCCCCGCCCGGCCTGCCGGGCCCGTGCGCTGGGTACACAGACGGGAAGAGACGGAGGTGCTGCCATGCCGTTTCTCGACCGGGCCGAGGCCGGCCGCCGGCTGGCCGCCCTGCTGGCCCACCTCGGCGGCCAGGACGTGGTGGTGCTCGGCCTGCCGCGGGGCGGTGTGCCGGTGGCTGCGGAGGTCGCCCGCGCCCTCGGCGCGCCACTGGATGTGATCCTGGTCCGCAAGCTGGGCGTGCCGGTCCAGCCCGAGCTCGCGCTGGGCGCGATCGGCGAGGACGGCGTGCGGATCATCAACCCGGACGTGGTCAAGGTCACCGGCGTCACCGACGCCGAGGTGGCGATGGTGGAAGCGCGGGAACGGGCTGAACTGGAGCGCCGGGCCCAGCGGTTCCGTGGCGGCCGGCCCCCGGTGCCGCTGGCGGGCCGCACCGCGGTGGTCGTCGACGACGGCATCGCCACCGGGGCCACCGCCCGGGCCGCCTGCCAGGTCGCCCGGGCGCACGGGGCCAGCTGGGTGGTGCTCGCCGCGCCGGTCGCGCCGCCGTCCGTGCGGGTGGCCCTGGCCACCGCCGCCGACGAGGTGATCTGCGTGGAAACGCCCCGGCGGTTCCTGGCCATCGGTGAGTGGTATACCGACTTCGCGCAGACCAGTGACGGCGAGGTGGTCGCCCTGCTGCGGGCGGCCCATGCCGCCCGGGCCGGCCCGTCCCCGGGCGCCGGGGCGGACCCGGCCGCGGCTGCCGGGCCGGCCGTCTACCCGCCGCACGGCGGCGCAGTGATCATCGATGCCGGGGCAATCCGGCTGGCGGGTGAGCTGGCCGGGCCCGGACCCGCCGGTGGGATGGTGCTTTTCGCGCACGGCAGTGGCAGCAGCAGGCACAGCCCGCGCAACCGCTACGTAGCCGGCGTGCTGGCCGCCGCCGGGCTGGGCACGCTGCTGTTCGACCTGCTCACGCCGGGGGAGGAAGAAGACCGCGCGAACGTGTTCGACATCGGCCTGCTAGCCAGCCGGCTGGCGCTGGCTACCCGGTGGCTGCAGGGGCGGCCAGGGCTGGCCGGTGCCCGGCTGGGCTACTTCGGGGCGAGCACCGGCGCAGCGGCGGCGCTATGGGCGGCGGCCGATCCGGCGAACGAGATCGGGGCGGTGGTCTCCCGTGGCGGCCGCCCCGATCTGGCGGCGCCCCGGCTCGCCTCTGTGCGGGCCCCGACCATGCTCATCGTCGGCGGACTGGACACTGCCGTGCTCGGGCTGAACCGAGCCGCACAGGCCTACCTGCACTGTGAGCACGAACTGGCGGTGGTGCCCGGCGCGACCCACCTGTTCGAGGAGCCGGGAACGCTGGAGCAGGCGGCGGAACTGGCCCGGGACTGGTTCACCCGCCACCTGGCCCCAGCGCACACCCCCGCCTGAGACCCGGCCGCTGGGCCCGTGCGCTTACTCGCCGGTGATCTCGGCGTGGCAGTTCGGGCAGATGACCGGCGGGTCGGTGGGTGCAAGGTTGCCACAGGCCGGGCAGACGCGGCGCAGCCAGCAGGCCGGGTCGCCGCCCAGGTCGTCCTCGTCCTGGGTGGCTGCGCCGGGCTGGGGCTCCCGCCCGGCCGGGCCCTGGCCGCTGGTCATGGCGTGCCCCGCAGCAGTTCGGCCAGCACGGCGGCCTGGCTGTGCTCGAGATCCCTGGTGGCAGTCAGCAGGGTGACCGGGCCGGACAGCGCCAGTTCCCGCAGCCGGCCAACCGCCGCTGAGCCTTCCGGCGCGTGCAGCTCCTGCTGGTAGCGCCGCCGGAAGTCACTGAACCGGCCAGGCTCGTGGCCGTACCAGCGGCGCAGCTCGTCCGACGGCGCCACCGTCCGCAGCCAGTCGTCCAGCGCGGCGCGCTCCTTCGACAGCCCGCGTGGCCATAGCCGGTCGACCAGCACCCGCCGCCCGTCGGCTGGCTCCGGCTGGTCGTAGACACGGCGCAGGCGCACCTGTGCGGGTCCGGCCATCGGCTCTCCAGTGGGGCCCTGGCTTCCCCGCGGTGGTGCCCCTGCGGGGAAGCCAGGGTGGTTGGCGACCAGGTAAATCGTAGCACGATATATTACGGCTGGTGGGCCGGGCCGGCCGGGCAGCCGGGCCGGACCGCTCCGGCCGGCATACCGTGGATGGATGCACCAGTTGGACCGCGCAGACTTTGAGAACCTGCTGGCGTTCCGCACCGGCTTGCGCCGCTTCCTGCACTGGAGCCAGACCCAGGCGCAGGCGGCCGGGCTGACCCCGGCTCAGCATCAGCTGCTGGTCGCGATCAAGGGGCACCCGGGCGGGCAGCCGCCTACCGTCGGCGACCTGGCCGGTTACCTGCTGCTCCGGCATCACAGCGCGGTGGAACTGGTGGACCGGGCGGCCGCGGCCGGGCTGGTGCGCCGGTGTCCCGACCCGGACGACGGCCGGGTGACCCGGGTCGGCCTGACCGCCGACGGTGAGTCCCGGCTGGCCCGGCTCGCCCCCGCCCACCTGGATGAACTGCGTGAGCTGGCACCGGTCCTCGACCATCTGATAGCGGGCTGGGCCGCGCACACCGCCGGCCGCCCGGGCCGGCCGTGACGGCCAGCGCGCCCGTCCCGCGCCGTGAACCGGGGCCGGGTCATCACTCGCGGACGACGCCGGCCGGATCTTTGTCGGGGCGCAGCCCGCGGTAGGTGGGGGCGCGCATCCGGCCCGCCCGGGTCCAGCCCGCGAAACCCACCTCGATCACCACCGCCGGCTCCACCCACACGGCCGGCCGGGCGTGCTCGGGCGGTACCGGGCTGGCGAAGGGGGGCGTGGCCCGGCGCAGTGGTGCCAGCAGTTCACCCAGTGTGCGCAGTGTCTGCTGGCTGAACCCGGTGCCCACATGGCCGGCGTACGCCAGGCCCGCCGGATCGTGCACGCCGATCAGCAGCGAGCCGATCTGCCCGGCGCGGTTGCCCTCGCCTGGCTTCCAGCCGCCGACCACCACCTCCTGCCGGCGGACGTTCTTGATCTTGCGCCAGCTGCCGGTCCGCTTCCCCGGCTCGTACCGGGACGCGAGCCGTTTGGCCACAATGCCTTCCAGCCCGTGCTGCACGGACACGGCCTGCACGTCACGGCCGGCCTCGCTGGTGAACGACGGCGGCGTCTGCCAGCGGGTACCGGTCAGGCCGAGCGCGGACAGCTGCGCCCGCCGCTGCTGGTATGGCTCATCGAGCAGCGGCCGGCCCTCCAGATGGAGCAGGTCGAAGGCCAGGTAGGTGACCGGGACCTCGCTGAGCAGCCGCTGGTAGGCCGGGCCCGGGCGGGCGTTCATCCGCTGCTGAAGCAGTTCGAAATCGGGCCAGCTGTCGGCGCCGAGGGCGACGATCTCGCCGTCAAGCACCACCTGCCGGCTGCCCAGCGCGGCACCCAGCCCGGCCAGTTCGGGGTACTCGCGGGTGATGTCCTGGCCGGTCCGGGACAGCAGCCGGGCCCGGCCGTCGCTGATGTAGGCCAGCGCCCGCAGGCCGTCCCATTTCATCTCGTAGGCCCAGTTGCCGTCGTCGGGCGGCAGTTCCCCGGGCCGGGCCAGCATTGGCTCGATCCGGCCTGGCAGCTGCCGCCGTTCCCGGTGGATCATCCAGTTGCTGCCGCCGGTGCGGAACAGCGTGTACCCGCCGGTCAGCCGCTGCCCGTAGAGCACCACCTTGACCTCGTCGTCGGTCCATTTCACCGTGTCGTAGCTGCCGTGGTCCCAGATGGTGACCTGGCCGCCGCCGTATTCGCCGCGCGGGATCTCGCCGGCGAAGGTGGCATATTCGAGCGGGTGGTCTTCGGTATGGACGGCGAGGTGGTTGCGGGCCGGATCGTCCGGCACACCCTTGGGCAGCGCCCAGGAGACCAGCACACCGTCCCGCTCCAGCCGGAAGTCCCAGTGCAGCCGCCGCGCATGGTGCTCTTGCACCACGAAGACCGGCTCCGGGCTGGCCGCCGGCGGGTCAGCGGGAATCGGCTCGGGCGTGCGGCCGGGGCGGCGCTTGCTCCGGTAGTCGTGCAATGGGTCCACAGCACTGGCCTACCCAGCCCGGCAGGTGACTGCGCGCGGGCCGGTGCGGCAACCGCGGCCGGCCGGGCTAACGTGAAGAGCATGTGCCGCAATATCACCACCCTGCGGGGGCTGGAGCCGGCCGCCACGGCCGAAGAGATCGAGGCAGCCGCCCGCCAGTACGTGCGCAAGGTCAGCGGGGTCCAGTCGGTGTCAGCCCGCACCGGGGACGCGTTCGAGCGGGCCGTCCGCAAGGTCGCGGAGGCAACCACCGAACTGCTGGCCGGCCTGCCGCCCCGGCAGCAGCCGCCGCCCACCCTCCCGCCGCTGCGCCGGCTGGCGGCCAGGCGCTGACCGGCGGTGCGGCCGCGCCTGAACGGGGCTATTCGGCCACGCGCAGGGCGAGCCGCCGGTTGCCGCCGTGCTGCTTCACCAGGGCGAACCACAGCGGCAGCAGGCTGTCGACGGTTCCGCTGGCGTCCGCACCGCCGACGCAGACGGGCTCCAGGCCGACCGCGGTGACCAGTTCCTCGACGGCTGCCTGCGCTTCGGGGTCAGCTGCGAATACCAAGATCGCGCCCGCCGGCGGGTCGGCGAAGTTCTCCCAGCCCAGCGTGTTGAACGCACGCGCGTATCTGGCGCCCGGCGCGGCGGCGGCGACCGCGGCCTGGGCGTTGACGGCCGCCTGGCCGCCGATGTTGTTCGTGGCGTCGATCACGATCTTGCCCGCCAGCGCGGCCCCATGCGGCCCGATCACATCGGCCACCGCCCGGCCGGGCACGGCCAGCAGCACGGCATCAGCGCCCGCCAGCGCATCGCCGGCGGGCAGTACTGGCGCGCCGCCCGGCCCCTCTCCGGCCCCCTGCCGTGAGCCGTACACCACGGCATGGCCGGCGGCCTGCCAGCGCTGGCCCAGCGTGCCACCGATGTGGCCGGTCCCGATCACCGCAATCCTCATGCCGCCACCCAACCACACCGGTGCCCGCCGCATTCCATGCCGTAGCGTCGGGCGCGTGTTCCCCACTGCCGTGCGGATCCGGTGACAGGCGGCGAGATGGCCGACCGCCTGTTCACCGAGCCTGTGCTGGCCGAGCTGTACGACCGGTGGGCGCCGGCCCCACAGCGCGGTGACTTCGGCTTCTACCTGCCGCTGGTGATGTCCGCGGGGTCCGTGCTCGATGTCGGCTGCGGGACCGGTGAGCTGCTGCGGCTGGCACGGCAGGCCGGGCACGCCGGGCGGCTGTGCGGGCTCGACCCCGCCCCGGCGATGCTAGCGCTAGCCCGCCGGCGCCCGGATATCGAATGGGTGCTGGGGGACGCCGCCTCGGCTGCCTGGTGGCAGGAGTTCGACCTGGTGGTCATGACCGGCCACGCCTTCCAGGTGCTGGTCAGCGACGAAGAGATCAGCGCCGCGCTGGCGGCCGTCCGGGCGGCGCTGGCCCCCGGCGGGCGGTTCGCCTTCGAGACCCGCAACCCAGCGGCCCGTGCCTGGGAGGACTGGACTCCCGGCAACGCCGTCCAGGTGACCGGCCCCACCGGTGCCGTGGTCACCATGACCCACGAGGTGACCGCCCCGTTCGACGGCGCCACCGTGACGTTCACCACTACCTACACCAGCCCGGACTGGGCCGGGCCCGAGCTCAGCCGGAGCACGCTGCGTTTCCTGAGCCCCGCCGGGCTGGCCTCGTTCCTGGCCGGGGCCGGCCTGGCCATCCACGAGCAGTTCGGCGACTGGGACCGCGCGCCGCTCGCCCGCACCAGCCCGGAGATCATCACCATCGCCGGCCTGGCAGGCCAGGCGGTGGGGTCCTGAGACGGTTACCCGAGGATGTTGATGGCGCGGGCGATGACCAGCGCACCGATGGCGAGGGAGACCGCGGACTGGACCAGCATGGTCAGCTTCGCCCACCGGGCCAGCGGCATCACGTCGGTGGGGCTGAACGCGGTGGCGTTAGTGAATGACAGGTAGAGGTAATCCACGAACTGCGGTTCCCAGTCCGCTGCGGCCAGCTGTGGCGAGGCCATCTGCGGGAACAGCAGATCCGGGTGCTGCAGGGTGCCCATGGCCCGGTGGACGGGGCCGCCCCGGTCGAACTCCCAGTACCAGAGCGCGAATGCGATCACGTTGGTCACCCATATTGACGCGCCGGTAGCGAGCAGGGGCCCAGCGGTGTCGCCAGCGTGCCCTTTCAGGATCGCCCGGATGAGCAGCACGGCCGAGGCAGCGTTGGCGATCGTGATCAGCAGGATCAGCGCGATGCTGGCCGCCCGTGCGGCCGGGCCGCGCCGCTCGATCCGGACCGGGTTGGCGATGCTCAGGCCGATCAGCAGCGCCGCCTCCAGAGTCGGCAGCAGCCACCGGGGCAGCGGGCTGATCAGGTGCGACGGCAGCAGGAACTGCAAGACGATGGCCACGATCACGCTGAGGCTGATCGGCCACCGCCGCTCGCCCCGCGTCTTGCGCAGCCACGCCGGGACTGGCACACCGTGGCCGCGGCTCACCGCCATCTGCTCGAACCGGTGCAGCCACAGCTGCCACGGGTCCATGCCGCGCTGCCTGATCGGCCACTCCTCACCGGGCTCGGGCGTCTGCCCGCCCGGTTCCGGCTGGCCCGGTGCGTCTTCCTGGTCCGCCGGGCCGGGCTGCCCTGGCTCTGTCATGCGTCCGATCCTGTCACCCCGGCTCCAGCCGGGCACCGGCAGGCGCGCTCCCGGCCAAGCGGGCGATGCGAGACGATGGCGGGGTGTCCACTGATGACCTGCTGCGCGCCGCGGCCGACGAGTTGTATGCGGCCGACTTGGACAGCTTCACCGAGCGCCGCAAGGAGCTCGCGGCCGGGGCACGTGCGGCCGGTGAGCCCGCGGTAGCGAAGGAGATCGCCGCACTGCGCAAGCCGACCCGGTCGGCCTGGGCGGTGAACCGGCTGGTCCGGGCCGACCCCACCGTGCCGGAACGGCTGGCCACGCTGGCCGGCGACCTGCGGGCGGCCGAGGCGGCGCTGGACGGGCATCGGATCCGCGAGCTGTCGCAGGCGCGCCGGGAGCTGGTCGATGCGCTGGTCCGCCAGGCGCTGGACATGACCGGGGAGTCCGTGCCGCTGGCGGCGCTGCAGGAAGAAGCGACCATTATCTTCGGTGCAGCACTGGCCGACCCGCAGGTCGCCGCCCAGCTGGCGGCCGGGACGCTGGTGCGCGCGGAGCAGCGGGCCGGCTTCGGCCCCGGATTCCCGGCGCTCACCCTCGCCCCCAGCCCGGCCCCGCGCCCGGCCGGGCAGGCGGCTCCGGCCCGGGCACCCGCGGCCAAGCGGGCGGCCAGCCCGGAGGCGAGGGCGGCTGCGGCCGAGGCGAAGGCGCAGGCCCGCGCCGAAGCGGTGGCCGCGGCGGCGGAAGCGAAGCAGCGGGCCGCCGAAGCGGCGGCAGCCGAAGCGGAACGGGAGCGGCGGCGGGCGCTGGCTGAGGCCGAGCAGGCCGTTGCCGACGCCAGCCGGGCCGTGCACGCGGCCACCGCCGCCGTGCAGGACCGGCAGGCCGCGGTCCGGCGGATCGAGGAGCAGCTCACCGAGGCCCGGGAGGCATTCGCGGAGGCGCGGGTCGATGCCCGCCAGGCCGAGAGCGCCGAGCGCCGGGCGCAGCAGGCACTCGACCGGCTGCGCCGGTAGCCCGTCACGGGCTAGCGATCAGCGCCGCAGGTTCAGCAGTCGCTGGAGTTCCTGCCGTGGCCACACTGCGGTCAGTTCCCAGCCATGGGCTTCGGCATGGGAGATGATGTGGCGCCAGCACGCAGCCGCCTCGTCCAGCCTCTCCTCCCGTTCCAGCAGGAAGGCGCTGTGGTAGACCGGGCTGAGGGTCTCCGGATCGAGTTCCAGCGCGTGCCGCCAGTCCGCCAGCGCGCCATCCGCGTCGCCGTGGGCCTCCCTGACCTGGCCGCGGGCCATGATCAGCGCCCAGTCGTCCGGGTCCAGAGCGAGCCCGGCATCGATGATCCCGGCCGCCGCGGTGAAGTCCCGCGCGGACAGGTACGCCGAGGCCAGGAACCGCAGTTCCCGGGTATCGCCGGGGGCGATGGCCAGCCGCTCCCGGTGCATGTCGATGGCCGTCTCCGGCTCACCGAGCGACGCCTTCGCGCCGATCCACTGCAGCTGCGTCTGGTCCACGCCCGGATCGAGGGCGATCGAGCGCTCGTACTGCTCGATGGCCAGCCTGATGGTGATCCGGCCGTGGCATTGCAGCAGGTAGCCATACTGCCTGAAGACCAGCGCAGTCGGCTGCTGCTCGATGGCCCGCTCGAACAGCGGTTTGGCGGCCAGGTAGTCCGCCATTTCGCCGAGCGCCTCGTACCGCTCCAGCAACTCGTCCTTGTTCATGCTGATCACACGCTCCTCACTGGGCATGACGGGAGATGGTGAGTACCGCGGACGGCAGGCTGCGGGCGGCGCGCGCTGGGAAGGTGCCGGCTTTGCGGGCCGGGGACGGCTCGCGCGGATCCAGCTAGCCGGCTCCGGAGCCGCCGGGCAGCCAGCAATGGCGCAGGTCACGTGGCTGTATGGTGGCCTCGCCTGATCCGGGGCGGCTAGGTTCTAACAGCCGTTCCTTCCGGCCGTCGGGCTTGCTGAGATCCAGTCAAGTTCGTGCCCCGGCCGCGGTCAAAGGGTTAACTGCCCGGCCGGGGCGGGATCACTTGTACGGGCCCGGCCGCTGCGGGACTACTGCCTCCTCCGCCCATGGCAGGTCCAGCACCAGGGTGCCGTCCCGCTCGGCCAGCGTGACCGGCCGTGACTCCTTCATGCCACCCCCGAACCGGCGTGGCCCGCCGTTGTAGAAGCTCCCACCGCCGTAGCTGATCCGGATCTCGGCGATCCCGGGCCGCTCCCGCGCCAGATACGCGCCCATCGGCGTGCCCAGCTCGGTCTCGTGGGTGACCGTATGCGCGTTGCCCGCCACCACCAGGGTCGGGGTACCGGCCGGTGACGCAGCCAGCACCCGGCGGGCCATCGCCTCGTCACACTGCGACCAGCTCCAGTCCGCGTACACCGGCCCGTCGAACAAGATCAGCTCCAGCGGCCGGGTGGCCGTTCGCTCGGCCAGGACGGCCAGATGCCCGGCGGTGATCCGGCCATCCCCGGTCCACAGCTCCCAGTGGTCGGCCAGGTCATCGCCCGGACGGTGACCGCTGGCTAGGTCCGGGCCGGCCAGGAATGCCCTGATCACCGGGGCCAGTTCCGCCGGCCATTCCAGGCCCAGGCTGGTGAGCCCGAACGCCCGCAGCAGCGCCCTGATCAGCAGCGGGTTCTCCCGCACGCCGTGCACCTCGCCGAGCAGCAGCAGGCCGGTGCGGTCGAGGGACTCCCGGACCGCCGATCGCGCCACGGGCTCAATCACCAGGCCGGGTCCGCTGAAGTCGAACCCGGCGGCTGCCCGCCGCAGTGCGGCAGGCGAGGATACGGACGGCACGTGCCCAGGATCGCACTCGCGCCGGCCGCTGCGGCTGGGTGAGGCAGGCCTGGGTCACGGGCAGCGGACCGTTACCGTGGCCCCGGAGGGCAGATGATTCCTGATCCGCTCGGACCGCTGCTGCGGCGGCCGGTAGTGGTGGCCCCGATGGCAGGCGGTCCCACCACCCCGGCACTGGTCGCGGCGGCCATCGGCGCCGGTGCGCTGGGATTCCTGGCGGCCGGCTACCTGACTGCCGAGGCGATGCGGACGGCGATTGCCTCGGTGCGGGCAGCAGCCGACGGGCCCTTCGGTGTCAACCTGTTCGTCCCCGGCGGCCCCGCCGCGGATCCGGCGATGACGGCTCGGTACGTCAGTTCGCTTCGCGACGATGCCACCCGGGTGGGGGCGGTGGTGGCCGAGCCCGCCTGGGACGACGACAAGTGGGCGGAGAAGCTGGACGCGCTGCTCGCCGATCCGCCGCCGGCGGTCAGCTTCACGTTCGGCTGCCCAGATCCCGGCGTGCTCAGCGCGTTCCGGCGAGCCGGGTCGGTCACCGTGGTCACGGTCACCAGCCCGACCGAGGCGCGGCTGGCGACCGCCGCCGGGGCCACCTGCCTGTGCATCCAGGGTGCGGAAGCGGGCGCGCACCGGGGGACGTTCGGCAACCACGGGCCGGCCGCCGGCGGGACGGCAGTGCTCGCCCTGGTGACCCAGGTCGCGCGGGTCACGGGCGTTCCGCTGATCGCGGCTGGCGGGATCATGACCGCCGACGGCGCCGCGGCAGCGCTGGCCGCGGGCGCGGCCGCCGTCCAGTGCGGGACCGCTTTCCTGCGCTGCCCGGAGAGCGGCGCTCATCCGGTGCACAAGGCGGCCCTGGCCAGCGGGCGGTTCACTGGCACCACGATGACCCGGGCGTTCAGCGGCAGGCCCGCTCGTGGCTTGGTGAATCAATTCACCCGCGACCACCCGGACGCCCCGCCCGCCTATCCGGAGATCAACAACGCCACCCGCCCGCTGCGCGCCGCCGCCGCACGGCAGTGTGACGCCGACCGGATGAGCCTGTGGGCCGGCGCCGGTTTCCGGCAGGCAACCGACCGACCGGCCGCCGAGATCATCGATCGCCTGGACCCGGGGCGCTAGCCGGCCTTCAGGTAAGCCTCGCGCAGCCAGCCCACTAGGGCCTGGTCGATATCGGTGGCCGACGTTACCCGCACCCGGTGGGTGAACAAGGCATTGAAGCTGCCGGACGCCTCCAGCCGGCCTTCGGGGGCAACGCCCGGCAGGATGAGGCCGAGGTCGATCCGCCCCGCGCCGCTCGGCTGGATCATGGCGAACTGCTTACGCCGGCGGAGGCTCAGGTAGCCCTTCTTGGGCACTGTCTCCACGTCGCTGCCGAATCCGCCAATCACCGTCATCAGCTGGTCGTGCAATGGCCGCAGCCCTGCCTTCTTCCCGGTGTAAAGCGCACCGGCCGGATCGGCGGGCGGGGCCGGGGCCGCCTGTTCCCGGGACAGCAGCGAGATCCGGTGGGCGGCTCCGTGCGCCAGGCCATGCTCCGACTTGAGCAAGGCGACCACCTCGGTGTGCTTGGTCAAGCCACTGGCCGCGATCACGTCGAACCAGTCGGACATGGGCCGCCCGTAGCGCGCTTCGATGTTGCGGATCTGGGCGGCGATGCCGTCCTCGGCGGTGGCCATCGGCGTTTCCTCCGGATCGGCGGCAGCAGTTCGGGCGGGCGGCGGTGGGCCGGACGGGCCCGGGCCGCCGGGGCCCGTCGCCCCAGACGTTATCGTCCCCGCGTCACGAACTCACTGTGGGTGGCCGGGCGCCTTGACGGGCTGCCGGGCAGAGGCAACGATGCTGCGCAGGCCCCAGCTGGCCGGAGGTCGCCATGCCCCGTCTCGTCCTCGGCGCCGTGTTCGCCGCTGTCCTTCTCGTCGCCGCCGTGCTGGTGGCGACGGTGCTGACCAGGCCGTCGCCGCAGCCGGCCGCCCAGGTCGTCGTCACCGGCACGGTGACCGGCGCGGGTGGCCAGCCGGTCCGCGGGATCAAGGTGTGGCTCAACGCGTGGCCGACACCCACCGCGGCGCGGTCGCTCGAGCAGGGCGGCCAGCCGGTTGCGGTCACGGTGCTGGGCTCGGCGGTCACGTCGGCCACCGGGGCTTACGCCATCCGGCTGCGGTCGCTGGCACCGCTAGCACCAGATGCCGCCAACGGGGTCGTCCGGTTCCAGTTGATGACCGGCGACCGGGCCGGCTGGGACACCTCCGGCTTCGCCGCGTATCTGGCGCCGGCCAGGGCCGGGCTGACGCTGCAGCTTCCGTCGGGGCACCCCGTTGTGGCTGACCTAAGTGTGGTGCGGCACACATCACCGGTGATGCCCTAGCCGGTGATAACCCGGGCCGGGGCGGCCCGGTCGGGGGGATGGCCGCGCGGTAAGGGGCGCAGGTCTACTTGTCCTCAACGGTGATGCCCAGGGTGGTGGCGAGCAGGCCGGACATGGCCGCGAACTGGGCGGGGGTCACCACTATGCCGCGCAGTGAGCCGGGGTCGGCGGTGATGCCCAGCTCCGCACCGCGCAGGTCGACCGTGTCCAGGCTGGCCTTGACGAAGGTGGCGCCGGTGAGCCGGCAGCCGGGGAACGCGGTCCGGGTGAGGGTCGCGCCGGTGAAGTCGACGTCGCGGAGCAGGCAATTGTCGAAAACGACGTCCGTCAGTACCGCGTCCCGCAGGTTCACCGAGTCCAGCTTGCAGCCGCGCAGCGCGACCCCGCGCCAGCGCGCGCCGAAAGCTTCCGCGCCGGCGATCGCGCTGTCCGCGACCTGCACCCCGGTCCAAGCCGACTCGGCCAGCCCGGTACCTGTCAGCCGCACATCGGCCAGCCAGGCGTCGGTGAAGGTGGCGCGCCGCAGCTGCCCGCCCTGACAGGACACATGGGTGATCGCGCACTCCAGGAAGCGGCTGCCGGATCCGTCGGGCCGGTCGAGGGTGAGCTGGTCGAAGTGGGCGCAGTCATACTCCGCGCCAGGCTGCCAGCCGTCCCGGTGCGGTACCAGCACCGCGGCGAACGGGAGATCAGCCAGTTCCCGCCACTGGCTGGCTGGTGGCTGGCTTCCTGCCCGGGCCGGCCGGCTGATGGGCCGGCTCATCCGGGCGGCACGCCACCGCTGTGCTGCCGGTACATGCCAGCCACCAGGAACGCCAGGTCCAGCGACTGGCTCCGGTTCAGCCGGGGATCGCAGGCGGTCTCGTACCGGTGCCGCAGATCGCTTTCGGTGATGTGTTGCCCGCCGCCGGTGCATTCGGTGACGTCGTCGCCGGTGAACTCGATGTGGATGCCCCCCGGGTGGGTGCCGAGTGCCCGGTGCACTTCGAAGAATCCGGTGACCTCGTCCAGCACGTCGTCGAAATGCCTCGTCTTGTGCCCGCTGGCGACTTCGGTGGTGTTGCCATGCATGGGGTCGCAGATCCACGCCACCGGGGCGCCACTAGCCGCGACCTGCTCCACCAGCGGCGGCAGTGCGTCGCGCACCCGGCGCGCCCCCATCCGCGCGATCAGGGTGAGCCGCCCGGGCTCGCGATCCGGGTCGAGGAGGCGGATCAGGGCAAGCACGTCGGCAGAGGTGGCAGCTGGGCCGATCTTGACTGCCACCGGGTTGCGGATGCCACGGGCGAACTCAATGTGGTCACCCGCGGGCGCGCGGGTGCGCTCACCCACCCACAGCAGGTGGGCAGACAGGTCGTAGCGATGCCCGGTGCGCGAGTCGGTCCTGGTTAGCGCACGCTCATAGGGCAGCAGCAGGGCCTCGTGGCTAGAGTAAAACTCCACAGCCCGGAACTCCTCCGGATCCGCCCCGCAGGCGTGCATGAAGGCGATCGCCCGGTCGATCTCCTCGGCCAGCCGCTCATAACGCTGCCCGGACGGGCTGCCGGCGACAAAGTCCTGATTCCATGCATGGACCTGACGCAGGTCGGCGTAGCCTCCGCTGGCGAAGGCCCGGCACAGGTTGAGCGTGGCAGCCGAGCAGTGGTAGGCCTCCAGCAGCCGGCCGGGGTCCGGTGTCCTGGCCGCCGCGGTGAACTCGATGCCGTTAACCGCGTCACCCCGGTAGACCGGGAGCTCGGTGCCGTCCCGTACCTCGGTCGCCGCCGACCGCGGCTTGGCGAACTGGCCGGCCATCCGGCCAACCTTCACCACCGGCACGCTGGCCGCGTAGGTCAGCACTACCGCCATCTGGAGCAATGTCCGCAGCTTGCCCCGGGTGCTGTCGGCGGTCGCTCCCGCGAACGTCTCGGCGCAGTCCCCGCCCTGGAGCAGGAACGCCTCCCCGCGCGCCACCGCGGCCAGCCGGTCGCGGAGCTGGTCGCACTCTCCGGCGAATACCAGCGGCGGCAGTTGCTCCAGGCGGCGTACGACCGCCCGGAGCCGGTCAGGATCGGGCCAGTCG
>Ga0318553_10000262_pt1 | contig 15732 bp, 13 predicted proteins | sample GRESIP082b2f21_FD_203686 | JGI IMG/M metagenome (GOLD analysis project Ga0318553, IMG submission 203686) | Tropical soil microbial communities from Luquillo Experimental Forest, Puerto Rico - GRE.SIPMG.082b2f21 | ecosystem: Environmental > Terrestrial > Soil > Tropical forest > Bulk soil...
GGTCACTGCCGACCAGCTCCTTGGCGCTGTCGGTGATCCGGCGCAGCACCGTGTCGAGATCGAGCGAGGACGTGATCGCCTGGGCGACGCTGGCGAAGACCTCGGATTCCCGGCGCCGGCGCTCGCGCTGGAGAACTCCCGTCTCTACGCCGAGAGCGAGCGCGGCCTGATGGGCGAACGCCTGCATGAGCTCGATCTGCCGGCCGGAGAACGGGCCGACGTCGTCGCGATAGGTGACGAGCGCGCCGAGCACGCGCTCGCCCACGAGCAGTGGCACGGACAGCACGGCCCGGTAGCCCTCGGCCTCCACGGCCGCCCGCGTCGAGGGCGTGAGCTCGAAGGCCGGATCGTTCAGCAAGTCGGCGGACCAGATCGGCCGGCGCTCCGCGATCGCCGTCGGCGTCGTGCCGTCGCGTGGGTGCAGCGGCCGCATGGCCGGAAACGCGCGGCTCATCCCGCGGCTCGCCACGAAATGCGTCGCGGTGCCGGGCCGCTCCTCGTTCACCAGCGCGACGGCCGATCGCTGCGTCCCGAGCAGGGTACAGACGCGGTCGACGACCAGCGACAGGATCTTCTCGAGCTCCAGCGACGACGCGACGGCGCCGCCGAGCTCGGTCAGCGCTTCGGCCTCGCGCTGGCGGCCGGCGCTGTCGGCGAAGAGCCGTGCGTTGTGGATGGCGATCGCCGCGTGGTCGGCCAGCCGGAGCAGGATCTGCTCGTCGCGGTCGGTGAGCAGGCGGTCGTCGCGGTTGGCGACGGAGAAGAAGCCCTCGACCCGGCCCTCGATCTTGATCGGCACCGCCATGTAGGCGTGCAGGTCCTCGATCCGGGCGACGGCCAGGAAGTCGGGCCCAAATCGCGTGTCCTCGAGGTAGCGGTCGGTCCGGAACGGCACACCGCTGGCGATGACCAGGCCGCTGGCGCCCTGACCCGGCGTGATCCGGAACGAGCGGTAGTCCTCGTAGCGCGCGCCCGGCCACTGACGGAAGAAATAGGTGTCGCTGCCCGGGTTGCGCAGCGCGATGAACGCCATGTCGCTGCGGCAGACCTCGCGCGCGCCCTCGGCGATACGGCGGAGCACGGTCGTGAGGTCGAGCGACGCATTGATGCTGCGGACCACGTCCGCGAGCAGCTCGGCCTCACGCTGGCGGCGTCCTGCTTCCTCGTAGAGGTGCGCGTTCTCGATCGCGATGGCCGCCTGGTCGGCCAGGAGCCCGGCGAGATTCTTCTCGTCGGGCGTGAATCCGCCCCGGTGGCCGAACGCCACGATCAGGGCACCGACCGCGCGATCGTGGTGGATCAGCGGCAGCGCGATGCACGCATGGAGATCGCTCGTCTCGGCGAGCGCACGATGGCGCCAGCGCGGATCGCGCTGAACGTCCTCGAGGTACTCCGGCCGGCGCGAGGCGAGTACCGCCCCGGCGATGCTGCCGTCGCGTGGAACCGGCGTGGTGCGCACGGGACGCCCCCCTCGCTCGGGCCCGGCCCAGAAGCTACCGCCCTCGCGCAGGGTCTCGGCGCCGTGGTCCACCCAGACGTAGGCCATCCGCGCCTTCAGGAGCGTCGTGGCCGCCTCGGCGATCCCGCGGAACGCCGCATCACTGTCGGTCGCCGAGGTCATCAGCCGCGTGAGACGGCTGAACGCGGTCAGCCGCTCGGCGCGCTCGTCGCCCTGTCGAAGCGTGCGGTCGTGGCGATCCGGGACCGCGCGGGCCGCTTCGCGGGCTTGGGGCGCTGCCGCTTACTCAATGGCGAAGTGCAGTCGTGCGTGCGCCTGGCGAAGGGCGTGCTCGACGGCGGCAGGCGTCTCGGCGCGGGCGAAGATGAACCCGAGATACTGCCAGCCCTCGGGAAGCGGCACCACCTCCTGGCCGGGGTGCATCGTGATCGCCACGTCGTCGACGCCGTCGACCGCGGCGGCGTCGTCGGCGCCGCGGACCGAGACGAGCCGACCGGCGCGAGGGATCGGGATCATCATGACGCCGGCGGCGCGCCGCTCGCGCTCGAGCGATTCGAGGGGGCGGCCGAGAGCGTGAGAAAGGATCAGCTCCTCAAGGGTCAGACCGGTGCCGAAGGTCAAGGTGCGCGAGCAGAGGCCGCCGATCGAGCGCGCGGCCACCTCGAGCACGAACGGGCCGCGCTCGTTCAGGCGCAGCTCGGCGTGGATCGGCCCTTCCGTGAGCCCGAGCGCCGCGCACGCGTCGCGGCTCACCGCGGCGATGCGGGCCTGGACGGCTTGCGGCAGGCGCGACGGCGTCACGTAGATGGTCTCCTCGAAGAATGGCCCGTCGAGCGGATCGGGCTTGTCGAAGATCGCCAGCACGTGCAGGGTCCCGCCGATCAAGAGCCCCTCGAGCGCGACCTCGCCCCCCGGGATGAATTCCTCGACGAGCAAAGCCCGGCGGGCCTCGTCCGGCAGCCGCGCCTCCACACTTTCGAGGATCGCCGCGATCCGGTGAAACGCCGCCACGAATTCTTGCGCGTCGCTCGCGCGGATCACGCCGCGGCTGGCCGAGAGCGCGAGCGGCTTGAGCACGCAGGGATAGTCGATCTGTCGGGCGAGGACGGCGGGGTCATCGGCCAGGCGGAGAAGCCCGAAGCGTGGCACCCGCACGCCGGCCTCGGCCAGGCAGCGGCGCATCGCGTGCTTGTCGCGCGCGGTGGCCACGGCGGGCAGTGAGTTGGCCTTCAGACCGAGGCGCTGGCTGATCGCGGCGGCCACGACCGTGGTGAGGTCGTCCACGGGCACGACGGCGTCGATCGACCGGCGCGCCGCGAACTGCGCGATCGTCTCGGCGCTCGCGCCGGGATCGGCGAAGTCGAGCGTGAGGAGCGAATCGGGCGCCAGCGCCTCGAACGTGCTCGGGCGCTCGGAGGCGCACACGAGCTCGACGCCGAGCCTGGTGGCGGCCTCGACGAACGCCTCGGTCCGGTAGGTCGTCGTCGGCAGGAGGAGCAGTAACCGGCCAGCCGAGGACGGCACGGGCGTCAGCGCCTCACGCCGAGGCGCGGAGCTAAGCTTTGCCGGCGGTGTAGTAGGGGTTGGTCCCGGCGGAGTGGTCGGTCGCGTCGAGGACTTCGGCAACCTCGGGAATCTCTTCCTTGATCAGCCGCTCGATGCCCTGCTTCAACGTGACGTCTGCGGCGCCGCAGCCCTGGCAGCCGCCGCCCATCTGCAGGTAGACGCGGTTATCCTGCACGTCGACGAGCTCGACGAAGCCGCCGTGGCCGGCGACCGCGGGGTTGATCATCGAATCGATCAGCTCTTGGACCCGGGTCTTCAAATCCTCGCTCATGAGGCACCTCTCAAATCGTTACTGTACCCGAGTTTGCGTTCAGGGCCAACTGGCCCTCGGTGGGCTCCGCTCAGCAGAACCAGGGCTCGGTCAGCCGTGGCGGCCGCTTGCGTCGGGCCGCCGGCGCCGTCACCGGCCTCGGCGCCACCCCAGCGCGCCGGTCCGCGAGCTCGCGCACCCGCTGAAAGGTGACCGCGCCGTCCTCGCGCCGATCGGCGGCGCCGGCGACGAGCGACGAGACCTCCATGTGAAGCGCTTCCATCCGGGGGTCCGGGTGAGCCCAGCGGTAGTAGAACTGATCCTCGACCAGCTCGCCCAGGAACGGACGTAGAGCGGGGCTCTCGAGCAGGAGCGAGCCGGGCGGCACCAGGAGACGGATCGAGAACTGCACCGGATCGACCGCGTCGACGAGCCCCTGGGTCTCGACGAAGCCCAAAAGCTCCCGGTAATCCCCGAGCGTCGTCCACGGGGTGAAGGCGACCCAGGTGGGTCGCAGCGTGATCCCGGCCTCCGCGGTGAGCCGCACCGCGGTCTCGATGTCGGCGCGCGTGTGCCCCTTGTCGAGGTGCGCCAGGACCGTGTCGCTCAGCGCCTCCGCCGCCGACACGATGAACGCGCAGCCGAGCCGCGCGAGCTCCGGGAGCCGATCACGGTGGCGCAAGAGGTGCTCGATCTTGGCCGTGAAGTCGAACGTGAGCGTGGGAAACGCCGCGTGGAGCGCCCGGGAGACGGCCAGGGCGTGGCCCGGGCCGTTCAGGAAGTCGGGATCGCCGAACGTGATGTGGGTGGCGCCCGCGTCGACCTGCTGGCGGATGTCCGCCAACAGGGTCTCGACCGGCACCACGAAGAAACGCCCGCCGTAGACCGGAGGGATCGGACAGTGCCGGCACAGATGCTTGCAGCCGCGGCTCGCCTCGACGTAACCGACGAGCTCCAGTCGATCGCCACGCTCGAGGTGCGCGTACTTCTTCAGCGACGGCAGCGCCGCGCGGCTCGGCGCGGGAAATTCGAGCTTCGCGAGCACGGGCCGCGGCGAGGCCTGCGGCCGACCTTCGCCCTCCAGCGTCCGGACCAGATCGACCAGCGAGGCCTCGAGCTCTCCGCTCATGACCGAATCGGCGACACCGCTCAGGAGATGGCCGGCGTTGAGAGTGGCGTAGAGCCCGTAGAAGGCAATGTGACAGCCGGGGTTCACGTCACGCACGCGCCGCGCGACCGTCACGCCGAGGCGGAGCGCCGTGTGCATCGGCACGGAGATCGCGACGAGCTTCGCGCGCCGCGCGCGCTCGGGGTCGAAGGGCTCGACCGACACGTCCATGACCGCCGGCGCATAGCCCGCGCGCTCGAGGAACCCCGCCGGCCACGCGACGGCCAGCGGCTGATGGCCGAGCTCGTAGCACGCGACGAGCAAAATCGCGCCGGGCTCTCTCATGCCCACGAGTGTACCTCGCCGGCGCCGCCGGAAATTATGGTGGTATCTTGGTGGGCGCTGCTCGCGGCTCTACGCGTTTATACAGGTTGTGCGCGCTGCGGGCCGTCGCGGGGCTGGGGCCCCGCCGGCCCAGGCGCGTCTATAAAAGGAGGACTCACACGATGGCCGTCAAGATCACGACCCGGCCGAACGGACCATACCTGGTCGAGGGCGAGTGCGAGCTGATCGACCCGACCGGCACCCCGATCAACACGGGAGGCCAGGCGCGAATCGCGCTTTGCCGGTGCGGCGCCTCCACCAACAAGCCGATGTGCGACGGCACGCACAACAAGATCGGCTTCCAGGCGTCCGAGGCCGCGAAGAAGTAGCGCTCCCTGTGGCCGTCGCGGGGCCGAGGCCCCGCGGGCCCGGGCGCGCCCGGGGCGCGTTGCTACTCCGGGCGGGAGTCGGGCTCGACGTCGGTCAGCAGCACCCAGTCGTCGGGCGGGTCGGGGTCAGGTCGGGTCTTGGGCGCTGACACCACTGTGCGCCCGCGGCTCGGCGAGAACCATTCCCACATGCCGGTGGGGGCGCCGCTGTCCTGAGCCTCGCCGATCTCGGGCCCGGTCACACCGGACTCGGCGCGCTCGCTCTTGCGCTGTCGCTTCGCTTCCTGTTTCGCCTTCTGGATATCAGCTCGCCGCCGCCGCTCGAAGCCGTAGTGCCCCGCGCGACTCACCGAGCGCTCACGATCGATCTCATCGGCGAAAGTCTAGCACGCGGCGTCGATGACGAGTGTTGCGGTCACCCGGCGCGGCGGATGTTGGCGACAAGTGGTCCGGGCCTGATCAGGCCTGGCGGTTCCGCGGCGGTAAGAATCGGTCCACTTTTGGCCGCTCGAGCACCCGGAAAGTCAATAAAGTATAGAAAAAACAGTAGCTTACGAGCTTGGCCCGGTCTGGTATCGCCTTTGCGTTACTACCCCCGCCAGGAGGACACAGGCGATGATCAGCACGATGGTTCGCACGCTCTCACGGGTTCCGATCTCGCTTCGCAGCCTCGCCGTCTGCGTGGCCTGCGAAGAGTGCTTCGAGCTGGGCGACCCGACCTGCCCGTCCTGCGGCAGCGACGAGTACGTTCCGCTCCTGCATCAGCTCGAGGGGCGCATCCTCAACATGACGAGCAACAACTAAATGCTGGTTCGGCGCGCCGGGTCGTGGGATACGGCCGCCAACCAGCAGGCAGTTGAATCGACCGTCTGACACTCGACTCGATTCCCCGCTGGTCCCGAGGAACCCGAGCTCCCGCCGCAGCGCATCAGCGTCCCTGCCAGTCAGGTTTTCGCTTCTCGAGGAACGAGGGCACGCCTTCGTGGAAGTCGCGGCTCAGGTAGCAGGACACGATGAGATCGTCGAGGTCCGTGGGCGCCAGCGCCGCTAGCATCCGGCGCGTGGCCTCCTTGGTCGCCGCGAGCGTGAGCGGCGCAAGCTCGGCGAGGCTCGCGGCCAGCTCTCGCGTGCGAATCTCGAGCTCCGGAGCCGGGTGGATCCGATCGACCAGGCCGATCGTCCGGGCCTCTTGAGCGTCGACGAGACGCGCCGTCAGCACGATCTCGCGGGCACGGTTCGGGCCGAGCACCGAGACGAGCAGGGTGAGGCTCACCGGCGCCAGGAAATTGCCGAGCGTGCGCGCCACCGGGATGCCGAAGCGCGCGTGAGGAGCCGCGAGTCTCAGATCGCACGCAAGCGCGATGAAGAGCCCGCCGCCGATCGCGTCGCCCTGCAGCATCGCGACCGTCGGCTTGCTCATGCCGGCCAGCCGCGAAAGCACGCGGGTCAGGCGGGCCTCGTACTCGAGCGCGTCCTCGCGGGTCTTGAACTCGAGGAACTGCCGGATGTCGGTGCCGCTCGCGAACGCTTTGTCGCCGGCGCCTTTGAGGATCACCGCGCGCACGGACGGGTCGGCGTCGAGCGCTCCGCAGGCGTCGTGGAGCGCCTCGTACATCTCGAACGTCATCGAGTTGCGCGCGTCGGGACGGTTGAAGGTGAGGAGCGCCGTGGGGCCGTCGCGCTCGACGAGAAAATCCGCCGTCATCCGAGCCGTCGCGGGGCCACCCCGAAGCCCCAGTCCCGGAGATCCTGATCGAGCTGCTCGCGCCGCCGCTCGGCGCGCCGCCGCTCCTCGGTCAGCTCCTCGAACCGCTGGCGCTGCTCGCCCCGACGCCGATCGAAGAGCACCTCGATCCGCTCGGCGCCGGACAGCTCCTCGGCGAGGAAGTCGTACAGGTCGGGCTGCGAGCGCGCCACGATGAAGAGATGGCCGAGCTCGGTCACTTCCGTCTCGGCCTGCTCGCGCCCGGACCGCATGGTGAGCTCGTCGAACTGCTGCTGCGCCTGCGCCCGATATCGCCCGGCGCCCGCGCGGTCGCCCTGACGCTCCTCGAGCGCACCGAGGCTCAACAGGCAGGACGCGATGAGGGGCCGCAGACCCAGCTCACGGGCGGCGTGCAGCGCCTCCTCGTACCGCGCGCGCGCCTCGCCGGGATCGGGCGGCGCGCCGCGGGCAGCGATGTCGCCGAGCACGTGGAGCGCCTGCGCCTCGTGACCGCGCTCGCCGTGCTCGCGCGCCATGTCGAGCGCCTGGCGCGCCGTCTCCCGCGCGCGCTGATGCTGGCCGTCGGCCAGATAGCCCTCGGCGAGGTTGACGAGCCAGGCCGCGAGATACGCGCGGATCCCGAGCTCGCGGCTCAGCGCCACGCCGTCCTCGAGCAGCCGCAGCCCCTCGTGCACATGACCCATGCGGACGAAGGCGAGGCCGAGGAGCGAGAGCGGAATCGGCAGCCACACGGTGAGGTGCTTCGTGCGGCAGGCTTCCAGCCCGCGCTCGAGCGGCAAGACGGCGCGCGCCAGCCGCCCGCGCCGGATCCAGGCGAGGCCGATCAAGGTCCAGGCGATGAGGCGGCTGTAGGCGTGCTGCGTCGTCTCGGCGGCGCGCTGCGCCTCGGCCAGATACGAGTTGGCCGCGTCGAACGCGCCGCGATCGGCCAGGCTGAAGGCGAGCCACCCGCACGAGGCCACGTACGAGATCGTGGCCTGGTCGCCGGCGGTCGCGTCGATGTTCTCCCGGAGCGCCTGCTCGGCCCGCGCGTAGTCGCCCTGGGCGTGGTAGCTCTGGCCCATGTACTGGCGCGCGAGGCCCTGCAGCGCGGGATCACCGATCGCGCGCCCCACCTCGAGACAGCGTTGGCCGTACTCGATCGCCTGGGCCGTCTCGCCTTTCAGGTAGTGGTAGTTGATCAGATAGGTGTAGACGCGGGCCAGCCGCGGCTCGTCCCGGAGCTCGCCGGCCAGCCGCTCCGCTTCCCGCGAGACGTTCAGCACGTCGTCCAGGCGGCCGAGCTGCAGTAGCGGCGGCCGCAGGTCCAGGCGGAGATCGATCGCCTGCTCGAGCGTTTCTCGCGTCTCCGGCAGCCGCTGGAGCGCGGCGAGCGCGTCCTGGAAGGCCTCGACCGCCTCGCCGTTGCCGGCGTGGAGCACCGCGCGCGCGCCGAGCTGGCGGTTGTAGACGAGCGCCTTGGCCCACACCTCGCCGCGCGAGGCATGGAACGCGAGCTGATCGATGTGGCTCGTGCGGCGGTCGTGGTGGAGCCGCTCGATCGCGTCTACGATCCGCGCGTGCAGGACGCGCCGCTGCTCGCGGAGCAGGCTCGCGTAGGCGACGTCGCGGGTCAGCGTGCTCCGGAAGCGATACACGACGTCGGGAAAGAGGGTCGCCTCGTAGAGGAACCCGGCGCCCTGCAGGCTCGCCAGCGCGCGGCCGACGCTCTCCGCGGGCACGTCGACGATCGCCTCGAGCAGCGGCTGCGGGACGTCCGAGCCGACGACGGCCGACGACTGGAGCAGGAGCTTCTCGTCGTGTGAGAGCCGATCGATGCGGGCGGCGAGGACGGCCTGGACCGTCGCCGGCACCTGGAGCGTCTTGAGCTCGCCGCCGAGCCGATACGCCGCGCGCTCGCCGACGAGCGTCTTGGTCTCGGCGAGCGTGCGGACGATCTCCTCCAGGAAGAACGGATTGCCGTTGCTGCGCTGGGCCAGAAGCTCCCCGAGCGGGCGCAGCGAGCGGTGGTCCCCGAGGAGCTCCCGGAGCAGCTCGTCGGTGGCAGCCGACGAGAGCGCGTCGAGCTGGAGGTGGTGGAAACCGGGCCGGCCGGTCCAGAGGTGCTCGTAGCCGGGCCGGCATTCGACGACCAGCAGCAGGCGCGCGGTCGGGATGTGGTCGAGCAGGCTGTCGAGGAACGCCTGCGTCTCCCCGTCGACCCACTGGAGGTTCTCGAGCACCAGCACGAGCGGCTGGCGCTCGGCCTCCTTGAGGAGCACCTGCGTGAGCGCATCGACGACCCGGTCGTGGCGCTCGCGCGCGTCGAGCGCGCGAAACGGATCGTCCGATGGCAGCGCGTCCAGCAGGGAGACGAGCGGCGCCACCGCGTCGCCGGGCCCGGGATCGAGCTCGCGCAGGCTCGCGGCGATCTTCTCGGCCACCCGGGAGGCCGGGTCGAGCGCGTCGAGCTCGAAGTAGGCGCGCAAGAGCTCGATGATCGGGCGGTACGAAGCCGCCCGCTCGTACGACTGCGAGCGCCCCTCGAGGACGCGCCACGTCTGCGTCTTCGCCGAGCGGAGGAATTCGTGGATGAGCCGGGTCTTGCCGACGCCCGCCTCCGCGCTGACCGCCACGATCTGCCCCTGACCGATGCGCGCGTACTCGAGCAGCGCGTTCAGGCGGTCGAGCTCCGCGACGCGTCCGATGAATCGCGAGAGCTCCCGCGTATCGGCGGACCGGAGCCGCGAGCGCGCCGGCGCCCCGCCGACGAGCTCGGAGACTTCAATCGGCGCGCCGAGCCCCCGGACCAGCCGGGCGCCCAGCGCGGTGACCTGCACGGCGCCTTCGGCAAGGCGGAGCGTGCTGGGCGCGACGAGAATGGTGCCGGCGTCCGCCATCTGCTCCATGCGGGCGGCGAGGTGGGTCGTCTGGCCCACTGCGGTGTAGTCCATCTTGGTGTCGCTGCCGATCTCGCGTACGACGACCTCGCCGGAGTTCAGGCCGACGCGGATCCTGACCGAGATGCCCTCGGTCTTCTGGATCTGCTCGGCGTAGCGCCCCACGGTCTCCTGCATCCGGAGCGCTGCATAGCAGGCGCGCACCGCGTGGTCCTCGTGCGCGAGAGGCGCGCCGAAGAGCGCCATGATGCCGTCGCCCATCACCTGGTTCACGTAGCCCTCGTAGCGGTGGACCGCTTCCATCATGCGCTCGAGGACGGCGTCGAGCAGCCGCCGGGATTCCTCGGGGTCGCGGTCGGCGAGGAGCTCCATCGAGCCTTTGAGGTCGGCGAAGAGCACGGTGACCTGCTTGCGCTCGCCGACCATCGCGGCGCGCGGTCCGGATCTTGTCGGCGAGGTGCGGCGGTGTGTAGGCCTGCGGCGCTGTCGCGGAGTTCGCCGCCGTGAGGCTGGTGCCGCAGCCGTTGCAGAATCGCGCGCCGTCGGGGTTATCGTGTTGACAGGCGGGACACCTCATCCTTTGACGCTCCCGGCCGTGAGCCCCTCCACCATGTAGCGCTGGAGGTAGGTGTAGACGAGGATGACCGGGAGTGTGGTGAGGACGGCGCCGGCCATCAGATAGCCCCAGCCGTAGACGTCGCCCGTAATGAACGTGGAGAGACCGACCGGCAAGGTCCGCTGCTTGACGTCACTGATGAAGACGAGGGCGTAGAGGAATTCGTTCCACGCCTGCGTGAACGCGAAGAGGCTCGCCGCCAGCACGCCCGGCGCCGCCAGCGGCAGGATGATGCGCCGGAACGCGCAGAAGCGCGTCGCGCCGTCGATCATCGCCGCCTCTTCGAGCTCTTCCGGGATCGAGCCGAAGTAGCCCATCAAGAGCCACGTGACGAACGGCACCGTGAACGACGGATAGGCGGCGATGAGCCCGGCCAGGCTGTCGGCCAGCCCCATTGTGCGGATCTGCGCGTAGAGCGGGATGAACAGGATCGACGGCGGGACCAGGTACGTGATCAGGGTCGCGCTCGACAGGAACGCGCGGCCCAGGAAGCGAAGCCGCGCCAGCGCGTAGGCGCCGAAGGTACCGACCGCCGTGGCCACGAACGTGCTGGAGACGGCGACGAAGGCGCTGTTGCGGTACCAGATCGCGAAGTCGGTCTTGGTCAGGAGCTGCGTGTAGTTCTCGACGACGAAGGGCGAGGGCCAGAACATCGACACCAGACTGCGCATCTGGTCCTCGGTCTTGAACGACGTGACCGTCATCCAGTAGAACGGAAACAGCACGAACAGGAGCAGGAGCCCGAGGAACAAATAGGCGACGGCCGACTGCAGTCGCTCGATCGCCTCCTTGCTCACTTCGCGTGGCTCCGGCGCATGTACCGCGAGAGCACGATGATCACCATCGCGAGCGCCGGCAGCATGTAGAGCGCCACGGCGATGGCCTCGCCCAGCCGCTGGGCGCCGAAGGCCATCTCGTAGGTGAAGACCGGGAGCACCTGCGTGGCGCCGCCCGGACCACCCTTGGTGAGGATGTAGACGATCGCGAAGTCGTTGAAGGTCCAGATCGTCGACAGCAGCATCACGATGATGATGATGTTGCGCAGCGACGGCAGGGTCACGTGGCGGAAGCGCTGCGCGAGGTTGGCGCCGTCCACCGCCGCCGCCTCGTAGAGCTCGCCGGGGATGGCCTTCAGCCCGGCCAGGAACGAGATGCCGAAGAAGGGAAAGCCGCGCCACACGTTGACGAAGATCACCGACGCCATCGCGGTGCTGGCCTCGCTGAGCCAGCCCACACCCTGCGGCAGGATGCGGAACACCTTCACCAGGAGGTAGTTCAGCACGCCCAGGCTCGCGTCGAAGATCCAGAGGAAGTTCAGCGCGGAGACGACGGTCGGCGCCACCCACGGGATCAGCAAGAGACCGGTGAAGAGATTGCGATAGCGGATGCGCGAGGTCAGCACCAGCGCCATCACCATGCCCAGGACGAGCTTGAAGCCGACAGAGGCGAACGTGAAGACGAACGAGTTCCAGACGGCGCGGCGGAAGAAGCCGTCGTAGGCCAGCCGCACGTAGTTCTCGAAGCCGACGAAGACCGGGGGGACGCCGACGTACTTCCGGGTCAGGCTCAGGTAGGCGGCGTAGCAGAACGGGTAGGCCACGAGCGCCAGCACCATGACCACCATCGGCAGCACGAACAGATAGCCCAGATGCCAGTCGGCCCCGAGCCGGCGCCGGAGTGCGGTGCCCGGGCGGGCGGCGTGCGCTCGCTCGGCTGGGATCTGCGCGACGGTGGCCATGATCGGAGAGCGCTCGGCGCTACTTGCCTCCTCTGATCTTGTAGACTTCCTCCACCCGGCCGTGGGTCTCCTTCAGCGCGGCCTCCAGCGAGAGCCCGGCCGTCACGACCCGGCCCGCCATATCGCAGAGCATGTACTGGGCCTGCACCTCGATCGCCGCGGTCGTGATCGGGCCCGGATATCCGGGCCACACGCCACGCAGGATGTTCTGCAGCATGCCCTCGTAGTTCGGGTTGCTCTTCCAGTACGGATGCTCGGCGCGCGACTTGTACACGGGGCCGGCCTGGCCGCTGCACGCCTTCATGTACTCCTCGAACCGCTTCTCGTCCTCGACCCAGCGAATCATGTCCTCGGCGAGCTCGTGATACTTCGACTTCTGGAAGACGCCCCAGTTGTACGGGGTCGCGGCCACGAACGCTCCGGCCGGGCCGCCCGGCGTCAGGATCACCTGGGTCTTCTCGAACAGAGGGTGGTTCTTGGCGCCCATCGCGTAATAGAGGCTTGCGCCGTTGTTGGTACAGACGAGCTTGCCGGCCATGTACGCTTCGTTGTTGCTGGCGTCGTTCCATCCCATGACGCCCGGGGGCTGCACCTTGTGCTTCTGGATCGTGTCGACGGCGAACTGGAGCGCTGCCATGTTCGCCTTGAGGTTCGACGTCGCGAGCGCCGGCTTGCCGTCCTTGTCCCAGGCGCTGCCGCCGTAGTCCCAGAGGATGTTCTGCATGAAGGCATTGCCGTCGTCGCAGCGGTTGAGCGTCTGGCCGAAGCCCCAGATGTCCTTCGACGGATCCTGGCACTTCTTGGCGACGTCGATCACGTCGGGATCGTAGACCCTCGGCATCTTGAGGCCCTTCTCGGCGAGCAGATCCTTGCGGATGTGCAGGCCGCCGCCGAAGGCCAGGCGCGCGATACCGAAGTACTGCCCGTTGAGCTGTACGACCCGATCCGCGTATGGCAACAGGCCGCCGCGCGGACCGGCGAGGTCCTTCGCGAGCTTGCTGACGTCGCGCAGGGCCGCTTTGTAGCGCATCGGCCCCTGGTAGTTCATCTCGGCCACGTCGGGCGGGTTCCCGGCCTCGATCGCGGCGACGAACTTCTGCTCGCGGTCGCCGAAGGTGGCCCAGTCGAACTCGGGCTCGACGTTGCGCTCCTTCGCCCAGGCCTCGACCTGCTTGGCGAGGATGTCGTTGCCGCCGGTCACGTAGCTCTTGAAGAGCCAGATGCGCAGCTTGGTCTTCGGCTGTGCCGACGCCATGGAGCGCAGCACGGCCAGGCCGGCGGCGGTCCCGCCGGTCAGGATGGCGGATTTCCGGAGAAACTCGCGCCGGCCGATCACTCCCGCGTCGAGCTCGGCGGCCAGTGCCTTCAGGCGTGGGGCGGTCGTGATCATTTCGAGTCGCTCGCCAGCTTTCCGTTGACGCCCCAGTTCGACCGCTCGACGTCCTGGAAGACGATCTGGACTTGATCGGCGGTGGTCTTGCCGATCTTCACCATCGCCTCGGTGATCGCGGCCGTGATCTCGCGCTTCTGCTGGTCGGTCCGTCCGGCGTACCACTGGATCGTGATATTCGGCATGGCCTCTCTCCTCTCGGCGTGATTCGTGGCAGTGATTATCGCAGTGCGCCGCCCCCCGGGGCAAGGCAGCCCCGGCGCCGGCGCCTCGGTCAGGCGCGAGGGCTCGTCTGGGTCCGGTGCAGGAAGAGGCGCAGCATCCGCTCGTCGAACTCGGCGTCGTACGCCGGCGTCGGCGGATACCGGTGGTAGAGCGAGTGCGTCTCGAGCACGTGGAGCCCCCACGCGCGAGTCAGGCGCGCCACGTCCTCGAAGCTCGGAAGGACGTGCAGGATGTCGGCCCAGATCGACGCGGGATGGCCGGGGAACATCTCGCTCAGCATGAGGTCGACGATCAGGAGCGAGCCGGGCTGCGCGAGCGTGACGAGGTGGTCGAAGCCCTGCGAGAGCTCTCCATGATCGCGCGCGTGGTTGAGCACGGCGCCGAGCGCCGCCACGATCGAGTACGGCCCGCGCGCGGCGAGCGCGGCGACGTCGCGCGGATCGAAGACGTCCGAGCGCTCGAGGCGGCCGCGCAGGCGGGGATGGCGCGCCGCGGCTGTCTGGAGGAGCTCTCCCTGGACGTCGGTCATCACGACGTCGTAGCCGCGGTCGAGGGCGGCCGCGGCTAGGTCCCCCACGCCGCCGCCGACCTCGAGCCAGCGGTCGCCGATGCCGAGCGCGCGCCGGTAGCGCGCGACGGATTCCCAGAGGTCGAAGGACGCGGGGGTGAGGTAGGACGTGATCTCGTCGGCGGAGATGCCGAGGTAGTAATCCTTGATCTCGCGCCGGCGCTGCGCCTCGTTCACGTGATCCGGTAGACCCGGCGCACGTTGTCCCAGAGCATCTTCGACTGGATCGCCGGAGCGATGCCGCGGAACTGCTCCTCGATCGCCTTCTGCGAGAAGGGCCACGTGCCGTCGCGGTGCGGGTAGTCCGAGCCCCACATGACGTTGTCGGGCGCGATCTCCGCCATCGCGCGCACGCCGTGGAAGTCCTTCTGGAACGTCGCGTACATCTGCCGCTTGAAGTAGGCGCTCGGCGGGAGCTTGAGCTTGAGATCGTCGGCGAGGCGCTCCTCGTACGTGTCGTCCAGACGCTCGAGCATGTACGGCAGCCAGCCGATCCCGCTCTCGCCCAGGACCAGGGTGAGCTTCGGATGGCGCTCGCAGACGCCCGACAGGATCACCGAGGCGCAGATCTCGTCCATCTGGAGCGGCGCGACCACCGTCCACGAGCCGGCGGACGCCGGGCTCTGGATCCCCTGCACGGCGTAGCCCACCGTCGCGGCGCCGCCCTCGAAGACGTGAAACGAGATCACGAGACCGGTGTCCTCCCCGGCGGCCCACAGCGGCTCCCATTCCGGGTGCCACACCGGGAGCTTGGAGCCCCACGGCACGAACACCGCGCCGCGCAGGCCCAGCTCGGCGCAGTGGCGGACCTCGTCGGCCGCGGCGCCGGCGTCGTGGTTGGGCAGGCAGCCGAGCCCGAAGAAGCGTCCGGGCTGGGCGCGGTTGAAGTCGGCGATGTAGTCGTTGTACGCGCGGTAGACCGCGGCGAGCGTCTCGTGATCGGCGATGCCGCTGTGGGTGAAGAGCCCGCGCGAGATGCCGATGATGCCGTAGATGATCTCGGCCTCGACGCCGTCGCGCTCCTGATCCTGGCGCCGCTCGACCGCATTCGACGGCCGCGTTTGCGTGCCGGACGCGAACCCCGCTTCGGCCAGGATGCGGCCGCGGCGTCCGCCGGTCACGCCCGGCCCGTAGACGCCCCACGGCCCGAGCACCGCGTCGCCGGAGACCCACATCTTGCGGCCGTCGCGCTCCACCACCTGCGGCGCGCGGTCGCGCCACCGCGACGCCATGCGCGACGTGAACGTGTCGGGCGGGAGGTAGATCAGGTCCATGTGGCTGTCGGCCGACATCGCTTTGAGAGACATGTCCGGCTCCTTTGATCGAGCGCGCGCGTGAGGGCGAGGGTAGTCCCACTCGCGCACGAACGCAAGAATCCGGAATCGGTTCCGGCACGGTCAGGCTGGCCAGAAGTGGACAGACTGGCTCGCGCGCGACCAGCGTGCATTCGCGGCCGGTGGTTGGAATCTAGAAGAACCTGTCGGTTTGAATTCT
>Ga0318553_10000263_pt1 | contig 15717 bp, 15 predicted proteins | sample GRESIP082b2f21_FD_203686 | JGI IMG/M metagenome (GOLD analysis project Ga0318553, IMG submission 203686) | Tropical soil microbial communities from Luquillo Experimental Forest, Puerto Rico - GRE.SIPMG.082b2f21 | ecosystem: Environmental > Terrestrial > Soil > Tropical forest > Bulk soil...
GAAGGGCTCGATCATCAACACGGCCTCGTTCGTCGCGGTGCTGGGATCGGCGACGTCGCAGATCTCCTACACCGCCTCCAAGGGCGGGGTGCTGGCGATGTCACGTGAGCTGGGCGTGCAATTCGCCCGGCAGGGCATCCGGGTCAACGCGCTGTGTCCCGGACCGGTCAACACCCCACTGCTGCAAGAGCTTTTCGCCAAGGATCCCGAACGGGCCGCTCGCCGGCTGGTGCACGTGCCGTTGGGCCGCTTCGCCGAACCCGACGAAATCGCCGCTGCGGTAGCCTTTTTGGCCAGTGACGACGCGTCGTTCATCACCGCCTCGACGTTCCTGGTCGACGGCGGCATCAGCTCGGCGTACGTCACCCCCCTCTGACTGCGAGTTGGCTCGGCCGGCCCTTACGCGACGGTTCCACGGCGGACGAAGATTGGCGTCTTTGCAATCGACCAGGCATGCGGGACCGACAATGTCCCGTTCGAGGTCCCGTTCGAGGTCCCGTTCGAGGTCCCGTTCGAGGTCCCGTTCGAGGTCCCAGTCGAGGTCCCGATCGACGTCCCGCGACCGAACCCCGCGGTAACCGCCGCGCCGCGGGCGCCACCCTGGCCCGGCAAGAACCACCGCAACGCCGCCGCCTTGTTCAGCGAATTCAGGTGGCTGATCGCGAAGCCCGACGGCGCGCTCAGCGAACTCAGTTTCGACAGGGACGATGTCACCGGCGAGAGGGGCACGTCCAACGTTGTCTGCGGCGAGACTGAAAGCGCCTGCAGTGCCTCGGGGATTGCCGTCATAACTTGGTGGCCTACCGATACGAGCTCCGGTGCCGATTTCACCGCCCAGGTGGTGGCCGTACCCGTGTCGGCCCGTCCCGCGATAGCGGGCGGCGAGGTGAACGGCGTCATCGTTGAGGCATCGGCCGAGGCGCTGGCGTAGGCATGCATGGCATCAACGTCGCGGGCCCACATCCGTTCGTACTCGGCGTCGGCGTCCGCGATCGCCGGGCTGGTTTGGCCGAGGCAGTTTCGGCTGGCCAGCGATCTTCGCTGCGCGCGGTTGGCGTCGATCACCGGCGGGGGAACGATCGCTGCCAACGCCGTCTCATGGGCGCTCGCCGCCGCCGTGGCCTGGGTGGCCGCGCGCTCCGCGTATGCGGCAGCGGCGGTGAGCCAGTCTATGTAAGCCGCGGCTTCGGTCATTGCCGTCGCCAGCTTGGCGGTAACCGCGCGATAGTCCGCGGCCGCGGTGTAGAGCCGCATGGCCAATCGCTCCCAGGCCGTCGCGGCCTCGGTCATCGATCCCGAGCCGGGACCGCCGTACATGCGCCCGGAGTTGATTTCCGGCGGTAGCGTCGCGAAGTTCATCTGAGTTGTTTCCTGAAACATGGAGGCTTTCCTCAAGACATAGGCGCAGGGGTTACAGCCGTGACGCGGCCGGCTGCGGCGGTGCGGTCCCGGCCGCGACGACCGCGATGGCTGACTGCCATCGGCGGGTCTTGCCGGCGCCTCGGGATGTCACAGTGGGCCGAATGTATAACGCGGAACCTGGTCAGACCCTGGAGCGAGCTGTCAAAAGGGTCAGAGTCCGATGTGTATTGGGGGCCGTGTCGCGGCCGGCCTACGTCAGCCCCGCCAGGCGATCAGCGGAATCGCCATCTCGGCGGCGGTGGCCGCGCCGTGAAAACCGATGAGGCGAGCCGTCTCCGGCGGCTCGTGGCCGGTTGCCAGCACGGCCGCGTCGCCGGTGCACACGACGACGACATCGCCGATGCGCGCGAGATGCCCCGGGTTGACCGGTCCGAACATCCCCGTGGCCACAGCCTGTTCGCGGCTGTACGCCCGTACCCGGCCGTCCAGCACTTCGTTCCAGGTGGCCTGGACGTCTACCGCCGCCCCCGGCTCGGTGTGCAGGTAGCGCACCCGGGGTTCGCCGGCGACCACCCGCACTCCCGCGGCCAGCCGTGGGTCGGAGTCGAGGTCGGCGCGAGCGTCCTGCGGGACGTTGAGACCGCCGTGGTCGGCGGTCACGAGCAAAGCTGCGTTCCACGGCAGGGTATCGACCAGGCGGGTGAGCAGCGCGTCGACATCGGCGGCCGCCGCGTGCCATTCGGGCGATCCGATGCCGAACACATGGGCCGCGGTGTCCAGACCGGCCGTATAGCCATAGACCAGGCCCGGCCCCGCGCGCAGCTCGTCGGCCAGCTCCCCGGCGTAGTCGTCTGTCTTGTGTGTTGGGCGAAAGCGGGCGCCGCGGTACGCCGCGTCGGTCAGTCCGCTGCCCATGAAGGGGGCGGGCAGCACGGCGCGCGCATCGATACCGGCTTGCTGCAGCCGCCCGAACCAGGTTGGCAGCGGCTGCCATTCGGTGTGGGGCGGATCGTCGCGCCACCGGATGTGGTGGAGCACCCTGTCGGTGCCGGGCACGTTGAGCGTGAAACCCAGGATGCCGTGCTCGCCGGGCTGGGCCCCGGTGCCCAGGGACACCAGGCTGCTCGGCGTGGTCGACGGGAAGGTGCAGTTGAGCTCGCGCAGCCGTCCGGTGTCGCCGGCCAGAACGGAGGCGAGCAGCGGCGCGCTGGCGGCCAACTCCGGTAACAGGTGGCGCCCCATTCCGTCCACCAGCACGACGGCGACACGATCAACCCGATCCTGACCATCCTGACCAAGCAGATCGGCCAACCCCAGCGTGTCGACCGCGCCCGGGGCACCTAATAGCGCGGCCGCGGCGGGCAGTACGTCGCAGATGGAACCGGGCACCGGAGCAGTCACGGGGCCAGTCTGGCACGAAATCAGACGTGCGCCAGTCGTGGACTGGTCAACCGCGGATGCCCTCTTTTTGGTCTTGGCTGCGGTCGATTTCCCGACCCATGTCAATGTCGGACGGCAATGGCATACTCGAATATATGTTCGATGGGGCAGCGCGGGCGGAGGTGATCGCCCGCTTCGACGAGTTGATGGAGCGGCAGTATCCGTCGGTGACGGGGGAGTCGGCGGCGCTGGTCGACGAGGTGTGCGTGGCGGCGCGCGCGGAGAACCGCGCGGCGGCCGCGCAGCTGGACGCCATTGGGCGGCTGTTCGGGTATCGGCTCTCGCGCTGCTCGGAGACCGAGGACTGGGCGATCGACACCATGGAGGCGGTGGCCGCCGAGGTGGCCGCGGCGTTGCGGATCGGTCAGGGACTGGCCGCGAGCCGGGTGCGGTATGCCCGCGCGATGCGTGAGCGGTTGCCGAAGGTGGCCGAGGTGTTTCTGGCCGGCGACATCGACTTTCGGCTGTTCGCGACGATTGTGTATCGCACGGATTTGATCACCGACGAGCAGGTGTTGGCGGCGGTGGACGCCGAGTTGGCGGTCAAGGTGCCGCGGTGGCCGTCGATGAGCCGCGGCCGGTTGTCTGGGCAGGTCGACAAGATCGTGGCCAAGCTCGACGCGGACGCGGTGCGGCGGCGCCAGCAGCGCCAGAGTGACCGCGAGGTCTGGTTCGCCGATGACGGCGAGGGCGTCTCGCAGATCGGCGGCAGCCTGTTCACCGCCGATGCCCATGCGTTGGATAAGCGGTTGGAGGCGTTGGCGGCCACCGTGTGCCAACACGATCCCCGCAGCCGTGAGCAGCGCCGCGCTGATGCGTTGGGGGCGTTGGCGGCCGGGGCGGACCGGCTGGGGTGTCGCTGCCGGCGGCCCGATTGTGCGGCCGGCAGACGGCCCGCGTCGGCGGTGGTCATTCATGTGATCGCCGAGCAGGCCACCCTCGACGGGCGCGGGGATGCCCCGGGATCGCTGGTGGGTGTCGATGAGCTGATCACCCCCGAACTCATCAAGGAACTGTCCGCTTCGGCCAAGCTAGTGCCGTTGGTCCATCCGGGTGATGCCGCGCCCGAGCCGGGCTATCGGCCGTCAAAAGCGTTGGCCGATTTTGTGCGTTGCCGCGATTTGACGTGCCGCTGGCCGGGTTGTGATCGCCCCGCGTGGGGCTGCGAGCTCGACCACACGATCCCTTACTCCCAGGGCGGGCTCACGCATGCGGCCAACCTGAAGTGCTACTGCAAAACTCAGCAGTTATCGAACACACTGCGGGACCACGGTGCGCATGTGAATCTCAAATCAATCTATGAGCGCGCCTGGAGCGTGCCCTCGGAGAGGTCTCACCGACGGCTAGTTGACTCGGCGCACGTTCTCGGCAACGACTGTGGAACCGTCCCAACGCAGGTCGGCCATCATCTTCACGGTCGGACAACATGCTCCATCATTCGGACCGTTGGCCAGCCACGTCACATGTACGACCCGGTCCGAGATGGACAGATCGGTCACGACTTCACGGCTGTGGGTGAGGTCGCTGAGATCGATTCCACCCAGCCGCCTGGGCCCGTCCTTGCTGAGCTGCGGGCCCGCCGTGTAGAGCTGCACAGTCTCCGGCCACGGAACGTTAACGGTGTTGCAGTCGGTGACCATCACGGCGTCGCCTCCGCCTCCCGTCAGGTCGCCAAACGCCACCTTGTAGGCGCCGGTGTTGTAGTTCAACGCGATCCCGACGTTTCCGGGATGCCCCTCTTGTGGCGGCAAGTGCCCGTTACTCAGTTGGCCTGGATCGTGCTCGCACAACGCCGGCACGGGCGCGCGCTGCAAGTCTTCGAACGTGACCGCGCGGCTGCCGGTCGTGGGATCGGCGTTGGACATCGCTGTTGTGTGCGCAAAGGCGGTCAGCGTGACGGCCGACAGAAGGCCAATCCGCTTGACGGCCCGGGACTGACGCAGCACCCGCCGGCGCGAAATTGTGGTCATGCGGTTGTCCTTTCGGATCGTTAGCTGTGCCCGGCCAAGACGGCCGTTCGCGCAAAGAGTCTCGCGGACGCCTTGCCTAATCCTTGTGCGATTCTTGCAACGGCCTCGCCAGTACGAACGGTCGGCATCTCTCGCCTGAAGTGTTCTTTAGCCAGTCGGTGCCATCATTTGGTGAAGACGTTTTGGGGCTGGGGTGAGCAGCAGTTGGCCGACGGCACGCTGATTTTGACCTCTCCTGCCGGGCGCACCTATGTCACCACGCCAGGTAGCGCGCTGCTGTTTCCGAGTTTGTGTCGCGCTGTGGGCGGCATGCCCGCCTCCCAAGTAGACCCACCCGAGGACTACTGCGGCGAGCGGACCGCGATGATGCCCAAACGCGCGCGCACCCGCGCCCAGAACCGCGCCGACCACATCGCCACCCAACGCCGACAAAATCGGGTGGCGCGGGAAGCCCGCCGAAGAGTTTGCAAGCCTTGCGATTTCGGGCCGAGCGACGCCATCGGTGACGGTGAGCCGCCGCCGTTTTAGGCGCAGGCTTTTCCAGGTGGACACTCGATAAGTTTAAACGTGCGCCAGTCGTTGACTGGTCAACCGCAGCTGACGGTGCGTGCTGTCGGTGAGCGCGCGGATCTGCTCTGGTGACAGCTGGCCGCACAGGCGGCCCCAGTGAACCGCGACCTCGTCGCCGACGGCGACATCGGGCACCGCGCTGTACCCGTCGGCCCAGACGTCGAGCAGGCGCGTCTCGGGTTCGGACAACGTGAGTGCCTGACCGTCCCAAACGAGCCGCTCGCACCTGACCTCGACGTCCGCGGCCGTACGGGAAACGACTGTCCCCCAGGTGATCCGGCAATTGTCCAGCACGCTCAGCGGGTGTTCATCCATGCCCCGGCCTAAAAACCGGGTCCAGGGATACACGCCGAACACGTGGAAGCTGTGATTAGCGGCCGCCTCGCGGGCCAGGTCCGCCGTGAGGTGTGACCAGTAACGGCCCGCCTGCGGGCCGATGATGTGCAGCAGGGCGTCGAAGAACTCGCCTCCGTCGAGGTCGGCGCCGACGCCGCCGCCCAGCCAATACGACTCGACGAGTCGATAATCCAGCGGGTCGGCGATGCCGGTCAGCCGCGACAGCACCCGAAGGTACGGCCACGCCCCGGAAAACCTCGTCGCCGCGCCGCGCACCTCCTCGACCGAACCGTCGCGCAAGGTGGCCCCCAGCGGTGGACCGCAGTAGCCCAGCGCGTTGGGGGCATACGCGTAGCGCGCGAACATCTCTGCGCCCTCCCGAGAGCCGGGCTGGATCACGCTGTCGGTCAAGTCCGCCCCACGAGCTTCGCGGCATCGCGGTGCATGCGGCCGAAGTTGTAGTAGGCGGCACACGCCCCCTCGGGGGACACCATGCACGTTCCGATCGGGGTCTCGGGGGTACACGCGGTGCCGAAAACCTTGCATTCCCAAGGCTTGAGCACTCCCTTGAGTACCTCACCGCACTGGCAGGCCTTCGGGTCGGCGACCCGCACACCGGGCATGGCGAACCGCAGCTCGGCGTCGAACTCCGCGAAATCGTCGTGCAGCCGCAGCGCGCTTTGCGAGATGAACCCCAGCCCACGCCATTCGAAGTGCGGGCGCAACGCGAACACCTTGCCCATGAGCGCCAGTGCCGCCGGGTTGCCGTGCTCGGGAACCACCCGCTTGTACTGGTTTTCTACCTCGCACCGGCCCTCGCGGATCTGACGCAGCAGCATCGCCACCGCCGCCAGGATGTCCAGCGGCTCGAATCCGGCTACCACCAAAGGCTTTTGGTATACGTCCGGCACGAACCGGTAGGGCCGGTTGCCCACCACCGTCGAAACGTGCCCGGGTCCGATGAAGCCCGAGAGCCGCAGATCCGGCGACTCGAGGATGGCCTTGATCGGCGGCACGATCGTCACGTGGTTGCAGAACACGCTGAAATTGGGCAGGCCCAAATCGCGTGCCCGCACCAGCGTCACCGCCGTCGACGGCGCGGTGGTCTCGAATCCGATGGCGAAAAACACCACCTGCTTTTCGGGGTTGTCGATCGCGATCTTCAGCGCGTCCAGCGGGGAATAGACGAACCGCACGTCGGCACCTCGCGCCTTGGCATCCAGCAAGCTGCCGTTGGATCCAGGCACGCGCATCATGTCGCCGAAGCAGGTGAAGACGACGTCGGGTTGGCCGGCCAGCCACATCGCGTCGTCGATGCGGCCCATCGGGATCACGCAGACCGGGCAGCCCGGGCCGTGCACCAGCTCGACATTGTCGGGCAGCAGGTGTTCGATGCCGTGCCGGTAAATGGTGTGGGTGTGGCCGCCGCACACCTCCATGAACTTGAACTGCTCGCCATCGGTCCCGGCCAGGTGCTCGATCGCGACCAGCAGCTTGCGGGCCGCGGCCGGATCACGGAACTCATCAACGAATTTCATTTGCGTTCCTCCCTGGCCTCAAACTATGGCCGACGAGTCGAAGGCTTCGATTTCGGTGTTGTAGGCGTCGCCGAGTTTCTGGATGGCGGCCAGGGTGAGCAACGCCTCGGTCTCGTCGATCTTGGCCATCGCGAACCCGACATGGACCAGCACCCAGTCGTCGGGCTCGGGCATGTCGTCCTCGAGCAACCGCACACTGATCGCGCGCTGTACGCCACTGACGTCGACCTTCGCCAAATAGTTAGCAGGATCGGTGATTTCGACGATCCGGCCCGGAATCCCAAGACACATCCTCGGTTACTCCTTCTTCTCTCGCACGATTCAGCATATTCGCGGCAGCGGATCCCCGACGAGCATGTCGACGATCCGCGTTCCGCCGAACCCGGTTCGCAGCACCACACTTTCCGCCGGTTCGGGGACGATTTCTCCCACCTCGGCCGCATCGGCCCCCAGGGGATGCGACCGCAATGCCGCCAGCCCGGCCTGCGCTTCCTCCGGCGCGACGACGGCCACGAACTTGCCCTCATTGGCGACGTAAAGGGGATCGATGCCCAGCAGCTCGCAGGCGCCATTCACCATGGGCCGCACGGGTAGTCGCTCCTCTTCGAGCAGCACCCCGAGCTCGCAGGCCTGGGCGAGCTCGTTGCACACCGTGCCGACGCCGCCCCTGGTCGCGTCACGCAGCCACCTGGTGGAGGGGGCGGCCGCCATCAGCAGTTCCACCAACGGGCTCACGCTCGCGGTGTCGGAAGCGATGTCGGCCTCGATGGCCAGATCGCCGCGGGCGAGCATGACCGCCATGCCGTGATCGCCCATCGACCCCGACAACAGCACCTTGTCGCCGGCGCGCACCGAGGACGCCGACAGCGTGCGCCCCGCGGGAATGACGCCGGCCCCGGTGGTGGTGACGAACAGGCCGTCGGCGGCGCCCTTGGGCACCACCTTGGTGTCGCCGGTGACGATCTGGACACCCGCGCACGCGGCCGCGGCCGCCATGTCGGCGACGATGTCCTTCAACTCGGCGATCGGAAAGCCCTCTTCGAGCACGAACGCCGCCGAGATCCAGGACGGCACGGCGCCCGCCATCGCGAGGTCGTTACAGGTTCCGTTTACGGCAAGTTCGCCGATGGAGCCACCGGGAAAACGCCTGGGCTGCACCACAAACGAATCCGTGGACATGGCCAGGCGCTCGCCGCTCGGCAATGTGAGGACCGCACTGTCGCCGAGCGACTCCAGCAGCGGGTTGCGGAACGCCTCCATGAACACCGCGTCCACCAGCGCCGCCGAGGCCTTCCCACCGGCTCCATGCGCGAGGGTCACGTGGTCGTCGAGAAGCCGGGGGCGGCGCCTGCGGAAGGACTCGATCCGCTCGATGACCTCGCCCTCGCCGAACCGCGGTCCCGACGACAGGTAGTCACCCGCTGACTTGCTCATGCGGCCCCCAGACCTTGATCGCCACTGAGATGTCGGTGCACGGCCAACCACAGCTGATAGCCCAGCAGCGCTTGGGATTCCTGAATTCGGTGCACGCTCTGCGAGCGAACGACGAAGCAGGCGTCCACGTTTGGGTTGTCGGCGAAGGCGCCGCCGTCGTAGCCCGCGAAACCCATGGTGTACAACCCGCGCTGGCGCGCCTCGGCCAGCGCGGTGAGCAGGTTGGGCGAATTGCCGCTGGTCGACATGGCGATCGCGATGTCGCCGGCCTTCGCGCGGGCGATCAGCTGGCGGGCGAACACCAGCTCGAACCCGACGTCGTTGCCCAGTGCGGTCAGGATGGCTTGATCGGCGGTCAACGCCCACGCGGGTAACGGGTTGCCGATTGGCGGCCGGGCGAACAGCCGCGCCAGAGTGGTGGAATCGGTGCAGCTGCCGCCGTTTCCGAAGGTGAACAACCGCCCGCCCGCCGCGAAACGGCGCGCCATCTCGGTGGCGGACGCCCCCAGCAGGTCGGCGTTGGCTTCCAGGGTGGAGCGCCGCAGTGCCAGGCTCTCGGCCGCTTTCGCCTGCGCCGACGCGGCCAGGTCGGCGAGCAGCGATTTGGGATCGTTCTCTTCGGCGTCGATGAACGGATAGAGGAAGTTGGTGGGTTCTTCTTGCGCGGGCATCAGACGTCCTCCTCTTCCACCCGGCTGATCGCGGTGCCGGCGTGCACCACTACCAGCTCGCCGACGGCGACCGGATCGACAAGTGCCGTCACCACGCTCTCGACACCGCGCGCGGTGCGCACGATGGCCATTCCAGGCGCCTCACCTTCTTCCGGCGCGCTCACCACCTCGCCGAGACGACCCTCGTCGCTACAGGTGACACAGACGTCCTCAGAGCACTCGGCGTCCGGCTTGAGCAGCCCGGAATGCTCGAAACACACATGGGTCAGCTCCCACAACAGGTGATAGAACAGCACGAAGCCACCGGTTGCGGGCACCCGCGGATCGGGGTCGTCGAGCCACAGCACGTGATCGGCCATTCCCGCCGTCGGCCGTTCACCGCTGCCGATCCAAATCGTGGTGGCGCCCCAAGCCGGGCTGCGACGCATCACCGAGCGCACCTGCGCGTCGTCGGCAGCGGAGACAGCGATGACGATGTCGCCGGGCCGCACCGACACCCGCACCAGATCCACCAGCTCCGGCCCGGTCAGCGCGACCGCCGGCAATGCCCGTTTCCCCATGATCACCGGATGCACGAACTCGACCGCGATATGCAGCGCATGTGGTTCCCACGACGGCGCGATCGACCACATGGTGGCGCCCGCGGCGAAACGCTTGGCCAGCGTGAACGCGGTGGCGGCCAAGTCCTCGGCCAATTCGGCGCCCAGCCCCCGATCGAGAACGGTGTCAGATACACCAGATACAGAAGTCATGAATTCGCCTCCCTCCAGCCCTCTTCCAACCCCGTAAGCATCGAGATCGCAGCCTGACCCAGTGCCAGTCCGCCATCGTTGGGTGGAACGCTGTGGTGGGTAAGCACCTCGAAACCCGCCATCTGCAACCGCTGACGGCAAGCGCCCAGCAACAGCACGTTCTGGAACACCCCGCCGGTCAGGCCCACCACTCGGACGCCGCCGGCCACCCGCACGACCACCTTGGCGACGGCATCGGCGACCGCCTCGTGGAACGCCGCGGCGAGCAGCGCGGGCCGCGTGCCGGCGTACAGGGCCGCCACCGTCGTTTGCACCATGGTGGCCGGATCGATCACCCCGTCGGCCCGCACCGTGAGCGGCAGTGACGGCCCGATCACATCGGGATCGTCTTCGAGGGCTGACCCCGCGAGCGCCTCGAGCTCGATAGCGGCCTGGCCTTCGTAGTCGATCCGGTGGCGCACCCCGAGCAGGGAGGCGACGGCGTCGAACAGCCGGCCCATGCTCGAACACGGCACGCATCCGGCGCCGCTCTCCAATTGTGAACGGGTGAGCCGCAATTCGTCTTCAGTTGCGGCCGCGACCGGCGCCAGGTCCGGGGTCCAGTCGATGCCGGCCATCCACAACTGGGAGAGCGCCATCCGCCAGGGGTTGCGCACCGCGGCATCACCGCCCGGCAGCGGTACGGGTAACAGGTGGCCAACGCGAACGAATCGGTGGCTATCGGCGCCGAGAGCGAGAATCTCACCGCCCCAGATGGTTTGGTCGCAGCCGTAACCGGTTCCGTCGAACGAGACCCCGACAATGGGTTCGCCGATGCGCCCGTGCTCGGCCAGCAGCGAGACCACATGCGCGTGGTGGTGCTGGACCAGATCCAGCGGTCGATCGCCCGCATGGCGTTCCGCCCAGCTTCGGGTGTGGTATCCGGGATGCAGGTCGGCGGCCAGTCGCGCCGGCTTGCCACGAATTTCGCTGAGTTGGTCCACCGCGCGTTCGAACGCGCGCAGCGTCTCCCACGTGGCCATGTCGCCGATGTGACCGGACATGTAGGCGCGCGAGCCGTCGGTGAGACAGAAGGTGTTCTTCAGTTCCCCGCCCACGGCCAGCACGGCGGGGCCGGTCCGCCCGATATCGACCGGCAGCGGCGCATATCCGCGGGATCGGCGGATCGGCAGTTCCCGGGCCCCTTCCTGGTCTCTGACCACGCGCATCACCGAGTCGTCGCACGGCACGTGGATCGGCCGGTCGTGGTCGAGGACCGAGTCGCACAGCACCGAAAGTCTTTGCGCAGCATCATCATCGGTGAAGCAGATGGGCTCGTCGGAACGGTTGGCGCTGGTGAGCACCAGCGCGTCGGGCACCCGCCCCGCGGCGCCGGGCACGGGCGCCAGCAGCAGGTGATGGATGGGGGAGTAGGGCAGCATCAGCCCGAGCAGCGGGCTGCCGGGCGCGACGGCGTCGGCGACCGGCGCGGTGTTGTTTGGGGGGAGCCGCCGCAGCAACACGATCGGGCGGGCGGGACTCGACAGCACCGCGGCCTCCGCGTCGTCGACGTAGGCGAAGCGCCGCGCGACCTCGAGGTCGCGGACCAGCATGGCAAAGGGCTTGGCGCCCCTCGCCTTTCGGGCCCGCAGCGCGGCGACCACGGCCTCGTCGTCGACGGTGCAGGCCAGGTGGTAACCGCCGATGCCCTTGATGGCGACCACCGCGCCCCCTGGGCCCCCCGCCAGCGCGCGCTGGGTGGCGGCCAGGGCGGCATCCGATCCCGTTACCCGTCCGGCCGGTGACCTGAACACGAGCGACGGTCCGCAATCGGGGCAGGCGATCGGCTGCGCGTGGAACCGGCGATCCGCCGGATCGTGGTATTCGGCCGCGCACCGCTCACACATGGCGAAGGCCGACATGGTGGTGGCGGGACGGTCGTATGGCAACTCGCGGATGATGGTGAACCGCGGCCCGCAGTTGGTGCATGTCACGAACGGGTGCCGGTAACGCCGGTCGTGCGGGTCGAACAGCTCGGCCACGCAGTCGTCGCAGACCGCGATGTCGGGCGGGATAGGTGTTGTCCCACCGGAAACCGTCTGGCTCGCCACGATCCGGAATTCGCGCCCGCAGGTGGTGTCGGCCGCGAGATCAGTGACCGAGACCGCGGTGATCCGCGCCAGCGGCGGCGCCTCGGCACGGAGCCGACGACCGAATTCGTCTAGGCGGGCGCGTTCGCCCTGCACCTCGAGGAAGACCGCACCCGAATCGTTGCCGACGAATCCGGCCAGGCCCAGCTCGCTCGCGATGCGATGGACGAACGGACGAAAGCCAACCCCCTGAACAACACCGGTCACGGTGAAGCGCTGCCGGACATCGTCGGACCGCAGCAGCAGGGGGGAGTCGGTCATCTCAAACGCCCCCCGGGCTGTCCGCCGGGTCGATGCGGCCTCTGCCCATCAGCTCCAGACCGGCCATCGCCTCCTCGGCACCGGCGCGGTCCGTCTTCTCTACGGCGAAACCCATGTGAATGATGATCCAGTCACCGGGCGCGAACGTCTCTTCCGGCAGCATGCCGACATTGACCTTGCGCTGCTCGCCGGTCACGTCGACCAGTGCGAGCTGCCCCTCGTAACCGTCCAGCATCCGGATCACTTGACCGGGAATCCCCAGACACATGGCTCAGCAGTCCTCTCGCACGGTTGCGGCCGTAGATGTCTGCAATGCCGCGACGATTTCCTCCACGGCCCGCGCGGCCCGCGGGACGGCCTTGGCCACGGGCTCGGTGAGCCCGATGCCTTCCTCGACGCTGCCCGCCTCGCACCCGACGACGACCGTGTAGGGCGGACTGCCGCCCAGCGCCCGGAGGCTGGCGAACACCGCGGCCGGATCCATGCTGTGAGCGTCGACACCGGTTGTCGTGAAACCGGATTCACAGTCGGCCGCGACGTCTTCCTCGCTGTTGTGCTGGAAGACGTGCAACGTGCCGGGGTTGCCGCGGCTGGGTACCGCGTCGACGAGGACCAGCGAGTCCCACTCCTCGAGCAGATCGTAGGCCAGGTGCATGCCTCTGATGCCGTAGTCGATCACGCGCACGCGCGGATCGTCCTGCGGTATCTCGGCGTTTCGGACTACTTCCGAGCCGAACCCGTCGTCGCCCAAGAAGATGTTGCCGATCCCGGCTACCAGGATGCGCGCAGTCATTGGGCTGTCCAGTAGTTGGTTACATCCGCCTCAGTTTCAGGTAGCGGCGGGCATCGGGCAGTGATATCAGCCCCAGCCCAACCCCGACCAACACCACCAACGCGATGATGACAAGGAACAGCCAACCCAAGACTTCCATTTCGAACTCCTTTCAGGGGTTTACGGGTTGCTCAGCTTCGAGCGGCTCTATTTCGTCGGGCGAGAAGTACAGATAGCGACCGTACCAATCATGCAACTCGGCGGCGGGGTCATCGTCGACAACCACCCCGACATGTTTGTTGCCCTCCACGTCCTCATGCACCGACGTGACGCGGGCGGTCCTGCCTGCGATGAAGATGTCCTGCGCGTCGGCGTTGCGCCGCGGCCGCAACCGAACCAGGCTGCCGCGGGCGACCCGGACCCCGTTCACCAGCACCGCGTCGATCTCCGGACGAACGGCGTTGTCGGCCAGCGGATCCCACCAGTCGACTCCCTCGGGAATCTCCGGGACCAGCCCCGGGACCCCGTGCGGATCGCGCAGCACACCGTGCAGGCGCGCCATCGCCTCGGGCGACATGGCGTCGCACTGGTCGACGATCCGGGCGGCCCGCGGATCGGTGGCCCGGGCCTGCGCCTTCTCCTCGTCGGTCATTGTCATCACGCGCAGGGTGAGGATCTCGTCGATCTCCGTGCAGTCATACAGGGCGGTGTCGCTCTGTTCGGCAACCTCGGGGTGGTCGTACAGAATGATCGGCGATATCAACAGGATGTCTTGGGTGCCGACAGGACCCGCCAGCACGGGGAAGCAGCGGTGCTGGCTGCACCGCGACACCGCATCGGTGGCGTGCGGCGGCGGCTCGAGCAATGAAACAAACTGACCGCCAACGACTTCAGCGATGATGTGGGTTCCGATCATGGACCGTGCGATGGCTGAGTCTTTTCCGTCGGCTTTGTCGCCGACGGTGGCGCCGACGGCGTCGCCGACGTTGCTGACCCGCACCGAAACCCGACGCAGATCGCCGTCGGGTTCGCTGCTCACCGCCAGTACACCACGCACCTCCTGTCGTTGGCGCACCAGGCGTCCGCCGTCGAGCAATTCGATTTCGGTTGCCGCGGCCACCTGGATGGGCAACGCGCACGGTTGGTCGTCGAATGCGAGGGGGCCGAAGGACAGTTCACATTCGACCGCCTCATCCCAGGTCAGCCAGGACCCGGCCGAGGTGGTCAGCACGTCGACGGGCTCGAACTCGCCGTGGGTGACCTCGCGCTCGGCGCGGCGGTGCTGCAACTGCAGGAACCGCACCACCAGGGTTATCGCCTGGGCCCCCTCGACCAGAAACTCCGCCGCGAGGGTGTCGTCCTCACCCAGGCCGGCGTCCGCGGCGCCGGGTGGACCCAAAACGCCGAACTGCCAACGTGATCGATTCTTGCTCGACGTCCCCCGGTAGGGGTACAGGAGATAGCCCTCGTACAGCACCGCGTCGGCGACGGTGCGGGCCCGGTCCCACGTGGAGGTCATCGGGCCGTCTCCCGGTCGCTGTCCAACAGCGAGTTGACCGCGTGGTCGAAGTCGAGCAGCCCGCGCGCCGACTTGTAACCGGCCAGCGCCGTTATGGTTTCGTGGCTCAGCCGCACCCAACCGGTGTTCGGATAGTGCTGCGCGATCAGCTCCCGCCAGACCGCGACCGGCATGTCGTAGCGAAACTCGCAGTCCCAGGGCACCTGCTGAACCGAGAACCCGCGCTCGGACTTGACGAAGATTGTTCCGCTGAAGAGGAACTGGAGCGGTAGCGTACCGTCGCGCAGTGCGTGCAGGTACTTGGCGGCGGCGACCTCGAAGTCGTAGGTGCAGTCCAGCGGAAGGGCCACCGTCGTGTTACGCGCGAAGCCCGGAACCATCGCGCTGCAATGCTGCCAGAGGAAGGTGCGTTGGGTGTCGGCCCAGCGTTCGCGGGGGCCGAACAGGTCGATCAGGCCGGCGGCTTCGTCGTCGGTGTAGGAACGTCGCAACGGCTCGATACGGACCTGGCAGCGCAGCGCGATCGCGTGGACCGGGTCGTCTCCGCCGGCGGCGACACTGACGCGCGCGGTCAGCACCGGACTGACGGCATACGGTTCGGGCGCCACGTCGAGAACCGCGAAGTTCACGTCCACGTGCTCTGCGGTCATGGCGGTGTCCCGGGCGGCACATTTTTGGCGCGAGCCTGGATATCCGAAAAGAAGCTGTCGATGAACGCCCGAGCCTCCTGGCCACCGTCGAACCCTCGCCAGAGCATGCGCAGCCGTCCGACGAACTCGTAGCAGGCGTCGATCGGAACGAGATAGGTTTGCGGCTCGCAAGATTCGGCGTCCGCCGAACCCGTGCGCGCCTCGGGGACCCGGACCAGCAGTGCCTCGACGTCATCGACCAGCAGGCCCACCCGCGAGTCCGCGCCCCTGATGGCGTTCCAGGCGTCCATATCGAGTTGGGATTCGGTCGCCC
>Ga0318553_10000265_pt1 | contig 15695 bp, 16 predicted proteins | sample GRESIP082b2f21_FD_203686 | JGI IMG/M metagenome (GOLD analysis project Ga0318553, IMG submission 203686) | Tropical soil microbial communities from Luquillo Experimental Forest, Puerto Rico - GRE.SIPMG.082b2f21 | ecosystem: Environmental > Terrestrial > Soil > Tropical forest > Bulk soil...
GCTCACCTGCCCGGCCTGGTTGACGCCCGGCGTCCGGTTCATGTTTTCCGGCTCCCTCTTGCTGTGCCGGCAGCGTGCCCACGGCGAGCCGCCGGCGGGTTGGTTGGCAATGGGAGCTAGCACTACCCCGGGTGGCGCCGCACTCACATCAGCGGACCTGGTCTGTCTGGCGGGTCGCGGCGTGGCCGCCGGGCCCGCGTTTGCTTTCCGCACGGCGGGCAGGAGGAAACGTGCCAATCGAAGGGAGCTCACCGTGCTGCTCATCATCGCGGTTCTGCTGCTTGCCCTGATCCTGTTCGGTGTCGGGTTCGCGGTTCACGTCCTCTGGTGGCTCGCGCTCATCGTGCTTGCCCTGTGGCTGCTCGGGTTCCTGTTCCGGGCGGTCGAAGGTGGCGGGTCCCGACGCCGCTGGTACCGGTGGTAGCGGCCTTACTGAAGCCGGCGGGCTGCCGGTGCGCTCTGCCGCGCCTGCTTTAGGGTGGTGGCCTCACGGTGGGTGCCGAGGCGAGGAGCGAGGGAAATGAGCACACTGGATGACTGGTCCGAGGCACTCTGCGCGGAACTCGGGCTCGACCCTGCGGAGGCCAGCCAGAAGGTGGTGCTGAATCTCGCCAGGGTGGCGGCCCATACGGTGGACCGGCCGGCCGCGCCGCTGACCGCCTACTTCCTCGGCGTGGCGGTCGGCCGCGGGGAGCCGCTCGCGGAAACGGCGCAGCGGATCCAGCAGCTTGCCCGCGGCTGGTCCGCGAGCCACTGACCGTGCCGCTGCATGGCCCCGGGTCGCGTTAGGAGCCGTGCTATCCGGGTAGGCGCTGATCGTGGCCGAATCACGCATCGAGCCCAGCGCGCCCGACCCGGCGGGCCCCGGTCCACCCGATGAAGTCACGAGGCGGGGCGCCGAGTTCAACGCCGAACTGGAACGCGGCCGGGCCATCGCCGCGGGCACCCCGCCCGACGCCGAGCCGTTCGTGGAGATGCGGGACACCAGGAAGCTGCACCGGCACCGGCGGGCCGGGAGGGCAGCCAGCTAGCCGCGAGCCGGCCGTGCCTGCCAGCCTGCCGCCTACTCGCGGAGGTCGGCGACGACGGCGAAATGGTCTGAGGGCCAGACTCCATCCACTGGGGCGGTGCCCGCCAGGCGCACCGACTCCACCCTGCCGCGGCCCTGCGTGGTCAAGCCCACCAGCACATAGTCGATCCGCGAGTCGGGAATCACGCTCTTCGCCTGGTATCCGTTCCGCAGATCCCAGGTGAAGCCGGGGTCGCCCGGATCGGCGTAACGCCAGGAGTCGATGAGCACCAGGCCCGGGACCGCCGGGTCGGTGAGCAGGCCGCCGAGCAGTCGCAGTTCGTCGGAGCCGGGTTCGGCGTTGAGGTCCCCGGTGACCACCGGCGGGTAGGCGCAGCCGCCGGCGTGATCCTCGACGAACCGGGCCAGCGCGCGGACCTGCGCCGTGCGCAGCGCCGAGCGGCCCGGGCCGTAGGTCAGGTGGGTCGTGAACATCGGCAGGGCACCGCCCGGGGCGTCAATCCGGGCGTGCACGGCCACCCTGGCCTCGTCCGTGGCGCTTACCGGCAGCGCGTCGGCAGCTTGCGCGGTGATCGGCCAGCGGCTGAGGATCGCATTGCCGATGAATAGCTGGGTGCCGCCCGTATCGCGAACCTTCCCGGCTTCCGCCCAGCACCAGTGCATGCCCAGCCGCCCCGCCAGGTCAATGGCCAGGCTCTCGTCTCGGCCGCCCCAGACCTCCTGGAAACCGCACAGGTCGGGCTGGACCTCGGCCAGCGTCGCCGCGATCGCCTGCCGGCGCTGTTCCCAGGGCCCGTAACGCCACCATAGGTTCCAACTCATCACCCGCACCGACCGGGCTTACCCCGGGGGGTTGCGCTTTAACCGCCGTGGTCGCGAACGGGCAGCTTCGCCGCCTGCCTCGTCGCGGTGTGAGTGCCACACGCCGGCACTAGCGCCACGGCCAAGGAATAAGACCCGTATCCGAGGGTATCGGGCGCCTCATGGGAGAATGCCGTAGCTAGAAAGGTTGCCCGGAGAGGCATGTGAGGGATGAGCCTGTGGGGGGCGTCCTGAGCCACGCGCCACTGTTCTACCGCAGCGAGGCCAACTACACCGGCGCGATCAGCGCCTTCGTCCAGGCGGGCCTGGCGCAGGGCGAGGCCGCGCTGATCGCGCTGCCCGGCCAGAAGGGCCACCTGATCGGCGCCTGCCTGGATGCCGTGCCCGGCGAGCTGGCCTTCGCGGACATGGCCGAGCTCGGCCGCAACCCGGCGCGGATCATTCCGGAGGTGCGCTCGTTCGCCGACAAGCACCTGGGCCGGCGGGTGCGTTTTGTCGGCGAGCCAGTCTGGCCCGGGCGCACGCCGGCGGAGAGCTGCGAGGCGGCCCGGCATGAGGCACTGATCAACCTGGCGTTCGCCGGGGTGCCGGCGACGATTCTGTGTCCATACGATGCGTCCGGGCTGGCGGGTTCCGTCCTGGCAGGCGCCCGGCGCACCCACCGGGAGCCAGCGGCGTCCGGCGCGACCGCCCTTAGCTGGCGGGACAACCTCCCCCCGGCCTGCGACCGGCCGCTGAGCCCGCCGCGCCCGGGCGCAGAGGCCCTGGCCTACGACGCGGACCTCGCGCCGGTGCGGCGTCTGGTCGAGCGGCACGCACGGCGCGCCGGGCTCGGCCCGGAACGCACCGTCGACCTGGTCCTGGCGGCGAACGAGGTCGCGGCCAACACGATCAGCCACACCGACGGTGGCGGGGTGATCCACGTCTGGCATACCGGTGACGAGGTTCTGTGCCAGGTGCGCGACGCCGGGCAGATCACCGACCCGCTGGCCGGGCGGGTCCGGCGCGGCCCCGACGACCGCGGCCATGGCCTGTGGCTGGTCAACAAGGTGTGCGATCTGGTCGAGCTGCGGACCGGCCCGGGGGGCACTACCGTCCGGATGCACATGCGCCGGGCAGGCTAGCCGCCGGGCTGGTTCTCGATCAACCCAGCGGGCAGTTGCGGCAGCGGCGTGCCGCTGACGTGTCAGCCGTCGGAGCGGATGTCGGTGTCGTCGTCGTCCACGACGTGCATCGCGGCCTCTTCCGCGGTTGCGCCGCCACCATCGATTCCGGTGTCACGCGCGACCAGATCCGCCTCCTCGTCCGGGTGGGCGCCCTCGTCCTCGGCCACCAGCCGACCGGCCCGGGGATCCGGGCCGTCGTCTAGCAGCAGCCCGTCGACGTCCTCATCGCCGGCATACTCGTCGGCGGCGAAGTCCCCACGCGGTTCCTCGTCCGCTTCGCCGGTCACATCCGGCTCTTCCTCGGCGAGCAGTTGATCGAGAGACTCACCGGCCTGCTGTTCCGCAGCCGTCGAACCGTGCCGGATGGCGGCCGACCAGCGTTGCGGCGCAGCGACCCCCCGGTCGAGCGGGTCGTCCCCCGGGTCGCCATCAAGCGTGTCGGACGCATCCAGAACCTCATAGTCCGTAAGGTCAGCCGATTCCGGCCGCCCCTGTTCGGGCATGGCTGCTCCCTCACTTGCCGTGTCGCGTCGGCGGGAACCCTTCCCCGTTCGCAGCCAGTTAATGGTTTGCCGCTCCGCCCAGCTCCCCGGCCGGATACGACACAGCGCTGTTTGCCGCCGGTCAACTGGGCCTATCGCCCACTTTGAGTGCCAACATCGTCATGTCGTCGCGGAGCTCGCTACCGCACAACTCCAGTACGACGTCGCGCACCCGGGACACCAGCACGGCCGGCGGCTCCCCGGCCAGCGCCGCCAGCGCATCGGTGAGCCGCTCCTCGAACTGGACCAGGTCAGGCCCGCACGCACTGGTCAGCCCGTCGGTGTACAGGAACAGCAGGTCACCGGTCTCCAGGTCGACGTCCTGGGTGGCCGGCTCCGCATCGGGGAAGATACCGAGCGGCAGGCCGCCCCCGTCCAGCACCTGCGTGCGGCCGTCGGGCCGCAGCAGCACCGGCCCGGGATGGCCGGCGCTGGCCAGCGACAGATGCAGCCGCCCGTCACGCCAGTCAAGGTGCCCGGCGTCGGCGGTGACGAACCGGCCGCCGAAGTCCTCGGCCAGCATGATGTCGTTGATACCGCGCAGCACCGCCGCCGGGTCGGCGTCCAGGTGGGCCAGCGCCCGGATCGCGTGCCGCGCCGCCGCGGTCACCGCGGCGGTGTCCGGGCCCTTGCCGCACACATCCCCGATCGCCACGCCCCAGCCGTCCCTGGACGGGTAGACGTCGTAGAAGTCGCCGCCGGTCTCGGCGGCACTGGCGACGGACACATGTTCGGCCGCGATCTCGGTGCCGGGGACCTGCCGCACCTGACGGGGCAGCAGGCTGGTCTGCAGCGCGTCCGCGATGTCCACCCGGTGCCGGAACATCCGGTCCACCCTGATCGCCAGGGCGAGCTGCTCCCCCAGTTCCTCCACCAGGCCCACGTCGGCGATCTCGAAGTGCGGGTGGCCCGCCCAGCGGGCCAGGGTCAGCGCCCCGTAGGCATGCTCGCCGTCGGAGAGCGGTACCGAGAGCACCGAGGTGGCACCCAGCTGCATCAGCAGCGGGATGCCGTCCGGCCCGTTACCCAGTGCGCCGGGGTCCTCGGCATGCGCGATGAGCAGCGTGCTGCCCGACTCGTGCACCTGGTACGGGCCGGACCCGGGCTCGGGGTCCACCGCGGCCACGGCATTGGCGAGCTTCTCCGAGCGCTGGTCCTCGGGCCCGCTGACGTGCTGACGGCGCAGCCGCTGGCCGCCCTCGACGTCCACGATGACCCAGGCGGTGAGTTCCCGGGCGAGCTGCCGGGCGTACCGCTGCAGCGCCACCGGCTCGCTGTAGGTGATGTTCTCCAGCAGGATCCTGGTGGCGGCCATCACCAGGTCCAGGCGGCGGGTCATCGCCTGCACGACCTCCGCGCCCGGCTCGGCGGCCCGCTGCCCGGATCGCGCCTTCCCCCGGCGGGCGGCCGAGGCGGCCGCGGGGCCGGTCACCGCCACCACCAGGTGGACGGCGGTGTCCTGGGTGCTGACCGGGTGCACGGCCAGTTCGTGGTCCGCCGTCCCGGCGGCGGTGAGCAGCCCGCAGCGGAACTGCCGGGTCTCCCCCTTCCGGGCCGCGGCGGCGAGCTGGGCCGTCACGCTCGGCCGCGACGGCAGGTCGATGAACGCAGTGAAGGCCTTGCCGGTCGCATACCCAGGGCCGGAGCCGAGCAGGTCGCCCGCCGCGGCGTTCACCCGCCGGACCGTGCCGTCCGTGCCGAGCAGGAACAACGGCACCGGCGTCTGCTGGAAGACTGCGTGCAGCAGCCGCCGTTCCGCGTGCGAGGCGCCCGAGGAGCCGGCGCCGGCCTCACCGCGCTCGGCTTCCCCGTCGGGCGAGTCCAGCGCGGCGACCGCGGCGTCCAGTTCGGCGAGCGCGGCCTCCAGGAGGGTTCCGGTATCGGCCCCGGGGAGGGCGGCGGCCTGGCGGAGCGCGCCGTACCGGGCCTTGAGGCCGGCGATCTCATTGCCAGCACCCTGAAGGCCCGGCGATTGCCGCATTGGCCTCAATCTCCGCATCCCTGGATTCCGGTCCGAAGACCAGCGTAACCGGCCGGTGGGCCGCTGGTGCTGGCCCAGGCCTGCGAGCTGCGCCGTGATCAGGCTTGGCTGGCCGCAGCCGTCCCGCCGGCGTCGGCGCGGCCGGCCGCGACCGCGGCGTCCACGCTGTCATAGAGCGGCAGCCGGTCGGCGAGCCCGGTGATCCAGAGGGTCTTTGTATAGCGGTACCGGGCGCCGGCGAGCGCCAGCGTCCCGCCTGCCGCTGTGATCTGCTTCCAGTGGCCGACGATCACCGCCAGCGACCCGGTGTCCATGAAGTCCACGGCGCTCAGGTCGATGATGACGTGGTCGGCGTCCCGCCGCACCTCCGCCAGGTAGTCGTCGAACCCGCGGCTCGTCACGATATCGAGTTCGCCGCTGACCGCGACGACCGCGAACCCGTCCCGCCGCTCGGACGAGATGCGGATTCCTTCCACCTACACCCCCGGACACTGGCCCAAGAAAGGCGACGACCGCCCTCATCGTAATCTCAATCCGGCCACACCGGGAAAAACCGGTGCATGATCGGCGGGCCGTGGGGAAGCAGCGTGAGGAAATATCCGGCCGTCACGTCAAGGAGGCCACTGTGCCGGTGGCGGGTCGCGCGGCTGCCCGCGCTGACCTGGATCCGCCTGCCCGGGGATGGCAACCGGGCAGGACGCCTCATGGACTCACAAAGAACACGGCAACGGACACGCCGGGCGGCGCGCCGGCCGGTCCGGCTAAGGGCAGCGAGGGCCTGACCCACCTCGCATATCTCTACGACGACGAACGTGACTACCTGTCCTACTTGTCCGCATTCGCGGCCGCTGGCCTGCGGCACGCCGAACCGGTGTTCGTCGAGGTCCCCGGCCGCAGGGCCGCGCTACTGCGCGAGCGCCTGGGCAGCGAGTCCCCCCTCGTGCGCTATGGCGCGATGACCGAGACCGGCCGCAACCCGGCACGGCTCATCCCGGAGCTTCGGACGTTCCTCGATGAGAACCCCGGGCGGCGGGTCCGCTATATCGGCGAGTCGAGCTGGCCGGGACGTTCGGGCCCGGAGTTGTGCGAGGCCACGAGGCACGAGGCGCTCATGAACCTGGCGTTCGCCACGGCGGAGATCACCATCGTGTGCCCTTACGACGTGCGCGGCCTGGCCGCCTCCGTGGTCGGCGGGGCGCGGCGCACCCACCCGGTCATCGTGCGGCACGGCCGGGCCCAGCCCGCCGCCGGTTATGCCGGCTGCGGCGTGGTGCCCGCCGAATGCGAGCACCCGCTGCCCGCGCCGCCCATGGATGCCGAGGTCATGGAGTACGAGACCAGCCTGCGGCCGGTCCGCGACCTGGTGAGCAGGCACGGCGCCGCGCTGGGCGTGGACGCCGAGCGCATCACCAACCTGGTGATCGCGGCAGGTGAGATCACCGCGAACACGCTGCGCCATACCGCGGCGGGCGGGACGTTCTGGATCTGGCACACCGCCGAGGAGATCATCTGCCAGGCGCAGGACCAGGGCTGGATCGCCGACCCGCTCGCTGGGCGGCGGCGGCGGCACCCCGAGGACTCCGGGCACGGCCTGTGGGTGGTCAACCAGGTGTGCGACCTGACGGAGATCAGGACCAGCCAGGCGGCGGGCACCGTCATCCGGCTGCACATGCGCCGCGAGGTCAGCGGGGCAGTTGCACCACGGTCACGAAGAAGTTGTCGATCTGGCGGATCACGTCCATGAACCGCTCGACGTCGACGGGCTTGCTGACGTAGGCGTTGGCGTGCAGCGCGTAGCTGCGCATGATGTCCTCGTCGGACTGGGACGTGGTCAGGATGACTACCGGGATGACCCGCAGTCCCGCATCCTGCTTCAGCTCGGCGAGCACTTCCAGGCCGTCCCGGCGCGGCAGGTTGAGGTCCAGCAGGATCAGGCTGGGCCGCGGCGCGCTGGCATACTCTCCGGTCCGGTACAGGAACTGCAGCGCCTGCTCACCGTCGTTCACCACGTGCAGCGGGTTGTGTATCTTGTGATGCTCGAACGCCTCCCGGGTCATCAGCACATCACCCGGGTCGTCCTCGACAAGCAGCACATCGACCACTCGGCCGCTGCCGCCGTCAGTCATCGGCATTCTCGTCCTCCGGGAGCGCTGGCAGGGTGAACCAGAAACGGGCTCCGGCCGCGGTCGTCGTGTCGAGCCAGACCCGGCCACCGTGATACTCGATGATCTTCCTTACCATGGCCAGGCCAATCCCCGTGCCCGGATAGGCCGCCTTGTCGTGCAGGCGCTGGAAGATCACGAAGATCCGCTCGGCGTACTCGGGCTCGATCCCGATCCCGTTGTCGCCCAAGGAGAACAGCCAGAACTCGCCGTCCCGGCGGGCCGAGACGGTGACCTTGGGCGGCTCGCGGGCGCGGAACTTCAGCGCGTTGGCGATCAGGTTCTGGAACACGGCGGTGAGCAGCGTGGCCTCGCCCAGCAGCACCGGCAGCTCACCCACCTCGACGGTGGCGCGGGTCCGCCGCACGTCGGCCGCGAGGTTCGCCCACGCCTGGGCCAGCAGCACCGCGCAGGACACCGGCTCGCGGCGCTGCGCGGTCCGCCCCACCTGGCTGAACGCGAGCAGGTCGCTGATCAGCGCCTGCATCCGCTTCGCGCCGTCGACGGCGTGCTCGATGTACTCGTCGGCCTTGGCGTCCAGCCGTCCCGCGTAGCGGCGCTGCAGCAGCTGGCAGAAGCTGGCCACCTTGCGCAGCGGCTCCTGCAGGTCGTGCGATGCGACGTAGGCGAACTGCTCCAGTTCGGAGTTGGACCGCTGCAGGTCCTCGGTCCGTGCTTCCAGGCTCGCATTCGCGGCCTGCAGCGCCGACAGTTCCGCCAGGATGCGCTCCCGCATCCGGTTCACGTCCAGCCCCACGGCCCGCATCTCGGCCGGCCCGCCGGGTTCCATCTGGTGCTGGAAGTCGCCCTCGGCCACCTGGCGGGCATCGGCGGCGAGCCGGTTCAGCGGCAAGATCGCGGACCGCCACAGGCCGACGGCCAGCACCAGGACCGTGAGCAGCAGCGCGACCGCGATCGCGATCAGGGTCGCGTCCAGCACCGAGGCCGAATCGTGCAGTGTGCCGACGGCATCCAGCCGCTGCGCGGCGAGATCGCCCTGCAGGGCGGCTAGCGCGGCCCGGATCCGGTCGAAGGCCGCCTTGCCCTGGTCGACCGAGGGGCCGGTGCCGGGCTTCCCGGACGCGCGCACGTGGGTGATGGTGGGCTGGGCGTACGTGGACCGCCAGGTGCTCACCCGCTGCAGCACCAGGTCCAGCCGGGCCATGGTGGCCGGCATGCCGGCCAGCAGCTGTCGCAGCGTGGTGACCTGCTGGCGCTGTCCGGCCAGCCCACGGTAGTAGGGGGCCAGGAAGGGCGGCTGCGCGCTGAGCGCGTAGCCGCGCACGCTGGTCTCCTGGTTCAGCAGTTCGACTTCCAGCTGCGAGGCGCGGAGCGCCGCGGGGTCGAGCGTGTTCACCACGCGGTCCCGGGCGCTGGTCAGGTCGGCCAGCGCGGTGCCGCCCACCCCCATGGCGAGCAGCGAGAACAGCGCCGCGACGAGCGCGCCGATCCCAATGATCCGGCCGAACGGCCAGCCCCCGGCGAACCGGGCCGCCATGGCGCTGGCCCGCTCCTGCGTGGCCGGGCGGGCGGCCCCGGCAGGCGGTTTCTGGGGCCGGGACCATCTCCTGACGCCCGGAAGCACCGCTGCCTTGGCCGGTGTGGTCCCGGCTGGGCCGGTATTGGGGTTCTCGCCGGGCATCCCGGCCGGTGCGGCTGGGGGTAGCGCATCAATTCCCGGTGCGGTCCCCCCGGCGTCCGGCGGCAGCTCGGTCATGTGCCAGCCACGGCGGGAAAGCCGAGGGCGAGCACGGCCAGGTCGTCGTCCAGGTCGCCGCCGTTCAGCTCACGGACCCGGTCGACCAGGGCATCCAGCAGGCGCTCGTCGCGCGGCCGGCGCACCCACGGCCCGGTGGGGCGCGTGGCGTGCAAGTACTTCTCGATGATCTCGGTCAGCCCGTCGCTGCCCAGCCGCTCGGGGCCGGTGCCGATCCGGCCCTCGATCAGGCCGTCGGTGTACAGGAGCAGGGTCCAGGCCTCCCCCAGCGCCACCTCGCTGACCGGCCAGTCCGCCATGTGCGCGATGCCGGGGGGCGCGCTGACCGGCGCCCGCAGCTCGGTGACCCCGTCGGCCGCGAGCAGCAGCGGCGACGGGTGCCCGGCCAGGTGCAGCCGCGCGCGTGCCCGGTCCGGCGCGACCGACACCATGCACAGCGTGGCGAACAGCCGCTCCTCATGCCGTTCGTGTTCGAGCACCTGCTGGACCGCGGACAGCACCTCGGCCATCGGCCGTCCGGCCAGCACCATGGTGCGCCACGCGACGCGCAGGCACACCCCCAGCGCGGCTTCCTCCGGGCCACGGCCGCACACGTCGCCGATCACCACGTGCACCCAGCCGTCGGGCCTCTCGACTAGGTCGAAGAAGTCACCGCCGAGCAGCATCTGGCCGCCGCCCGGCCGGTACCGCGAGGCGACCGTCAGCCGCGGATCGGACAGCAGCGGCGACGGCAGCAGGCCGCGCTCGAGCCGGGCGTTCTCCCGTGCGTAGATCTGCGCCTCGCGCAACTGCTGCTGCATCTCCTCAAAACGGCGGCGCTCCACCGCGTACCGGATCACCCGGTTCAGCAGCTCCCCGTCCACCTGGTCCTTGACCAGGTAATCCTGGGCCCCGGCGCGGACCGCCTCGGCGCCCAGGTGCTCATCGGCCAGACCGGTCAGTACGACCACCGCGACGTGCGGCACGTTCTCCTGCAGCCAGTGCACCCCCTGCAACTGGTGCGCATCCGGCAGGTCCAGGTCGAGCAGCACGCAGGCCATCGCGCCCAGCAGCGGCTTCGCCTCGGTGAGCGACCGCACCCGGTCCAGGGCAACCGGGGCCGATGCCTCGGCCAGGTACTCCTGGACCAGCACGGCGTCCCCGTCGTCGTCCTCGATGAGCAACAGCCGTACCTGGCCAGGGACGGCCACGCGGGCCGGCACACTGGCCTGCGCGGCATCCCGAGTCACCGTCCGGCCCCGATCATGACGTTCGTGGGTGTTCCATTCCTCGCTGCAGGCTGTGCGGTTGAGCATAGTTGCCTCCATGCGCCGCCGCCGGAGACCTGGATAACGGTGTTGCGACATCCCGCCGGGGGCTTCCCCGGCGGCCGGGCCGGGGCCGCTCCCCGTCCGCGACCGCGCCCATCGTGCCTGCTCACGGACGCTCATCGGGCCACCGATGAGCTTTCGCCGCCGCCCGCGTTACATGGATACGCAGGCGGGCCGACGCCCCTGCCGTGCCGCGCGCGGCCGGGCCGGCCCCAGAGAGCAGAAGGGTGACCCATGGAATTCAAGCTTGAGCTGGTGCTGATCCCGGTCACGGACGTGGACCGGGCCAAGGCGTTCTACACCGAGCAGGCCGGCTTCTACCTGGAGGTGGATACCCCGGTGGGCGAGGACATGCGGGTCGTCCAGGTCACGCCGCCCGGTTCGGCCTGTTCGGTGGGGTTCGGGACCGGGATCACGGCCGCGCCGCCCGGCTCGGCGCAGGGCCTGCACCTGGTCGTCTCGGATATCGTGTCCGCGCGCGCGGACATGCTGCGGCGCGGGGTCAAGGTCAGCGAGGTCCGGCACCTGGAGTCCGGCGCCTGGGTGCCCGGCCCGGATCCGCAGCGGGCGAACTACCAGTCGTTCGCCGACTTCGCCGACCCGGACGGCAACGTGTGGCTGCTGCAAGAGGTGAAGCGGGCCGAGCCGGCGGCATGACGGGAGGCTGATCACGTGGCGGGCAAGACGGCCCCGGATGGCACCGGGGACCTGGTGGCGGCGGCGATCGCGGGCGACGAATCCGCGTTCGCCGCGCTCACCGAGCGGTACCGGCGCGAGCTGCACGTGCACTGCTACCGCATGCTGGCGTCGTTCGACGACGCCGAGGACGCGGTGCAGGAGACGCTCCTGCGGGCGTGGCGCAGCCGGGACGGCTTTGCCGGCGACGGGATGTTCCGTGCCTGGCTGTACCGGATCGCGACCAACGTGTGCCTGGACGCGCGCCGCCGCCGCGCGCACCGGGCCGGCGTGCTGCGCTCGTTCGCGGAGGTGCCGTGGCTCCAGCCGTACCCGGACCGGTTGCTTGACGAGGCGGCCGCCTCCGGCGACGAGCCCGGCGCGGCCGTGATCGAGCGGGAAACCATCGAGCTGGCGTTCGTGGCCGCGCTCCAGGTGCTGCCGCCACGCCAGCGCGCCGCGCTGATAGCCCGGGATGTGCTGGGATGGCCGGCCAGCCAGACGGCGGTGCTGCTGGAGATGAGCGTGGCGGCGGCGAACAGCGCGCTGCAGCGGGCCAGGGCCACGATGCGCGAGCACCTGCCGCCGCGCCGTGCCGACTGGCCCGGTGACTCCGCCGGGCGGCTGAGCGCCGCCGAGCGGGACCTGCTGGCGGCGTTCATCGACGCGCACCAGCGCAACGACGGGGCGGCCGCGGTGGCGATCGCCGCGCAGGACATCCGGGTCACGATGCCGCCGTACCTGGCGTGCTACGACGGGGTCGCCTCCATCGGGCCGCTGCTGGACCGCGCGTTCGGGCCGGACCGGGACGGCGACTGGCGGCTGGTGCCGGCCGCGGCCAACCGGATGCCGGCCGCGGCCAGCTACCTGCGCCGCCCCGGCGACACGGGGTTCCGCGCGTTCAAGATCGATGTGCTGCGCACCGGCGGCGGGCGGATCGCCGAGATCACCACGTTCGGGGCCGGCCTGTTCCCGGCGTTCGGCCTGCCCGCCGTCCTCGGCCCGGACCCGGCCTGACTCGGCCGCCTCCGGTGGCCGTCAGGCTCCGGGCTCCGGTGCGCCGGTCACCTGGTGCCCGGCCCGGCGGGCGATCGCGGCGAAGGCGGCCGCGTCGTACAGCGCCGCGGCGTGCTGATCGTTGTTGAAGTAGACGAAGACATCCGCGCCGCCCGGCCACGCCTCCGCGGTACGCGCAGCCCAGCCGCGCAGGGCCTGAGTGCCGTACCGGGGCCAGGGGTGCGCCGCGCCCTCGTGGAACCTGAGGTAACCCCAGTCGGCGGTGCGCCACAGCGGCGTCACCGGCCGGCCGAGCCGGTCCGCCCAGCAGAGGGCGGCGTTGTGCCGGGACAGGACCTGCCGGGTTTCCGCCGTCCACCAGGACTCGTGCCGGGGTTCCACCGCCACCCTGGCCGGGCCGCGGGCGGCTCCGGTGCCCGGGAACCGGGCGAACTCGCCCAGGCAGGCGTCCAGTACGCCGGGGTCGGCGCGCAGGTTCGGCGGCAGCTGGAGCAGCACCGGGCCGAGCCGGTCGCCGAGCTCCGCCGCCGCGCGCATGAGGCGCTCCACCGGCGCGGCCGGATCCCGCAGCCGCCGGACGTGGGTCAGGTACCGGCTCGCCTTGACCGTCATGATGAAGCCGCCGGGCGTCCTGGCCCGCCACCCGGCGACGGTCCCCGGCGCCGGCAGCCGGTAGAACGTGCCGTTGTTCTCGACCGTGGCATACCGGCTGGCGTAGTGCTCCAGCCAGTCGCGCTCGGGCAGCCCGGGCGGATAGAGCACGTGCCGCCAGTCGCGGTACTGCCAGCCGGAGGTGCCGACAAGAACCGGCATCGCCTGGATCTGCCCTCCCTCCGCGGCTCTATATCCCTGTTGCGCGGCGTCAGGGATTCCGGGACGCCGCGCCCCACACGTGCGGCGAGGCGGGCAGCGGGATCTTTGTCACCGGGAACTGGAACGCCTCGTGCCGGGTGAGCGTGAAACCAGCCCGGCCGATCGCGGCGAGCGTGTCCCGGCCCACGTGGCACCCGCCGACCAGCGGCGGCCACACGGTGGCGTCCAGCGCGCGCTGGACGCGGCGCAGGCCGGGGGTGTCCGCGCCGACGTGCTCCACGAAACGCAGTTCCCCGCCCGGGCGGATCACCCGGTGCAGCTCGGCCAGGGCCGCCCGCTGATCGCACACGGAACACAGCACCAGGGTCACCACGGCCGCATCGAAGGCACCGTCCCCGGCCGGGAGCCGTTCGGCCAGCCCGTCCTGCACCGTCACGGGCACCGGGGCCGCGGCGGCGTGCCGTTCCGCGATCCGGCGCAGGTACGGATCCGGTTCCACGGCCAGGACCTGGGTAATCCCCGCCGGGTAATGCGCGAAGTTCAGCCCGTTGCCCGCGCCGACGTCGATCACCGAGCCGGTCAGCCCGGCCAGGGCCTGCTCGCGGTACCCGGCCATCCCCTCGGCATCCATCCCCGGGCTGACCCGTGCGTAGCACCGCGCGAACAGCGGATGGCCCCGGCGTCCCTGCGGCATGGCTCCTCCCATGGACTGCGCTGATCAGGGTACGGCCGCGGGCTCCTCCCAGGCGAATGCGCGCAGCTCTTCATCCAGCGGTGCCCTGGTCATCCGGTTGGCCAGGGTCGACATGGTGTAGGTGCCGATGCCGAGGACCACCTCCAGGGCGTTCTGGGCCGTGTACCCGTGGCCGACGAACGCCCGCAGCGATTCTTGGCTGACCGCCCCGGCGGCCGCGATCACGTCGAGGGTGAACTCCTGCACCGCCGCCAGCCGCTCGTCGGGCAGTGGCCGCTGGTCCCGCAGCGCGGCGATGAGATCCGCGCCGGCGCCGAGTGCCTCCAGTCTCGCGGTGTGCATCGCCACGCAGACGTGGCAGCCGTTGCGTGTCGCGATCGTGAGGATGACCACCTCCCGCGCGGCCGGGTCCAGGCTGCTGCTCTCGAACAGGCCGCTGGCCTTCAGGAAGCCGTCGAGCAGCTGGGGTGAGGACGCCAGCCGGGCAACACCGGCGGGCACATGGCCGCGCTGCCGGGCCATGGCCGCCATGATGCGGCGGGAGGCGGGCGGGGCGGATTCCAGGGTGTGGTCGGGGAACGGGAAGCCTGTCACGGGATTTCCTCCGGTCCTGCGACCCGGCCTGCCGCCGGGGCTACGATAGACAACATGGTTGACCATATCGTAAACCAGGTTGCCTAACATGGCAACGCCCGCGCCCCCGGGCGGACCGGACGCCCCGGGCTTCGAGCTGCCGCTGCTGCTGTTCGCCGGCTTCCGTGCGCTCATTGACGCCCTGCATGCCGAGCTGGCGGCACAAGGGCACCCCGGCGTGCGCCCGGCCTATGGGTTCGCGATGCAGGCAATCGGCCTGGACGGGGCGACGGCCACCGAGGTGGGCCGCCTGCTGGGGATCTCCAAGCAGGCCGCCGGGAAGACCATCGACCGGCTGGAACAGCTCGGTTACGCCGAACGCGCCGCCGATGCCCGCGACGCCCGGCGCAAGCTCGTCCGGCTCACCCCGCTCGGCATCGACGCGCTCGCCAGGTCGGCGGCGATCTTCGATGACCTGCGCGCGCAGTGGGCCAGCCGCCTGGGGCCGGACCGGTTGCGCGCGCTCGAGGCCGACCTGCGCACCATGGCCCCGCACGGCGGGTTCCGCCTGGACGTTCCCGGCTGGCTCGGCGCCTAGGGCGTGCTAGCCGGGGGGCGACCCGGGAACCCCCCGCTGGCTCAACGCCCCGTTCCTTCGTCACGGGGCCTTGGCCCCGCTAGCCCCGGGGGCGCCCCCCTGGACCCCCCGCTGGCTCAAGGCCCCGGGGCCCCGGTGGCGGGGCGACTGGTGCAGGATGGACCGGTGACTACAGACACCGGCAGCGCGGCGCCCGAGCCGCAGGCGGTGATCGCGCCGCTGACCGGCGCGGCGATCTTCCTTGTCGTGGTGCTGACCCCCGGCGGGGACAGCGCCGACGCGGTGCGCACCCTCGGCACGGACCTGTCCGCCCTGGTCCGCGCGGTGGGATTCCGGGATCTCGACGGTCACCTGAGCTGCGTCACCGGTTTCGGCGCGGCCGCGTGGGACCGGATCGCCGGGCCGGGCAAGCCCGCCGGGCTGCATCCGTTCCGGGAGATCAAGGCAGGCCCGCGGCACGCCGTCGCCACCGCGGGGGACGCGCTGTTCCACATCCGCGCCACCCGGATGGACCTGTGCTTCGAACTCGCCAGCCAGATCATGAGCCGGCTGGGCCGCGCGGTGACGGTCGTGTCGGAGGTGCACGGTTTCCGCT
>Ga0318553_10000269_pt1 | contig 15657 bp, 10 predicted proteins | sample GRESIP082b2f21_FD_203686 | JGI IMG/M metagenome (GOLD analysis project Ga0318553, IMG submission 203686) | Tropical soil microbial communities from Luquillo Experimental Forest, Puerto Rico - GRE.SIPMG.082b2f21 | ecosystem: Environmental > Terrestrial > Soil > Tropical forest > Bulk soil...
GCTCGGCAAGACGACGCTGGCCGGCATCGTGGCGACGGAGATGGGCGTCGGGCTGCGGGTGACCTCGGGGCCGGTGCTGACGCGCGCGGGGGACCTGGCCGCCACGCTCACGGACCTCCAGGAGGGAGACGTCCTCTTCATCGACGAGATCCACCGGCTCGCCCGCGCCGTCGAGGAGGTCCTCTACCCGGCGATGGAGGAGGGCCAGCTCGACGTGCTGCTCGGCAAGGGGCCCACCGCGCGATCGCTCCGCCTGGACCTGCCGCGCTTCACGCTCGTCGGTGCGACGACGCGCACAGGGCTCGTGGCGGGTCCGCTGCGGGACCGCTTCGGGTTCGTCGGCCGCCTCGACCTCTACGAGGTGGGGGAGCTCGAGCGGATCGTGACGCGCTCCTCGGGCCTCCTCGGGATCCCGATCACCGACGGGGGTGCCGCCGAGATCGCGTCGCGAAGCCGAGGCACGCCGCGCATCGCGAACCGGCTCCTGCGGAGGGTGCGCGACGTCGCAGAGGTGCGCGACCACCCGGCCATCACCGAGGCCGTGGCGCGCGAGGGCCTCACGCTCTTCGGGGTCGACGAGCTCGGCCTCGACAAGGTGGACCGGGCGATCCTCGAGGTGCTCGTCGTGCGGTTCGACGGCAACCCCGTCGGGCTCACGACGCTCGCCCACGCGGTCGGCGAGGAGACCGAGACGGTGGAGGAGGCGTACGAGCCGTACCTCATCCGCCAGGGGCTCCTGCACCGCACCCCGCGGGGCCGCGTGGCGACCGAGCGCGCCTTCACGCACCTCGGCGCGGCGAGGGGAAACGGCAGGCTGCTCTAGCCGCCGCCCTCAGGACGCGGGGGTCGCTCGACTAGGGTGCTCCACGTCCATCTGGGAGGAACGGTGCCGAGCGTGCTGGCCATTGGCCTCGAGCTGGCCGTGACGGGCTCGAAGAAGTCGTCGGGCGGCTCCCCGTACGTGATCCTCGTGCTCATCGCCCTCGTGGGCGGGTTCTACTTCCTCGTGCTGCGCCCCCGATCGCAGCGCCAGCGGCAGGCGCGCGAGAACCTCCGACAGGCCAAGGTCGGCGACGAGATCGCGACCGTCGGCGGGCTCGTGGGGACGATCGTGGCCGAGGACGGCGACCGGGTCACGGTCTCGACCGGGAACGGGACCGAGCTCGTGTTCCTGCGCCAGGCGATCGGCCGGCGCCTGTCCCCCGACACGACCGCGGCGGCGCCCGAGGAGCCCGCCGCTGAGTCGTACGAGGATCCGCCTCCCGGGTTCGACGCGTCCGCGTCGACCGACGGCGCCGCGTCAGGCGACGAGCCCGAGAAGGGCTGACCCGTGGCCGTCGGGGTCGGCAGCGCGCGCCGTCGGCGCTCGATGATCGTCAGCCTCGTCGTGATGCTGGCGATCTCCTTCGGCTCGCTTGCGGCCACGCTGGCCGCCGGCTGGCATCCGCAGCTGGGGCTCGACCTCGCCGGGGGAACCCAGGTGGTGCTCACGCCGGTGCAGGGCCGGTCGCTCTCGGCTGGGCAGCTGGCCGTCACCGAGCAGATCATCCGCGACCGCGTGCAGGGCATCGGCGTCTCGGGCGCCACGGTCCAGACCCAGGGGAACCCGCCCCAGGTGATCATCCAGGTCCCGGGGGTGAGCAGCACCAAGCTCCAGAAGGAGCTCGTCACCACGGCGCAGCTGTACTTCCGGCCCGTCGAGTGCTTCACGTTCCCGAAGCCGACGACCCCGCCGAGGCACGTGACGTTCAAGGGCCCCTACGGGATCCCCCAGTGCTCGCCGCAGTACGCCCTCACGGGGCCGGCGGGGACCTCGAACCTGCAGGTGACGCCGAACCCGAACACCACCGCGGGGTACTCCTCCCGCGCCGTGCCCCCGGACCCCGGCTTCACCAACTGGCGCAGCATCTCGGCGATCGAGGACACGAGCAAGGTCGTCGAGCACGCACGGGTGATCGAGCGTGGGGTGAGGGGCATCAGCCCGTACCCGTCGATCCCGGACCTGCGCTACGTCCTCGGCGGCGCGCTCATGAGCGGCACCGCCATCGCGTCGGCGCAGGCCGCGACCAACCAGGTCGGGCAGTGGGTCGTGAACTGCAACCTGACGCCTGCGGGCTCGGTCAAGTGGGACCACTGGTCCCAGGTGTACTTCCACCAGTACATGGCCGTGGACCTCGACGGCTTCGTCCAGTCGGCCCCGCTCATCCAGCCGACGCAGGCGAGCTGGACCTCCTTCCAGGGCCAGATCGAGATCTCGGGCAACTTCACGCAGGCCACGGCTTCGGCGCTCGCCACGGTCCTCGAGTTCGGCTCGCTGCCGGTCCCGCTGCAGATCCTCTACGCGAGCTCGGTCTCGCCGACGCTCGGGCACGCGGCCCTCGTCGCCGGGCTCGGCGCTGGGATCGCGGGGCTCATCCTCGTGCTCCTGTACGTGATGGCGTACTACCGGCTGCTCGGGCTGGTCGTGATCCTCGGGCTCGGGGTGACCGCCGCGCTGCTCTGGGCGATCATCTCCTGGCTCGGCCATACCACCGTCGCCCCGAGCTTCGACCTGGCCGGGGTCACCGGGCTGATCGTCTCGATCGGCATCACCGTCGACAGCTACATCGTCTACTTCGAACGCCTGAAAGACGAGACCCGCGCGGGTCGCAGCGTGCGCACGTCGCTCGATCGCGGGTTCGCGTCGGCGTGGCGGACCGTGCTCGCGGCCGACACGGTCTCGCTGCTCGCCGCGGTCCTCCTGTACTTCCTCGCGATCGGCTCGGTGCGCGGCTTCGCCTTCTTCCTCGGGCTGTCCACGCTGCTCGACATCGTGGTCACGTGGTTCTTCACGCGGCCCACGGTCGCCCTGCTCGGACGGAGTGAGGCGCTCACCGACATGCGGGGGATCGGCGTCGCCCGCGGGCTGGCCGTCTCCGATGGGGCACCGGCGTGACCGACGACACGATCCTCGACCAGGACGAGGTCGTCGAGGAGATCTCCCTCGAGACCCGGACGACGCCGAAGGAGCGCGCGAGGGTCGGGCCCCTGCGCCGCCTGTACCGGGGGCAGACCTCGTTCGACTTCGTCGGCCGCAAGCGGGTCTGGTTCACGATCTCGGCGATCATCATCGTCGCGGGCATCCTCGCGCTCGGGTTCCGTGGCCTGAACTACGGCATCGACTTCAAGGGCGGGAACTCGTGGCAGGTGATCGCGCCGGGGGTCTCCCAGCAGCAGGCGCTGAACGCCGTCACGCCGGTGCTCCCCGTGACGCCCGTCGTCGAGATCCTCGGCGGCAAGACGGTGCAGGTCCAGGCGGACCTGAACAGCTACCCCGCCAAGGAGCGGAACCAGATCTCGAGCAAGGTGATCAACCGCCTCGCCATCCTGCGCGCACAGGCGACCGGCACCAGGGCGAACCCGAACGAGGTCTCGGCCTCGTTCGTCGGGCCGACGTGGGGCGGCGACGTCACGAAGAAGGCCATCGAGGCGCTGATCGCGTTCTTCATCGCGGTCGTCGTGTACATCTCGATCCGGTTCGAGCCGAAGATGGCCATCGCCGCCTTCCTGGCGATGCTGCACGACCTCGCCGTGACGGTCGGGATCTACGCGATCTTCGGGTTCCAGGTGACCCCGGACACGGTGGTCGCGGTCCTCACCATCCTCGGGTACTCGCTCTACGACACCGTCGTCGTCTTCGACCGGATCCGCGACAACACCAAGCCGTTCGCCGCCTCGGGCCGGATGACGTACTCCGCCATGGTGAACCTCTCGATGAACCAGACGCTGGCGCGCTCGATCAACACCTCGATGGTCGCGATCCTGCCGGTGCTCTCGGTCCTGCTCGTCGGCGCCCAGCTGCTCGGCGCGGTGACCCTCCAGAGCTACGGCGTGGCCCTGACCGTGGGGCTGCTCTCCGGGGCGTACTCCTCGATCTTCATCGCCTCGCCGCTCCTCGCGATCATGAAGGAGCGCGAGCCGCGGTACGTCACGGTCCGCCAGCGCCTCGCCGCCAAGGGCGACCGCACCGTCTCGATGAGCGCCCTCGAGGCGGCCAGGATCCGCATCGCCGCGCCGGCGGCGAGCACGGGCGCGCGCGCGACGACGTCGAGGAGGCCGACCCCCGCGCCGGCGAGCGCGCCGACTGGCGAGAGCGAGCCCGCGACGACGCGCGCGTCGCGTCCCTCGCGCTCGGCGACCGCGGTCCCGCAGCAGACCGCGCCGGTCATCACCCCGAGGGCGAGGAAGCAGAAGAAGCGCTGAACCCCGTCGGTAGGCTGTGACCATGGCGAGCGTGGCCACGCAGACACGGTCGCGCCCCTCGGCGGACCCCGCCCTCGACGAGCTCCTCGGGCCGATCCTCGACGCCTTCGCGGCCCGCCGCCCGGGCGAGGACGACGCGCTGATCGTCGAGGCCGCCCGGGCCGCCGAGCTCGCCCACCGGGGCCAGCTGCGACGCTCCGGCGAGGACTACGTGACCCACCCGGTGGCCGTGGCGCTGACGGTCGCCGAGCTGGGGCTCGACGCCGCCACGGTCGCCGCCGCCCTGCTCCACGACGCCGTCGAGGACACCGGGATGAGCCTCGCCAACGTCCGCACCCACTTCGGGGAGGTCGTGGCGAGGGTCGTCGACGGGGTGACCAAGCTCGAGCGCCTGGAGTTCGACTCGAAGGAGGCCCAGCAGGCCGCGACCATCCGGAAGATGTTCCTGGCCATGGCCACCGACTGGCGCGTCCTGCTCATCAAGCTCGCCGACCGGCTCCACAACATGCGGACGATCGCCGTGATGCCCGACGTCAACCAGCGGGTCACCGCCCAGGAGACCCTCGACGTCTACGCGCCGCTCGCGCACCGCCTCGGGGTCCAGCAGGTCAGGTGGCAGCTCGAGGACCTCGCGTTCGCCACCCTGCAGCCGAAGCGGTACGCGGAGATCGAGCAGATGGTCGCGTCGCGCACCCCGGAGCGTGAGCAGTACGTCGCGGAGGTCTGCGGGCTGCTCCGCGACAAGCTCGAGGCCGAGGGGATCGTCGCCGAGCTCTCCGGCCGTCCGAAGCACCTCTGGAGCATCTACGAGAAGATGGTGGTGAACGGGAAGGACTTCGACGAGATCTTCGACCTCGTCGGCCTCCGCGCCATCACGGAGAACGAGCACGACTGCTGGGCGACCCTCGGCGCGCTGCACGCGCTGTGGCACCCGGTGCAGGGCCGGTTCAAGGACTACATCAACCAGCCGAAGTTCAACCTGTACCAGTCGCTGCACACGACCGTGATCGGGCTCAACGGCAAGCCCATCGAGGTCCAGATCCGGACCCAGGAGATGCACCGCCGGGCGGAGTACGGGATCGCTGCGCACTGGGGGTACAAGGAGCACGCCACGCCCTCCGAGATGGCCTGGATGCGCCGGCTGACCGACGCCGAGCAGGAGGCCACCGACGCCATCGACTTCCTCGAGGCCCTGAAGCTCGACCTCGAGCAGGACGAGGTCTACGTCTTCACGCCGAAGGGCCGCGTCATCGCGCTGGTCGCCAACTCGACGCCGGTCGACTTCGCGTACGCGGTGCACACCGAGGTCGGCCACCGCTGCGTCGGGGCGAAGGTCAACGGCAGGCTCGTCCCGCTCGACACGCGGCTCAGCTCGGCCGACGTGGTCGAGGTCCTGACCTCCAAGGCCGAGACCGCCGGACCGTCGCGGGACTGGATGGGGTTCGTCGCCTCGACGCGCGCCCGCTCCAAGATCCGGCAGTGGTTCTCGAGGGAGCGGCGCGAGGACTCGATCGAGTCCGGGCGCGACGAGCTCGTCCGGGCGCTGCGGCGCGCGGGGCTCCCGATCCAGACGTCGCTCTCCTCGAGCGCGCTCCAGGTCGTGGGCGCCCAGCTGAACCTCCAGGACCTCGACGCGCTGTTCGCGGCCATCGGGGAGAACGTCGTCTCGGCCCAGTCGGTCGTGCAGCGGCTCCAGCGCGAGCTGCGCGGCGGGGAGGCGGAGTCGCTGCCGACCACGGTCGCCCGCGGGCCCCGGCTCGGCACCGGGACCCGGCGCAGCGCGGGCGTGTACGTCGAGGGGCTCGACGACGTGATGGTGCACCTCGCCAAGTGCTGCTCGCCGGTCCCCGGCGACCAGATCCTCGGGTTCGTCACCCAGGGCCGTGGGGTCTCGGTGCACCGGACGGACTGCTCGAACGCCACCGCGCTCGCCACCGAGTCGCGGAACCGGCTCGTCGACGTCGAGTGGGACGCGTCCAGCAACAACTCCTTCCGGGTCTCGCTCGACGTCCGCGCGTTCGACCGCGCCGGGCTGCTCGCGGACGTCAGCTCGGCGATGGCCGAGAGCCACCTCAACATCGTCGCGGCGCACACCACGACCTCGCCTGACCGGGTGGTCAAGATGACCTTCGAGGTCGAGCTCGCCGACCCCTCGCACCTCGCCAGCGTGCTTACCCAGCTGAAGCACGTCGACGGCGTCTTCGACGCCTACCGGCACCTCCCGGGCCGCGCTCGGTGAGCGAGGGGGAGGACCGCGACGCCGCCGGCGCGGCGTTGCGGAGCCCGCGGGGGACCCACGACGTGCTGCCGCCCGAGTCGGCGCGGTGGGAGGCGCTGATCACCCGGTTCGCGGCGCTCGCCGAGCGGCACGGGTACGGCCTCGCCCACACGCCGATCTTCGAGGACGCCCGCCTGTTCCGGCGGGGGATGGGGGACGCCTCGGAGGTCGTGCGCAAGGAGATGTACGAGTTCGAGGACCGGAGCGGCCGGCACCTGGCGCTGCGCCCCGAGGGGACGGCCCCGATCGTCCGCGCGTTCGTCCAGCACCACCCGCCGGTCCCGTGGCGCGTCTGGTACCTGACGCCCGCGTTCCGGTACGAGCAGGCGCAGGCCGGCCGGTACCGCCAGCACCACCAGCTGGGCGCCGAGGTCCTCGGGACCGACGACCCCGACGTCGACGTGGAGCTGATCGCGCTCGCCCACGACCTCTACGCCGAGATCGGCCTGACCCGGTACCGGCTCGGGATCACCTCGCTCGGCGACCAGGTCTGCCGGCCCGCGTACCTGGAGGCGCTGACCGCCTACCTCGAGACCGTCGAGGACAAGCTGTGCGACGAGCACCGGGAGACCTGGCGACGCAACCCGCTGCGCGTCCTCGACTGCAAGCGCGAGGCGTGCCGGGCGGCCACCGAGGGTGCGCCGGTGCTCCGGGAGTGGCTGTGCGACGCGTGCCGGGCGCACCTGGAGCGCGTGCAGACGGGGCTGAGCGCCGCCGGGATCGCGTGGGAGGCCGACGACCGGCTGGTGCGCGGCCTCGACTACTACACCCGCACGACGTTCGAGTTCACCGGGACCGCGCTCGAGGCGGCGAGCAACGCCATCGGCGGCGGCGGCCGCTACGACCTGCTCGCCGAGGCGATCGGCGGCCCCCACACCCCCGGGATCGGGTTCGGGGCGGGGATCGAGCGGATCCTGCTCGCCTGCGACGCCGAGGGCGCGTTCGACGTCGCACCGCCCTCGGCACAGGCGTTCGTCGTGGACGTCACCGGCGGCGCGGCCGCCCGCGACCTCGTGCTCGCGCTCCGGCGCCGCGGGGTGCGCGCCGAGCGCGCGTACGACGACCGCTCGATGAAGGCGCAGCTGCGCGCGGCGGACCGCTCCGGCGCGAGGGTCGCCGTGATCGTCGGGCCGTCCGAGCTCGAGGCGGGCACCGTCGTCGTCCGCGACCTCGTGGCGGGGTCCCAGCGGACCGAGCCCGTCGAGGCGCTCCTCGCCCGAGCGAGCGCCACCGGCTCGGTCGAGGAGCCGACGCCATGAGCTTCGACCTCGAGCGCACCTCGATGCGCGACCGACGGTGCGGGCGGCTCGGGCTCGAGGACGTCGGCGTGCGCGTCGCGGTCTGCGGGTGGGTGGCGAGGCGGCGCGAGCACGGCGAGCACCTCGCGTTCCTCGACCTGCGCGACCACACCGGGATCGTCCAGTGCGTCGTCGACGGCGGCGTCGAGGCCCGCTCGGAGTACGTCGTCCGCGTCACCGGGACCGTCCGGCACCGGCCGGAGGGGACGGTCAACCCCGAGCTCCCGACCGGCGCGATCGAGCTGGGGGAGTGCGAGGTCGAGGTGCTGGCCGCCGCCGAGCCGCCGCCGTTCCAGATCGGCGGGCGCGTCGAGTCCGACGAGCCCGTGCGGCTCCGGTGGCGGTACCTGGACATCCGCCAGACCCACATGCAGCGGAACCTGCGGCTCCGCTCGCGGATCAACGCCGCCATCCGCGCCGCGTTCGACCGGCAGGGGTTCTGCGAGGTCGAGACGCCGATGCTGTGGGCCCCGACCCCAGAGGGGGCGCGCGAGTTCGTGATCCCCTCGAGGCAGCGCCGGGGGTCGTTCTACGTGCTCCCGCAGAGCCCGCAGCTCGCCAAGCAGCTGCTCATGGTCGGCGGGGTCGATCGCTACTACCAGATCGCGAGGTGCATGCGGGACGAGGACGCGCGCGCCGACCGGCAGTTCGAGTTCACCCAGCTGGACGCCGAGGCGAGCTTCGTGACCCAGGAGGACGTCTTCACGTTCGTGGCCGAGGCCGTCCTGGACGCGGCCGAGGCCGCGACGGGCGAGCGGCCCCGGAAGATCGACCGGCTCACCTGGGCGGACTCGGTCGCCCGGTTCGGGACCGACAAGCCGGACCTGCGGTTCGGGATGGAGCTGCACGACCTGACCGGCGCCTTCAAGGAGAGCGCGGTGCGCGCGCTCGCGGCGCCGAGCGTCCAGGCGATCCGGGTCCCCGGGGGCGCCGCGCTCGGTCGGGCGCGGCTCGACGAGCTGACCGAGCGCGCGCGGCAGCACGGCGCGAAGGGCCTGGCGTGGCTCCGGATCGCCCCCGACGGCCTCGACGGCCCGCTCGCCGCGCACCTGGGCGAGGCCGAGTCGGCCGCCGTCGCGGCCCTCGACGGCGCGGGGCCCGGTGACCTGGTGCTCCTTGTCGCCGACGAGCACGCCACGGCGTGCTGGGTCCTCGGGGACCTGCGCGTCCACCTCGCCGCGCCGCCGGTCGGGCAGGGCCCGCACCGGTACTGCTGGATCACCGAGTTCCCGCTGTTCGAGGGCGTGGCCGAGGACGGCACGCCGATCCCGGCGCACCACCCGTTCACGATGCCCCATCTCGACGACCTCGACCGGCTCGAGACCGACCCGCTCTCCGTGCGCTCGCAGTCCTACGACCTCGTGCTCAACGGGTGGGAGCTCGGGAGCGGCTCGATCCGGATCCACCGAGAGGAGATCCAGCGGCGGATCTTCTCGGTGCTGCGGATGACCGACGAGGAGGCCGACTCCCGGTTCGGGTTCCTCCTCGGCGCCTTCCGCTACGGCGCCCCACCCCACGGCGGGTTCGCCTTCGGGATCGACCGGCTCGCGGCGATCTTCGCGGGCGAGGAGAACATCCGCGAGGTGATCGCGTTCCCGAAGACGCAGTCCGGCGCGGACCTGATGACCGGGGCGCCCGCGTCGGTCCCCGACGCGCAGCTGCGCGAGCTCGGCGTGGTGGTGATCCCCGAGGCGTGACGGGGGGGCTCTTCGACCAGGCCGCTGCGGCGCGGCTCGAGGACGACGCGCCGCTCGCCGCCCGGCTCCGCCCGAGGACGCTCGACGAGGTGGTGGGCCAGCCGCACCTGGTCGGTCCGGACGGGGCCCTGCGCGCGCTCTGTGCCGAGGGCCGGCTGGTCTCGCTCCTCCTGTGGGGGCCGGCGGGGACCGGCAAGACCACGATCGCGCGGCTGCTCGCCGACGCGGCCTCGATGCGGTTCGTGGCGCTGAGCGCGACGAGCGCCGGCGTGAAGGACGCGCGCGAGGCGATCGAGCAGGCGAGCAGGGCCCTCGGCGAGCAGGGCCGGCGCACGCTCCTCTTCGTCGACGAGGTCCACCGGTTCTCGACGGTGCAGCAGGACGTGCTGCTGCCGGCGGTCGAGGACGGGCTCGTGACGTTCGTCGGCGCCACGACCGAGAACCCGTTCTTCGAGGTGAACGCCCCGCTGCTCAGCCGCACGACGCTCTTCCGGCTCCTCCCGCTCGACGAGCCTGCGCTCCGGGCGCTCCTCTCGCGCGGGGTCGCGGCCGAGGGGATCGCCGTGGACCCCGACGCGGCCGACCTCGTCGTCGCGGCGGCCGACGGCGACGCGCGGGCGCTGCTCGGGACCCTCGAGGTGGCCGCCGCGCTGGCGCGCACGCGGGGCGCCGCCGCGGTCATCGCCCAGGACGTCGTCCGCGCCCGCGACGGCCGGGTGCTGCACCAGGGTCGCGACGAGCACTACGACCAGGTCTCCGCGCTCATCAAGTCGGTGCGGGGGTCGGACCCCGACGCGGCGCTCTACTGGCTCGCGCGGATGCTCGAGGCGGGGGAGTCGCCCCGGTTCGTCGCGCGCCGGCTCGTGATCCTCGCGAGCGAGGACGTGGGGATGGCCGACCCGAGCGCGCTGCTCGTGGCGACCGCCGCGGCGAGCGCCGTCGAGCTGGTCGGGCTCCCCGAGGCGCAGCTCGCGCTCGCGCAGGCCACGGTGCACCTGGCGCTCGCCCCGAAGTCGAACCGTGTGACCGCGGCGCTCGGCGCCGCGCAGCACGACGTGCGCGAGGGGCCGCACACCGACGTGCCGGCGCACCTGCGCGGGACCGGGTACCGGGGGGCGGCGGTGATCGGCCACGGCGAGGGGTACCGGTACCCGCACGACGACCCGCGCGGGTGGGTCGAGCAGCAGTACCTCCCCGACGAGCTCGTCGGCCGCACCTACTGGACCGCGTCGTCGCACGGCCAGGAGCCGACGCGCGACGCGTGGCGCCATCGCGCGCGCGGCGACGGCGCGGACGACGAGCAGGGCTCGCGCGGCGACGGCGCGTGAGGCGCGCGAACTCGCGCCGGTAGGCTCGATCGATGGACTCGAACGAGGCGCGTCGGGGGTTCGTGCGCTTCTTCGAGGAGCGCGACCACGTCCACGTGCCGTCGGCGAGCCTGATCCCGCACGACCCGACGGTGCTCTTCACGATCGCGGGCATGGTGCCGTTCAAGCCGTACTTCCTCGGCGAGGCCGCTCCGCCCTACCCGAGGCTCACGACCGTCCAGAAGTGCTTCCGTGCCAACGACATCGAGCTGGTGGGGACGAGCTCGCGCCACTGCACGTTCTTCGAGATGCTCGGGAACTTCGCCTTCGGGGACTACTTCAAGGAGGGGGCGATCCGCTACGCCTGGGACCTCGTGACCGAGGTCTTCGGCGTCGACGGCGACCGGATCTGGGTCACGGTCCACGAGACCGACGACGAGGCGGCGGCGGTCTGGGCGGACGCGATCCGGGTGCCCCCCGAGCGGATCCAGCGTCTGGGCGAGGACAACGTCTGGGCGATGGGGCCGACCGGCCCGCGGGGCACCGACAGCGAGCTGTTCTTGGACAAGGGCGAGGCGTTCGGCGCGCCCGGCGGGCCCGCCGCCGGCGACGAGGAGCGCTTCGTCGAGTTCTGGAACCTCGTCTTCATGTCGCAGGTCGGGCTCGAGGACGGGACCGTCGAGGACCTGCCGCGCAGGAACATCGACACCGGCGCGGGGCTCGAGCGGCTCCTCACGGTGCTGAACGGGCTGGGCTCGATCTTCGAGACCGACCTCTACGTCGGGATGCTCGACGCAGCCCAGTCCGTGACCGGCCGGACGCTCGGTGCGGACCACGCCGCCGACGTGGCGCTGCGCCGGATCGCCGACCACGGCCGCGGGATGACGATGCTCGTCGCCGACGGCGTCCTGCCGGGGAACGAGGGGCGCGGGTACGTGCTGCGCCGGGTGCTCCGGCGCGCGATCCTCGCCGCCCAGCGGCTCGGCGCCCAGCCGGGGACCGTCACCGCGCCGCTCGTCGACGCGACGGTCGCCACGCTCAAAGAGGCGTACCCGGCGCTCACGGCGGACCGCGACCTCATCGTCTCGATCGTCGAGCGAGAGGAGGCGCAGTTCGGCCGCACGCTGCGCACCGGGCTGGGGCTCCTCGATGAGGCGCTCGAGGACGACGACGTCTCGAGGACGCGCACGCTCGCGGGCGAGCTCGCCTTCCGGCTCCACGACACGCACGGGTTCCCGCTCGAGCTGACCGAGGAGCTGGCGGCCGAGCGCGGGGTCGCCGTCGACCGCGAGGGGTTCGAGCGGGAGATGACCAAGCAGCGCGAGCGCGCCCGCGCGGCGACGCGCGCCGCGATCCCCGCCGACGAGGCCGCGTACCGCTCGCTGCTCGACGCCGAGGGGCCGAGCGTCTTCGTCGGGCGCGATCCCACCCGGTACGCGACGACCACGCGGGTCGTGGGCGTGCTCGAGGCGCCCGACGGGATGGTCGAGCTCTTCTTGGACCACACCCCGTTCTACGCCGAGGGCGGCGGGCAGGTCGGTGACACCGGGACGATCGCGACGGAGACCGGGTCCGCGACGGTGCTCGACACCGTGGCGCCGCTCCCGGGCGTCGTGGCGCACCGCGCGAAGGTGCGCGGCGCCATCCACCCGGGCCAGGAGGCGGTCGCGACGATCGACGGCGACCGGCGCGAGGCGGTGCGGCGGAACCACACCGCGACCCACCTCCTGCACGGCGCGCTGCGCGAGGTGCTCGGGGGCCACGTCCGCCAGCAGGGATCGCTCGTGGCGCCCGACCGGCTCCGGTTCGACTTCTCGCACCACGCCGGGATCGCGCCCGAGGAGCGCACCGCGATCCTCGGGATGGTGAACGGGGACGTGGTCGAGGACGACGACGTCGAGACGACGGTCACCTCGCGCGAGGAGGCGGAGCGGATGGGCGCGGTCGCGTTCTTCGGCGACAAGTACGGCGAGCAGGTCCGCGTCGTGCGGGCCGGGCCCCACTCCCTCGAGTTCTGCGGCGGCACCCACGTCCACGCGCTCGGCGCCATCGGGGCGGTCCAGCTCGTCTCAGAGTCCTCGATCGGGGCCAACACGCGGCGGATCGAGGCGGTGAGCGCCCTCGGGTCGCTGCGCCGCACGCTCGAGCGCGACCGGCTCCTGGAGGAGGCGAGCGCGCTGCTGCGGACCGACCCCGAGCGGCTCCCCGAGACCGTGGCGCGGCTCTCGGAGCGGCTGCGGGCCGCGGAGCACGAGCTCGGCCGGGTGCGCGAGGACGCGCTCCGCGCCGCGGCCGCCGAGCTCGCGTCGACGGCGCGGGACGGCGTGGTCGTCGCCCGGTGCGACGGGCGCAGCGGCGACGAGCTGCGCTCCCTCGCGGGCGCCGTGCGGCACCGCACCCAGGGCCCCGTCGTCGTCCTCGGGGGCCGGACGCCCGAGGGGTCGGCGGCGGTGGCCGCGTCGACGAACGGGTCGGCGGACGCGGTCGCGCTGGTCCGTCTGGCGGCGCCGCTCATCGGCGGGGGCGGCGGGGGCACGAGCGAGCTCGCGCTCGCGGGCGGCCGACGCGCCGACGGCGTCGACGAGGCGCTCGACGCGGTGCGGGCACAGCTGAACGGCGCGTGACCGCGTCGCCGCGCACCGGGCGCGTCGTGGCCCTCGACCCCGGCGCCGCGAGGATCGGCGTCGCGGTGAGCGACGGCGCGCGGACCCTGGCGTTCCCGAGACCGCCGATCCCCGCGGGCGCGGGGGAGGCGGCGCGGTGCGCGGTCGCCGTGCTCGACGAGGGGGCCACCGTGGTGGTGGTCGGGCACCCGATCAACCTCGACGGGACCGAGGGCGAGGCGGCCCGTCGCGCCGAGGCGCTCGCCGAGGCGCTCCGCGACGAGCTGGACGAGCTGGCCGACGCCGCCGTCGAGGTGGTGCTCCACGACGAGCGGCTCACGACGGTGACCGCCGCCGCGAAGCTCCAGGAGGCCGGGCTGGACGCCCGCGCGGCGCGCGAGCGCGTGGACGGCGCGGCGGCGGTCGTCCTCCTCGAGTCGTGGCTCCAGACGTGACCTCGACCGACGCGCCGACGTCGCCGCCCGACGCCCCGCCGGACCGGGCGGAGCGCATGGCGCGGGTGCGGGTGCGCCGCCGCGTCGCGCTCGCCGTCCTCGTGGTCGTGCTCGTGCTCGTGGCCGCCGTCGCGTGGTTCGTGATCGAGGCGTACCCGATCGGCGGCACCGGCACCCCGGCGGTCTTCGAGGTGACCCAGGGCGAGCCGCTCTCGCAGGTCATCTCCGCGATGGCCGCGCGCGGGATCGTCTCGTCGGCGCTCGCGTTCCGGATCGACCTCGCGCTGACCGGGGCGCCGACGGTCCAGACCGGGTGGTACAGGCTGGCGACGTCGGAGTCGTTCTCGACCGCCAAGGCGGCGCTCGCGGCAGGCCCGAACGTGAGCGCCGTCGCCGTCGACACCGCCGAGAGCTCGCGCGAGGTGGCGTCGGCCCTCGCCGGCGCCCAGGGCCCGGCGTTCGCGACGAGGTTCCTTCGCATCGTGCACGACGGCGCGATCGCATCGCCGTTCCAGCCACGCCCGCACGCCTCGCTCGAGGGGCTGCTCGCGCCGGGCACCTACGTGCTCAGCCCGGGCGAGACGCCGGAGGCGCTCGTCCGGACGATGGTGAGCCGGTTCACCGCGCGGGCGGCGTCGGTCGGCCTCACGCCCGCCACGCGCGCCCACGGCCTCGACGCCTACGGGCTCGTCACGGTCGCGTCGATCGTGGAGAAGGAGGGGTACTACGCGCGCAACATGCCGAGGGTCGCGACGGTCGTCTACAACCGGTTGGCGCGCGGGACCCCGCTGCAGATGGACGCGACGGTGCTGTACGCGACCGGGCAGGACGGCGGGACGGTCACGCACGCCACCGAGTCGATCCGCTCCCCGTACAACACGTACCTGCACACCGGGCTCACCCCCAGCCCGATCTGCCTGCCCTCGACCCAGGCGCTCACGGCCGCGCTGCACCCTGCGGCGGGCCCGTGGCTCTTCTTCACCCTGATCGACCGCTCCGGGACGCTCGCGTTCTCGACCACGTTCGCACAGCAGCTCGCGAACGAGGCGATCGGGCGCCGAAACGGCGTCTGAGGTGCCGGTCTCCGGCGCGACCACGGTCTACGGGCTCGCGGGCGACCCGGTCGCCCACTCGCTCACGCCGGCGCTGCACGCCGCCGCGTTCGAGGCCCTCGGGCTCGACGCGGTCTCGATCGCGCTGCGCGCGGCCGAGCCGGCCGCGGCGACCGTCGTCGACGCGGTGCGACGCCTCGGGATCCGCGCGCTCAGCGTCACGATGCCGCTCAAGGAGGCGGTCGTGGAGCACTGCGAGGAGCGCACGGAGGTGGTCGCGCGCCTGCACGCGGCGAACTGCCTCGTGGCGACCGTGCACGGCACGGTGCGCGCGGACAGCACCGACGGCGACGGGCTGCTCGCCGCCATCGCGTGCGCGCACGGGCCGCTCCGCGCGCCGACGTGCTGCGTGCTCGGCTCGGGCGGCGCGGCCCGCGCGGCGATCGAGGCGCTCGACCGCGCGGGCGCGACCGACGTCGCGGTCGTGGCCCGGCGCGACGAAGCCGCAGCGGCGGCGGCGACGGTCGCGCGCACCGCGCGCGTGGGCGCACCGAGCGACGCGCTCGAGGCGGACGTGGTGGTGCAGGCGACGCCGGTCGGGATGCGCGACACGGAGGCCGCCGACGCCGTGCCGCTGGTCGACGGTGCGCGCCTGCGTGCCGGCCAGGTCGCGGTCGAGCTCGTCTACCATCCTCGCGTGACCCCGTGGCTCCGGGGCGCCGCGT
>Ga0318553_10000278_pt1 | contig 15491 bp, 10 predicted proteins | sample GRESIP082b2f21_FD_203686 | JGI IMG/M metagenome (GOLD analysis project Ga0318553, IMG submission 203686) | Tropical soil microbial communities from Luquillo Experimental Forest, Puerto Rico - GRE.SIPMG.082b2f21 | ecosystem: Environmental > Terrestrial > Soil > Tropical forest > Bulk soil...
GTCCCCGCCGCCGACGCGCGCCGGCGCTCGATCACGCTGACGGACCTGCGGCGGTTCCTCGAGTGCCCGCTGCAGGGATCGGTGCGCGTCCTCCTGCCGCTCCCCGGCGAGGACGACGCCGCCGACGGCGCCGAGACTGCGCTCCGCGAGCACGAGCCGCTCGAGGCGACCGGCGCGCTCGCGAACGCCTTCCTGCGCGACGTGCTCGCGGCTGCGCTCGCCGAGGGAGCGGGCGATGTCTCCGGGCTCGCGGCGGCGTACGACGCGCGGGCCGAGGGGGCGCGCCTCGGCGGGATCCTCCCCGCCGGCTTCTTCGGCCGCGCGGCGCGCGCCCGCCACCTCGCCCAGCTCGCCTGCTGGCGCGCGGGCCTCGCCGAAGCGACAGGCGGTGCGCCGCCGCGCGAGCTGGCCTCGATCTGGCTGGGTGGGGCCCCCGAGCACCGCGCCCCCGTCACGATCCATCCGGCGCTGCGGCTCGACCTCGTGCTCCCCGAGGGGCCGGCGACGGTCGACGTCGGCGGGCGGACCGAGCTCCTCGCCACGGCGGGAGGGCGCCGCGCGGCGATCACCCTGCTGGCGTCGAAGCGTTACGATTCCTATCCGCACCGCGACCTGCTTCACGCCTGGTTCACGCACCTCGCGCTCGCCGCCGGCGACGCGCCGGACGAGCCGCTCGACGCCGTCGTCATCCGTCCGGACGAGCGCGGCGAGCCGCAGGTGGACCGCTGGTCGTTCCCGGCGATCCCGCGCGGCGAGGCCCGCCGCCACCTGACCGCGCTCGCGGAGGAGCTGCTCGGGGGCGTGCATCCGTACCTGCTCCCCTGCGAGGGGGCGTTCACCTGGCGCCGGCGACAGGAGAACGGCGAGACGATGACGGTCAGGCAGGCGGTGCTCATGCTCCGCGACGACAACTGGACGAACCTCAGCTCCGATTACGGGCCGGTGCCTGACGCGCGCAGCTACCCGGTCCCCGCCGACGGCGACGGCGAGGCCATCGTCAACCGTCGCTTCGGACCGTTCTTCGAGCGGGCGCCCGCCGTCTCCAAGAAAAAGCGCCAGGAGCAGGAATGACCGGCGCGCGAATGAGCGACCCGATCCGCTACCCCTACCCCGCGTTGCTCGACGCCATCGCGCCGGGACGCGCGGCGGCGATCGAGGCCTCGGCCGGCACGGGCAAGACGCACCTCATCGAGCACCTGGTGGTCGACCGCGTTCTCCGCGGCGTGGCGCGCCTCGAGGAGATCGTCGTGGTCACCTTCACCGAGCGCGCGGCGGCCGAGCTCCGGCGGCGCATCCGGACCCTCCTCGCCAACGTCGCCGCCGGACGCGCGCCCGCCGGGGCGCCGGCGGCCCCGGCCTGGACGATCGACGCGGCCGCGCAGCGCGCGCTCGAGGAGGCCGCCGCCGCGGTCGACCTCGCGCCGATCTCGACCATCCACGCCTTCTGCAACCGGATCCTCGTCGAACAGGCCTTCGCGGGCGGCCGGCTGTTCGCCGAGACGCAGGTCGAGAGCCGCACGGCGTTCCACCTCGCCTTCGCCGACGTGGTCCGCGGGCCGCTGGCGACCGATCCGGCGCTCGCCCCGTACCTCGCGGTCTGGCTCGGCGAGCAGCGGATCGACAAGCTCGAAGAGCTGCTCTACAAGGCGCGCGGCGTCCGCTGCGACTGGGCGGCGACCTTCGATCCGGAGCGGCTCGCCCGGGCGGCCGGCGCGTTCGTGGCCCTGCGCCCCGAGACCGTCGCCGCCACGGTGCTCCGCACCATCAAGAACGGGCGCACGGCGAGGGCGGTGACCGATCGCTTCGACGCGCTGCGGGCGGCGGTGCTCGACTTTTGCGCCGGGGAGGTCCATCCCGCGGTCGTGCTCGCGCGCATCGATCGCCTGGTCAAAGACAAAAACAAAGAGGTGTTCGTCTTCATCGAGCACCCCACCCGCCTCGGCGGGCGCCGCGCCGACCCCGACGCGGCCCGGCTGCTCGACGTCGTCGCCGAGCTCGCCGAGGCGGCAGTACCGCTCGCGACCGCGGTCGCGCAGCGGCTCGGCCCGCCGGTCGAAGAGCGGCTCGCGGCGCGCAAGCGGGCCGCCGGGCACTACGACTTCGACGACATGCTGGCCGTGGTCGCTGAGGCGCTGCGGGGCCCGCGCGGGCCTGGGCTCGTCGCCGCGCTCCGGGCGCGCTACCGGATCGCCATCATCGACGAGTTTCAGGACACCGACCCCTTGCAGTGGGAGATCTTCCGCGCCGTCTTCGACGAGGGGACGGGGGAGAACCCGCTCTACGTCATCGGCGATCCCAAGCAGTCGATCTACGGATTCCGCGGCGCCGACGCCGCGACCTACGCCGAGGCGCGCGACGCCATCGGCGCGGCGGTCGGGTCGCCGCCCCATCGGCTGTCGACGAACTTCCGGTCGACGCCGGCGGTGATCGACGCCGAGAACACGATCTTCGACCCGGCCTCGCTGCAGCCGTTCTTCGAGGGCGGCCTCGACTATCACCCCGTGGTCCCGAGCCCCGCCGCCCTGCCCGCGCCAGACGGTCCGCCGATCACGCTCCTGCGCGTCGCCTCGGACGACGAGAGGGATCTGCCGATGCGCGCCGTGCGCGTCGCCCTGGCGCGCGCGATCGCCGCCGAGGTCGCCCGGCTGCTGGCCGGGCCGGCGCCGCCCCCGGCCAAGGAGATCTTCGTCCTCACGCGCACCCGCGTCGAGTCCCAGACCGTCGCCGACGCCCTCGCCGCGCGCGGGATCCCGCACGTGCTCTACAACCAGGAGGGGCTCTACGACACGAAGGAGGCGTCCCAGGTCCGCGACCTCTTGCGCGCGATCGAGGACCCGCACGATCGCGAGAAGCGCCTCGCCGCCTGGCTGACGCCGTTCTTCGGGTTGCGCCTCGAGGATCTGCCGGCCGCGGCGGCCGGCGGCGATCAGGCGCTCGTCGATCGGCTGCTCGAATGGCACGCCTTCGGTGAGACGCACGACCTCGGCCGGCTCGGCGCCCGGGTCCTCGACGCGAGCGGCGTCGTCCGGCGCGAGCTGTTCGCCCGCGACAGCCAGCGCCGGCTGACCAACTTCCAGCACCTCTTCGACGCCGTCGCGGCCCTCGGCGCGGAGGCGCCGCTCGGCCAGGTGGTGCAGGATCTGACGGCGCGGGTGGCCAAGCTGGTCGTACCCGCGCCCGAGGAGGGGAACCAGCTCCGCGCCGAAGGGGATCGCGACGCGGTGCAGATCATGACCCTGCACAAGGCGAAGGGCCTCGAGGCGGACGTCGTGTTTCTCTACGGCGGCTTCTGGCCGGGCCCGAACGACCTGGTCCGGGCCTTCACCGTCGATGGCCGTCGGACGCGCCTGGCCGGGCGGCCGCGGCGCGCGGGTGTCGTCGAGCTCGCCAAGCGCGAGCGCGACGCCGAGGATCAGCGCCTCTACTACGTGGGGCTCACCCGGGCCCGCCGGCGCCTCTACCTCCCCTACTCCGGGAGTGACCTCGAGGAGGCGCCCGGCCTCGACGAGAGCGGGCGCGAGGAGCTCTGGAAGCTCAAGGGCGGCTACCGGCACGTCAACCGGCGCCTCCGGGCGCTCGCCGCCGACCCGGCGACGCGGCGGCTGTTCGCGGCGCGCGACGTGCCGGTCATCGCCGCCGCGGACGACGAGCCGGTCGGCGGCGCCGCCGCGCTCGCCGCCTGGCGCCCGGATCCGGCCGACCTCGCGCCCGTCGTCCCGGACCCGGAGCTCGGGCGCCTCCGCCGCAAGCGGGCGGGGACGACGCAGACCTCGTACAGCCGGATCAAGCAGGCCCACGGCGGCTACCGGCCTCCGACGGAGATGCTCGATGAGGCCGCCCCCCATCCGGAGCCCGACGGGCGCGACGAGCTCCCCGGCGGCGCGCGCGCCGGCATCTTCCTGCACGATCTCCTCGAGCAGCTCCCCCCCGAGAGCGTCGACGGCGCGGCGGACGCCGAGGGCTGGGGGGACGCGCCCGAAGTGCGGGCGATCTTCGATCGTCTGATGCGCAAGCACGGGCGCGATCGGTGGCAGCTCGAGCCCGCGATCCGGCTGGCGTACGCCGCGCTGACCGCCCCGCTCCCCGTCGTCGGCGGCGCGCTGCCGCGGCTCGCCCGGTCGGCGCGCGTCGCGCGCGAGCTCGAGTTCCTGTTCCCCTTCCCCGAGGCCGCCGGCGGCCCGGAGCGCGGCTTCGTCAAGGGCTACGTCGACGTCATCTTCGAGCACGAGGGGCGGACCTACTTCGGCGACTGGAAGACCGATCGCCTCCCGGGCTGGGACGCCGAGACCATCGCCGCCCATGTCGACGCGAACTACGCCCTCCAGGAGCGCCTCTACGCGCTCGCCCTCTGCCGGATGCTCGGGATCGAGGACGAGGCCGGCTACGAGGCGCGCTTCGGCGGGACGCTCTACCTCTTCGTGCGTGGCCTGCCGGGTGCGATCCAGAGCCGCCGACCGAGCTGGGTGGAGATCGAGCGCTGGCGCGGCGAGCTGCCGGAGGCCCTCGCGGCGACGGTCGACGCCGAGGGGTCGACGCCCGAGGCGTCCCCTGAGGCGGAAGCGGAGGACGCGCCGTGAGCTGGCCGCCGGACTGGGCGCGAGGTCTCGTCGCTGGCGACGTCGACGAGACGTCGCTCTACCTGGCCACGGAAGCAGGGAGCTGGCCCGCGCTCCCCCCTGCGCGGAGGCGGGCCTTCGCCCTCGTCGTGCTGGCGTCGCTCGACGCGCGCGCCGACGGGGCGACGCGCATTCGCTTCGACGCCGTGGGGCCGCGGCTCGAGCGCCTGGGCGCCGCCGCGGGGGATCGGGACGAGGTCGCGCGACTCCTCGCCGGCCTCGGTGAGCTGGCGCCGCTGGTGGGCCGCCCGGGCGACTACCGGCCGTTCATCGTCGACGGCGATCACCTCTACCACGAGCGCGATCACCGGCTCGAGGTCCGCCTCGCCGCGCAGCTCGGCTCCCGGTTGCGCGCGCCCGAGATCGCGATCGCCCCGGCCGACGTCCGCGCCGCGCTCGCCGCGGCCGCCGACCCCGCCGGGCGGCGGTGGACGCCCCCGCAGCTCGCGGCCATCGAGGCCGCGCTCCGGCGGTCGCTGACCGTGATCACCGGCGGGCCCGGGTCGGGGAAGACCGCGGTCATCGGCGCGATCGTCCGGGCCGCGGCGGCGCTCGGCATCGTCGCCGCCGACGTCGCCATCGCCGCCCCCACCGGCAAGGCCGCCAACCGGATCGCGGAGCTGCTGCCGCCCGGATCGCCCGTCCCGTCGACGCTCCACCGGCTGCTCGGATACGGCGACGGGCGGGCCACCACGCGCGGCGGGGCCTTCCGGCGCCACGAGAACCGCCCGCTGCCGCACGCGCTCGTCGTCGTCGACGAGGCCTCGATGGTCGGCCTCCGACTCATGGAGCAGCTCGGCCGGGCGCTTCGCCCCGACACGCGGCTCGTCCTCGTGGGCGACGCCGAACAGCTCCCGGCCGTCGAGGCAGGGGGCGTGCTGGGCGAGCTCGCGCCCGTCGCCATGCGGCTCGACGGCAGCCACCGCATGGACCCCGCCGACCCGGCGGGCGCGGCCGTGCTCGAGGCGGCGCGCGCCATCGCCGCGGGCGCGCTCCCACCGCGCGCGCCCGTCGTCGCCACCCCGGCCGAGCTCCCGGGGAGCGGCCTCGCCTGCCTCGATCCCGACGCGGGGAGCGCGAGCGCCGCCCGCCTCGTCGCCGCCTTCGTCGAGCATTGGTATGCCGCCCGGCTCGCGCCGGCGATCGCGGCCGCCGGCGACGCCGCCCGACCGTTCCGCCTGCGCGCCGACGGCGGCCCCGGGCTCGAGCCCGACGACGAGGCGATCGCCGGCGCCCTCCTCGATCAGCACCGGCGCTTCCGGATCCTGACCGTGACCCGCCGCGGGCGAACCGGCGCGGAGCGGATCAACGCCGCGCTCGCCCGCCGCTTCGCCGGCGCCCGCGCCGCCGGGCCGGCCGCGGCCGGTGCCGAGCTCGCGCCCGGGACCCCGGTGCTCATGACCCAGAACGACTACGACCGCGGGCTCTACAACGGCGACCAGGGACTCGTCCTGCGCGTGGCGGGACCGGGCGGCGCCTCACCCCGCCTCTGCGCCGTGTTCCCGCGGGCGGGGACGCTCGCGCTGTTCCCGCTCCCCAGCCTGCGCGGGGCCCTGGAGATCGCCTATGCCTCGACCGTGCACAAGGCGCAAGGGAGCGAGCTCGACCACGCCGCCCTGCTGCTGCCCGAGACCGACCTGCCGCTCCTGACCCGCGCGCTGGTCTACACCGCCGTGACCCGCGTGCGCCGTTCCATCGTCGTCGTCGGGCGGCGGGCGCTGCTCGCGGCGGCGATCGCCCGGCCGGCCGCGCGGTCGTCGGGGCTCGGGGAGCGCCTCGCCGCCGACGGCGCGCTCGCCCCGCCGACCCTCGACGGGTAACCGGTTTCGGCCGGGCTGATTACGCGCCGGTAACGGCACCCCGAGTGGCGCGGCGCAGAAGCGCGGCACCCTGCTTGCACACCTGCGTGGTCGGCCTCCGGGGCGAGCGGGAGGGAAGACATGGGCGCTGGTGAATCGACCGTACCGGTTGTACCGAAGCTCTCTGGCTGCAATGACCCGTTCGAGCACGAGGAACGCTTCCTCCTGACCCGGAAGCAGGTCGCGCGCTTCCTCGCCGCCATCGGCCCGCGCGCGACGCTTGAGATCTACGATCGGGGCAAACCCGTCTCCTATACGCGCACGACGTATTTCGACACCGACGAGTTCGTCTACTTCCGCTCCTGCCAGGGGCCGCTGGCCCGGCGGCTGCGCGTGCGCGAGTACGCGATGGCGGCCTCGCTCGACGAGCAGCCGGTGCTGTCGGGGATCGCCTTCGTCGAGCTCAAGCAGAACGCCGGCACCGCCCGCTCCAAGGTGCGCCTCTCCGCCTCGCCCGAGCTGCTCCGCCGGCTCGTCGATCCGAGCGCGGGCCCCGATCCCGAGCTCGTGACGCTCGAGCCGCTGTCGGCGCTGGCCACCATCGAGAAGGAGATCCGGATGCCGACGATGGCGCCGCGGCTCACCACCTGGTACCGGCGGGCGTGCATGACCGCCGAGACGGGGCGGGTCCGGATCACGCTCGACGAGCACCTCACCTTCTGCCGGCCGCAGACCATCGGCGCCGTGGGCTGCCCCGTCGGCCTGAACCCCGACGACGTGATCGCGACGGGGCCCGCCCGGGTCCTCGAGATCAAGCTCGGCGGGGCCATGCCGGACTGGCTGGGCGACGCGCTCGAGGGGCTGCGCCCGGCGCCGCAGTTCTCGAAGTTTCGGATGGGGATGATCGCGATGCACCAGCGCTTCGGGACGCCGGACCTCGACCTCGCCGGGAGCGCGGCGCGGTCACCCATGCTGTTCGCGCTCAAGGGCGAGCCCACCCGATGACGACGCCGGCGGCCGAGCGCGGGATGTTCGTGGTCTTCGAGGGGATCGACGGCAGCGGCAAGACGACGATCTCCAACCGGGTGGCGCGGGCCCTGCGCGCCGAGGGGGCGACCGTCGAGCACGTGCGCGAGGGGGGGGCCTTCGCCTCCAGCGTCACCCAGGGGATCCGCGACTTCTGCCGCGACGCGCGCAATCTGGCCCTCGTGCCACGGGCCGAGCTCCTGCTCTACGTGGCGCGCGAGGTGCAGCTCCTCGAGGAGGTGCTCGAGCCGGCGCGCGCCCGGGCCGACGTCGTCATCGCCGATCGCTACCTCTACACCGCCGAGGTGCTCGGCCGGCACGGGCGCGACCTGCCCGAGGCGACGGTCCGGCCGATCGTCGACTCGGCCGCCCGCGGGGTCTGGCCGGACCTCGCCTTCCTCATCGACATAGATCCGTCGGTGGCCCGCGGCCGGCGCAAGGTGGCCAAGATCTCGCTGCCCGACGCGCGGCCCGCCTCGCGCAAGGGGCTGACGGGGAGCGGGCTCCAGCAGCGGCTGCGCGACGGCTACCGCGCCGTCGCCGCCGCCGATCCGGCGCGCTGGGTGGTCATCGACAACAGCGACGCCGATCTCGACGAGGTGATCGCCTTCGTGCTCGAGACCATCGGGCGGGCCCGCGCGATGCGACGGGAGCAGCAGCCGCCGCCCTACGCAGCGGCCGCGACGGGACCGGGCGCGCTCCTCGGGCTCGCGGCGCCAGCGCTGTCGTCGATCGCCGAGGAGACCACCACGGCCGGCGCCGACGCGCGCGCCGTGATCGCGACCTTCCTGGCGCTGTTCCTCGACTGGGTCGATCGCCGCGCGGCCCGCGAACCGCTGCTGGCCGCCTACGTGCTCTCCGGGGTGGCCGGCGCCGGGGTCGACGACCGCCGGCTGGCGCTCGCGGGCTCCGCCCCGCGGGTCATCGCCCGCGGGCTGCGGGGGCTCTGCGACGGCGTCTCCTGGCGGCTGCGTGAGTCGCTCGTCGAGATCGCCACGCCCGAGGTGGCGCTGTCGCTCGTCGAAGGGGCGGCCGCGGCGGCCAAGGCCTGGACGCTGCGCGAGCTCGCCGCCGCCGCGGCGCCGGCCGAGGTCGCGGCGAGCCTGGTCGGCCTCGACGACGAGACCGCCTGGGCCCTGCGCGCCGAGCTCTACCAGCGTGTGCCCGAGGCCGTCATCGAGTCTGTCGCCCTGCTCGACTCGCCGCGAGCCTGGGAGCTGCGCGAGCGCTGGCTCGGCGAGCGGGGGGGACTCGAATCAGCGGTCGCGAGTTATCGCGCCGCGCGCGCCGCCGCGCGTTCCGTCACCGGGCTCGAGGGGGAGCGAGCCTGGGACGTGCGGAAGGCGGCGCGCGCGGCGGCACCTGTCGCCGCCATCTCCTCGCTGCGCGGGCTCGGCAGCGAGAAGGCCTGGCGCTGGCGCGGGCGCGCCCTCCCCCACGCCCCCAAGGCGGTGCTGGCGACCATCGCCGGGCTCGACGACGAGCGTGCCTGGGCCATGCGGCTCGACACGGCGCCGCGCTGCCGCGAGGCCCTCGACTCCATGATCGGCCTCGACCACGCCATCGCCTGGGAGATCCGCGAGGCCTGCCTCGAGCTCTGGGCGCCGAACGTGATCCGCAGCCTCGGGGTGCTGGTGAGCGGCGCGCGCGGCGGGCAGCTGCTCGATCGGGCGCTGGCCCGCTTCCCGCGCAACATCTCGTTGCTCAAGCAGGCGGCGCTCATCGCCACGGGCGCCAGCCTCGCCCAGGCGGTCATGGCGGCCTGAGCGGAGATGCCCGACGTCGGCGACACGCTCGGCCTCGCCACCCTCGACCTGCGGCGCTTCGAGGTGGTGCTGGCCCGGCTCATCCTGGCCGGCGTGCTGGGCGCGTTCCTCGGGTATCGCCTGTGGCGGCGCCTCCTGCCCGACACGCTGCCGCCGACGCGCGAGATCGCGCAAGCGCAGACGCTCATCGCCGTCGCCGGCGCGCTGATGGTGGTCGTGATCGGACAGAGCACGGCCCGCGCCTTCGGCCTGGTCGGCCTCGGCGGCTTCATCCGCTTCCGGTCAGGCATCAAGGACACGCGCGACGCGGCCGTCATGTTCGTCATGATCGGCGTGGGGATGGCCTGCGGCCTCGGCGCCGTGCCCATGGCCGTCGTGGCCACGCTGTTCACCAGCGTGGTGCTGGCGATGTTCGACGCCGGCCACCGCGCCCGCCTGCGACTGCGCAAGGTCACCATCGACGTCGCCCACCCGCACGCCTCCTGGAAGCGGATCCAGCTGGCCCTCCCCGGCTCGCGGGCCCTCGAGCTGCCCGGGGAGAGCGCCCCCGAGGTGGGGCGCCTGGTCATCGAGGCGGTCGTCGACGAGAGCATCGACGCCTCGGGGCTGCTCACGCTGCTCGAGGCGCGCCAGGTCACCGGCATCCGGACCATCAACATCGACGACAACAACAAGGCGGGGTAACGGGTCGGGCGGTGAGGGAGGTGTGACGATGCGATCTTCGAAACTCGCGTGGGGGGGGGCGTTCGCGGCCCTGTGGTTCGTCGTCGGCTGCGGCGGCGGCGGAAACGGAGACCCTCCGCCCGCCGACGGGGGGCCGATCATCCCGACCAGCGGCCCCTACCAGCCGCTCACCGTCGGCACGACCTGGACCTACCACGTCGACGACCAGGGGGTGGTCTACGACAAGCAGAGCTCCGTCGAGGCGCTGGAGGACATCGGGGGCATGGCGGCCGGCATCATGGGCTACCGGGTGCGGGAGACCATCAAGAGCTCGATCCAGCTGACCTGGTACGAGGTGACCGCCACTGACGTCCGGCGCCACCACGACCAGGTCATGAGCGGCACCCAGCTCACCTCCGAAGACTGGTATTCGCCGTACCTGCTGCGCGTCGACACGAGCTCCGATCACCTGAAGGCGGGCGCGAGCTGGACCATGACGTACATGGACACCAAGACGACCAGCTCGAAGCCGACGCAAACCACGACCGTCAGCCACAACTGGCACGTCGACGCCGTGGGGACGGCCGTCACCGTCCCGGCCGGCACCTTCGCCGCGCTGCAGGTCACCTTCACCGACAAGACCAACGGCACCTCGACGAAGACCCAGTGGTTCGTCCAGGGCGTCGGCAAGGTCAAGGAGCAGACCAGCGCCGGCCACACCGAGCAGCTGACGGCCTACACGATCGCGCCGTAGTCGCGTCGAGCGCAGCGCGGCTCCGCCGCGCGGAGCTCATCGTGGGGGACGGGACCCTCCCAGGGTCCGCATCCAAAATCAGAGCGTGATGGTGTTGACGACCGACGGCACGTCGCGCGAGCCGCCGGGGGCGATGTCGAGCAGCACGACGCGCGAGCCCGACGGCAGCTCGCGGCGCGCCGCCTCGAACGACGCGCGGCGGGTGTCCGTACCGGGCTCGACCTTCACGTCGATCGCGCGCACCCCCCAGACCACGTGGAGGGCGCGCGTGGTCTCCGGAACGCGGCTGTAGGCGAGGATCGGACGGTGCGGGCGGTAGGCGGCGAGCCGCCGGGCGCTCTCGCCGGTGCGCGTGGGGACGATGATGGCGGCGGCGCCGAGGTCGTCGGCGAGATCGGCGACGGCGTGCGCCAGGGCGTTGGCCTCCTGCGAGCGGTCCGGACCTTCGTGCGGACCCAGCAGCGGCTCCGTCTCGACCAGCAGGCGCTTCATCATCTGCACGGCGGCGGTGGGGTCGTGTCCGACGGCCGTCTCCTCGGAGAGCATGACGGCGTCGGTGCCGTCGAGAACGGCGTTGGCGACGTCGGTCACCTCGGCGCGCGTCGGCAGCGGGTTCGTCACCATCGACATCAGCATCTGCGTCGCCGTGATCACCGGGCGACCGGCGCGGTTGGCGGCCCGGATGATGCGCTTCTGCGTGGCCGGGACGCGCTCGATCGGGATCTCGACCCCCAGATCGCCGCGCGCGACCATGATGGCGTCGGCGGCGCGCGTGAGCTCGTCGAGGCGCTCGAGCGCCTGCTGCTTCTCGATCTTGGCGACGAGCGGCAGCTTGGTCAGCGCGCGCACCTCGGCGATGTCGCGCTCGTGGCGCACGTAAGAGATGGCGATCAGGTCCGGGCCGAGCTCGCCGATGTCGGCCAGGTCGGCGCGGTCGTGATCGGTCAGCGCCGGCAGCGACGAGTTGTCGAGCGGGAGGTTGATCCCCTTGCGCGAGCGCATGATCCCGCCCACGCGCACGCGACAGACAACGTGGTCGCGGGTCACCTCCAGCGTCACGAGGTCGAGCGTGCCGTCGGCGAGGTAGATCGGGTCGCCGACGCGCACCCGTTCATAGAGCGACGGGTCGCCGACGGGCACGCCGCCCGCCCCCAGTGTCACCGTGTCGCCCGCGTGCACCCGCAGCTCCTCCTCGAAGGTGCCGAGGCGCAGCTTGGGTCCGGCTAGGTCGGCGAGCACCGCGACGTCCGGCCGGTGTGCGCGCGCGCGGCGGACGCGCGCCGCCTGCTCGCGGGGCGGCGCGTGCGACAGGTTGACGCGCAGGACGTCGACCCCGGCGTCGAGCAGCGCCTCGAGCGCGCCGGGGGGATCCTGGGCCGGCCCCACGGTGGCGATGATCTTGGTCCGTCGTTCGAGCACGGCCCACTCTACTCTTTTCGCCGGCCCTGGCCGGCGGGAAACGTGACCGGGGCGCTCCGATCGGCTACAAGGAATGGCCATGCGGCGCCGCCGCCGGCCCCTCCTCCTGACGGTGCTCGCCGCGCTGCCTGCCGTGCTGCGGGCCCCCGCGGCCGTGGCGCACGGCCCCCGCGATCTGCCGTCGGAGGACAAGACGGCCCCCGAGGCCTCTGACAAGACGCTGGGGCTGACGCAGGAGCAGCTCAGCATCCACTACCAGTTCACGGCCGCCACTCAGTACCACCCCGCGTTCGCCGCCAAGTATTCGGGGCAGAACAGCATGAGCGCCGATTCCGAGACCGCGACAGCGTTCGTGACCACGCTGTTCATCGACGCGCGGGCCTGGCGGGGGGCCGAGCTCTTGTTCAACCCCGAGATGAGCGGCGGCACGGGCCTCTCCGCGACCAAGGGCGTAGCGGCGTTCCCGAACGGCATCGTCTACCGCGTCGGCAACCCGGCGCCAGCCGTCTACATAGCCCGCCTGGCGCTCTCCCAGACCTTCGACCTCGGCGGAGGCAAGGTCCTCAACGAGGAGGGACCCAACGAGCTCTCCAGCGTCCGCGATCGCGACGTCCTAGCCATCACCGTCGGGCGGTTCTCCGTCGTCGACGTCGTCGACGGCAACCGCTACGCCAACGACGCGACGACCGAGTTCTTCAACTGGGCGCTGTTCGCCTCCGGTGCCTACGATTACCCCGCCGACACGCGCGGCTACACCTACGGTGCGCTCGCCGACCTGGCCAAGGGGTGGTGGTCGGTACGCGGTGGCATCGCTCTCGAGCCGTACTATGCGAACCTCGCCCAGATGGACTGGCGGATCACCGTGTCGCACGGCCTGATGGCGGAGTACGAGGCCCGCTACAACCTGCGCGGCCGCCCGGGCGCCTCGAGCCTGCTCCTGTTCCGGAACACCGCGCGGATGGGGAGCTACCAGCAGCTGCTCGCCAACCCGACGGCCTACAACAACGACATCGCCGCCACGCGCGCCGACGGGCGAACGAAGTACGGCTTCGCCCTCTCCGTCGAGCAGCAGATCACCGACACCATGGGGGCCTTCCTCCGGGCGAGCTGGAACGACGGCCACAACGAGTCCTGGGCCTTCACGGAGATCGACCGGTCGGTCGCCCTCGGCGTCACCCAGAACGGCGGGCCCTGGCGGCGCCCCAACGACATCGTCGGCGCGGCTGTCGTCGTGAGCGGCCTCTCCCCCTGGCACGAGCAGTACCTGGCGGGCGGCGGTTACGGCTTCATCATCGGCGACGGCGCGCTCACCTATGGCCTCGAGATGATCGGCGACCTCTATTACAAGCTGCAGGTCAACGACATGCTATCCGTCTCCGTCATCTACCAGCCGGTCGTCAACCCGGCCTACAACCAGGATAGAGGCCCGATCCAGGTGTTCTCGGGGAGGCTGCATGTCGCGTTCTAGCCTCGCGGCGATCGCTTTCGCCGTCCTCGCCGGCTGCAGCTCGCACGCGGAGACCGTCTGCCAAGACATCGGCGACTGCTCGCAGGGGGGAGACAGCGTCTGGATCGCCGCCTGCCAGGGAGAGGCCAAGTCGCTCGCCGCCGAGGCCAACGACGTCGGCTGCGGATCCAAATACGACGCTTACTACGCCTGCGCCGACGCGAGCTACGTCTGCCAGGGCGCCACGGCCCTGTTCCCAGGCTGCGACGACGCGCTCGCTGCACTCGACGCCTGCCTGGCTGCGGCGACAGCGGGCACCTCCTGCGTCGCGCTGGCCTCGGCCGAGACGGCCTGCGGCGGCGGCGGAACGGACGGCGGCCCGACACCCGATGCCGGGCCCGTCGCCGCCTGCACCGCGTCGCGCGACTGTCTCGCGAGTTGCTATCTCCGGGCGGTGGCAAACACGTGCGCCCCGAGCCTGCAGGAGCTCGAGACCTCCCAGGCCTGCGGCGCGACCTGCCCCCCCTGAGCGCTACTGGCTCTCGATCTCCCGCTTCATGAAGATCGCCCCCTCGGTGACGATCTTCTCGCCGGGGGTGAGCCCGGAGAGGACGCGGAGCTTCCCCTCGTTCTCGGGCCCCACCTCCACGCGCCGGGCCCGGAAGGTGTTCCCCTCGGTGGCGACGATGACCGACGACCTGTCGCCGTCGGCGAGCACGGCCTGCGTCGGCACCAGGATGACCTTCTGCTTGCCGGAGCTGCGGATCTCGACCCGGGCGAACATCTCCGGCTTGAGGCGATGGTCCGCGTTCGGGACCACGCAGCGGACCTTGACGGTGCGGGTGGTGGTGTCGATGACGTCGGCGATGTTGCCCACCTTGCCCGCGAACTTCTCGCTTGGATAGGCCGGGACCTGGACGGCGACCGGGTCGCCGAGCGCGACCAGCCCCAGGTCCTGCTCGTAGACGTCGGCCAGCACCCAGACGGTGTCGAGGCTCGATACCGTGAGCAGTGGCGAGGCCTGATCGGCGCGTACTTCCTGGCCGACGAGCACGTTGCGCTCGACGACCACGCCCGGGATGAGCGCGCGCAGCGAGGCGTTCACCGCCGGGTCGGTGGCCGACAGCCCCAGCGCCTTGAGCTGCGTCGTCGCGCGCTGGTAGTCGGAGCGGGCCTTGCGCAGGTCCCCCTCGGCGGCGGCCACCTCCTTCTCGGCGACCGCCCCCTCGGCCTGCAGCTTGTGCACGCGCTCGCTCGACTTCTCGGAGAGCGTGAGGTCGGCCAGCGCCTTCTGGGCGTCGGACTGCACCTGGCCCACATTGGGAGATGATAGCTGGACCAGCGGCTGGCCCGCTTTGACCTTGTCGCCGAGCTTGACCAGGATGGCGACCGCGCGGCCGTCGATGGGCGACGCCACGCGCTGGGTGTGGTCCTCGTCGAAGCCGACGCGGCCGGGGAGCGACACCGCCGTCGCCGCCGGCACCTCCTCGACGCTGGCGATCTTGATGAAGTCGAGCGGCACGTGCCCGGGGTCGTACTTGATGAAGTCGTGGGCCTTCTCCGGGCCGCCCGCCTCCTCGCTCTTGTTCTTCGAGCAGGCGCCGAGCGCCAAGACCGCGGCCAGCGCCACGACGACGTTGCTTCGCTTCATGATCACCTGGGCTCCCCCACGGCGTGGCTCACGTCGACCGTCGCCTGCCGGAAGTCGTAGAGCGCCCGCAGGTACTGCGCGCGCGTGTCGAGGTAGGTCCGCTGCGCCTCGAGCAGCTCGATCAGCGAGATCGCGCCCGCCCGGTAAGACTTCTCCGCGACCTTGAGCGCGGTCTCCGCCCGCTCGATCATCCCCCCCTTGTCGCCGGTCCCGGTCGGCGTCCCGGGGACCACGCCCCCGGCGGGCTTCTCGAACACCGCCAGCAGCGTCGCCGAGCGCTCGGTCTTGCGCACCGCCTCGCTGACCTCGCGCATGACCTCGATGCGGAGGCGCTCGCCGTCGTTCTCCGC
>Ga0318553_10000282_pt1 | contig 15380 bp, 14 predicted proteins | sample GRESIP082b2f21_FD_203686 | JGI IMG/M metagenome (GOLD analysis project Ga0318553, IMG submission 203686) | Tropical soil microbial communities from Luquillo Experimental Forest, Puerto Rico - GRE.SIPMG.082b2f21 | ecosystem: Environmental > Terrestrial > Soil > Tropical forest > Bulk soil...
GGGGTGGTCTTGGCCCAGGACCCGGCGGTGGCGCTCGAGGGTGTCTTGGTCCAGGTCGCGGGCGGCCTGGACGTCGCCCAGCTTGCGCAGGTCGATGGCCAGGTTGTGGGCGGTGTAGAGGGTGTCGGGGTGGTCGTGGCCCAAGACGCGGCGGCGGCGGGCGAGGGTGTCTTGGTTGAGGTCGCGTGATTCGGTGTGGCGGCCCATCTCCTGCAGCGTCCAGGCCAGGTAGTGCGCGGCGATCAGCGTGTGCTCGTGATCCTGGCCGAGCCGGTCGCACCATTGCCGGTGCAGGCCGCTGGCCAGCTGGTGGGCGGTGCGGGGGTCGCCGCGCTCGATCAGGTACCAGCAGGTATAGCGGGCCAGTTCGCGCAGCGCGGGGTTGCCGGTGGCGGCGAGGTCGGCGGCCAGCACGTGCGGCGTGAGCCGCGCCCACCGGGGCCAGGTGACCGGGTTCGGCGGGTCGCCGGGGTTGCTGGCGGCCAGCAGCGCCTCGGCGTAGTCGCGGGTGGCGGCGGCCTGGGCGGGGGTGAGCCGGTCGCGCAGGATGGCCTGGGTGAGCCGATGCATCTGCAGCCCGCGGTGATCGATGCGGGCCAGCGACTGCCTGGTCAGATGTGCCAGGGTCTGCCGCCAGGCCAGGGGGTCGCCGGCCCGGGCCGCCAGCTCGGTGGGCAAGACGCCGGCGGCGCCGGTGAACAGGCTCTCCGGGATCGGTTCGGGGGCCAGGAACGCGCACACGCTGGCCAGCTCGGCCGCGGCGGGGTCCTGGCCGGCGAGCCGGTCGGCGACCAGGCCGGTGGCGGCCGCCAGCGACCGGGGGTAAGACCCCGGCGCCCCCTGGGCCAGCAGCTGCCCGGCCCGGGTCCGCAGCAGCACCAGGAACTCATCGGCCCTCATGCCGGTGTCCGCCATAAACCCCGCCGCTTGGGCGATGGCCAGCGGCAGGTCCCCGAGCTCGCCGGCGAGCTTGTCCGCGTCGGTTCCCGACAGCGCGGTGACCCGGGTTTGCAAGATCGCCACCGACTCGGCCCGGGCGAGGACGTCCACCTCGACCGGCGCGGCGATCTCCTCCCAGCCCCGCTGCCTGGAGGTGATCAGCACATGGCCGCCGCCGCCAGGCAGCCACGGTGCCACGTCCGCGGGGTCCTCGGCGTTGTCGAAGACCAGCAGCCACCGGCCGCGGTGCCGCAGCTCGGCAAGGACGGCCGCCCGCACCGCCTCGGTCCCGGCCCCGGGCTGCACGCATCCCAGCGCAAGGCCAAGGGCGGCGACTTGGTCCCCGATCAGCCCGCCCTGTTCGGCGTTGATCCACCAAGCCAGGTCATAGCTCCCGGCGAACCGGTGCGCGTACTCGGCTGCCAGCTGTGTCTTGCCCACACCACCCATCCCGTGCAGCGCCTGGACCACCGCTTTGTCCCCGGCCACCAGCTGATCGCGCACCTCAGCCAGCAGATCCTCCCGGCCGGTAAACCCCGGATTACGGGCGGGGACGTTCCATACCCGCGGCCTCGCCCCCCGCACGGCCCCCAGCACCTCCGCGGCCGGGACCTGCCCGCGAGCCGCCGCGACGAACAGCGCGCGCGCCGGCCCGGCCAGGTCCAGTGCGCCGCTCAGCAACACGGCGGTGTCTTTGCGGGCAGTGCGGTTGATGCCCCGCTCCAGATCACTGACCGACCGCGGGCTCAGGCCCGCCGCCTCCGCCAGCTCCTCTTGCGTCAGCCCGGCCTCGGCCCGCAACTGCCGCAACAACCCGGCAAACCCCAGCGCAGGCTGCTCCCCCATGGTCCCGGCATCCCCCTCCGCAGACCCTCATCCCGCCGCACCCCGGCCCGGCACGGCGCGTAAAGACTTTACCCAACATTTACCAGGCCCGCCGGCCGCCCGACCACTAGCGGCGCTCGGAGCGGCACGCCGATCCTGTGGGTCCCCTGTGGGCGGGCACGTGTGGTGATCGGCCCGGGCGGGCGGCAGCATGCCAGTTGACGGCGGGTACCGGCCCAGCCCCGAGGGAGCGATTCGTGATGACCTACCCCAATATCCTGGCCGCGCTGGCGCGGGAGCGCTCCGCTGCCGTCCAGGCGGAGGCACAGGCCGCCCGCTGGACGCTCCGAAGGGCGAGCCGGATGACCGCCCCAGCAACGGGCCTGGCCACCACGGCCTGCCCGGAGGTGGCCGCCTGCCGGCGCGCTGTGGTGATCACGGAAGGTCCCGGGCATGACGGGTCGCTTCGGTCCCGGGGCCGGCGATGCTGACCGCGACCGAGATCGCGGGGTTTGTCGGCGCTGGGCTGGCCGGGGCGGCCTACATCCCGCAAATTTCGCATCTGATCAGGGCCCGCTGTCCGGCTGGGATCAGCCCACTGGCGTTTGCGGTGTGGCTGGTGGCGTCGGTTCTGACCACAGCACGCGCGATCGCCATCCACGCCGGCGTGTTCATCGTGCTGGGCGGGATCCAGATCGTGGCTACCGCGTTGATCATGCTGTTTGCGGTCCGGTACAAGGACACGCCCTGCCCCAGCCATCTCCCTGGCCAGCACGCGGCGAAGGCAGCCACGGGGACGGGCACCGCGGGGAAAGAGCCTAGTTCCTGGCGTCCGTCCGGCCGCTCGACTGCTGAACCAGCCATACCCGCCGAACACGGTGAGCACTGCGCGCGTACTCCCCAGTCCGCCATTCGCATTCCCGTGTGGCCACCGAATTTCAATTGACGGACCTGAAGGGGACGACATGACAGCATCAGTTGGCGCTGCCACTGCTGCGCCTGAGGAATTGAGCGCCGACGTGCCCGGTGCAACCGCGGAGGCACAGGCGGTCATCGTCATCGTCAGCCGTGACGCTGGCACCAGGCGGATCCTGTACCGGGAACTGTCTAAACGGTATGGCGGCGACTATCAGATCGTCGCCTGCGGCCAGCCCGCGGAGCTGGCACCCTGGATGCGGGACCTGCGGGCCGCTGGCCTGCCGGTGGCGCTGGTCATCGGCGGGGTCGGCGCGCAGGACCCGGATGGCATCGAGGTGCTGGGCGCAGTCCGCGCCATCGACCCGGCAGCAGTTCGGGTGGCCGCGGTGGGCTGGGGCGACTGGCCAGCGATGCGATCGGTCTTCGAGGCGGTCACCGTCGGCACGGTCGACCGCTGGGTGAACCGCCCGGTGGCCGCCCCGGCCGAGGAGTTCCACCGCTCGATCACCGAGTTCTTGAGGGAGTGGGCCAGTCAGCGGCCCGGCGGCTTCGAGGCGGTGCGGGTGATCGGCCAGCGATGGTCCGCGCGGTCGCAGGAGCTGCGCGACCTGTTCTCCCGCCACCAGATCCCGGCCGGCTTCTATGACGCCGGCTCCGGGCGGGGCCGCCGGATGCTGCGCGAGCTGGGCCTGGAATCCGCAGACCTGCCGGTGGTCGTGCTCCAGTTCGCCGACGAGCCGTCGACGCTGGTCAACCCCTCCAACGTCGAAATCGCGGACGCCTTCGGCATCATGAGGCCGATCCCGTCCGGGAAGGTCTTCGACGTGGCGGTGGCCGGCGCGGGACCGGCCGGGCTGGCTGCCGCGGTTTATGCGTCCTCCGAGGGCCTGTCGACCGTGGTGGTCGAGGATGAGGCCGTCGGCGGCCAGGCAGGGACCAGCTCGATGATCCGCAACTACCCCGGCTTCTCCCAGGGCATCAGCGGCGCCGCGCTGGCACAGGAGACCCGGAGGCAGGCCTGGGCCTTCGGCACCACGTTCCTGTACATGCGCCAAGTGAAGAGCCTGGCCAGAAACGACGGCCACTACGAGCTGGGGCTGTCCGACGGCGGTGTGGTGACCGCCCGCACCGTGATCATCACGACTGGTGCCACGTACCGGCGGCTGGGCATCCCGGCCTTGGAAGGCCTTCAGGGGCGGGGGGTCTTCTACGGTGCCGCGGTCAGCGAGGCACCGGCCATGCGCGGGCGCACTGTGTTCGTCGCCGGCGGCGGCAACTCCGCCGGGCAGGCCGCTCTGCACCTGGCCAAATGGGCACGCCAGGTGACCATCCTGGTCCGCGCGGCCTCGCTGGCCGACAGCATGTCTGACTACCTCATCCGCGAGATCGACGCCGCCCCGAACGTGGATGTCCACTACCGAGTGCGGGTCGCCGACGGCACCGGCCCCGGCCATCTCGAATCGCTGGTGCTGGAGGACACCGCCTCCGGGGCGCGGCGCACCGTCCCCGCGGACGCCTTGTTCATCCTGATCGGCGCCCAGCCGCGGACACAATGGCTCGGCGAGGCCATCGCCCGCGACCTGCGGGGGTTCATCCTCACCGGACCGAACCTGCCCGCCGGCACCGGCGGCCCGCGCTGGCACCCCGCCCGCCGGCCATTGCCGCTGGAGACCAGCCTGCCCGGGGTGTTCGCCGCCGGGGACGTGCGTCACGGATCAGTCAAACGGGTCGCCTCCGCCGTCGGCGAAGGCGCCGCCGCCATCCCCCTGGTGCACCAGTACCTGCGTACCACCGCCGCCGCGCAAACCGCGGCGAGCCGGCAACAACTTCTGCCGGCCAGCACACGCCACAACACCGGCCCATCACACCCGCGACCGGGCCTCAACCAGCAGCCCGTGACCGGGCCCCGCGCCCGGGCACCATTTGATCGCCACTCACGAGTTAGGAGCCGAAAATGAGCCGGATTACGACAGGCGTCAACGGGCAGAAACCGCCGTTTCAGTCACGAGCGCGCACGGCCACCGTCGCAGACGTTATGTGGCCACCGGTGACGACGGTCGGCCAGCACGACCACGTGGCTGCGGCCGCCTACCTGATGAAACACGCGGGCACGACCGCCCTCCTGGTCCTTGATGCACAGACCGGCCAGCCGGCCGGGATCATCACCGCGGCAGACATCACCCGCGCCATCGCGGACGGGAAAGACGTCAACGACGTCTGGGCCGGTGCCGTGATGACCACTCGCCCGGCTGTCCCCACCACTGCAAGCATCCGCGCCGCAGCCGAGATCATGACGGCCAGGCATTTCCGTCACCTGCCGGTCGCTGGCCACGCCGGCCTCCTCGGCGTGGTCGACATCATCGACGTGTGCCGGGCGTTGATCGGCGCTGACGAGGGATAGCGACGGCCCGGGTGCGGATCCGGGATCGAGCAGCGCAGCCAAGGTGGTGCGCTCACAACCGCCCGTTAAGGGCAGCCCGCGTATCTCAGCCTGTCACCGCGAATATCTCCCAGGGGCCGGGCACGCCCTTGAGTTCGTGGGTGCCGCGGCGTTCCAGCCGGATCGGGGAGCCGGGCCGGCCTGGCCCTGGGACCCGCGTCGGCTCCGCCATCTGGATCGCCCGGACCGAAGAGCTCATCGACCAGATTCTCGCTAACGCGCACGGGGGACCCCGATAATCGAGGGATGGGGGAGTTCCCTGCCGGGACGATCACGATGTTGTTCAGCGACATCGAGGGCTCGACGGCGCTGCTACGCAGACTAGGTGACCGCTACGCCGACGCGTTGTCGGCTCAGCGCGCCCTGCTGCGGGCCGCGTTCGCCGACTATGGCGGCCAGGAGATGGGCACCGAGGGAGACGGCTTTTTCGTTGTGTTCAGCTCGGCCGCTGACGCGGTCCACTGCTGCGTTGTCGCGCAGCGTGCCCTGTCCGGCCATGACTGGCCGGACGGGATTCCGGTGCGAGTGCGGATGGGGCTGCATTCCGGTGAGCCGGTACGGCACGCGGACGGGTACGTGGGGCTGGACGTGCACCGGGCGGCGCGGATCGCGGCGGTCGCGCACGGCGGCCAGGTCGTGCTGTCGGAGGCGACGCGGCAGCTGGCCGGCTCCCGGTTGCCGGCCGGGGTATCCCTCCGAGACCTGGGCTTGCACCGGCTCAAGGACATCGACGCGCCCGAGCGCATCTATCAGCTTGTCGTCGCGGGCCTGCCGGAGCATTTCCCGCCGCTGAAAACCACGCTGGCCGAGACGGCCGCCCCGGCTGCCGCTGGGGCCGCGCCCATGGTGGGACGGGTGGCCGAGCGGCAGGCGCTGCTGGCCGTTTACGCGCGGGTTGTGGCCGGCCGCCCACAAGTGCTGCTGATCACCGGGGTAGCCGGCATCGGCAAGACCACGCTCGTCGAGGAACTCTGCGCCCAGGCCGAGTCGGCCGCGGGCGGGGCGCGGGTCCTGCGCGGCGAGTCCGCGCCGCTGGCCGGCGCCGCGCTCGCCTACGGCCCCTTCGTGGCCGCCCTGCGCGATCAGGCGGAATGGCTGCTCGCCGACGACGGCACGCCGGACATGCTGGCCGCCCGGCACCGGCTGTTCGTGCGCGTGCTTGATCTGCTGGCGGGCCTCGCCGCCAGGTCACCGGTCGTGCTCGTGCTGGAGGACCTGCACTGGGCCGACGACTCCTCCCGCGAGTTGCTCGCCTTCCTGGCGGTCAGGCTGCGTGACCAGCCGGTCATGCTGGTCGGCACCCTTCGTGAGGAGGAGCTGGCCGGCAGGCTGGGGCAGTGGCTCGCCGAGCTGGAGCGCCGGCCAGGGGTGTCCAGGCTCCGGCTGGGCGGCCTGGCCGACGGCGAGATCGCCGAGCTTGTCACCGGCCTGCTCCCGGCGGGCGCCGCCAGCGAGGACCGGGTGGCGGCGGTGGTCGGCGCCGCGGACGGCAACCCGCTGTACGCCAGGGAACTCGCCGATGCCGGCCCGGGAGCGCTACCCGCCTCGATCACCGATGCCGTGCTGGCCAAGGCCGCGGGGCTCACCGCGCAAGCGAGAGCGGTCGTCGACCAGGTTTGCGTCGCGGACGGCGGGATGTCCCATGAGCTGCTGGCCGCGGTCGTTCCGCTGCCGGAGAAGCGCCTGCTGGCCTCCGCGCGCCGGGCTGTCGCCTCGGGCCTGCTGGTCACGGCGGGTGATGGCTACGCCTTCAACCACGCGCTGACGCGGCAGGTGCTCTACGCTCAACTGCTGCCGGGCGAGCGGCGGCAGTTGCACCACCGGCTCGCGGAGGCCCTCGCCGCTCGGCCGGACTCCGACCCGTGGCTGCTGGCCCAGCACTGGCACCTGGCGGGCGCACCAGACCGGGCTGGGCCGGCGGCCGTGCTGGCCGCCCGCCAAGCGGTCGCGGAACGCGCCTACCCGGAGGCCGTGCGGTCCTACGCGCTTGCCATCGAACTAGCCGCCTGGCTGCCGGAGGCGGGTCCCGCGCTGCTGGAGGAGGCGGCGCGGGCCGCGGGCTGGGCGGGGGACCCGGACCGGGCCGCCGGGTGGATCGCCGACGCCCTGGCCCAGTCCGGTGACGCGGCGCCGGCTGACCGGGCGCGGCTGCTGGAACGGCTCGGCCGTTACCGGTTTGACGCCGGTGACCACGACGCGGCCGTCGATGCCACCGAGCGGGCCGTGGCGCTGCTGCCTGATGGCCCGCCCTCCGCCTTGCGGGCCCGTGTGCTCGCCGCGCTCGCCACCGGGCGCATGCTGCTCGGCGACTTCGAAGGCGCGCTGCCGGTCGCCGAGCGGGCCGTTGCGGAGGCACAGCAGGCTGGCGCCGTGGCAGAGCACGCCCACGGGCTGGCGACGCTCGGCATCGTCCTGGCGCACCGCGGCGAGTTCGAGGCTGGGATCGCGGCACTGCGGACGTCGTTCAGCCTCGCGCGCGGCACCGGCAATGTGGAGGATGTGGTCCGGGCGGCGGCCGACCATACGTATCTCCTGTACACGGCTGCCCGCTTCACCGAAGCGCTCGACGTGGCGAAGGAGGGCCGTGCCGCCGCCGCGTCCCTGGACGCCCCGCCGGCGCTCACGGCAACCCTGGACAACAACATCGCGGCGGTGCTGACCGCGACCGGGCGGTGGGCCGAAGCAGACCAGCTCCTCGCCGAGCTGACGGGTGAGTCCTCGGGGAAGGCCACCCATTACCTGCAACTGCTGCAGCTGGAGCTGGCCGTCGGCCGGGGCGACAGTCAACGGGCCGCAAACCTGGCCGCGGCGCTGGCGAAAGCGCCGCCCGCTCCCGGGCTCGCCGGCCCGCTACATGCCTGCCTCGCCGAGCAGGCGCTGGATGCCGGCAACCTGGCGGCGGCGGCCGATGAGGCGCTGGACGGGCTCGCGACTGTGGCGGGCACCGGCTGGGCTGAGGATGAGATCCGGCTGCTAGCAGCCGGCGCCAGAGTCGCCGCCGACATCGCCGCGCTGCCTCCCGCAGACCGGCCGGGGCACCTTCCGGAGACCTGGGAGCGGGCGGCTGCCACCTTCCCCGAGCGGGCACGGGCCATCACCGACGCCGACGGCCGCGGGCAGCCCGCCGTCGCCGCGTTCGGAGCGCTGGCCGCGGCCGAGGATGCCCGCCAGCACCAGGTCGATGACCCGGACACCTGGTGTGCTGTCGCGGATGCGTGGCGGGTGGCGGGCCAGCCGTACCGGGAGGCCTACGCGCACCTGCGGGAGGCGCAGGCCGCGGCCCGCGCAGGGCAGCGCGACCAGGCCGCCCGCGCCGTGGCAGCGGGGGAGGGCCTGGCCCGCAAGCTCCCGTCTGGCCCCTTGCTGAGCCTCGCCGAGGAGGTGGCCCGGCGGGCCGGGCTGACGGGCGAGGCCGGGCAGCGTGCGCATCCATCGCATCTCTGACAAACTCGGTGCGAGACGGAGCGCCGACGGTCGGCGCGGCTGGCCTGGCCGAGCGATTCTGGCACGCCAGGCAGGCGCCATCCGGGGAGGGGAGCGCGGTGGCCTACATCTACCTGCGAATCGGGACCGACCCGACCGCCTGGGTCCTTGAGAACGCCGCGCTGGATACGGTGGCGGCGCAGCTGAGCCAGGCCACCGGCCCGGTCGTGCTGCCCGTCGTCAGTCCGCTGCAGGGCGACCTGATAGTGGCCCCGTCGGAAGCCGCCTCCATCTCGGTGCAGCCGCCGTCCCCTGGTCACGGCGCCCGCCCGAGTCATATCGCCTTGCCACGATTCCCAGTCCTGTACCTGCCCTCGCTAACCGGCCCAACCCAGGATTCCCCGGGTTACCCGCTGGCCCCGGGCACCGACCTGACCGCGCAAGAGCAAGACATCATCGCCGCGATGACCGGGCGCACCCTCCTCAGCATCCAGATCGCGGACATCCAGGGCGGAGTCGTTCTGTTGAACGGTGCGGCCCTGGCCTTCGCCGTTCTCGCCCAGGTCCAGGCCTGACCAGCCCGGCGCAGCGCGCGGCGGGAGCGTAGGCGGCCCGCGGCGTGGCCACCGGTGGCTGCCTTGCCAGCGCTTTGGTGCCCGTTGCGTGTCCGCGCATGGCTTCCCGGCCGCCGCGTTAGCCTTGTCGTAGATCGTCCTCGTACGGAGGTGGCGGCGATGGCGGGGCCCGGAGACCAGAGAGCGGCAGGTGCGGGCGGCCGCGCCCACATGCGGACATCGCATGCCGACCGCGAGCAGGCGATCGACATGCTCAAGGCCGCGTTCGTGCAGGGTCGCCTGAGCAAGGATGAGTTTGACGTGCGCGTCGGCCAGGTGCTCGCGTCCCGGACGTATGCGGACCTCAACGTCCTCACCGCCGACATCCCCGCCGGGTTGATCAGAGCCCCATCGCCGAACGCGGCCAGCGTTTCCGCGCCCAAGGCGGTGCGGGACGCCGTCCGGCTCATGCGCCTCGGTGCGGTGCTGACGCTGGCCGTCTCGGTCACCGCCCTGGTGACCCTCGGCGGCATCAGGTCGGCCGCCGCCGGCGACTTCGCCGCCGGGCAGTGGCCCACTGTCATGCTCACCCAGGTTGGCTTCTGGCTGGCCAGCGCGCCAATCGGTGCCGGCGTGTGGCTGTGGCTGGCCTGGGCGAACGGCCGGGGTTGTCACTGGGCGCGGCCCGCTTTTGTGGCGTTCTTCGGCGTCCTCAGTGTTGTGCTGTTGATGGGCCTCGGCTCTGGCGGCGGCGAGGACGCCTTGCCGTATACCTGGCCCGTCGTGCTCGCCGCGGCGGTGCTCTGGCTGGTCAGCCTGGCGGCGATGGCGTTCATCGGCAACCCAACGGCCAGCCCGCACTACCAGCGCCGGGCCGCAATACCGGCGAACGGACCCAGGCGGTAGCCGACCGGCACGACAGCACGTGCCCGCTCATGCTGCCCGGAGGGCCGGCCCCCCGCGTCGCTGGACTAAGTCAACCTGGCCGGCCGTCGCGGCCGCAGGAGGGTGGCCGCGAGTACGCCGGCGGTTGCGGCCAGAGGGACGACAACGGTGACGGGTAGGCACTGCCCGGCTATGCCCCACAGTGCGAATCCCGCGCCTTGGGTGAACATGATCCCGGCCCCGGCCAGGGCGAGCGCACGGTTTCGCAACTCCGAGGGGGCAGTGTCGATGAGCAGGCCGTCCATCCCCGCGGCCCAGGCGTGCCCCAGCCCGGCGACCGCCAGCAGCCCTACGGCCAGGACCAGTCCGGGGCTGCCGGCGAAGGCGGCCAGGGGAGCGAACGACAGCAGGGCGGCCGGGACGATAATGCGCCGTTGCAGGCGGGAGGTGAGCATCCGGGCGGCGATGATGTCGGCGGCCACGGTCCCGATCGGGAGCCCCATCAGCAGGAACCCCGCAGCCCGGGCGGGCTGGCCGATGTGCGTGGCGTAGGGAGCGGCCAGGGCCTCGGGCGCGACCACGCACGCGGGCACCAGCCAGCTGAACAGCAAGATCCGCCTCGTCGGCCGGTGGGCGAACACGTTCCGGAGCCCGGTGAGGGAGTCGCGGGCCATCGACCCGCGGCGGGTGGCGCCGGCGGGCCGGGCGGCCGTGCCGAACCGCAGCACCAGGCCGGAGGCCGCGAACGACATCGCGTCAACAACGAGCGCACCGCGAGGGGACAGGCTGGCTAGCAGCAGCCCGCCCACGCCGTAGCCCACGACCTGCGCCGACTGGGCCACCATCCGCATCAGCGCCCGGCCCAGGACGTAGCGGGGGCCGGGCGGCAGCACCTCGGGCAGCACGGCCGAACGGACGCCCTGGTAGACCGGGGCGATCAGCCCGATGGCGAACAACAGCGCGAGCAGCCCGGGCAGCGGTACGCCAGGGATGACCATGCACCCGATCAGCGCCGCGCTGGCCAGGTCGCAGGCAACCAGCACGCGGCGCGCGGGCAGGCGGTCCGCGGCCGCGCCGAGCAGCGCGCCGCCGATGAGGTAGGGCAAAAACGACAGCGCCATGACCGAGGCGGCCAGCGCCGGAGAGCGGGTTTGCTGGTATACCAGCACGGTCAGCGCGACCGCCGCCACTACGCTGCCGAGCATCGACACGATGTTGGCGACGAAAATCGCCCGGAACTCGGCCGCGCCGAGCACGTCACGGTACCTAGCACGGCTCGCTATCGGGGCCTGGTGCTTCGCCGCCTGGCTCTGTGTGGCTGCCGTTGTCACGGGATCCACGCTGGCGGCCACTACGATCAATCACTAGGGATTCGGCATCAGCCGAATAATTTGGGGGACCGGTGAGCCTGACCCTGGTCTTCGGGCACGAAGACGCGGCGCGGGTCCGATTCGCGATCTCGCCGCTGTGGGAGACGATGGCCGCGGTGCGGGTCCTGCTCGAACCACAGCGCCGTGCCTATCATCTGCCCTGGCTCGATTCGGTGCGGCCGGACCTGGACCGGCTGGAATTGTGGCCGCTGTTGGTGCTGTCACCCCGCCGCGGGTGGACCCCCGACTTCCTCAGCCCCGCGCCGGGCGGCCCCAGCACCGACATCGCCGACCAGCTCGCCCAGGTCCGCGCCACACCTCCAGAACTGGTGGCCCAGGAGGTGAAACTATCGCTCACCCAGCGTTCCGGCGAGCCCGCGCCCGACACGGCCTGGCGGCTGCTCGACGACCCACGAGCGAGCCGGGCCCTGCTCGCCGACCTGCTGGAAGAGTGCTGGCACCTGCTGATCGCGCCGCACTGGGCCCGCCTGCGCGACCTGCTCCAATCCGACATCCTGTACCGGACCCAGATGCTCGGCGACTATGGCCTGGAACGCGTGCTCACCGACCTGCACCCCGGGGCGCGATGGACCGGCCACGGCCTCATCATCGACGCACCCAGCGATACTGAGTACCAGCTCGCAGGCGCGGGACTCCTTCTCCTGCCCAGCGCGTTCGTCTGGCCCGGCCTGGCCGCGATCACCGACCCGCCCGCCCGGCCGACACTTATCTACCCCGCCCGGGGAATCGCCGAGCTGTGGCAACCAGCTGCCACACATCAGTCCGAGGTGCTCGGGCGGTTGCTCGGCCGGACCCGGGCCGCTGTGCTGGAATCGCTCGCCGAACCAGCCTCCACCCACACCCTGGCCCGGCGCCACCGGCTTGCCCCGAGCACCGTCTCCGAACACCTGACCGCCTTGCACCGGGCCCAGCTGATCACCCGCCGGCGCCATCGCCACGCCGTCCTCTACCAGCAGACGCCACTGGGAACCCTGCTGACCCACGGCGAGCAGCCCACCGCACCCGTTGAGTAAGAGGAGAGCGGCGCAGGCACCGGAGTCCCCGTCCGCCAAGGCCATCGGCAGCCGAGCCTGTTCTGCCCAGAACGAATTCCGTGCGGCCCGCCCCCGGCCTGGAGCTAGCTTCGGCGTAGGCCCCCGCATCGGCAGGAGTCCACGATGCCGCTCACCGAACCGCGCTACGACGGGTACGCCGACTGGTACGACAACTGGAACAGGCCGCGTGCCGAGCGCAACGCCGCCGATGTGCTGGACCTGCTCGGCCCCGGCGCGGGCCTGTGCCTCGACCTCGGCTGCGGCAGTGGGCTCTACTTCGATGTGCTCGCCGCCACCGGGCGGACCGTGGTGGGGCTGGACCGCTCGGCCGATCAGTTGCGCATCGCGCACGGCCGGTCCCGGCGGATCCTGCAGGGTGACGCGGCCGCCTTGCCGTTCGCCGATGGCACCTTCCCGGCCGTGGCTGCGCTGTGGATCTCAACCGACGTCGATGACTTCGCGGCCGTGCTCAGGGAGGTTGCGCGGGTCCTGACGCCGGGCGGGCTGATGGTCTGCTACGGCGCTCATCCCTGCTTCAACGGGCCGCACACGCAGTGGCTCGACGACGGCGGGATCGTCGCGCATCCCACCTACCGCCTGGCCGGATGGCATCAGGAAGCGCCCTGGTGGGGGCCCTACGTCCGGCGGCGGGTCGGCATGCGCCATCACCCGCTGGCCGAAGTTCTCAACGCCTTCATCGGCGCTGGGCTGGCGATCGAGCACGTCGCCGAACCGGGCGACCGGCCGATTCCGGTCAACCTGGCCATCCGCGCTCGCAAGCCGGACGCGCTGGCGCCGGAACCGGCGGCGCGGCAGGCGAGGCGCATCGTTGTTACCAAACCGTTACAGCCGGGCGTCTTGCACGTGACGCGGGCCTGAGGTCAAACTGAGAGTAAACTAAGATTAAAGGGGGGGTATAGTGGCGCAGACCATCGGGGCCAGGATTGCCAGGATTGCCAGACGGGAAAATGGCAACCATGCTTGCGCCCACGGCGGATACTTTTCGAGTTGTGTCAACAACGATCCACATGAGGAATGGTGCGCTGACTTCGCAAGATGGGTATGGTCTCAAGCGCGCGTCCTTTACATGGATGAATTGACTCCCGGAGCTGGAAGCTTTGGCGAATATGGTCGCAAGCATGGTACCGGGCCCCACAAAAAGCCACGGGTCGGAGACGCGGTTATCTTCAACTACGACAGGGGGAGCTATGCCGCCCATGTGGCGATTGTTGTTAGAGTTTTCCCTGGTGGGGACATCGCTAGTATCGGTGGCAACGAGGTCACCGATAACCTTCAGACCTCCTACGTACACCGGGATGTCTATAGCGGTGAAACCAAATTTAGCCCGTACTGGAACTACACCATCTCAGGCTACGTTTCACCGGTGGAGGATGACATGCCGTATACCCAAAAGCAGATCCTTAAGCTCGTCAAGCAGGGCGTTGCCGCGGAGCTGAGTGCGGGCGGTACCAAGGACGAGATCCTGGCCCTGGTCAAGCAGGGCGTTGCCGCGGAGCTGAGTGCGGGCGGCACCAAGGACGAGATCCTGGCCCTGGTCAAGCAGGGCGTTGCCGCAGAACTGAACGCGGGCGGCACCGGGATCGACGGAAAGCTAGATACGCTGCTGAAGCGTGTCCCGGAGCCACCGCCACCGGCCCCGCCAGCGGCGGACAGGACCGGGATGGCCCCCGCCGCAGCCCCGGGTGCGGATGGAGCCGCCCCGCCTGCCTAGCGACCAAGGATCGCTAGGCCGGCGGGTGGCCATGCCCGGCGGTGAACCGCTCGCCGTACAGGGAGCTGTAGCTGATCTCGATCTGGAGCCGGTCCTCGATCAACTTGCGGAACTCGCGGTGCTCGGCGGAGTCATACGAATGGACGCTGAGCAGGAACTGGTCATAGTCGGTGTCGAGAAAGGGCTGCCCGCCCAAGGTGACCGCGTGCGGCCGGACGCGCAGGTCTTCCCGGAGCTTGTCCACGCTCGCTCGGCTGAGGTCGCCCGCCGGCGCGCCGTCGAGCGTGACCTTGGTTCCCGTGATCTTCGCCGGGCCGAGGCCGGAGTTCCTAAGGCGCAGCCCCGCGGTGCCGCCGGCCGGGAAGGCCGTCGTGAGCCCGAGGAGCGGCCGGACCGCGTACCGGTTGTGCCTGCGCGCGGCCCTGGCTTCATACACGGACACGACCAGCGACGCGACCGCGATCACCGTGGCGGAGATCGCGATGACGGTACTCGCATTCATCTAGAACCTCCATGCGCCGTGTCCGGGTTCCATGATCCTGCCACCCGGCGAAGCCGGGCTCACGGCTGGCCGTCGATGAACGCCACGATCTCCGTGAGCCCGGGCCGGTAGCCATCCGTGGTATCGACCTCGATCCAGGGAGCATCCACAGAGATCCGGTCGAACGCCTCATGGAACCGGGCGTGATCCGCCGCGTCCCTCGGGCCGGGGTCCGCATGCGCCAACCGCAGCGGGTTCTCATCCCGCCGGCGCAGGTTCCGCTGGAACGCCACGTCGGCAGCCACCACGCAGTGCACGATGCGGAGCCGGGCCAGGCCGAGCACGGGTGCCAGCCCTCGCCGCCAGACCGGGTCCTGAAAGGCCGCCTCAGCCACCGTCGTCACCCCGGCGCTCAGCAGAAGTTCCAGCACGCCGAAGAAGACCGGCAGGGTCCGCATCGTCAGCTCGTCACCCGGCCGGGCCACGAACCCGGAGGTGGTGTGCACCATCCCTTCCTTGATCTCGTCCCGGCAGATCGCCGGGCAGCCCACCGATTCGGCCAGCCGGTGGGCCAGCGTCGTCTTGCCCGAGCCGCCCGGGCCGCTGACCACCACGAGCATCGGAAGAGAATCCACGCACGTAGTTATAGCCGCTGGGGTTAAGGCGACAGGGCAGATCTGGGAACCACGGCCACGTACCGCCAGGTCGCTGCCGTGGCGCGCCAGGAAGGAATCGGCTCCGCGCCCCACCGACCCGTA
>Ga0318553_10000289_pt1 | contig 15316 bp, 8 predicted proteins | sample GRESIP082b2f21_FD_203686 | JGI IMG/M metagenome (GOLD analysis project Ga0318553, IMG submission 203686) | Tropical soil microbial communities from Luquillo Experimental Forest, Puerto Rico - GRE.SIPMG.082b2f21 | ecosystem: Environmental > Terrestrial > Soil > Tropical forest > Bulk soil...
ACCTGGCGGCCTGGGCGTTGTTCCTGGGCAGCTGGCTGTCCGGTTACTTCATCGTCGCCACCAACGCCTTCATGCAGAGCCCGGCCGGGCACACCGTGGACCCCGATGGCACGTTGCGGCTCGCGAGCTTCAGGGCCTTCGTGCTCAACCCCTGGGCGCTGGCCGAGTATGCCCACACCATGACCGCCGCGGTGGTGACCGCGAGCTTCGTGGTGGCCGCGGTGGGCGCGTGGTACACGCTGCGCGGGCGACACGGCGAGATGGCCGCGCACTTCCTGCGCCTCGGCACTACGGCCGGCCTGATCAGCTCGCTGCTCGTGGCCTTTCCCACCGGCGACCGTCAGGCCCGGATGGTGGCGGCGCATCAGCCGGTCGGGCTCGCGGCGATGGAGGGACGCTTCACCAGTGGTCCCTACGCCGGGATCACGCTCATCGGCCAGCCCAACGTCGCGGAGCGCCGCCTCGACAATCCGATCCGCGTGCCCGGCATGCTGAGCGTGCTCGCGTTCGGCACCTTCCACAGCAACGTGCCGGGGCTGCTCGCGTTTCCGACCCGCGAATGGCCGGATAATTTGGAGCTTCTCTATTACGCGTTTCATGTCATGGCCGGGCTCGGCACGCTGATGCTGCTCCTGATGGCGGTGGCGGCGCCGCTCGGCTGGAGCGGGCGGCTGGGGCGCAGCCGCGCGGTGCTGTGGGCGCTGATGCTGGCGTTTCCGTTCCCCTACATCGCGACCACGGCGGGCTGGATGACCGCGGAGCTGGGCCGCCAGCCGTGGCTGGTGTACGGCATCCTGCGCACCGCCGCGGGGGCGAGCCCCACGGTTCATTCCGGCACCGCCCTGTTCACGCTCATCGGCTTCTGCGGGCTCTACCTGGTGCTCGGGGTGCTGTTCCTGTTCCTGATCGCTCGCGAGGTCATGCGCGGGCCGGAGTCCGCCCATGGTTGAGCTGTGGTTCGCGATCGTCTCGGTCATGCTCACGCTCTACGTGGTGCTGGACGGCTTCGACCTGGGCGCCGGAGCGCTCCACCTGCTGGTGGCACGCGACGACGCCGAGCGCCGGCAGGTCCTGGCGGCGATCGGCCCGTTCTGGGACGGCAACGAGGTGTGGCTGCTGGCGACCGGGGGTGCGCTGTTCGTGGCCTTCCCGCACGTGCTGGCGGCCGGGCTATCGGGCTTCTACTTCGCCATCTTCCTGGTGCTGTGGTGCCTGATCCTGCGCGGCATCGCGATCGAGTTCCGCGGCCATCTCGCCGATCCGCTGTGGCGCGCGTTCTGGGATGCGACGCTGGCACTCGCCAGCGTGCTGCTCGCGGTGTTCTTCGGCGCGGCACTCGGGAACCTGCTGCGCGGGCTCCCGATCGACGCCAACGGCTGGTTCGGGCTCGCGCTCTTCACTCACTTCGGTGTCCGCCCGCCGGTCGGAATCCTCGACGTCTACACCGTGCTGGTGGGCATGTTCGCGCTCGGCACGCTGATGCTCCACGGCGCGACCTGGCTGGCGTGGCGCACCGCGGGGGCGGTCGAGGCGCGCAGCCGCGCGCTCGCGGCACGGCTGCGAGTGATCATCGCGGTGGCCTGGCCGCTGGTCACCGCGGCCACCGTCGCGGTCGACCCGCCCCTGTTCCGGGCCTTCGCCACCCGGCCGCTGGCGTGGCTCGCGATCGCGATCGCCGTGGCGGGATTGACCGCGGTGTTCGCCGGGGCGAACCGCCATCCGGCGCTCCCGTTCGCGGGCTCGTGCGCCCTGATCGCCGGACTGCTGGGCGCCACCGCGGCCTCGGTGTTCCCGGTCATGCTGCGCGCGGTGCCCGATCCCGCGCTCTCGATCACCGCCTATGCCGCCGCCAACGACGAGGCCGGCCTGCGCGCCGCGCTGGGCTGGTGGAGTCTCGGCTTCCCGATCGCGATCGCGTGGCTGGTGCTGCTGCTGCGCCTCCATCGCGGCAAGGTGACGGCCGCGAGCGGGCCCGGCTACTGAAGCGCGCCGCTCGCGCGCGTTTGCGGTGGCCGCCGCGCATGCACTAGGGTCTGGCGCTCATTCCGACCCCAAGGAGACTTCTCTCATGCCTCTCTACCGTTCGTTCCGGCGCCGTCCCGCGCTGCTTTTCGTCCTGCTCGCCCTGCTGGCGGGCTGCGCGCCGCGCCCGGTCCCGGTCGCCCGGGTGGGCGCCGAGACCATCTCCGTCGACCAGTTCCTGGACGCCGCGCGCGGCAACGAGGCCCAGTACCAGGGCGCGCCCGACTCGGCGAAGAGCGCGCTGCTCGAGGATCTGGTGCGCCGCAACCTGCTGGTCCAGGAGGCCAGACGCCGCAACCTGCTCGCCGACTCGAGCCTCAAGCGCATGCGCGAGCAGGAGTCGAAGCGGCTCGCGGTCGACCGGCTGGTCGAGGTCATGGTGCCGAAGGACGTGCCGGTGAGCGACGCCGAGATCGAGGCGTTCTACAAGCGCCGTGAGGTCGAGGCGCACATGCTGCTGCTCTTCGTGCTCGAGAAGTCGCAGGCCGAGGCGGCGAAGGTGGAGCTCGACAAGGGCGCGGACTTCGCCACCGTCGCCAACAAGTACAACCCGCCCGGCATGCTGCCGCCCGGCGGCGACCTCGGCTTCCTGCCGCCCGGGGCGCTGCTCGAGCCGCTCGACCAGGCACTGTTCGACGGCGCAACCAACCAGGTCCTGGGCCCGCTGGAGATCAAGGGCCAGGGCTGGGCGCTGACCCGGATCCTGGAGCGGCGGCCGCGCAAGCAGGAGCCGCTCGACGCCCAGAAAGCGACGCTCAAGAACATGATCCGCCAGCGCAAGCTGCGCGATCTCCAGCAGGCGGCGTTCACCCAGATCAAGGACCAGTACCGCATCCAGCTCGAGCCGGGCGCCGGACAGACCCTGTTCATGCGCTTCAACAACCCCCATGCCGACACCACCAGCCTGAGCCACGCCCTGGCGCGCTACGACTCGAAGGGTCCGCAGCCCGGCGTGTACCGCATGGCCGACGCGCTGCTCGACATGCAGGACGCCAGCCAGCAGCGGCCCAACCTCACCAACCTGCCGCTGGTCGAGCACTGGATCGAGCTCCAGGTCGTGCGCCGCGCCTCGCAGATCGAGGCACTGCGCCGCCACCTCGACGAGGATCCATCGGTCAGGCGCCGGGTCGACGAGCGCATGAACAACGTGTACCTCGACCGCATCTACACCGCCGAGGTCTCGGGCAAGATCAACGAGGCGAGCCCCGAGGAGGTGCAGGCCGCCTACCAGCGCCGCGCGCAGGCCTTCGTCCAGGTCAACGCGGTCAAGGTGCGCACCCTCGCGGTGCCCGACTCGGCGGCCGCGGTGGCGCTGGCCGAGCACGCCGGCCACGGCACCACCACCACGCTCGCGGCGCTCGCCGCGATGCTGCCCGCCCCGCTCAAGGCGACCAGCAAGGTGGTCGAGCACGACATCAAGTACCCGACCAAGGACGAGATGTGGTCGGGGCTGCAGACCGCGTTCACCACCTTGAACCCCGGCGACGTGCGCGGGCCGATGCGGACGCCCAAGGACGGCTGGATGTTCCTCGAGCTGGTCAAGAAGGACCAGAGCACCCAGCCCTACGACAAGCTCTCGCCCGAGCTCCAGCACGCGCTGGCGCAGGAGGCGCTGGAGCTCAAGCGTGACAAGCGCCTCAGCACGTTCACCGACTCGCTGCGCACCGCGGCCAAGATCGAGATCTACCACGACCGGTTGAAGAAGATCCCGTGGCCGGTGCCGCGCACGAGCCCCGAGTCCTGAGCGGTCGCCGCGGGGCCGCCGTCGTCGCACGGCCCCCCGCAGCCGGAGCGCGCGCGTGAGCCTCCTGGCCGCGATCGCCGCGCTGATCCTGATCCCCGGCATCCTGTGGGACGCGGTCGAGACCGTCCTCCTGCCGCGCCGGATCACCGGCACCCTGCGCCCCGCCCGGCTGGTCGGGGCGACGCTGTGGGGCCTGTGGCGCGGGGCGGCGCTGCGCATCCAGACCCGGCGCCGGCGCGAGAACCTGCTCAGCCCGTTTGCGATGCTCACCATGCTCACCCTGTTCGGGGTGTGGGCGCTGGGGCTGATCGTCGGCTTCGGGCTGCTCCACTGGGCGATCGGCTCCCACCTCGCACAGCTCGGCCGCCCGGCCGGCTTCGCGACCGATCTCTACATGAGCGGCACCACGTTCTTCACCCTCGGGCTCGGCGACGTGGCGCCGGCCTCGCGCATGTCGCGCGTCCTCACGGTGGTCGAGGCCGGCACGGGCTTCGGCTTCCTCGCCATGGTGATCGCCTACCTGCCGGTGCTCTATCAGGCGTTCTCGCGGCGCGAGGCACGCATCGTGATGCTCGACGAGTGGGCGGGCTCGCCGCCCAACCCCGCGGTGCTGCTGCGCCGCGCCGCCGACGGCGGCGAGTTGGCCGCGGTGGTGGGACTGCTCAGGGACTGGGAGCAGACCTCGGCCGAGCTGCTCGAGAGCCATCTCTCCTACTCGATCCTGGCCTACTTCCGCTCCCAGCACGACAACCAGTCGTGGCTCGCGGCTTTCACCACCGTGCTCGACACCTGCACGCTGGTGATCGCCGGAATCGACGGCGTGCCACCGCTCCAGGCACGGCTCACGTTTGCGATCGCCCGCCACGCGGTGGTCGATCTGTGCCAGGTGCTGCGCTCGCGGCCGCTCGACGACGGGGCCAGCCGTCTGCCGGCCGAGGATCTCGCCCGGCTGCGGGTGTTGCTGCACCAGGCGGGCATCCGGCTCCACGAGGGCAACGTCGTCGACCACGAGATCGCCGCGCGACGCGCCATGTACGAGCCCTACGCGCGCGCTCTCTCCGAGCACCTGCTGATGCCGCTGCCGCCCTGGCTCCCGCCCGAGAAGGCGCGCGCGAACTGGGAGACCACCGCCTGGGCCCGCACCGGGCGCACCGAGGCGCACTGAGCCTCGCCCGATCCGCGGCGATCGCGGCCGCTACTCCGACGCCGCTCCCCCGGCGACGCCGCTCACCCGCGCCGCTTCTGCGTCCAGCCAGGCTTTGTCCTCGACGCGCTGGAGCGCCGGATTGAGGAGCTGGAACACGTTGAACACGAGCAGCGCGGCGCCGAGGCCGGCGATCGCCACCCCGGGATTGATCGCGCTCCCCAGCGCCCCGGCCAGCGCGGTGCCGAGCGGAAGCGTGAACTGCGCCACCAGCCGCCGTACCGCGAACACGCGACCCTGCATCTCGCGGGGCACCTGGCCCTGCCAGATCGCCTGGGAGTGCGCGTTGGTGATCGGGATGGTGACGCCGGTGATGAACGCGCAGGCCGCGGTCAGGTAGAGCCACGGCGACAGGCCGTAGACCACCGTCGCCGCCCCGGCGATCAGGAGTGGCACCACCACCCCGCGCACCCGCCGCTGCCTGAGGCCGCCCCACGCGCTGATCCCGATCCCGCCCGTCACGCCGCCCACGCTCACCGCGCTGGCCAGCAGAGCGAGCGCGGTCTCGAACACGAACCCGCGCGTGGTCGCGTCGCGCATCAGGTTGAACTTGACCAGCAGCGGCTGAAGCACCTGGAGCGGGGCGGCGATGAAGTTGGCGCCCGCGAAGGTCGCGAGCAGCCACAGCAGCGGCCGGCGGTGGACGACGTAGAGCGCACCCTGGCGCAGGTCGGCCCACGCGGTGGGACGCCGTGCGCCCGCCGCGAGCTCGCCGCGTCGCGGCGAGGGAATGTCGAGGAACAGCAGCACCACCGCCGCGCCCAGGAACGAGAGCCCGTCGACCGCGAGCGCCAGCGGCGTGCCGTCGCCGAGGCGGGCCAGCCAGCCGCCGGCGAGCGGCAGCCGGCCCTGGCGGGCGAGCGCGGGCAGCGAGATGAGGAGCGCGGCGAGCGCGGGCGAGAACACCCCCGAGAGCGCGAACATGGTCTGCACCATCCCGTTCGCGCGCGCCAGCAGCGGCGCCGGCACCAGCATCGCGACCGACGAGTCGAACGAGGCGGTGTGATAGGCGCCCGCGAGGCAGTAGAGCGTCATGAAGGCGAGGAGCCCCCAGAGCGGGAGCCGGTGGGCGATCATCAGCGCGATCATGCCCGCGGTCAGCGCCGCGTTGAGCAGGTTCATCGCCAGCATGGTGCGGCGGCGGTCATGGCGGTCGGCCCACACCCCGGCGAGCGGGGCCCCGGCCACCGAGGGCAGGGCGAAGGCGAGCCCGTTCGCGGCCAGCGCGAAGGCGAGCTGCGGCTTCTGCGACGGCAGCGGGTAGAGCACCTGGGTGAGCCAGATGTTGACCGCGAAGAAGGTGAGCGCGGTGCCGATCAGCGACACCGACTGGCTCGCCCAGACGATCAGGAAGGTGCGCCAGCCGTGCGGCGGCGTCTCGTGGGTCACGGCTGGGATCCGGGCACGCCGCGCTGGGCGACGGGCGGCGACTCTAGAGCGGAAGTCCTACGGTGGCGGCTCGTGTTTAGCAGCGCCTTACCCAAAGAAGCGCGTTGGGGCGGCCGTTCGGCTCCTGTACAATTCTTCACCTCGACCGCTGGACGGCCACCATCCTCCCGGAGGGAATGCCACCGATGCGACTCTCCACGCTCCGTCATTTCGCGCTCCTCGCTGCCATCGCCATCGCGCTGATCGTCGCACCGGGCCTCGCGCGCGCGCAGCAGGAAGAAGATCCGGACCTTCCCGGCGGTCCGGCCGGCCTCATCGGCCACATCGACAAAGACGCCTATCTCCAGGCGCGCTCGCAATACATCGCCATGCTGCGCGGCTTCGCCGACGATCCGACCGGCCAGCTGCGCGTCCAGGCGGTCTCCCAACTCCAGCGCGCGATGCGCGGGATGGCGCCCTTCACCACCAGCGCGGCGTGGACGGCGATCGGCCCGTATCCGATCCCGAACGGCCAGACCACCAGCTTCTCGACTGCGGTGAGCGGCCGCGTGACCGCGATTGCCGTGCACCCCACCAATCCCAACCTGGTCTACGTCGGAACCGCGCAGGGCGGGCTCTACCGCTCGATGGACGGCGGCGCCACGTGGACCGCCCTGTTCGATGGCGCCGCCTCGCTGGCGATCGGGGCGCTGGCGCTGGCGCCTTCGAACCCGACCATCCTATACGTCGGCACCGGCGAGCCCAACTTCTCCGGTGATTGTTACTTCGGCGTCGGTCTCTACCGCATCGACAACGCCGACACCGCGCCGATCCTGAACGGGCCGTTCAACCCGATTCCGACCACCGACATCATCGGCGCCCACACGTTCACCGGCCGCTCGATCAGCAAGATCCTGGTCGAGCCCAACGACCCGGCGACGATCTTCGTCGGCACCACCCAGGGGATCGGCGGCCTGTACGGCGAGGCGTTCGCGCCCTCGCCCCCGGTCACCGCGCTGCGCGGGGTCTACCGCTCCAACGACGCCACCAGCGGCAGCCCGTCGTTCGCCAAGCTGACGGTGTCGAGCGCCTCGAGCATCGCGCCCGACGTGTCCGGCAACCAGCAGGTCAACGACATCGTGTTCGATCCCACCGACGCCACCGGCAACACCATGCTGTGCTGGCTGCTCCCGGCGGCGGCGGCCACCGGCGGCGTGTTCCGCTCCACCAACGTGCTGAACCCGGTGCCCACGGCGGTGCTGTTCACCCAGCAGTTCAGCCCCGGCGTGGTCAGCATCCGCGGCACCTTCGCGGTCACCCAGGCCGCCGGTCCGCTGACCGTCTACTGCTCCACCGGCGAGTCGGCGGCCGGGACCGGCTGCACCACCGGGTCGGGCTGCATCCGCAAGTCCACCGACGGCGGGCTCACCTGGTCGGGCAAGCTCCCCGGCGGCGGGGGCTTCTGCGGCGGCCAGTGCATCTACGACCAGCCGATCGCGGTGAGCGCGGTCAATGTCAACCGGGTGCTGATCGGCGGCTCGGGCAACGGCACCTGCTCGCGGGTCTACGCCCTGTCCACCGACGGCGCGCTCACCTTCACCCCCGCGGGGGGGGCGGACGGCGGGATGCACGCCGACGCCCACGCCATCGTGTTCGCGCCCTCCGATACCACCGTCGTGTACGAGGGGAACGACGGCGGCATCTGGCGGTCGAGCGACGCCGGCGCCTCTTTCACCAGCAGGAACACCGCGGGCTTCAGCGCCACCCAGTTCCAGAGCATCGACGTCCACCCGATCGACTCCAACTTCTCGATCGGCGGCACGCAGGACAACGGCACCAACAATTACCAGCCGGCCGCCACCTGGAACCGGATCGACTTCGGCGACGGCGGTTTCGCGGTGATCGACCAGAACGCCCCCGACAACACCAACGTCACCATGTACCACACCTACTTCAACCAGCGGAACAACCTGGTCGCCTACGCCAAGGTGGTAGGGGTGCCCAACGCGTTCGACGGCAACTGGACGGTGATCGGCCAGAACGCGAACGGCATCGCGACCTCCGAGAACCCCAACTTCTATGCCCCGCTGGTGCGCGGCCCGGGCAGCCCCAACACCATCTACTACGCCACCGACCGGCTGCACCGCTCGAACGACGGCGGCCTCACGAACCCGGTGGTGAGCCAGGCGCCGATCGCGGTCTCGGGCGGGCTGGGCGTGCCGATCAGCGCGGTGGCCATCGCCCCCGGCAACGACAACGTGCGCCTGGTGGCGCTCAACAACTTCAGCATCTGGGGCACGGTGACCGGCTCGAGCGTGCTGACCAACATGACCCAGGCCGGCATGCCGTCGCACTTCATCGCGCGCCTGGCCATCGACCCGACCAATGCCAACATCGCCTACGCCTGCTTCGGCGGCTTCCAGGTGCCGGCCGGGCAGCACGTGTGGAAGACCACCAATCTGCTGACCGGCACGCCCACCTGGTCGGCCTCGGGCAGCGGCCTGCCGGACGTCCCGGCCAACGCGTTCGCGATCGATCCCGCCAATCCGACGCAGGTGTTCGTCGGCACCGACGTGGGCGTCTTCACGTCCGGCGACGGCGGGGCGACCTGGCTGCCGTACAACACCGGCCTGCCGGTCGTGGCGGTGTTCGACATGGCGATCCAGCCCATCGCCCGCATCATCCGCATCGCCACTCACGGCCGCGGCATGTGGGAGCGCTTCCTCGAGCAGCCCACGCCGACCATCGCCTCGGTGATCGGCTCGGAGATCGACCACGGCACGGTGCGCATTTCCTGGTACCTGCCGAGCGGCGCCGGCAGCAGGCTCGCGGTCATGCGGCGGCCGGTGCCCGGGGACTGGGCCAAGCTCCGCGACGTGACGGCGGACGGCACCGGGCACGTCTCAATCGACGACGCCGACGCTGCGGCCGGGCGCTCGTTCGAGTACGCGCTGTCGATCGGCGGGGCCGACCAGCCGCTGGTCGGCCAGGTGTGGGTCGATGTGCCGCTCGACGCCGAGTTCGCGCTCGGCCTCATCTCGCCCAATCCGTCGCCACGCGGGTTCCACGTCTCGTACACGCTCCCGAACTCCGCCCCCGCCACGCTCGAGCTGGTGGACGTGACCGGCCGGCGGGTGGCGTCCCTGAACGTGGGCGGCAACGGCGCGGGCACCCATGAGGCCGATCTGGGCAGCGCGGGGGAGATCAAGCCGGGCGTGTACTGGGTGCGCCTCAACCAGGCCGGTCGGTCGATCTCCCACCGGGTGGTGGAGATTCTCTAGCCCGGCCACCGGGCGCCCGCCTCATCACGACGCCCCGGGGCCTCACGGCTCCGGGGCGTCGCGCTGATGTCGGTGGGCGGGGCCGGCCTAACGCAGCCGCCGGCGCACCTCGGCGGCGCGACGCTCGCTGGCCTCGACGCGCGTGCCGTCCTTGAGCTTGAGCACCAGGACGCCGTCCTCGCCGCCGTAGGAATCGATCGCCCCGACATTGACCAGCGCGGCGCGGTGGACGCGCACGAACTGCCCCGGCGGCAGACGCTGCTCCAGCTCCTGGAGCGTGTAGTCGACCAGGTACTCGTGAGTGTCGGAGCGCGCCAGCACCAGGCGATCGCGCGAGAAGATCATCGGCACCTGCTCGAGGTCGAGCAGCCGGATCTCGCGCCGGTGGCGCACCGGCAGGCGCGCCAGCACCGGCATCTGGCGCTTGAGCTCGGGGGTCTCGAGCGCCCGCGCCAGCGCCCGGGCGCGCGCCGCCGGCCCGCTGCCGCGCGCCTCGGCGACCACGCGCCGCACCGTCTCGGCGAGGCGCTCGCGCCGGATCGGCTTGAGCAGGTAGTCGAGCGCCGCCACCTCGAAGGCCTCGACCGCGTAGCGGTCGTAGGCGGTGATGAACACCACGATCGGCGCCCGGCCGGCGCCCGCGCCGCCCGCGGCCACGTGGCGCGCCACCTCGAGGCCGGAGAGGTCGGGCATGTGGATGTCGAGGAACACGACGTCGGGCTTCAGGGTCTCGATGCGGGCCAGCGCTTCGGCGCCCGACCTGGCCGTGCCGACCGCCTCGATCTCGGGCTGCTCGCCGAGCAGCTTCTCGAGGAACTGGCGCGCGCGGGGCTCGTCGTCGACCACCAGCGCCCGCACGCGGGCGGCGCCGGTCACGGGCTCTCCGGGCCGCGCAGGGGGGGTTCAGCGACGCGGGGCGCCGGGCTCGCCGCCGGACCGTTGACGCTCACCGGCCAGCGCAGGCTCACCGCGAAGCCCCCGGCCGGGATCGGCGCCGCCGAGACGCTCGCCTCGGCGCCGGCGAAGCGGCGCAGGCGCTGGGCCAGGTTCTCGAGCCCCACCCCGAGCCCGGGGGCGCCGTTCCCCGAGGCGCAGCCGTCGTCGGCGAAGCGCAGCGACAGCCAGCCGTTCTCGCGGCACGCGTCGAGGCTCAGGTGGAGGCCGCTCGAGTCGGGCCCGCAGCCATGCTTCAGGCTGTTCTCCACCAGCGGCTGGAGCAGCAGCGGCGGCACCGCGGTCGACAGCAGCTCGGGCGCCACGCGCGACCTGAACTCGAGCGGCGCCTCATAGCGCTCGCGCGCCACCCCCAGGTAGTCCTCGACGAACGCCAGCTCCTCGGACAGCAGCGAGGCGGGCCGCTGGCCGGCCTCGATGGTGTAGCGCAGCATCCCGGCCAGCCGCTCGGTGAAGCGCTGGGCCGCGGGCGGATCGGTCTCGGTCAGGTAGGAGAGCGCGTTCAGGGCGTTGAACAGGAAATGAGGCTGGACCTGGGCCTGGAGGGCGCGCAGCTCGGCGCGGGTCGCGGCCTCGCGCAGCTCGACGGCGCGCCGCTCGGCGGCGGCGCGATGCTGCTGGAGCGCGAGGTTCTCGAGCCGCACGCCGGCCTGGACCAGCAGGTTCTCGACCGCGGCGCGCGCCTCCTCGGGGATCTCGCCCGGATCGCGCAGCCGCGGCGGGCCGGCGGCCGGCCACTCGATCGCCACCCGGCGCTTGAGCCCGCTCGCGATCCCGCTCTCGACCGCGGCCCGCACCTCGTCGCGATCGAGCGCCGAGAGCAGCGCCTGGCCGGAGCGGTCGAGGGCGCGGCGCAGCGCCTGCGGGTCGCGCCCGTAGACCCGGTCGAGCGCCCGCTGCACCCGGTCGCGCAGCGGCGCGAAGGCGAACGCCACGATCAGCGCCGCCACCACGTTGAACAGCATCGCGTCCTCGCCGGTCGCGGCCGCGAACAGGCGCTGGGCGCTGAGCACGATCGCGAGGTAGAGCCCGGCCAGCACCCCTGAGAGCAGGGCGTAGGGCACGCTGCGCACCACCAGGCGGCGCGGGTCGAAGGCCGGATCGTTGGCGATCAGGAGCGCGATGAGGAGCGGCGAACCGAGCCAGGCCACCATCACCGCGGTCATCAGCGCGCGGGTGGCCGGCAGCATCAGGATCGCGAGGACCCGCGGATCGGAGTAGAACTCGCCGAACGCGCTCAGCAGCGTGGCGGCCAGCATCGAGAACGCCACGGTGAGCGCCAGGGCCCGCTCGTGGCGGGTCGGGGTCCACTCGGGGCGCGCGCGGCGGGCGTAGCGCTCGACCAGCGAGAAGGTGCCGAGCAGCACCACGCTGATCCCGAACCAGGCCGCCAGCTCGTCGACCATGCGGCCCATGGCGCGGGCGAGCAGCGGGATCGCGGGGGCCATCGCGTACGACAGCACCACGACCCAGAACCACGCGCTGTGCCAGGGCTTGCGCCCGCTCCAGCGCGGGCGCGGGAACATGGTCATGAAGTGGATGAAGGCGGCCGGATAGAGCAGCGTGATCCCGTGGTAGAGCCGCAGGTAGAGCCGGAAACCGGGCGAGAACTCGGTGGGCGCGAAGTGGAACAGGTCGTAGATCGCCCCCAGCCCCTGCTGGAGCGCGAACCACAGGAACACCCAGGCGGTGCCGAGGTCGGGGCGCCGCCACACCAGCAGGAACGCCACGATGGGCACCGCGATGACGGCGGCGAGCGGCAGGGTGTAGATGCGCACCCGCTGCCAGGCCCCGAGGCTCACCGGTGGGAGCGTGATCTCGCTGCGCTGGCCGCCACGCTCGATCACGACCTGGAGCGGCCCCTGCGGCCACCCGCCGCGGACGTGCTCGCGCATCGACTGTTGCGTGAGCGCCTCGCCGTTGACCGAGATCAGGGCGTCCCCGCGCCGCAGCAGGCCCTGGGAGGGCGGGCCCACGACGTGGTCCACGACCAGCGCGTTGCGTTCGCTGGCCCACACCAGCTGGACGCCGAAGCGCGAATAGGGCGAGTGGGTGACGAAGCGCGGCAGCCCGATCGCCACCGCCACCACCAGGGCCGCGACCGCGAGCAGGCGCCGCCCGCGATAGGCGGGCGGCTCTGCCGCGGCGGGTGTGACGCCGGCGAGCGAAGGAATCGACGTCGTCATGAGCCCCCCGGGTCAGGGTGTTGTCAGGTTCTGTGCGGCCCGCACGTGCTGGCGCGAATCACGCAGGACGTGCCGGGCGGAGACCACCGGGCCGCCCGGCGTGTACCGGACCTAAGAGTATCGCGGCCTCGGGCCCCTGTCGCGGCGGTTCCGCGACCAGCGCGGGGGACGCGGCGACTGGCGCGGGAGGCATGAAAAGCGCATGTCACGGCGGGCAGCTACGGTAGCGGCGGGGGGCCGCCCTCGCTATACTGCGGGTCTTCATGCGGGCAGGGCGTCCGGGCACGGCCTGCGCACCATGCGGCACCCGAGGCTCCCGCCGGCGCCGCCCTTTCACGGAGGTTGGATTGAGGTCGAGAGATTGGATGTTCGCGACGCTGCTCGCGGCGGCGCTCGCGGGCGTCGCACGGGCCCAGGCGCCCGCGGGTGGCGCGGCGCCGCCCGCCAAGAAACCGGCCACGACCGCGGCCAAACCGGCGTCGAAGCCCGCGGCCAAGTCGTCCTCCTCGGAGCGGCTCGACGGCATCGCGGCGGTGGTCAACGACGACGTGGTGCTGCAGAGCGACGTCGAGGACCAGCTCTACCAGTTCCTCGAGCAGTCCCACACCCAGCCGGATCCGGCGACGCTCGACACCCTGCGGCGCCAGGTGCTGGATCAGCTCATCAACGAGAAGCTGATCGTCGCCGAGGCCAAGCGGCAGGGGCTCAGCACCAGCGACGCCGAGCTCAACCGCCAGGTCGACGAGGCGTTGCGGCAGAAGAAGGAACAGCTCGGGGGCGAGGCGGCGTTCCAGGCCCAGCTCAAGACCGAGAACACCACCGAGGCGATGGTGCGCGACCGCTTCCGCCAGCAGCTCCAGGGCGAGATGCTGGCGCGGCGCATGATCGACAAGGCGCTGCCGCGCAAGAGCGTGAGCCCGGCCGAGGCCGAGGCGTTCTTCAAGGCGCATCCCGAGAAGTTCCCGCACAAGCCCAGCGAGGTGCGGCTCCAGGTGATCCAGGTCCCGGCCAGCGCCGACTCGATCGCCGACGCCAAGGGCAAGACCGCCTGTCTCGAGGCGCGCCGGCGCATCCAGAACGGCGAGAGGTTCGCCAAGGTGGCCGCCGAGCTGTCCGACGACACCGGCTCGGCACGCTCGGGCGGCGACCTGGGCTTCTTCACCCGCGGCAACATGGAGCCCGCGGTCGAGGACGCCGCCTTCAGCCTCAAGCTCAACGAGGTGAGCCAGCCGATCCGCACCATCTACGGCTGGCACCTGGTCGAGGTGCTGGAGCGCGACACGGTGAAGACCCGGGTCCGCACCGCCGCCGGCCGCGACAGCCTCGACAAGGCCGGCCACCCGGTCCAGCGCGACACCCTCGACGCCAAGGGCAAGGCGGTGCTCGAGGCCCATGCCCGCCACATTCTGATCCGCGTGCCGATCGGCGACGCCGACATCGAGCGCGCCCGCGGCGTCGCGGCGCGGGTGCACGCGGAGGCGATCAAGGGCACCGATTTCGCCACGCTGGTGCGCCGCTACAGCCGCTACCAGGGCCCCCAGGACGCCAACGGCGACATCGGGTTCGTCTCGCTCGGCACGCTCCAGCCCGCGATCCGCGCCGGGCTCGACACGCTCGAGGTCGGACAGATCAGCGACGTGCTCCAGAACCAGATCGGCTTCAACATCTTCAAGCTGCTGGAGCGCCGGCCCGAGCGGCCGTACACGTACGAGGAGATCAAGGAGGAGCTGCCCGACGCGGTCGCCGAGATCAAGATGCGGGATCGTTACGAGGAGTGGGTGAAGGGCCTGCGCGCCAAGGCGCACGTCGAGATCCGCGACTCGTCGTAGGCGGCGGGAGCGCCGGGCCGCGGGTCGTGACGCGGGGGATTTTTTCGGCGCCGCGCCATTGTGAGCCGCCGGCCCCTCTGCTAGCGTGGCCATGATGATCACGTTCGAGCAGGTCACCAAGCGCTACGGAGAGCGCCTGGCGCTCGATTCCGTGTCGTGGGGCATGGACGAAGGCGAGTGCGTCGTGTTCCTGGGACCGAGCGGCTCGGGCAAGACCACGCTGCTCCGGCTCATCACCCACGAGACCTCGCCCTCGGCGGGGATCGTCACCGTCGGGACCTTCCGGGGCAGCCGCCTGTCGCGCGCGCGCCGCGCCCTGCTGCGCCGCACCCTCGGCATCGTCTACGAGGACTTCCGCCTGCTCACCGACCGCAGTGTGTTCGAGAACGTGGCGCTGGCGGTCAGGATCGCCGGCCTCCATGCCGACGTCGACGTGACCCCGCGGGTCGAGGTGGCGCTCGACGAGGTCGGGCTGTCGCGCCTGTCGGCGGCGCTCCCCTCCGAGCTGTCGTTCGGCGAGAAGCAGCGCGCCGCGATCGCGCGCGCGATCGTCAACCGTCCGGCGGTGGTGCTCGCCGACGAGCCGACCGGCGCGCTCGAGCCGCGCAGCGCGCACGAGGTGCTGGCGCTGCTGGGCCGCATCCACCACGAGGGCTCGGCCCTGCTGGTCGCGACCACGCGCGAGGAGGTGGCCGCGGCGCTGGGCGGACGCATCCTGCGCCTCGAGG
>Ga0318553_10000298_pt1 | contig 15225 bp, 15 predicted proteins | sample GRESIP082b2f21_FD_203686 | JGI IMG/M metagenome (GOLD analysis project Ga0318553, IMG submission 203686) | Tropical soil microbial communities from Luquillo Experimental Forest, Puerto Rico - GRE.SIPMG.082b2f21 | ecosystem: Environmental > Terrestrial > Soil > Tropical forest > Bulk soil...
CGCGGAGGATCCGGCCGACGAGGGCGGCATCGGTCACGGCCGGGCCGTCACCTGGCGGCGCCGCGGCCAAGGACGCGGTCGAGCGCCAGGGCTACCTCCTCGGACAGCCCGGGCGCCCGCACCGCGGCGGGCCCGGCCCTGGCGGCGGACGGCGAATCGCCGACGGCTTCCGGGGGAACGGTCATCCCGCAGTCGCGGCATTCCACCTCGCCGAGCCGGCGGACCAGGTGCGCGCTGCTGCACCGGCGGCATTTGTCCAGGTCGGCCGCCCAGTCCACGGACGCCTGGCAGCCCGGGCACACCAGCACCAGCTCGTCGTCCTTTACGCCGCGGCGCCATGGGCTGTGCCCGCGCACCGGGTCCACCTGCCGCGCACCACAGCGATAGCAGGGCATCGGTTCCGCTTTCTCGCGCCAGGCCGGGCGTGCCCCGAGGGGTCAGCCCAGCGCGGCCAGGGCTTTCTGGTAGTCGGCGATCTCGCGCGCCTGCCGAGTGGGGGTGACCACCTTCCAGCGGACCACGCCGGCCTTGTCGATGACGAACGTGCCGCGCACGGCCACGCCGCGGTCCCCGTCGAACACGCCGTAGGACTTCGCCACGCCGCCGTGCGGCCAGAAGTCCGACAGCAGGCCGAACTCGAAGCCCTCGTTCTCCGCCCAGATGCGGTGCACCCACGTCGAGTCCACCGACACCGTCAGCAGCTCCACGTCGTCCCGGCCGGCCTCGGGGAAGTCATCGCGCATGGCGCACAGCTCGCCGCTGCACACGCCGCTGAACGCGAGCGGGTAGAACACCAGCACCACGTTCTTCTCGCCGCGGAAGCCAGACAGCCGCACCGGCTGCCCGTGCTGGTCGCGCAGCTCGAAATCGGGGGCCTCCTGGCCCACCTCAACCGTCATTCCCCGGTCCCTTCCGCCGCGGCGGCCGCCCGCGCGCGGGGCCTGCCGGGCCTGACGTGCCCGCCAACGTGCCCAGTGTGCCACCACGGCCGGCACGCCCGCGCCATTCCCCCGGTGGATCGTGACGCGACCGCGGCCCGCACGTCACCGCTCCGCTACCGGGGCCGCCCCGGCACCCGTCACGGCCGGGCGAGCCGCCGTGCCCGCATGCCGCCAGGCGGTCAGCGCCGCGCCTTGGGCGCGACCAGCCGGGTGCCCAGCCAGTCACGCCCGGCGGACAGGCTTGAGGTCTGCGACAGCCCGGCGGTCGGCGCCGCCTCGCCGATCTCGCTCGGCTCGACATAGTTGGCCCGGCCCGGCTTAGGGGTCAGCAGCCAGATATGCCCGCCGTCTGTCAGCGGTGTCAGCGCATCCGCCAGCGCGTCGAAGAGGTCACCGTCCCCGTCGCGCCACCAGAGCAGGACCACATCCACAACGTCGTCGTAGTCCTCGTCGACAAGTTCAACGTCCTTAAGCTGGGTGATGGCTTGCCGCAGCGCCTCGTCACAGTCGTCTGCGTAGCCGATCTCCTGCACCACCTGTCCCGGCTTGATGCCGAGTCGCTCGGCCAGGCCAGGTTGGTCCCGAGCCTGGCGCGCGGTCGCGCTCACTAACCCCTCCTCAAGCCCTTTCCCACGGCGCCCAAGTCCCGCACTGGCCGCCCCGCCCGGGCACCTGCCCGGGGCACCGGCACAGGCGCGCTACGTCCGTGCCGGAGGTTCTTGCCCGCACAGTCCACACTGGGACGGGCCCCCGCGCAAGTGTCAAGCGGCACAGACCCGAAATCTGGTCACACGCGGAACGTTCCCACTTCACCGCAGGCCTACCCGAGGAACGACATTCGTACCTGTCTATCCGGATTATCGACATTGAGATCCACCAGCGCGATCGACTGCCAGGTTCCCAGCGCCATCCTGCCGCCCAGGACCGGGACCATCAGGAACGGCGCCAGGAAGGCCGGCAGCACGTGTGACCGGCCGTGCCCGCGGGATCCGTGCGCGTGCCGCCACCGGTCGTCGGGAGGCAGCAGTTCCGCCAGCACCGCCAGCAGGTCCTCGTCGCTGCGCGCGCCCAATTCCATGAGCGCGAGCCCCGCGGTGGCATGCGGGACGAACACGTGCAGCAGCCCGTCCCCGCCGCTGGCCGCGCCCGCGGTGAACCGTGCGCATTCTGCCGTGATGTCGGCAACGCGCTCCCGGCGCCCGGTTGAGACCGCAAAGAGTTCGCTTTCCATACCGAACGAATGTTCCCTCCTGCCCGGAATCCGCACACCTGCCGTGCCCCGGGGTGCCCAGGAGCAGGCGGCGCCGGGGCGGAGGTGTGTTTAGGCCGCGCGCCGTATGAGAATTGGTCTGGACAACCTCCTGCGCGCGGGCGGGTCACCAGCCGCCCGCGCGGCACCGACGTGGCGGCGACCAGCCGCCCATCCAGCGGAAGGCGGGATAGCCCGTGGCTGCCGGTCGTCAGCGCTTTTCTATCATCAGCGACGGACTGCCCACCCAGTTGCCGGACATCGACCCGGACGAAACCCGGGAGTGGGTGGACTCCTTCGACAGCGTGGTCCGGACCCGGGGCCGCGCCCGCGCCCGGTACGTGATGCTGCGCCTGCTGGAGCGGGCCCGGGAACAGCAGGTGGGCGTGCCCGGCCTGCGCAGCACGGACTACATCAACACGATCCCCCCCGAGCGTGAGCCCTGGTTCCCCGGTGATGAGTACGTGGAGCGGCGGATCCGCGCCTACATCCGGTGGAACGCCGCGGTGATGGTGTCCCGCGCGAACCGCGCGGGCCTGGGCGTCGGCGGGCATATCGCCACCTACGCCTCGGCGGCCAGCCTCTACGAGGTGGGCTTCAACCACTTCTTCCGCGGCAAGGACCACGGCGAGTCCGGGGACCAGGTGTTCATCCAGGGGCACGCCGCGCCCGGCATCTACGCCCGCGCGTTCCTGGAGGGCCGCCTGACCGAGCAGCAGCTGAACGGCTTCCGGCAGGAACTATCTACCCCCGGCGGCGGGCTGCCGTCCTACCCGCACCCGAGGCTGATGCCGGATTTCTGGGAATTCCCCACGGTCTCCATGGGCCTCGGCGCGCTGAACGCCATCTACCAGGCCCGGTTCAACCGGTACCTGCTCGCCCGCGAAATCGCCGACACCAGCAGGTCGCACGTGTGGGCATTCCTCGGTGACGGCGAGATGGACGAGCCGGAGGCGCTCGGCGCCATCGGCCTGGCCTCCCGCGAGGAACTGGACAACCTCACCTTCGTGATCAACTGCAACCTGCAGCGCCTGGACGGGCCGGTGCGCGGCAACGGCAAGATCATTCAGGAGCTGGAGGCGGTGTTCCGCGGCGCCGGCTGGAACGTGATCAAGGTGATCTGGGGCCGGGACTGGGACCCGCTGCTCGCCCAGGACACCGACGGCGTGCTGGTCAACAAGATGAACACCACGCCCGACGGGCAGTTCCAGACCTACGCGGTGGAATCCGGCGAGTACATCAGGGAGAACTTCTTCGGCGGTGACCCGCGGCTGCGCGCCATGGTCGCGCACCTGTCCGACGACCAGCTCCGCAACCTGTCCCGCGGCGGGCACGACTACCGCAAGGTCTACGCCGCGTTCCAGGCGGCGGTGGAGCACGTCGGCCAGCCGACCGTGATCCTGGCCCACACCATCAAGGGATGGACGCTCGGCCCGGATTTCGAGGCCCGCAACGCCACCCACCAGATGAAGAAGCTCACCGTCGCCGAGCTCAAGGAGTTCCGGGACCGGCTGTACCTGCCGATCCCGGACGCCGCGCTGGAGGCGCAGCTGCCGCCCTACTACCACCCGGGCGAAAACTCCGACGAGATCGCCTACATGCGGGAGCGGCGCGCCGCGCTGGGCGGCTACCTGCCCAGGCGGGTGGTCCGTGCCAAGCCGCTCACCCTGCCGGGGGAGAAGATCTACGAGGAGCTGAAGCAGGGCTCGGGCAAGCAGGCGGTCGCCACCACGATGGCCTTCGTCCGGCTGCTGAAGGACCTGATGAAGGACCGGGGCATCGGGAACAGGTTCGTGCCGATCGTCCCGGACGAGGCGCGCACGTTCGGCATGGACTCGCTGTTCCCCAGCGCGAAGATTTACTCGCCGCATGGGCAGACGTACGAGGCGGTGGACCGGGCGCTGCTGCTGTCCTACCAGGAGTCCGAGCGCGGCCAGATCCTGCACGAGGGGATCAGCGAGGCCGGCGCGATGGGCTCGGTGATCGCGGCCGGCACCGCGTACGCGACACTCGCGGCGCCGATGATCCCGGTGTACGTGTTCTACTCGATGTTCGGCTGGCAGCGGACCGGCGACCAGATGTGGGCGCTCGGCGACCAGATGGGCCGCGGCTTCCTGCTCGGCGCGACCGCGGGCCGCACCACGCTGACCGGCGAAGGGCTCCAGCACAACGACGGCCACTCGGAGCTGCTCGCCTCGGTCAGCCCGGCCTGCGTGTCGTACGACCCGGCGTGGGCGTACGAGGTGTCGGTCATCGTCGCCGACGGGCTGCGGCGGATGTACGGGGAGAGCCCGGAGCACCCGCACGGCGAGGACATCTTCTACTACCTGACGGTGTACAACGAGCCGTACCAGCAGCCGCCGATGCCCGCGGACACGCCGGAGGCCCGGGCCGGGCTGGAGCAGGCGATCGTGCGCGGGCTGTACCGGTACGCGCCCGCGGCCGGCGGGCCGGACGCCGAGCAGCCCCGGGCGCAGGTCCTCGCCTCCGGGGTGGCGGTGCGCTGGGCGGTGGAGGCGCAGCGGCTGCTCGCCGAGGACTGGGGGGTGGCCGCGGACGTGTGGTCGGCGACGTCCTGGACCGAGCTGCGCCGCGACGCACTGGACTGCGAGGAGTGGAACCTGCTCAACCCGGACGCGCAGGCCCGCGTGCCCTACGTGACCCAGGCGCTGGAGGGCCACCCGGGGCCGGTGGTCGCGGTGAGCGACTGGATCCGGGCGGTGCCCGACCAGATCGCCCGCTGGATGCCGGCGCCGTTCACTTCCCTGGGCACCGACGGGTGGGGCTTTTCCGACACCCGGCCGGCCGCCCGCCGCTTCTTCCACGTGGATGCGGAGTCGATCGCCCTGGCCGTGCTCAGCCAGCTGGCCCGGCGCGGCGAGGTCAAGCACGAGACGCTGTCCCAGGCGATCGGGAAGTACCGGCTGGACCACCCGGTCAGCGCCCTGGCGGCCGGCCGCTGAACCTGGCGCGCCGCCCGCCCGTCCCGCCGGGGCCCTCCGTACCCCGTCACCGGGCGGGCCGTGACAGGCTGGGGTGGTGACAGCGTCTGCGCGGCTGCCCGGGCACGCGCCCGAGCCGGGTGTCCCGGCACCGGCCGGCGCCGCCGGGGTCCGGGCGGGACGCGTCCATGCCCAGCCGGTCCGCGCCGAGACGATCCGGCGGCTGGAGCAGGCCATGGGCGCGCTCGGCACCGCCGCCATGGCCTCCATGGAGGAGCGGCTGCCCTGGTTCCGCGCCCTGCCCGCAGAGAACCGCTCCTGGATCGGCCTGGTCGCCCAGGCCGGCATCGCCGCCTTCGTGGACTGGGTGAAGCACCCGCAGCGCCGCCCGGCCGTGGCCGGCGAGGTGTTCGGCACGGCGCCCCGGGAGCTGGCCAGGGCGGTGAGCCTGCAGCAGACGGTGGAGATGGTCCGCATCACCATCGACGTGGTCGAGGCCCAGGTGGACCAGCTTGCCGCGCCCGGCGGCGAGGAAGAGCTGCGCGAGGCGGTGCTCCGCTACACCCGGGAGATCGCGTTCGGGGCCGCGCAGGTCTACGCGCGCACCGCCGAGGCCAGGGGCGCCTGGGATGCCCGGCTGGAGGCCCTGGTGGTGGACTCGCTGGTCCGCGGCGAGGGCGGGGACGGCCTGCACTCCTGGGCAGCGGCGCTGAACTGGTCCTCCGCTCCGGTGGCGGTGATCGCCGGCACCGCGGACGACGGCGAGCCGGAGGGAATCATCGACGACCTGCGGGCGATCGCCCGCAGGTCCCGGCTGGACCTGCTGGCGGGGGTGCAGGGCAGCCGGGTGGTGGTGGTGCTCGGCGGCAGCGCCGACCCGCTCGCGGCGGCGCGGCAGCTCACCGGCCGGTTCGGGCCCGGGCCGGTGGTGGTCGGGCATGCCGTCCCCGACCTGCAGACGGCCGGGCCATCCGCGGCCGCCGCCCTGGCCGGGCTGCGGGTTGCACCGGCCTGGCCGGAGGCACCCCGCCCGGTGCTGGCCGCCGACCTGCTCCCCGAGCGCGCCCTGGACGGCGACGCGGCGGCCCGCGCCGAACTGCTCGCCGACGTCTACGAGCCCATGCTGCGCGGTGGCACGGCGCTGGTCGAAACCGTCACGACCTACCTGGAGCAGGGGTTCTCGCTGGAGGCGGCGGCCCGGCTGCTGTTCGTGCATCCGAACACCGTCCGTTACCGGCTGCGCCGGGTCAGTGAACTGACCGGGCTGTCCGCGGCCTCTGGCCGCAGCGGGTTCACCCTGTGGGTGGCTATCATCCTCGGGCGGCTCGTTCACAAGCGAACGTGACTTGTCGGAAACCTACAACGGCTCCCCGCCTAAGTTCGTCATCTTCCTCATCCCCCCTGGCGGACTTCTACAGTGCAGGGTAGAGGGATGCTTGTTATCGCAGCCCCGGGCCAGGGCGCGCAAGCCCCCGGATTCCTGGCCCCCTGGCTGGACCTGCCCGGCGTCGCCGACCGCCTGGCCGCCTGGTCCGACCTCGCCGGGTGCGACCTGATCGCCTGCGGCACGACGGCCGGCGCCGAAGAGATCACCGACACCGCGATCGCCCAGCCGCTGCTGGTCGCCGCGGCGATCGCGATCGCGGCAAGCCTTGGCGGCGGAGCCGAGCCCAGCGCGGGGCTGGACCATATCCGCAGGCAGGCGGACATCGCGGCCGGGCACAGCGTGGGGGAACTCGCCGCCGGGGCGATCGCTGGCGTGCTGGATCCCGAGGACGCGATGCGCCTGGTCGGGGTGCGCGGCCGGGCCATGGCCAAGGCCGCGGCCGCCGAGGCAACCGGGATGACCGCCATCCTCGGCGGTGACCAGGACGAGGTGCTCGCCGCGCTCGGCGCGCACGGGCTCACCCCGGCGAACGTGAACGGCGCGGGCCAGATCGTGGCGGCGGGGACCATGGCGCAACTCGAGGAACTCGCCGCCCGCCCGCCTGCCGGGGCCCGGCTGCGCTCGCTGGCCGTGGCCGGCGCGTTCCACACCACCCATATGGCGCCCGCCGTCGACGCGCTGCGGGAGGCGGCGGCCTCGGTTACCGTGCGCGACCCCGGCATGGTGCTGCTGTCCAACGCCGACGGCGCACCGGTCTCCTCCGGCCGCGACTGGCTGGAGCGGATCGTCACCCAGGTGAGCGCCCCCGTCCGCTGGGACGAGTGCATGCACACGATGTCCCGCCTCGGCGCGAGCGCGCTTATCGAACTCCCCCCGGGCGGCACGCTGGCCGGCCTGGCCCGGCGCGCCCTGCCGCAGCTGGCCCGGGTGGCCCTGAAGACTCCCGGCGACCTGGACGCGGCACGCGCGCTGCTGGCCGAGCACAGTGTGCCGGAGCATCACGAGAACAGCCACACCCCCGACTGGCGGCTGCTGGTCGCCCCGGCTGCGGGGACCTTCCGGGCCGACGGCACGGGCCCGGACGCCGCGCCCGGCAGCCATGTCGGCGCCGGCGCGCCGCTGGGACACATCGAGGCCAGGAGCGGCCGGAAACCGGTCACCCCGGCCTTCGCCGCGACCGTGCTGGAGTGGCTGGTCGAGGACGGCGACCCGGTGGCTGCGGGCCAGCCGCTGGTCAGGTTGCAGCCGGAGACGGCATGAGGCCGGCCCAGGGAAGGAGAGCCACCGATGCGACTGCCTGAAGGCTCCCGGGGCTCGCGGATCCTCGCGTTCGGCGGCTACCAGCCGGCGAACGTGCTCACCAACGAGGCCCTCGCGGCGACCGTGGACACCACCGACGAGTGGATCCGCAGCCGGGTCGGCATCGCCAGCAGGCGGCTGGCCGGCCCGGACGAGACGGTCACGGACATGGCCGTGGCCGCGGGCGGGAAGGCGCTGGCCGCCAGCGGCCTGCCGGCGGCCGACATCGACCTGGTGATCGTGGCGACCTGCACCCCGGAAGTCATGATCCCCAACACCGCCGCCAGCGTGGCCACCCGGCTCGGCATCGTCGCGCCGGGCGCCTACGACCTGAACGCGGCCTGCGCGGGCTTCTGTTACGCGCTCGGCACCGCCAGCGATGCGGTGCGGGCCGGCAGCGCGCGGAACGTGCTGGTGATCGGGGCCGAGAAGCTCTCCCAGTGGGTGGACTGGACCGACCGCTCGACCTGCATCATCTTCGCGGACGGCGCCGGTGCCGCGGTGGTCGCGCCGGTAGCCGAGCCGGGCGCGGCGCCCGGCATCGGGCCCGTCGTGTGGGGCAGCGACGGCGGCATGGCCGACAAGATCCATATCGCCGACCGGCGCTCGTTCATCCACCAGGAGGGGCAGGCGGTGTTCCGGTGGGCCACCACCGCGCTGCACCCGGTCGCGCTGGCGGCCTGCGAGAAGGCCGGGGTGGACCCGGCCAGCCTCGCCGCGTTCGTCCCGCACCAGGCGAACCTGCGCATCATCGAGGCAATCGCGCGCAAGCTCCGCGCCCCGCAGGCGCGGGTCGCCGACGACATCGTGCACGCCGGGAACACCTCGTCGGCGTCGATCCCGCTCGCCTTGTCCGGCATGATCGAGCGCGGCGAAATCGGATCCGGCGACGCGGTGCTGCTGCTGGGCTTCGGGGCGGGCATCAGCTACGCCGCGCAAGTGATCAAGGTACCCTGACCGGGCCGAGGTGCCGGGGCACCCGTCCCGGCGCGGGCCACAACCCACACAACGAAGGAGAAGGCACATCCCATGGCGATGACCGCAGCGGAAATCCAGGCCGGCCTCGGGGAGATCATCGATGAGGTCGCGGGCGTCCCCGCGGACGAGGTCACCCCGGACAAGAGCTTCGTCGACGACCTCGACATCGACTCGCTGTCGATGGTCGAGATCGCGGTGGCGGCTCAGGACAAGTTCGGCGTGGAGATCCCCGACGACGAGCTGAAGAACCTGAAGACCGTGCAGGACGTCATCGAGTACGTCCGCCGCGCGGAGGTCTCGGCCTGAGCGCCGGGACCGCTGGCCGCGGTGCCGTCCGGTCCGTGACGGCACCGCAGCGAAGGAGCTGATTTCAGTGGCGGACCAGCCACGTGTCGTGGTCACCGGCCTCGGCGCGACCACGCCGCTTGGCGGCGACGTCCCGAGCACCTGGGAGGGGATGCTGGCCGGCCGCAGCGGCGCCGCCGCACTGGCCGACGACGGGTACGCGAGCCTGCCGGCCCGGATCGCCGCGCCGGCCGCGGTCGATCCGGCCCTGGTGCTCGACCGGGTCCAGGCGCGGCGGCTCGACCGGTGCGAGCAGTTCGCGATCGTCGCGGCCAGGGAGGCGTGGGCGGACGCGGGCGCGCCGGAGGTGCCGCCGGAGCGCCTCGGGGTGGTCGTGGCCAGCGGTATCGGCGGGATCTCCACCATCCTCGCCGGCTACGACACGCTCCGCGACCGCGGCTGGCGGCGCCTCTCCCCGTTCACGGTGCCGATGCTCATGCCGAACGGGTCGGCGGGGTGGATCGGCATCGAGCTCGGAGCGCGCGCCGGGGTGCACACCACGGTGAGCGCGTGCGCGTCGGGCGCCGAGGCCATCGGCTACGCGGTCGACATGATCCGGCTGGGCCGGGCGGACGTGGTGCTGGCCGGCGGGACCGAGGCGGCGATCATCCCGCTGAACATCGCCGCCTTCGCGGCCATGCGGGCCCTGTCCACCCGCAACGACGAGCCGGAGCGCGCGTCGCGCCCGTTCGACAAGGGCCGGGACGGCTTCGTGCTCGGCGAGGGCGCGGGCATGGTGGTCCTGGAATCGGCCGAGCACGCGCAGCGCCGGGGAGCCCGGCTGTACGCCGTGGCGGCCGGCTCGGGGTATTCCGCCGACGCCCACCACATCGCCCAGCCGGAACCCAGCGGGCAGGGCATCGTGGCCGCCATCCAGGCGGTGCTCGCCGACGCCGGGCTGGACCCGGACCAGGTGGTGCACGTGAACGCGCACGCCACCTCCACTCCGGCCGGCGATGCCGTGGAAGGGCAGGCCATCGCCGCCGCCCTCGGCCCGGCGGCCGACGGGGTGGTGGTGTCCGCGACCAAGTCGATGACCGGGCACCTGCTCGGCGGCGCCGGCGCGGTGGAGGCGGTCGCCACCGTCCTCGCCCTGCGCGACCGGGTGGCCCCGCCGACCATCAACCTCGACGACCTGGACTCCGAAGCCCGGGTCGACATCGCAACCAAGCCGCGGGAACTCGCCCCGCACGGCCGCGCACCCATGGCGGCACTGAACAACTCGTTCGGCTTCGGCGGGCACAACGTCACGCTCGCCTTCACCGCCGCCTGACCAGTTCTCCGCCCCGCAAGGAGGCCTCCGTGACCGTACTTGACAGCCGTACCCAGCCAGCGAAGGCTGAGGCGCGCCCCGCGGCCGGTGCCAACGGGCAGGCGGCCCCGGCGACGATGACCCGGGACCCCGAAGCCCGGCTGCAGGCCCTATTCGACCCGGGGACCGTCCGGCTGCTGACCCCGCACGACGACAGCGGGGCGCTGGCCGCTTGCGGGCAGATCGGCGGCATGCCCGCGGTCAGCTTCGTGAGTGACCCCAGGGTCCAGGGCGGCGCCATGGGCACCGCGGGCTGCGCGGCGATCGTGGCCGCCTACGACGAGGCCATCGCCCTAGGCGCGCCGGTGATCGGCCTGTGGCACTCGGGCGGTGCGCGGCTGCGTGAGGGCGTGGAGAGCCTGCACGCGGTCGGCACGGTGTTCGCCGCGATGACCCGGGCCTCCGGCGTTGTCCCGCAGATCTCGGTGGTGCTCGGGGCGGCCGCGGGCGGTGCTGCCTACGGGCCGGCGCTGACCGATGTCGTGGTCCTGTCCGAGCACGGCCGGATCTTCGTCACCGGGCCCGACGTGGTGCGCAGCGTGACCGGCGAGGACGTGGACATGGCCCGCCTCGGCGGCCCCGAGCCGCATTCCCGCAGGTCCGGTGTGGTGCACATCGTTGCGCCGTCCGACGCCGACGCCATCGAGCGGGCCAGGGAACTGGCCCTGCTGCTCGGTGACCAGGGAGACATCGACGCGGGCGCGGGGCGGCCGGGCGGCGCGCCCGACCTGGCCGGGTTCCTGCCCGACTCACCCCGCCGTGCCTACGACGTCAAGCCGCTGATCGCTGCCCTGCTCGACGGGCCGGGCATCGAACTGCACTCCCGGTGGGCACCCAACGTGGTCACCCACCTCGGCCGGCTGGCTGGCCGGACCGTCGGCGTGATCGCCAACAACCCGATGCGGCTCGGCGGCTGCCTGGACTCCACCTCGGCCGAGAAGGCGGCCAGGTTCGTCCGCATGTGCGACGCGTTCGGGGTGCCCCTGGTGGTGCTGGTGGACGTGCCCGGTTACCTGCCCGGCGTCGGCCAGGAGTGGGACGGGGTGGTGCGCCGCGGCGCGAAGCTGCTGCACGCCTTCGCCGAGGCCACCGTCCCCCGGATCACCCTGGTCCTGCGCAAGTCCTACGGCGGCGCGTACATCGCGATGAACTCCCGCGCACTGGGCGCCACCAAGGTCTTCGCCTGGCCGGATGCCGAGCTCGCGGTCATGGGTGCGGTGGCCGCGATCCGCATTCTGCACCGCCGCACCCTCGCCGACGTCCCGCCGGACAAGCTCCATGAGGTCGAGGCGGACCTGGCGGCCGAGCACGAGCGGCAGGCGGGCGGCCTCGAGCGGGCCCAGGCGCTGGGCGTCGTGGACGAGGTCATCGAGCCGTCCCGGACCAGGCAAGCGATCATCCAGGCCATCGCCGACGCGCCGCAGCGCCGTGGCCGCCATGGCAACATCCCGCTGTAATGCCGCCTGCCGTGGCTGACCGGGGACCGCCGGATCGCGGGCGGCCCGGCCCGCGCCGCCTGCTGGTGGTCGAGCACGGCCGCCACGCCCCGGCCGGGCTGCTGGCGGACTGGGCCGCGGCCCGGTCGCTGAGCATCCAGACCGTCGCGCTGCACGCCGGCGACGCAATGCCGGCGGCGCCGGGCTGCGACGCCGCGGTCATCCTCGGCTCCGAGCTGACCGCGTACGATGACGCGGTGCCCTGGCTGGGCGGCGAGCTTGCCTTCATCGAGCGCATGCTGGCCGCATCGGTGCCGGTGCTCGGCATCTGCTTCGGCGCCCAGGCGCTGGCCCGCGTGCTCGGCGCCCGCCTGTACCGGCTGCCGGAGCCGGAGATCGGCTGGGCGCGGGTGGCCAGCGAGCGTCCCGGCCTGGCGGAGGGGCCCTGGCTGTCCTGGCACCGCGACGCGTTCGACCTGCCCGCGGGTGCCGCACAGATCGCCGCCAACGAGGTCTGCGTGCAGGGGTTCTGCTATGGGCCGCACGCCGGGCTGCAGTTCCACCCCGAGGCGACCCAGCCGATCGCCGCGTCGTGGCTGCGCTTCGCCGAGCCGCCGCCGGGCGAGGACATCACCGGCCCGCTGTTCCGCGCCGCGGACGGTGCCTGGGATCGGGCCGCAGCGCACGCTTCCGCCCTGTTCTCGGCCTGGCTGGACGGCGGCCTGGCGGACGGATGACCGGCGGCCGGGGCCCGGCGAGCCGGAAACGGGTTGCGGCCGCCCGTAGAGTCGGCTGCGTGGAGAGCACCGAGGCCCTGCTGGCCGCGTTCGATGCGCAGGCCCGCGCGGAGCCGCCGGTCCCGGCCGCCGGGGTCTGGCACGAAACCGACGGCCCGCTGCTGCGCGTGGTCGGCCAGGAGCGCGGGTTCATCAGCGCTCCCCGCGACACCGGGGCGCGGGGGGCCGAGCTGGACCGGCTGATCGCCCGGCAGCGCAACTACTTCGCCGCCCGTGGCGAGCCGGTCGAATGGAAGACCTACGACTACGACGTGCCGGCCGACCTCTCGGCCCGGCTGCGCGCCGCCGGGTTCGTGCCCGAGGAGACCGAGACGGTGCTCGTCGCGCCGGCCACCGCGATCGCGGCGGATCCCGTGCTGCCCGGCGGCGTGGCGCTGCGGCAGGTCACCGCCGACGCGGACATGCGCCGGATCGCCGCGATGGAATCGGAGGTGTGGGAGCGCGACCGCAGCTGGACCGGGGACCACCTGATCCGCGAGGTCGCGGCCGCGCCCGACGGCTACATCGTGCTGACCGCCGAGGCGGCCGGGCAGGTGGTCGCGGCCGGCTGGGTGGAGTTCCGGCCCGGGTCCCGGTTCGCCGGTTTGTGGGGCGGCGCGACCCTGCGGCAGTGGCGCGGCCAGGGCATCTACCGTGCCCTCGTCTCCCGGCGGGCCCAGCTGGCCGCCGGCCGGGGCGTCCGCTACCTGCAGGTTGACGCCTCAAGCGACAGCGCCCCCATCCTCCGCCGCCTGGGTTTCCAGGCCCTGGCCACCACCACCCCCTACGTCTGGACCCCGCCGCGCCCATAACCGGGGCGAGCGTGCCTACGTCCGGGGCGGGAGCTCTTGGAGGGCCCAGGTGTTGCCGTCGGGGTCGCTGAAGTAGACGAACTTCCCCCACGGCTGCACATCGACGTCGCTGGCCTGAACGGCGTGGTCGATCAGGTACTTGCGGGCGGCCTCGGCATCCTCGACCACCACCTGGACGCCCTTCTGTGATCCGGGCGGCATCTCGGTGACCCCGGTGCCGAGCACCACCGAGCAGGCCGACCCTGGCGGGGTGAGCTGGACGAACCGCAGGTTCTCGGTGACCTGGTGATCGTGGTCGGCGTGGAAGCCCACCTGCTCCACATAGAAGGCCTTGGCGCGGTCGACATTGGTCACGGGGATGGCGACAAGCTCGATCTTCCAGTCCATACTCGCCAGCCTACGAAGAAGGTCGGACAACCCGGCCTGGTATCTGTTGAGTATGGAGGCAGACCGGGCGCTGCGGGCGATCGCCTTCCAGCTGGAGCGCGCCGGCGCGCCCACCTACCGGGTGCGCGCGTTCCGCCGGGCCGCCCAGGTGGTCGCCGCCCTGCCAGCGGGTGAGCTGGGCCGGCGGATCCGCGACGGCACCCTGGAGGCACTCCCGGGGATCGGCAAGGTCACCGCCGAGGTGGTCACCCAGGCATCGGCCGGCCTGCAGCCCGACTACCTGGCCAGGCTGCTGGCCGAGGCGCCGCCCGCGGAACCCACGGCACTGCGGGCCGCGCTGCGCGGTGACTGCCACACCCACTCGGACTGGTCGGACGGCGGCAGCCCGCCGGAGGAGATGGCCGAGGCGGCCCGTGACCTCGGGCACGAGTGGATCGCGCTGACCGACCACTCGCCGCGGCTGACCGTGGCCGGCGGGCTGTCCGCGGAACGCCTGGAGGCGCAGCTGGACCTGATCGGCCAGCTCAACGCCGCACTGGCCCCGTTCCGCATCCTGACCGGGATCGAGGTGGACATCCTCGACGACGGTTCCCTGGACCAGGCCGGCGACCTGCTCGCCCGGCTCGACGTGGTCGTGGCCAGCGTCCATTCGCAGCTGCGGATGCCGGCCGGGCCGATGACCGGCCGGATGGTCGCCGCCGTGTCCAGCCCGCACGTGGACGTGCTGGGCCATTGCACCGGCCGGTTGCTGGGCGGGCGTGGCGGGCGCGGCAGGCCCGAGTCCGCGTTCGATCCGGAGCGGGTGTTCGCCGCCTGCCGTGACCACGGCGTCGCGGTGGAGATCAATTGCCGGCCCGAGCGCCGGGATCCGCCGAGCCGCCTGCTGCGCCTGGCGGTCGAGATGGGCTGCATGTTCACCATCGACAGCGACGCCCATGCGCCCGGTCAGCTGGACTGGCTCGACTACGGCTGTGCTCGTGCCGAGGGCCTGGGCATCGCGCCGGAGCGGATCCTCAATACCCGCAGCGCGGCCGGCCTGCTCGGCCGCGCCCGCTGACCGGCGCTCAGCCGCCGTCCATGGCCGCGGCGGCCCGCTGCAGCGCGCCGAGCACCAGGTCCCAGAACGCCGGGGCATCGACCGACAGCGCGACCAGCGCGTTGCGGGCGCCGGCCGCGGCGCCGAAGTCGGTGACGGTCATGCCGGAGGTCCACCGGCCCTGCACTTCCACCTCGACCCGGGCCGGTTCGCAGCCGAACAGGCCGGGCGCGACCACCAGGGCCATCGCACAGACGTCATGCACCGGCTGGCCCGCCCCGCCCGCGACGCTCCGGTAGCCGCGCAGCCCCGGCAGCAGCAGCTC
>Ga0318553_10000304_pt1 | contig 15090 bp, 13 predicted proteins | sample GRESIP082b2f21_FD_203686 | JGI IMG/M metagenome (GOLD analysis project Ga0318553, IMG submission 203686) | Tropical soil microbial communities from Luquillo Experimental Forest, Puerto Rico - GRE.SIPMG.082b2f21 | ecosystem: Environmental > Terrestrial > Soil > Tropical forest > Bulk soil...
GGCCAGCAGCAGGAGCACGCTGGCGATGAGCGCCGGCTGCGACTGCGGTCCGGGCGGCAGCGCCAGGCTCGCCTCGGCCAGGACCGCCACCGCCGCGAACGGGATCACCCGGGCCAGAAGCCCCGGCCCGCGGAACGGGTAACCGGGGGCCTCCCCCGAAGCAGGCGGCAGCCCGGACTGCGCCACAGATCCGGATCCCGACGCCATTAGCGGTACCTCAGGTGCATTGGTACGGACAATAACCCGGCTGAATCCTACGCCTGCGCCCGTGCGCTGCATAGACACGCAGGATGGCCGGATATGGCGGGAAACGCGGTTCTCGGGGCGATCCGGCCGGCCCTGATGCCGACGATGCGCAAGCACCCGGCCAGCCTGATGTAACAGATTTACAAACCGGGGACGCGGGCGTAAACGGCTGGCTCCCGTAGGGCGTCCAACCCCCGAGGGAAACGCGGTTCCTGGGGGGCATCCACCTGATGGCCGCGCTCGTACTCACGCTTCCATCGGCCTGGCTATCAGGAGGAAACGCGCATGAGATCCAACCGGCCGCAGGGTGCGGCCAGCAGCCCTCGCGGTCACTTCCGCGCCGGGGCCATCCGTGTGCTGTCGGTTACGGCCGTGGCCGGCCTGGCCTGCACCATGTGGGCGGGCGCGGCGTCCGCGGCGACCAAGCACGCCACCACGACCACTATTTCGGCCAGCGCGGCGCCGCGCTGGGTCGGCGCGGTCGTGAAGCTGTCGGCAACGGTCAGGTCGTCGAGCGGGACCCCGAGGGGAACGGTCACGTTCAAGTCGGGAACCGTCAAGCTCTGCACCGGGCGCCTGTCCGGGGGGAAGACGTCGTGCAACGTGCGATTCGGCGGGGCCGGCACCTACGCGGTGAAGGGCTACTACTCGGGCAACGCCACGCACAAGGCGTCGACCTCGGGCAGGATCAACGTGGCCGTCAGGCGGTCGCCCACCACCACGAAGATCACCAACGTCAACCCGGGCACCGTCGACGTCGGCAAGCCATACACCTTCCACGTGACCGTGCGGACCCTGGCCGGCACCCCGGCCGCATCCGGGAAGGTCAAGGTCGTGGCCTTTGCCCCGCCGGGTGTCCCGGCCGCGTACAACTGCACCGCCACGGTGTCCGGCGGATCGGGGTCCTGCACCATCACGCCGCCCGAGTACGGGATCGACGAGTACCAGGGCACGTACACGGGTAACGCGGCGCACACCGCCTCGGCCACGAGCCGCACCACCCCGTTCGACCTGGCCGTGCAGAACGTCACCAAGACGACCATCGCCGCCACGTCGACCACCGTGAAGGCCGTGACGCTGACCACGGACGTGTTCGCCATGGGCGCCAACATCACCGCTGCCACCCACGGCACCGGTTCGGTGACGTTCTACATCGGCACCACCGCGGCCAACGTGGCACCGGTGACCGGATGCGCCGGCGTTCTGCTCACGAACTTCGACACCACCACGGGCGAGAACTCGGTTACCTGCACCGGCAACGCGGAACTGAACGGCCTGGCCGTAGGGTCGTACTTCATCGCCGCCGTGTTCTCCGGCGACCCGGTCAACACCGCGTCGAACTCAGACCCGCCCATCGCGATCACCATCGGCTAGCGGGATCACTTCGAGCAGCTAGCCAGATCAGGCATTAACCGTCGGGGCCGTCTCTTGGGGGCGGCCCCGACGCCACGCCTGGGCCCGGTGACCGGCGCGAATGACGCGGAGATCGTCGGCCTTGATCCGGGCGGTCAGGCGGGCTTGCGGGCCTCGATGAGGAACCGGCTCGCGTAGGCCACGAACGGGCCCTCGCTCTGGATCCGGTCGTGCAGCGCCCTGAGCTCGCCGCGGTACTGATCGACGGTGAAGCCAGGCACCATCCAGACCACCTTCCGCAGGAAGTAGACCACCGCGCCGATGTCGAAGAACTCGGTGCGCAGGGACTCCAGGCGCAGGTCGACGACCTCCAGGCCCGCCGACTGGGCCGCGGCCCGGGCCTTGTCGGGATGGCGGCTGTGCTCGGTCGCCGGCGGCTGCGGGCCCAGGAACCACTCCACGAGCTCGAAGACGCTGCGCGGACCGACCTCCTGGGAGAAGTACGTGCCGCCGGGCTGCAGCACCCGGTCGATCTCCTCCCACGGGGCATCCACCGGGTGGCGGCTGACCACCAGGTCGAAGACCCCGTCCGCGAACGGCAGCGCCGGGTCATCCGCGCCCGCCACGACCGCCACGCCCCGCGGGCGCAGCAGCCTGGCCGCCTGCGCGAGGTTCGGCGGCCACGACTCGGTGACCGCCGTCCGGGCCGCCAGCCACGGCACCCCGGCCAGCACTTCCCCGCCGCCGGTCTCGATGTCGAGCGCGACAGCCGACTGGGCCATCCGGGCACCCATCAGGCGCTGGTAGCCCCACGAGGGGCGCTGCTCGGTGGCCCGGCCGTCCAGCCAGGAGAAGTCCCAGCCGACCACCGACACGGACTCGGCCTCGGCCACGAGGTCCTCGAACGAGCGCGGCATACCCCGATCATCACCCGCGCCAGGCGCCGGGTGCGGGTGCTGGCGGAATTCAAGTCTTCCGCCATGGCGCGGCGGGTCAGTAAGGCTGGACCGATTCCTCTTGCTGCGACTCGGTGATGTACCGCATCCCGCGCGTCCTGATCAGCTCGCTGTTGACCACCGTGGAAAGCTCCGCGAGAAATTCGCCCCGGTCCTGGTTCACCAAGATGTAGTCGTATACCCAGGCCCAGGTCTGCTGCAGGCTCCGGACGCGAAGGCGGTTGTCGGCGTCCCACGCCTGGCCCCGCTCCGCGAGCCGGGACCTGAGCTCGGTCTCCGTCCTGGTCGTCACGAAGATGCCGATGACGCGCCGGGCCGACATCGCGCGGACCTTGACGTAACCGGTCGGCTCCAGCTCGGCGGCCAGCGGCGTCGGATCCTCGCTGTACAGCAGCTCGCGCGGTGACCCGTAATAGCTGTCCGCGTAGGTGCGGGTGTACTCGATCAGCTGCCCTTCCTCGCGGAGCTTGGCGAAGGCCTCGTCGGTGACGAAGTTGTATTCGACCCCGTCCCGTTCCGTGGGACGGGGCGCCCGGGTGGTGTACGTAGGTACCCGGCGCACCAGCCCGGACCGCACCATCCAGTCCAGCGCGGTGCCCTTCCCGGCGCCGCTCGGGCCAGAGATTATGAAGAGAGGCGGCCTAGCATTCACTTCTGGTGTTCCTCAGTTCAAAGAGCCGCACAGGGCACCCCAGACCCGCCGCTGCGTGGTACCTGAACTTACCAGCCCCAGCTCGGGCGGCTCCCTGCCGATCAAGGACCGCCGCGAGCACCGAGACCGAACCGGCCGGCGCTCAGAACGACGGCACCGGGCCGGCCACCCTGGCCACGGCCGGCCGGCGCTCAGAACGACGACACCGGGCCGGCCACCCTGGCCACGGCCGGCCGACGCCGTCGTTGGCGCCCACGATCGCGGCTCGTCGGCCACCTCGATCCCGGGGCCGGGCGCTGACTGCCGTCCTGCTTTATGTCATAAAGTTCTGGGCCGGATCCCTTGACTTTGCGCCATAAAGCAGAGTCTACTTTATGGCATAGAGTCGACGAGGGAGACACCATGAACCACGCATCCGACACCACCGCCGCCGGCAACGGCGGCACCTTCGACCCCCGGCAGGCCGCTGCCCTGCTGGAGCAGACCACCCAGCAGGCACGCCGCAAGTTCGAGCCCTCCCCGCCGTGGCTCCTGGCGACCAGGGCGGTCCTAGTCCTGGCCGCCCTGGGCGCGATCTGGCTCTCGGTGCGCGGACAGCACCCCTACCGGGGCCCGACTGCCGCCGACATCCCGGTGCTGATCGGGTTTATTGTCGTCAACTTCGCCGCCACGGTCGCTGTCCGCAGGCGCGCGACCGCCGGGGTGCACGGGAGATCCCGGTTTAGTCAGGGCGAGATCATGCTGCTGGTGGTGGCCTTTGTCGCCACGGTGATTGCCATGCTGGGGCTGAGCGTCGCCGGAGTGAGCTTCGCCTGGTACCCGACCACGGTGCTGGTCATCCCCGGCCTGGTCTGGGCGGGCATCTCGGCGGCACGGGCAAACTGGCGCGAGCTCGCTACCGGACTGGCGATCGTCGTCATCGGCATCGTGGGCGCGTTCGCCGGACCGGCCGGGTCGTGGGCGGTCGCCGCCGCGGGATTGTGTGTCGTGCTCCTGGCCAACGCCGCCGCCATCGCCTGGCAGCACCACGCCTGACGGTGCGCCATGAACGATGATGGACTTGACCCGCTGATCCACGTCCCCACCCGGCTGAAGATCGTCGCGACGCTGGCGGCACTGCCCGACGGCGACACGCTCTCCTTCACCCGGCTGCAGGACATGATCGGGCTCACCCCCGGCAACCTGATCATCCACCTACGCAAGCTCGAAGAAGCCGACTACCTCACCAGCGAGAAGACCAGGAACGGGACCACGCCGCAAACCACGGTGGCCCTGACCAGCCAGGGCCGGGCCGCACTCGATGCCTACACCCGGGCCCTGCGCGACCTGCTCGGCGGCCTGTAAATGGCCCGGCAGGAGCGGTCTTCCCGGACAGCCCCCACGAGGGGCTGTCCGCCGTTCCCGAGGGGACACCTGCACCACCGCGCCTGCCGGCTGGAGGTCGACGCCCGGCCCGGCACCGGCGCTACCTTCGCGGTAATCTTGCCGACCGCCGACTTACCGGGGGCGCCAGGCTCAGGCGGCTGACCGCAGCCTTCGGCGTCGTTCGCGCGGCGTATTGGACTACATCCCACGTATGACCCCGCGTGCGGAAGTCATACGCCAGGGGCGGGCAGGTTGCATCTCGCGGCCGACGCGGGCCCGGGCTGGGCCGACCTAGCTTGCTGGGTATGGATGCCCGCGGCTCGGGCGTGTGGTGGGCGAGGGCCCGGTCGGTGGTGACCCTGGCGGGCCGGCGACGATTCGCGCTGCTGGCCACGGTGAACCTGGCCGTCGCAGCGATATACCTCGTTCATCTCGGCCACGGCTTCGGCCTGGGCGGCTACCGCATCGATCTGGACGTCTACCGCACCGGCGCCCGGGTGTGGCTGCGCGGCGGCGACCTGTACGGCCGGCTGCCCCGGCTCGCCGACGGCCACGAACTACCGTTCACGTACCCGCCGTTCGCGGCCCTGGCCTTTGTCCCGCTGGCGATTCTCGGCTACAGCACGGCGAACTGGCTGCTCACCACGGTCACCATCGCCAGCGTGGCGGCCAGCCTGTGGTGCTTCGCCGCCAGCACTCTCGGTGAGGCGGGCATCCGGATGCGGCGGCTGCTGCCCTGGGCGCTGCCTGCCGCGCTGCTGCTCGAACCCGTCCGCTCCACTTTGACCTACGGCCAGGTCAACGCGCTGCTCATGGCGCTGGTCAGCTTCGACTGCCTGACCCGGGCGCCCCGATGGCCGCGAGGGATCGGTGTCGGCATCGCCGCCGCGGTGAAGCTCACGCCGGGGATCTTCGTGCTGTTCTTCCTGCTTCGCCGAGACCTACGCAGCGCGGCCCGAGCGGGGCTGAGCTTTGCCGCGTGCACCGCCGCCGGGTTCGCCCTCGCCCCGCACGACTCGCTCCGCTACTGGACCACGCTCGCCTACCAGCCCGCGCGGGCTGGGGCAATCTCCTACGCCGCCAACCAGTCCATACTCGGAACCCTGGTTCGGCTCGGCCTCAGCAATTCCGTCCGGGCCTGGCTCTGGCTCGCCCTGTGCGTGCTCGTCGCGGGCCTCGCGGTCATCGGCATGCGCGGCGCTCTCAAGGCCGGCCAGGTCACGTATGCCCTGTTGCTCAACGCCGTGGCCGGGTTGCTGATCTCGCCAATATCCTGGTCGCACCACTGGGTCTGGGCGGCCCCCGCGCTGTTCATCGGCCTCAGCGTCACTAAGGCGAACTGCTGGCGGCCGTCGGCGCTCGCAGTCTTGGCCCTGCTCGCCTTCGCCATCGCACCGCACTGGCTGCTCCCCTCCGGGGGCGGCCGCGAACTGCACTGGGCGTGGTGGCAGCAGGCCATGGGCGACTCCTACGCCCTGATCGGGCTCGCCGCCCTCACCCAAGCAGCAATCAAGAGCTTGCTGCCCTACCCGAAACGCTGGGGACCGGGCGCAGCAGACAGGCCGGCGGCACTGCACGACCAGGAACCCGAACCGGTACCGCACGAAACCCATGACGACGCGAGCGTGCCGGCTCGCACCTAATCCGGCTAACCAGGCAGCGAACCCTGGTTGCGTGGTCGGAGCCGGGATCTGGTTCGCTTCTGGGCATGGCCTCACCTGAGTTTTCTGATCCCGCCCAGCCGCCAGCGTGGTTCACCACGGCTATCGGCACGCCGGCCAAGCTGGCCACGGTGGAGGTCGACGGGACCACGATCGCCTACCGGATGTATGGCCAGCGGACAGACGGCGGCATCGTGCTGGTCCACGGAGGCGCGGCCCACGCCCGCTGGTGGGACCACATTGCCCCGCTCCTGGCGACCGGCCGCCAGGTCGTCGTGCCTGACCTGTCCGGGCACGGCGACAGCGGGCGCCGCGACACCTACAGCCTCGACCAGTGGGCGCACGAGGTGCTCGCGGTCGCCGCCGATGCCGGGTTCGACGCTCCGCCCACCGTCATCGGGCACAGCATGGGCGGTTTCGTGACGCTGCGAGCGGCGAGCATCTTCGGCGCCCGGATCGCCGGGGCCGTCGCGATCGACTCCCCGGTGCGGGACATCACCCCGGAAGAGCGTGCCGCCCGCGAGCGGCGCGCCTTCGGCCCCCTGGTGGTCTATCCGTCGCCCGAGGCGGCCATCGCGCGATTTCACCCGATCCCCGACCAGCCCGGCCTGCCGTACGTCATCGAGCACGTGGCCGGAACCTCGATCCGGGCTGTCGACGGCGGATGGAGCTGGAAATTCGACCCGCGGGTCTTCGCCCGGCACCAGCTCACGCCGGCGCTGCTGACCCGGCTTGACTGCCGGGTCGCGCTCTTCCGCGCGGAACACGGCATCCTGTCGCCGCAGATGAGCGAGGTCATGTACGACCGGCTCGGCCGTCTCGCCCCCGTGATCGAGATCCCGGCCGCCGGTCACCACGTCATGCTCGACTATCCTCTTGCCCTAGTTACCGGAATCCGCACCCTGCTGTCCGACTGGGACCATTCCACCCCCGCCACGCCACGTTGAATTACCCACCCGAACCGGCTCGACCAGGCAGAATTCACAGCAGTACCAACGGGCTCCCGGGACGTCATGCTCTCGTCATGTTGGCCGGGTAGACCTGCGTGGACCAAGATGTCCGTGCGGCAGGAGGGCGTGTGCAAAGATCGGTCAGACCCGGGCCGGAGAGTCCGAAAGGCCGCGGCGCGCCGGACTACGACTGGGACCAGGCCGACCCGCCGACCGACCCTAGCTACCGCACCGGGCCGGACTACGACTGGGACCGGGCGGACCCGCCGGCCGACCCCCGCCACCAGAGCCCGCCGGAGTATGACTGGGACCAGACCGACCCGCCGGCCGATCCCCGCCATCAGGGTGCGCGGGACGGCTACTGGGACCAGGCTGACCCGCACTACCGCGACGCGCAGGACTATGACCCGAACCCGGCCGACCCGCACTACGGCGGCGCGCGGGGCTACGATCCGAACCCGGCCGACCCGCACTACGGCGGCGCCCAGGACTACGATCCGAACCCAGCCGACCCGCGCTACCGTGGCGCCCAGGACTGCGACTGGAACCTGGCCGACCCCGCGATTGACCCCAGGTACCGCGGCGCCCATGAGCACGACCCGAACCCGGCCGACCCGCGCTACCGCCGCGCCCAGGACTACGGCCCGAACCCGGCCGACCCCGCGATCGACCCGCGCTACCGCCGCGCCCAGGACTACGGCCCGAACCCGGCCGACCCGCGCTACCGGGGCGCCCAGGACTACGACCCGAACCCGGCCGACCCGCGCTACCGCGGCGCCCAGGGCTACGACTGGAACCTGGCCGACCCGGCGATCGACCCCCGCTACCGGGGCGCGCCAGACCATGGCCGGGACCCGGCCGACACGCTGATCGATCCCCAGCCCGGCGACCGGAGACCCGGCAGCAGACCACCTGGCGCCGGCCGGCCCGGCGGCCAGCCACCGCCGGGCCAGCCACCCCGCGGCGGCCAGCCCGGCGGCCGGAAGCGCCGCGACAGCCAGCCTGGCGGCACCCCGTCCCGTGGCCGAAAGCGCCGGCCCCTGCTCCAGCGGATGTGGGTGCGCATCACGCTGGGGCTGCTGGCCACGTTCCTGGTCATCGTCGGCTGGTCGGTGACAAACGCGCTCACCGTGCCCGGCGGCGGCACGGTGTCGGACCGGCTGGCCGAATGGGCTCGCGACCACTACCTCGGGCCGCTGGTGACGTTCGGGGAGTGGCTGACCTACCAGGCGCCGAAGCGCGGTGGGAAGCCCTCCTTCGCGCTCACCGCCCCGGGAGCCGCCCGGGCCACCACGCCCGCCAGGCGGCGGGCCGCGCATGCTTTCGGGCCCCCGCCCGCGCTGCAGTCGCTGGCCGGCAAGCCGCTGCCCGGCGAAGGACAGTGGCGGGTGCTCGCCACCGTGCACGGCACGCCGGCCATCTACGGCACCTACCTGCGGGCCAGCCGCGTGTATTCGTCCTATGTGGCCGGCATCGCCTCGATGAACCAGAGCCTGGTCCGGTTCGAGCTGCGGCCAGGATCCGAAGACCCGGGCCCGGGTAACTGGAGGGCCCTGCCCTATATCGCGGCGGGCACTCGCCTTGGCCTGCTGGCGACGTTCAACAGCGGCTTCAAGATCGCTTCTTCCGGCGGCGGCTTCTACCTGAACGGCGCTACCGACGGCACGCTGACCAGGGGCATCGCCTCCGTCGTGTACTACCGGGACGGGCACATCGCGATCGGGGTGTGGGGACAGACCGTGCGGATGACCCCGGACGTGGTGGGCGTGCGGCAAAACCTGCACCTGATCGTCGACAACGGCCAGATTCCCGGCTCAGTCGACAGCAACGTCGAGAGCAGCTGGGGTGCGACCCTCGGCGGCGGCTACTACGTTTGGCGGTCCGGAATCGGCATCACCCGGGGCGGGCGTATCATCTTCGTCTACGGTCCGGCCCTGAACGTGCGGGAGCTGGCCGAACTGCTCAAGCGAGCCGGCGCCGTCACGGCCATGCAGCTCGACATCAACCCCGAGTGGATGTCGTACATGTACTACATGCCGAAGCACCATCCGGGCGACCCCGCCCCGGCCGCCCTCCTGCCCACCCAGATGCAGGCGGCGAACCGCTACTACTCGGTCACCGGCCGCGACTTCACGGCCGTTTACGCACGGTGAGGTCGCCTCCGGGCGAGGTCGGCGCGCTGGCGGCGGCCCGGCCCGTGTCCGCGCGCTACCTGGCGCCGCTGCGCTGGCTCGGGGCGGCCGTGGAGACGTCGCGGCCGCGCCAGTGGCCCAAGAACTTGCTCGTCTTCGCCGCGCCGCTGGCGGGAGCGACGCTCGGCCGGGACGATGGCTTCGCCTACGCTCTGGCGGCCGCCGCGGCCTTCGTCGCCGCCTCGGCCGCGGTGTATTTCGTCAACGACGTCGTCGACGCCGACCGCGACCGGCGGCATCCGGTCAAGAAGTTCCGCCCGGTGGCCTCGGGCCGGTTGCCGAGATCGCATGCGCTGGCGCTGGCCGGGCTCGGCATCGCCGCCGGCCTGGCCGTCGGCCTCATGATCGGCGAGCCGCGGCTGTCCGTGGTCATCGGCGTCTATCTCGCCCTCTCGGCCCTGTACACGGTCGCGCTCAAGCACATCGCTGTGGTCGAACTGGCCTTCGTGGCCTCCGGTTTCGTACTGCGCGCCATCGGCGGCGCGATCGCCACGCGCGTCCCCCCGTCCGGCTGGTTCCTGCTCGTCTGCAGCCTCGGCGCGCTGATGGTCGCGATCGCCAAGCGGTACACCGAGCTCACCATGCTGCACGGCGACGCGGCCCGGCACCGCCCGGTCATGCGCTGGTACAGCGGCCCGATGCTGCGGCTCGGCCAGCGGGCCGTGGCCTGCGCGATGATTATGGCCTACCTGCTGTGGGCGCACACGGAACACGACCCCTGGATGCGCGCCTGGCGCCTAGCCAGCGCGCTCGCGCTGGCCGCGGCACTCGTCCGCTTCGACCGGCTCACGGCCCGGGCGGGAGGCAAGCCGGTCGAGGACCTGATCGCCCGGGACCCGCTGATGATTTCCTGCGAGCTGGCCTGGCTCGTCATCTTCGCCGTGGGACTGTACCGGTGAAGGCCATCGGATACCGGCGGGTGCTGCTGTTCGGCGGAGCCAGCGAGATCGGCCAGCAGATCCTGGCCGCGCTGCGGCTGCCGCCCGACGCCGAGGTCCTGCTGGCCGGGCGGGACGAGCAGCGGATGGCCACGGCCGCGCAGGCGCTGTCCTGCCGGATCCGGACGCTGCACTATGACGCGGCCGCGATTGACACCCACCAGGCGGTGGTGGACAAGGCCTTCGCGTTCGGGCCCGTGGACCTGGTCATCTCCGCGGCGGGGATCCTGGCCGGCCAGGACGTGCTGGACGACGACCCGCTCCGGGCCGGCGTCCTGGTCGAGACGAACTTCACCGGGCACGTCACGACGCTGCTCGCCGCGGCGGCGCGGCTGCGCGCCCAGGGCCACGGCACGATCGTGGTGCTGTCCTCGGTGGCCGCGGTGCGTCCCCGCCGGGCCAACTTCGTCTACGGGGCGGCCAAGGCCGGGCTCGACGCCTTCGCCCGCGGGCTGGCCGACTCGCTGCACGGCAGCGGCGTCCGGGTGCTGCTGGTCCGGCCCGGCTTCGTGATCGGCCGCATGACGCAGGGCATGACCCCGGCGCCGCTGTCCAGCACCCCCGCCGTGGTGGGCCGCGCGGTAGCGGCGGCGCTGAACGGACGAGCCGACGTAGTCTGGGTGCCGTCGCAGCTCGGCGTGGTGGCCGTCGCGCTCAGGCTGGTGCCCAGGCCGATATGGCGTCGGCTGCGCCGGTGAGAGCGGAGCGCGGATGCGGGTACTGGTCGCCGAGGACGACCGCGGGCTGCGGGAGGTGCTCGCGCGAGGCCTGCGGGAGAACGGCTACGTGGTGGACGCGGTGGCGGACGGTCAGCAGGCCATTCAGTTCCTGCGCAGCTACGACTACGCGGTCGCGGTCCTGGACTGGCGCATGCCCGAGATGTCGGGGCTTGAGGTGCTGCAGTGGATGCGGCGGCGAGAGTCACCCGCCGCCGTCCTGATGCTCACCGCCCGTGACGCGCCCGCCGACCGGGTCACCGGCCTGGACCAGGGAGCCGACGACTACCTGGTCAAGCCGTTCGACTTCGGCGAGCTGCTCGCCCGGCTGCGGGCGCTGCAGCGCAGGCCGCGGGTGCTGCAGTCGCCCGAACTGGTGGTCGGCGACGTGCGCTTCAACCCGGTCACCCGGGAGGTGCAGGTGGGCACCGAGCGGCCGACCTTGACCGCGACCGAGCTGGGCATCCTGGAGATGCTCATGCGGCGGTCGCCCGCGGTGGTGCAGCGGCGCCTGATCGCGCTGCACGTCTGGGAGCACGAGGCCGACGCGATGGGATCCAACACCATCGACGTGCACATGGCCCGGCTGCGGTCCAAGCTGGCGGGTAGCTTGGTGCGCATCGAAACCGTACGTGGAGTCGGATACCGGATAATCGGGACATGAAGCTACGGCCACGGCGGCTGCCGCCCGGGGCCGCGCATGCGGCGCGGATCGCCCTGGTGGCCAGCCTGCTCATTGGCGTCGTGTACGCCGGATGCGTGATCGTCCTGGACCGGGTCGTCGCGGCCAGGCTCGTCGTTGCGGTGGACTCCCGGCTGCAAGAACGGCTGGCGGATGTGCGCGACACCGGTGCCTCCACCGCGGTGACCTCCGACGACGACGACGATGACTACGACGAGCCGCCGCTGTACCTGTGGCGGATTCCCGCGAACCGGGCGGTCATGCAGCTGAGCACGGGCGCCCCGCAATTGCCGGCCGTCGGCACGCTGGCCGGCCACACCGCGCTGACGACCCGGCTGGCGCCGGGCACGTTCCGGCTGGACACCCTGCGCTACCGCGGCGGGCTGCTGGTCGCGGGGCAGAGCCTGGCCGAGCAGGATCACATTGAGGGCGTGCTCAGCGCGGGCGAGGCGTTCGCCGCGCCGGTGCTGCTGGCGGCGGTCTTCATCGGGGCACTGATCATCGGCTTGCGGGCCCTGTCACCGGCCGAGCAGTCGAGGCGGCGGCAACTCGAGTTCACCGCCGACGCATCGCACGAGCTGCGCACGCCGCTCAGCGTCATCGCCGCGGAGACCAGTATCGCGCTCGGTGCGCAGCGGAAGGCGGCCGACTACCGGTCCGCGCTGGTCCGCATCCAGGGGGAGAGCGAGCGGCTGCGCCACATCGTGGAAGACCTGCTGTGGCTGGCCAGGTTCGACTCACAGCCGCCGCCGCCCGGGAGCGAGCCCCTGGACCTGGCCACGATCGCCGCCAGCTGCGCCGACCGGTTCCGCGCGGTGGCGCGCTCGCACGCCATCGAGATCCAGGTGGCCTGCGACGGGCCGGAGCCGGCCTGGATCAGCGCGCCACCGGAGTGGATCGACCGCCTCGCCGGGGTCCTGGTCGACAACGCCTGCCGGTACGCCGGGCCGGACGGCACGGTGCGGATCAGCGTCCGCCAGCGGGCCAGCCGGGTGACCCTGGCCGTGGAGGACAGCGGCCCGGGGATCCCGGCCGAGGACCGGGACCGGCTGTTCGACCGGTTCCACCGCGCCACGGAGCAGCCGGAGGGCGCGGGCCTGGGCCTGGCCATCGCCAACTCCATCGTGCGCTCCACCGCGGGCCAGTGGCGGATCGGCGACTCGCCGCTGGGCGGTGCCTTCTTCGGGGTCTCCTGGCGCCGGGCCGCGGCGCGGTGACCCGGCCCGGCGTCGAAGCGGAGGGTTACAACCCACCCGGCCAAGTGATCGACACCGGGGCGACGAGAGGGGTGCCGACCTCCAGCTGGATCTGGGCGTGCGCGGCCAGCGGGATGTCACGGGGGTTGCCCAGGTGGACCCGGCCGTTGTACAGGGCGGTGACGTGCCCGTGGGCCGGCCCGACCTGGCCGGGCCCGAGCGGCAGTCCCCACTCGTCGAAGAAATCGCCCAGGGTGTAGACGCGCCGGACGGGTGACTCGATGTGGATGACGCCGTCGGCGGCGTGGCTGTGCAGCCAGTAGAAGCAGGTCCCGGTGTTGACGAAGGGGCCGGCAGCCGTGTTCTGCGTCTGGGCGCCCGGGATCCCGATCCCGAACGGAACCTGCCGGGGCGAGCCGTTCACGAAGATGGTCAGGTGCGCGTGGATGTGGAAGAGGGTCTGCTCGCTGGTCTGGCAGTGAATACCGTTGACGGGCTGGCCGGCCGCGGCCGTCGCGGTGCTGGCCAGCGGGGGGGCGCCGGGGATCGGGACGCCCTCGGGGCCCTGCGGGCCAGGTGCTGGCGCCGGCCTGAGGCTGCCCAGCGTGTTCAGCGGGGCGAGCTTCGGCGCCGCCTGCCCGCCTCCGTTAGCTGCGGTCTGCCTGCCGCCGGTCACGGCCAGCGTGATGCCGACGGCCGCCGCGGCCACCACGGCGACCACGCCCAGGCCGCCCAGCCACAGCCGGCGGCGCCGGCGCCGCGCCTCCAGCGCACGGGCCTGAGCGATCTTCTCGCGAGCCTGCTGCCGGTTCCTGCTGCTCTTGGACACCGAACCGCTCCCTTGCCCGCCCAGGACCAGGCGAATCAGGCACGCATCTACTACCTACGTACGTAGATAGTAGCATGGTGGGCTGGCCTGAAGGCCGGCCGGCCGGCTGCGAATCGCCCGGCCAGCTCTTCCGGGCGGCGGGCCGCTCCGCGGTCCGGCTGGCGGCCATCCGGCCGATCGCGGCGCGCTGCCGGCGCGCGGGCTGACGGAGATAACCGGTAAGAGTGTCCGTGGGTGGCCGTGATCACGGCCACCCACGGACACTTTCCGCACGGGAGACGCCGGTTACCCGGCCCGCCGTCCGGTCACGAGCCCGGGCCGGGGGTGGTGAGGTCGTAGACGGTCATGCCGCCCACGGTCTGCGGGGTGAAGTGAGCCTCGACCCACGCGGCGATCTGGGCTGCGTCGGAGGAACCCCCGCCGCCGAAGCCGCCGGCCCCGCGGCCCGGGACGTCGGCCGGACCATTGGACGCATCGCCGGGGCCGCGGCCGGCGAAGTCACCGTCGAACCCGCCGCCGCCACCGCCCAACCCGCCGCCACCGCCCAGGTAGTAGTGGATCTCACGGGCGGAGACGAGCTGTTCGAACCCGGCGAGGCTGAGCGCGGGGTCGGTTCCCCGGAAGCCGCCGAGCGCCATGACCGGGACGCCGCCCGAGGCCAGTTCCATCGAGGCCGCGGTGTCGGAGGTCTGGGTGGCCGCGGCCCACTTGTAGTGCGAGGCGCCGGTCTCGAGCAGCTTGACCAGGGCGGCGCTGACCGTGGCGTTGCCGCCGAAGCCGCCGCGGCCCGCCCCGGCGCCGGCGAAACCGCCGAATTCGCCGCGGCCCGTTCTCCCGCCGGCCGGGCCGCCGGGGAAGCCGCCCCGTTCGCCGCGGCCCGCCGCGCCGGCGCCGGGGAACCCTCCGCGGCCGAACCCCAGGACGCCGCCCGGCCCTCCCCCGGCGGCGGTCAGCGCCGGGCCCGCGGACGGGCTCGCCCCGCTGTAGCTGCTGGCCGCGGTGTCCAGACTGTAGGCCAGCGGGCCGCCGAGCACGGCGACCGCGGCCAGCGACACGGGCACCGCGGCCAGCAGCATCCGGGTCCGGGCGGAGGCGGTCCGCAGCGCGGGCCCGGCCAGGATCAGGCCGACCGCGCCGGCGGCCGCGACCACGATGGTCACGCGCAGCCACGGGAACCAGCCGGGGCTGCGGCCGAGCAGCACCCAGGCCCAGGCGGCGGTGACCGCGATCGCGACGGCCATGGCGGCCCGCGCGAACCACGTGCGGCGGATCCGCCAGAGGCCGAAGCTGCCGATGCCGACCAGCGCGCCGATCGGGGGAGCCAGGGCGACCGAGTAGTACGAGTGGGTAGTTC
>Ga0318553_10000313_pt1 | contig 14975 bp, 13 predicted proteins | sample GRESIP082b2f21_FD_203686 | JGI IMG/M metagenome (GOLD analysis project Ga0318553, IMG submission 203686) | Tropical soil microbial communities from Luquillo Experimental Forest, Puerto Rico - GRE.SIPMG.082b2f21 | ecosystem: Environmental > Terrestrial > Soil > Tropical forest > Bulk soil...
GCGCTGGACAAGCTCATCAACCAGCAGAAGGCACTTCTGGCAAGCCTGACCCCCCAGCAACAGCAGCAACAGCTTGGCGGCGGCGCCACGACCACTCACACCAGTTACAACGGGCCCACCGGGACTCAGGCCCAACGAGCGGTGGCGTTTGCCTACAGCCAGCTCGGCTGCCCCTACGTCTTCGGCGGCACCGGGCCGTGCCAGAGCGGTTTCGACTGCTCCGGCCTGACCATGTCGGCGTGGGCCTCCGCCGGGGTGTCGATCCCGCGCACCAGCTACGGCCAGGCCACCCTGCCCGCCGTGTCGCTGTCCAACCTGCAGCCGGGTGACATCCTGGAGTTCGCCGGGGACAGTCACGTCGGGATCTACGTGGGCGGCGGGATGCTCATCGATGCGCCACAACCAGGGATGAACGTGGAAAAGGTGAGCCTGAGCTCGTCCTGGTACGCGTCGAGTCTCGACGCCGCCGTCCTTCCCTGACCCCTGGCAGGCGAGGCCGGGGCGGCCGATACTGCTCAGCCGCTGCGCGGCCTCGCCTTGGCCCGGGTGGCAGCCGGGGGCGTCCCCCGGAACGCCCCCGGGGCGGCGCGGGCCGGGTGCCGTCTCATCGCTCGGGTGCACGCCGTCGGTCGGCCGGGGAAACTTCTGCAGGCTCCCCGCGGTCGAGCTGACAGGCTGAGGGCGAGCGCAATGCGAGGTACCTTAAGATCTTTGCCATTGCCGCCGGTGCATGCTGGCGGAGATCCGCAGGTTTGCGGTCCTGGGGCGCGGGGAGCGCTGTGCCATGCCGAAAGTCCTTGTCCTGACCAATGACTTCCCGCCGAGGCCGGGCGGGATCCAGTTCTTCGTGCACGCCCTGGCGATGCGGCTGCCGCCGGCCAGCGTGACCGTCTACGCGCCCGCCTGGGCGGGCGCGGAGCAGTTCGACGCGCAGCTGCCCTTCCCGGTGGTGCGGCATCCGACCTCGCTGATGCTTCCCGTGCCCTCGGTGGCGCGGCGCGCCGAGCACATCCTCGCGGCCGAGGGCTGCGACACCGTGCTGTTCGGCGCGGCGGCCCCACTCGGCCTGCTCGCACCGGGCCTGCGCTCCGCCGGCGCCCGGCGCCTGATCGCCCTGACCCACGGTCATGAGGCCGGCTGGGCCGCGCTGCCCGCCGCCCGCGCCGTCCTGCGGCGGATCGGCGACTCCGTGGACACGGTCACCTACCTGGGCGAGTACACGCGGGTGCGGCTGGTGCGCGCCCTGTCGCCAGCCGCCGCGGCCCGGATGACCCGCCTCACCCCAGGCGTCGACACCAGCGAGTTCTTCCCCGGGGCCGGCGGACCGGCGATCAGGGAACGGTGGGGGCTCGGCAGCCGGCCGGTGGTGGTCTGCGTGTCGCGCATGGTGCCCCGCAAGGGCCAGGACACCCTTATCCGCGCCTGGCCACTGGTGCTGGCGACCGTGCCGGATGCCACCCTGCTGCTGGTGGGGGACGGCCCCTACCGCGGCCGGCTGGAACGGATGGCGCGCCATCTCGGGGTGGACGGCTCGGTGGTGTTCACCGGGGCTCCGTCCCGCGCCGAGCTGCCCGCCTATTTCGGCGCCGGGAACGTGTTCGCGATGCCCTGCCGCACCCGGCGCCGCGGGCTTGACGTGGAAGGCCTTGGCATGGTTTTCCTGGAGGCCGCCGCGGCCGGGCTTCCCGTGGTCGGGGGCGACTCGGGCAACGCGGCCGACGCCATTCGTGACGGGGAGACCGGGTATGTCGTGCCGGGTGTCAGCGTGGCGGATCTGGCGGACCGGCTGAACCGCTTGCTCACCGACCCCGGCGCGGCCAAGGCGATGGGTGAGAAGGGGCTGGCCTGGGTGCACCAGGAATGGCGCTGGGAGATCATCGCCCAGCGCTTCACCGAAATCCTGGCCGGAGAGTAGGCCGCGGCGGCCGGCCCGCCACGGGTGGCGGTCAGGAGTAGAGCGCCTCGATGTCGCCCGCGTAGTCCTTCATGATCACGTTCCGGCGGACCTTGAGCGAGGGAGTCAGGTGGCCGCCCTGCTCGGTGAAGTCACCGGGCAGGACGCGGAACCGGCGGACCGCCTCGGCCCGGGACACGGCCTTGTTAGCATCGTCCACCGCGGCCTGGAGTTCGGCGAGCAACTCGGGAGCCTCGGTCAGGTCGGCCGTGGACGCGTCCTTGAGGTGCGGGAACTTGGCCTTCCAGACGTCCACCGACTCCTCGTCCAGGGTGATCAGGCAGGCCACGTAGGGCCGGCGGTCACCCACCACCAGGACCTGGCTCACCAGCGGGTGAGCGCGGATCCGGTCCTCCAGCACCGCGGGCGCCACGTTCTTGCCGCCCGCGGTGACGATCAGTTCCTTCTTCCGGCCGGTCACCCGCAGGAATCCGTCGCCGTCGAGTTCCCCCACGTCCCCGGTGCGGAGCCATTCGTCTGCCATTACCTCGGCGGTGGCCGCATCGTTGCGCCAGTAACCGCCGAAGATGTTCGGCCCGGCCAGGAGGATCTCGCCGTCGTCGGCGATCCGCACGGTGCAACCCGGCAGCGGCTGCCCGACGGTACCGATCTTGAGGTGCTCCGGCCGGTTCACCGTCGCCGCCGCGCTGCTCTCGGTCAGCCCGTACCCTTCGAGGACGGTGATCCCGGTACCGCGGAAGAAGTGACCGAGCCGTTCCCCCAGGGGGGCGCCCCCGGACACGGCGTAGGCGGTCCGGCCGCCGACCGCGCTCCGCAGCTTGGCGTAGACCAGCCGGTCGAAGAGCCGGTGCCGGAGTTGCAGTGCCATCCCCGGGCCCTCGTGCGACGCCGCGCCGGTACCGGACGCCTGGCTCCACGCGATGGCCGTCTGCGCCGCGGCCCGGAAGATGCGGCTCTTCACCGGGCTCGCCGATGCCTGCTGTTCCGCGCCGTTGTAGACCTTCTCGAACACCCGCGGCACGGCGAGGATGAACGTCGGCCGGAACGAGGCGAGATCGGGCAGCAGGCTGGACACGCTGGGCGTGTGCCCGAGCACCACCCCAAACTCCAGGCAGCCCACCTGGATGATGCGCGCGAACGAGTGCGCGAGCGGAAGGAACAGCAGCGTGGACGCGCCCGGGGTCTCGAAGATGGCCGGGAGCGAGCCGCGCACCACGTTCCGTACATCCGCGAGCAGGTTCCCGTGGGTGAGTTCGCAGCCCTTCGGCCGCCCGGTGGTGCCGGAGGTGTAGATGATCGTCGCAAGGTCGGCTGTGCCGCGCGACCTGCGGCGCTGCTCCACCTCGTCGTCACCGAGGCCCGCGCCCGCCGCGGTCAGCGCGCTCAGCGGCTCAACCGGCACCGAATGACCGGGCACCGCCGGGCCAGGATCGTCCCCGGCGCCCCCGGCGGGGGATGCCTGGGCGGCGCCGTCCTCGATCATCCAGACCCGGCGCACCTCGGCTGCCGCGGACAGCGGCCCGGCGGCGGTCTGCAGGTGCGCGGGAGTCTCCACGATCAGTGCGTGGGCTTCGGAGTTGGTCAGGATCCATTCCACCTGCTCGGCCGACGAGGTCTCGTAGATCGGCACCGTGGCCGCGCCGGCGGCCCAGATGGCGTAGTCCATGGCCGTCCACTCGTACCGGGTGCGCGACATCAGCGCGACCCGGTCTCCTACGGCGATACCCGCGGCGATGAGGCCCTTGGCCAGCGCCGTCACGTCGTCGGCGAACTGCCGCGCGGTGACGTCGCGCCAGGCGCCGTCACCCCTGCGCCGCATGACCACGCGCCCGGGCTCGTGGGCGGCCCGCTCGAACATGGCATCGGTCAGGCCCGCCGAGGGCGGTATGTCCACGGCGGCGGGGGTGCTGTACTCGCGCATCCTGCCAGCGTAATCCCGGCGGCCGAGGAGTGCTGGCCCGGGGGGAGCGGCCCAACTAGCCCGGGGGACGGCCCCCGGAACCCCCGCTGGCCTGCGGCCCCGCGACGTCGTCACGGAGACCTTGCCCCTGCTGGCCCGCGGAGTGACCCGCGGCGGCCCGGGGAGCGGCTTCTGGGCAATTGCTCTTAGCCTTTGGTCATGCGGGTCCACGTGATCAGCGATGTGCACGGCCGGGCCGGTGCCCTGGCCGCGGCCGCGGCCGGCGCGGATGCCCTGTTCTGCCTTGGGGACCTGCTCCTGTTCGTGGACTACGCGGACAACGCGCAGGGGATCTTCGCCGAGCTGTTCGGCGCGGAGGCGGCCAGCCAGTTCGTGGCCCTGCGCACCGCTAAGCGGTTCGGTGAGGCCCGCGACCTGTCGGCGGGCCTGTGGCGGGGCCTTGGCGGCGACGCGGCCAATCGGGTGCGAACCGCCGCCGCGAGGCAGTACGCGGAACTGTTCGCCGCGCTTCCCGAACCTGCCTACCTGACCTACGGGAACGTGGACCTCCCGCAGATGTGGGCCGAGCACCTGCGGCCGGGCCATCACGTCCTCGACGGCGAGCGGCTGGAACTGGGGGGGTGGACGTTCGGCTTCGTGGGCGGCGGGCTGCGCTCACCGTACCGGACGCCCAACGAGCTTGACGACGACGCGTACGCCGCGAAGGTGGCGGCCGTCAGCGGCGCCGATGTCCTGTGCGCGCACATCCCGCCCGCCATTCCCGAACTTCTCTACGACACGGTCGCCCGGCGGCTGGAGCGCGGCAGCGCCGCGCTGCTGGCCGAGGTCAGGCGGTCCCAGCCCCGGTATCTGCTGTTCGGGCACGTTCACCAGCCGCTGGCCCGCCGGGCGCGGGTGGGCAGGACCGAGTGCATCAACGTGGGGCACTTCCGGGCGACCGGCCGCCCCTACGTGCTGACGTGGTAGTGCGGCGGAAGTACCGGTGGATGGCGGTACGCTCCGAGCATGACAGCGAGGACGAGTTCCCGTATCGTGATCGCCGCGCCGCGCGCGGCGGTCATGGCGGTGATCGCCGACTTCGCCGCGTACCCGCAATGGGCATCCGCGGTCCGCGTGGCGGAGGTGCTGGGCCAGGAGGACGGCCGGGCCAGCCGGGTGCGCTTCACGCTTGACGCGGGCGTCGTGAAGGACACCTACGTGCTCGGCTACGACTGGGACGGCGACGCCGCGGTCCACTGGCACCTGGCCGAGCCCGGTTCGGTGATCTCGGCGATGAACGGCGGCTACCTGCTTGCCGACCAGAGCGGGGCGACCGAGACCACCTATGAGCTTTCGGTCGATCTGAAGATCCCGATGCCGGGGCTGCTGAAGCGCCGGGCCGAGAAGACGATCATTGACACCGCCCTCAAGGGGCTGAAGAACCGGGTGGAGAGCCGTTCCGGTGCGGCCGGGACCGGCGGAGAGGACAGCACGTGACACAGCCAGGCGGGTCGGGCCCCGACCTGATCGGTGACTTCCAGCGCTGGCTATTGCGTGCCGGTGCTCGCGGGATGAGCCGGGAACTAGCCGACCAGGTGCGTACGGCCATCGGGCGGAACCAGCCGAGCGGTGACGTGTGGGAGACCGCCACGACCGAGCCCCAGCCGGGTGAGGCACCTGAATGTGCCTGGTGCCCGCTCTGCCGTGCGGCACGGCTCGTCCGGGAGGCCAAGCCGGGGCGGGACACCCGGGTGGCCGCGGTGGGCGACGCGCTTACCACCGTGGTCCAGGATGCGGTGTCGGTTCTCGAGGCGGCGCTGGCGGCGACGAGCCGGGCCACCGGCCCCAACGGGCGCCGGGAAGACGCTGGGCCGGGCACCCGGGGTTTCCCGGCAGCCGGCCAGGCGGCACCTGCATCTACCGGCCAGGCGGCACCGGCGGAGTCGGCCGGCCAGGCGGCACCGGCGGAGTCGGCCGGCCAGGCGGCACCGGCGGAGTCGGCCGGCCAGGCGGCACCTGCATCTACCGGCCATGAGGCGCCGGCGGAGTCGGCCGGCCAGACGGGCCAGGCTGGCCAGACGGTGCCGGAGCCCTCGGCCGGCCCGGACGCCGGTGGCCCGGCGGCTGCGGCGGAGGAACAGGCGGCACCGGCGTCCCCGGAAGAACCCCCGCATGAGCCTGACGATCGGGGTTGATGTCGGGGGCACCAAGGTCGCTGCCGGGGTCGTGGATGACTGCGGCCGCATCGTCGAGAAGCTGCGCCGGGCGACTCCGGCGGCGAGCCCGGAGCGCACCGCTGCGGTAATCGCCGATGTGGTCACCGAACTGCGCGGCCGTCACGACGCCAGCGCGGTCGGGGTGGGGGCGGCCGGTTTCGTGAACGAATCGGCCGGGACCGTGGCGTTCGCGCCGAACCTGGCCTGGCGCGGCGAACCGCTGCGTAGCAAGCTGGCCGGCCTGGTGGGCCTGCCGGTCACGATGGACAACGACGCTAACGCCAGCGCGTGGGCGGAGTTCCGGTTCGGCGCGGCACGCGGGCACCCGCATGTCATCTTCGTCTCCGTGGGGACCGGCATCGGGGCTGGCTTCATCCTGGACGGCAGGTTGTACCGGGGCCGGTGGGGGATGGCGGGGGAGCCCGGGCATGTCCGGGTGGTACCTGACGGGCGGCTGTGCGGCTGCGGGAACCGCGGCTGCTGGGAGCAGTACGCGAGCGGCAGCGCCCTGGCGACCGAGGCGCGCGATATTGCCATGCGCGCCCCGGGCGGGGCGATGCGGCTGCTCCAGCTGGCGGGCGGGGATCCCGTCGCGATCGGCGGCCCTCAGGTCACCGAGGCGGCCCGGGAGGGCGACCCGGCGGCGCTGCGCTGCTTCTCGATCGTGGGCACCTGGCTGGGACAGGGGCTGGCCGACCTGGCCGCGATCCTGGACCCGGAGTGCATCGTGGTCGGCGGGGGGGTCAGCGAGGCGGGCGAGCTGCTGCTCGTCCCGGCGCGTGCCGCCTTCGAACGGGCTCTCACCGGGGCCGGATACCGGCCGCAGGTGGAGATCGCCAAGGCCGCTCTCGGGCCGGACGCGGGCATCGTCGGCGCTGCGGATCTCGTCAAGAACGCCGATCAGGCGGGGTCTGCGCCGCGCCGCTAGACCACGGCGCCGTCGTCTGGGCCGGAGTCGCGCGGTGGCCGGTCGCCCATCCGCACTACCAGCGTGGCGAAGCCGCCGACGAAGGCGGCCACGGCGCAGAACGCGGCCCAGCTCGGCACCTGCCAGTCCGCCATCACGGCCACGAGCAGGTAGAGGGGCCCGCCGAACAGGGCCGCCCAGGCTCCCTTGGTGATCGGGTCCAGGCGCGGGAGCGGCGGCGGCGCCGGCGGGACGTAGTGATCGTCGTTGTCGTCCGGCGGCGGGATGGGGCCGGCCGGCCGGACGACGCGGATCCGTGGTGGCCCGGGGGCGATCCCGCCGAACGGGCTGGGTCCCGCGGCCCGGCGTGGGCCGGGCGGCTGTCCCTCGTCGGGCTCGGAGCCCTCCGGGCCGGTCAGGTCCAGGTCGGCGACATCCAGGTCGGCGGTATCGGAGCCGCTGGCGTCCTGGCCGGCCGCCTCGTTGTCCGGGGTGCCGTGCGCCGCCAGGTCTTCCCTGGTCGGCCACGGAGCCGGTACGCCGTCCGCCACGGCGGGCTTGGTGTAGTCAGCGACCAGGTCCCGCCAGGCGGCATCCTCGCTGGCATCCTCGCTCATCGGGCGTGCACCCCCCTCACTCCCGCCCGGCGCGGCTGTGGGCACGGACGAACTCCAGGCTGCCGTCGAAGATCTGGCCAGCATCATTGTCCAGGGTGGCTACGTGGTAGCTGTTGGCACACTCCCGGACGGTGAGCTGCGCCGGGGGCAGCGCGGCCCGCAGTACCCGCATGCTGGCCGGCCCCACCACGTGGTCGGTCGTGCTGAGGTAGACGAGCACCGGCTGGCTGACCTCACCAAGCTGCTGCTGGGTGACGTGCCACAGCTGTGGCAGGGTCGCCGCCGCGCGCACCGGCACCCGGTCGTAGCTGAGTTCGGTGGCGCCCTCCTTCTTGATGTCGCTGCCGATGCCCTTGAGCGACGGCACCACGAACTTCAGCACCGGCGCCAGCAGGAACAGCTTGGTATCGGCGGTGAGCGAGGGGTTCACCAGCACCAGCCCCGCGACCCCGTCGCCGCGCAGTTCGGCCATCCGCAGCGCGAGGCAGGCGCCCATGGACAAGCCCATCAGGAAGATCTCGCTGGACTGCCCGCGCAGTTCCTCGTAGGCCCGGTCCACCTCCGCGTACCAGTCCTCCCACCGCGTGTGTGCCATGTCCTGCCAGGTGGTGCCGTGGCCGGGCAGCCGAGGGAGGGAGACGGTCAGCCCGGCGGCGACGAGGCGGTCGGCCCAGGGCCGTAGCGACGCGGGGGTCCCGGTGAACCCGTGGCAGAGCAGGACCCCGGTACTGCCTCCTGAGTGAAAGAAGGGCTCCGCCCCCGGCATTACTGGCATGACCGCCGTCCTCTCGCGCCTGCGCTCTCCCGCATCGTCGCATGCGAGCATGACAGAGCGCACGCCGAAAGGGCGGAGCCGGGCATGCCGCGGAAGACCCGCCGCCGGGCATGAGGACGGCGGGGCCAAGTCCGTCCTGGCGGGGGCTGCCGGTGGCCGCCTCGGCGTGGGACCATGTGGGCATGGGTTACTGGGTGGTCAAGGCGATCCTCGGGCCCATCCTCGCGATCTTGTTCCGGCCATGGTCCCAGGGCGCGGACAACGTGCCGAGGGAGGGGCCGGCCATCCTCGCCTGGAATCACCTGTCGTTCTCCGATCACTTCTTCGGCCCGCTGCCGCTGCCCCGGAAGGTGACGTTCCTCGCCAAGTCCGAGTACTTCACCGGGCGCGGGCTGAAGGGCCTGATCAGCAAGGCCTTCTTCCGCGGGGTCGGGCAGATCCCGGTGGACCGGACGGGCGGCGAGGCGAGCGAGCGCGCGCTGCGGACCGGCCTGCGCGTGCTGGCCGAGGGGAAGCTGCTGGGCATCTACCCGGAGGGCACCAGGACGCCGGACGGCCGCCTCTACCGGGGCAAGACCGGGGTCGCCCGGCTCGCGCTGGAATCGGGAGCGCCGGTCATCCCCTGCGCAATGATCGGGACCTTCGAGCTGCAGCCGCCCGGTCGGCTGCTGCCCCGGCTGTCGATCCGGCCCGGGGTCAGGTTCGGCAAGCCGCTGGACTTCTCCAGGTACGCCGGGCTGAAGTCGGACCGGCTGGTGCTGCGCGCGGTGACCGACGAGATCATGTACGCGGTCATGAACCTGTCCGGCCAGGAGTACGTGGACGAGGACGCGCAGCGGGCCAAGAAGCGCGGTAGGAAGGGCGACGCGGTACGGCTGGACGGTGCCGCGCCGCCGGATGGCAGCGCCCCGGCGGAGGGCGCCCCGGCGGAGGGCGCCGCGCCGGACGGCGCCGCGGCCGACGGCGCCACCACGCCCTCCGGCGCCGCCCCCGGTTCGGTGCCCCGGCCCTCCTGAGCCTGCTTCCGCCTCAACCTGTTCCGCCGGGTTCCGGTCAGCCCCGGGCCCAGCCCTTGGCACGCTCCACCGCGCGGCGCCAGCGGTCGTGTCCCTCGTCGCCGCGGCCCTGCGGCTCGAACCGCTGGCCCAGCCGCCAGGTGGCGGCGAGTTCAGCGGGCGAGGACCACACGCCCCCCGCGAGCCCGGCGAGGAACGCCGCGCCCAGGGCGGTGGTCTCCATGATTTCCGGCCGTTCCACCGGGACCTGGAGCTGATCGGCCTGCAACTGCATGAGCAGCCCATTGGCGCTGGCCCCGCCGTCGGCCCGGAGCGTGCACCCGGCCCGCCAGTCACCGGTGATCATCACGTCGAACACGTCGCGCACCTCGTAGGCGATCGCCTCCAGGGTGGCCCGGACCAGATGGGCCCGGGTGGTGCCGCGGGTGATGCCGAACACCGTGCCCCGGGCGTCGGGATCCCAATCGGGTGCCCCGAGCCCGGTCAGCGCGGGCACGAACACCACGCCGCCGCTGTCGGGGACCGCGGCGGCCAGCGCCTCGCTCTGGGCGGCGTCGTCTAGCAGCCCGAGCCCGTCGCGCAGCCACTGGATCGCCGCCCCGGTCACGAACACCGAGCCCTCCAGCGCGTAGGTCAGCGCGCCCGTGCCGTCCATCCAGGCGACCGTGGACAGCAGCCCGTTCCCCGGCCGGGCCACCGCGCCGCCGGTGTTGGCGAGCACGAAGGACCCGGTGCCGTAGGTGCACTTCGCGTCGCCCGGCGAGAAGCACGCCTGCCCGAACAGCGCCGCCTGCTGGTCGCCGGCGATCCCGGCGATGGGCAGCTCCAGCCCGAGGAAGACGGCCGGGTCCGTGTGCCCGGCGACGCCGGTGGAGGGCACCACCTCGGGCAGTGCCGCGGCCGGTACCTGGAGGAGCTCGCACAGCTCGGCCGACCACCGGCCCGCGGTGATGTCGAACAGCAGCGTGCGGGACGCGTTGGAGGCGTCGGTGACGTGCCGCCGGCCGCCGGTGAGCCGGGCGATCAGATAGGAGTCCACGGTGCCCGCGGCGAGCGAGCCGTCGGCCAGGCCCGCCCAGGTGGCCGGTTCCTCCCTGGCCAGCCACGTCAGCTTGGTACCGGTGAAGTAGGGGTCCAGCCGCAGGCCGGTCAGCTCGCTGACCCGGTCCTCATGCCCGGCCTCACGCAGCTCGTCGCACAGCCGGGCGGTCCGCCGGTCCTGCCACACGATGGCGCGCCGGGGCGCGGCCAGGGTCGCCCGGTCCCACAGCACCGCCGTTTCCCGCTGGTTGGTGATGCCCAGCGCGGCGACCGTACCTGGGCCGGCACCCGCCCGGTCCAGGGCCTGGCGGCAGGCCGCGAGAGTGGCCTGCCAGATGTCTTCCGGCAGGTGCTCGACCCAGCCGGGGCGCGGGTAGTACTGGCGGAACTCCTGGTAACCGCGGGCAGCCACGGTCCCATCCGGGGCCACCAGCAACGCGGTCACTCCCGTTGTTCCGGCGTCAATCGCAAGGACACTCATGACGGCTAATGTTGCACCCATGCGAATCGGAGTGCTTACCGGCGGCGGGGACTGTCCTGGGCTGAATGCCGTGATCCGCGCCCTGGTCCGGAAGGGAATCCCGGAGTACGGCTACGAGTTCCTCGGATTCCGTGACGGCTGGCGCGGTCCGCTGGAGGGCGACGCGGTCCCGCTGGACATCCAGGCGGTACGGGGCATCCTGCCGCGCGGGGGGACGATCCTGGGTTCCTCACGGACCAACCCACTGGGGGAGGGCGCGGCCGCGGGCGGCAAGTCCGGCCTGGAGCGGATCAAGGCCAACCTGGCCGGGCTCGGCGTGGACGCGCTGGTGGCGATCGGCGGCGAGGACACCCTCGGGGTCGCCGCAAGCCTGTACACGGAGGGCGTGGCGGTGGTCGGTGTGCCCAAGACCATCGACAACGACCTCGGCGCGACCGACTACACCTTCGGCTTCGACACCGCGGTCAACATCGCGATGGAGGCGATCGACCGGCTGCACACCACCGCGGAAAGCCATCACCGGGCCCTGATCATCGAGGTGATGGGCCGGCACGCGGGCTGGATCGCGCTGCACGCCGGGATGGCCGGCGGTGCCAACGTGATCCTCATCCCGGAGCGGCCGTTCAGCCTGGAGAAGGTGTGCGCCTACGTGGAGCACCGGTTCCAGACCCGCTACGCCCCGCTGGTCGTGGTCTCCGAGGGCGCGCGGCCCGAGGAGGAAGAACTGGCACTGGCCGACCAGCGGCTGGACGCCTTCGGCCATGTCCGGCTCGGCGGCGTCGGCCAGCTGCTCGCCAACGAGATCGAGAAGCGCACCGGTAAGGAGGCCCGTGCCACGGTGCTCGGGCACATCCAGCGCGGCGGCACCCCGACGGCGTTCGACCGGGTGCTGGCCACCCGGTTCGGGGTGCACGCGATCGAGGCGGTGCACGACCGGGCGTTCGGCATGATGGTGGCGCTGCGCGGGACCGAGATCGTCCGCGCCCCGCTCGCCGAGGCGACCAGGGAACTCAAGCTGGTGCCGCCGGAGCGCTACGCGGAGGCCGAGGTCTTCTTCGGCTGACCCAGTTCGGCGCGCGCCAAGCCCGGTGCGATCCGGCGGCGAGCCGCCGCGGTCCCGGTGACCGCGGCGGTGCCGCGCAGGCGGCCAGGCTCAGACCGCGCGGCGGTCTCCGTCCGGCCCGGGGCAAGGCTGCCACGGACCGGGAAAAGGCTGCCACTGATCGGCGGCGGTGAGCCAGGTGCCGTCGGGCTGGCACCGGGCGATCAGGGCGGTGGGGCCGGGCACACGATCTAGGTTGGAACTGTGCCGGCCGGGCGGGCCGGTGACGAGAGGGGGCGCTGCGCTGTGGACCAGGACCGGGCTGTGGCATGGATTGGCCGCTGGGATGCCCAGCAGGAGTGGTACATGCCCGACCGCGAGGATCGGTTCACCGTGCTCATCGATGCGGTCGAGGCCGGGGCCGGGCGGGACGACCCGCTGGTGCTCGACCTCGGCTGCGGGCCCGGCTCGCTGGCGGTCCGGCTGCTCAACCGGATGCCGGCCGCGCGCGTGGTGGCCGTGGACTCCGATCCGCTGCTCCTGGCGCTCGGCCGCGCCGCGCACGGCGGCCTGGCCGGGCTCCGTCTGGCCGACCAGGACCTGCGGCAGCCGGGCTGGGCGGATCGGCTGGGCCTGGAGCGCGCGGTCGACGCGGCGGTGAGTACCACCGCGCTGCACTGGCTCGACGCGGCCCAGTTGCGGGCCATGTACGCCGAGCTGGTGACCGTGCTGCGGCCCGGCGGGCTGATGCTCGACGGCGACCACCTGAAGGAGGACCCTGCGGCGGTCCCGGCCCTGGCCCGCCTCGGCGACGCCATCAGTGAGCGCGGCGCCCGCCGCCGGCTCGACGGGCGGGACGAGCACCGGGAGGACTGGAAGGCCTGGTGGGCAGCGGCGGCCACGGATCCGGAGCTGGCCGGTCCCGCCGCCGAGCGGGAGCGGCGCAGGCTCAGCGAGGACCACCATGGCTCGGAGTCGGTGCTGCTGGTCCGGCACATAGCCGCGCTGCGCGCGGCCGGGTTCGCCGAGATCGGCACGCTCTGGCAGTACGGCGAGAACCGCATCCTCTGCGCCGTCGCGGCCAGCTGAGCCGCCGTCCACGGCTGAACGGCTGAGGATCACGAGATCATGGAACTCAGGCCATCGCGGGGGAGGGGACGGCGCGGCGCGGGTCGAGCAGGCTCGGGTCGGTCGCCATGAAAACATCCAGGAAGCCCACGTGCCATCCCGCGGCCAGCAGCGGCCGGACCGCCGGATGCGGCCCTGGCAGGCACACCCGGGCCCGGCCGCCTGGGGGGTCCAGGACCGCGAGGACGGCCAGCACCGCATCCACCGCCTCGCCATCCCCGGCCGCCGGGGACAGCGCCAGGTGGGTGATGCCGTACTCGGCGTCCGCGCCGGCCACGGTGCCGGCCGCCAGCACCACCGTGCCGTGGCGGGCGGTGACCGGCTGCCCGCCGGGGCGCGCGGCCCAGGCCCGATGGTCGGCTGACCGGTCGATTCCGGTCCACTCCGCCTCCAGCGCCGCCACCTCCTCCGGCGACGTCGCGGCGACCGTCCAGCGGGGCGCGCGCGGGAGCGCGCCGGGGTGACCGCCCAGGTACAGCAGCGGCCACCAGGCATCCAGGCCCGCCCGGGTGTATACGGGCAGGGCGTGCGCGTGCAGGCTGCTGAACGTCATGCGCGGCGAGGCTGGTTCCCACAGCGCGGCGAGCAGGGCCTGGCCGATGCCGAGCCCGTGGGCCTCCGGGTTCACGAACAGGTCGCACACCATGGTCACCGCTGCCGGTCCGTCCCCGATCCGCAGGGTCGCGCCGAACCCGGCGACCCCGCCCTCGCGCTCGGCCACCAGCACCAGCCCGTGTGCCAGCAGATGCCGGATATAGGCCGGGTCCGAGCCGGACCATTCCTCGACCTGCCCGGTCGCGGTGGCGACCGCGGCGATGGCCGCCAGGTCGGCCTCGGCGGCCTCGCGCACCTCGATCTTCATCACGGGCCTCACCCTAGCCATGCGCCGCGGCCCCGCCGCCAAGGGATTGCCGCGGCCCGTCACTCGCACGGCGCGGCCTGCCGCCCTCGGGCCGTCACTCGTGGGCGTGGCCTGCCGCTCGCGGGCTGCCGCGCGGAACGGGGCCTACCACTCGCGGGCGCGGCGGGCCAGGTAGGCGCGTTCCGGCGCGGGCGGCTCCAGCGCGATGGCCGTCTCGTAGGCCGCGATCGCCTCCGCGCGGCGGCCCAGGCGGCGCAGCAGTTCCGCGCGGGCGATGTGCAGCTGCGGCCACCGGGCCAGCCGGGGATCGCCGCCGATCGTGTCCAGGATGACCAGCCCGGCCGCAGGGCCTTCGGACATCGCCACGGCCACCGCCCGGTTCGCCTCGGCCATGGGTGAGGGCTCGTACCGGAGCAGCTCGCCGTAGAGCAAGGCGATCTCCCGCCAGTCAGTGTCCGCGGCGGTGGCGGCGCCCGAGTGGCACGCCGCGATCGCCGCCTGGACCTGGTACGGTCCGGGGCGGTTGCCCCGCAGGGCCTGCTCGACGAGAGCCTCCCCTTCGCCGATCATGGCGCGGTCCCAGCGGCCGCGGTCCTGGTCCGCGAGCAGCACGAGGTCACCGGCAGGGCTGAGGCGGGCGTCCCGGCGCGCGTCGGTGAGCAGCAGCAGCGCAAGCAGCCCTAGCACCTCGGGCTCGCCGGGGAGCAGCGCGGCCAGCGAACGGGCGAGCCTGATCGCCTGGTCGCAGAGTTCGCCGCGGATCAGCGCGTCGCCGGCGGCCGCCAGGTGCCCCTCGGTGAAGACCAGGTACACCACCCGAAGCACGGCGGCGAGGCGGGCGGGCAGGTCACCGGGCCCCGGTACCCGGAACGCGATCCCGGCCTGGCGGATCTTGCGCTTGGCCCGCACCAGCCGCTGCGCCATGGTCGGCTCGGGGACCAGGAAGGCGGCGGCGATCTCGGCCGTGGTCAGCCCGCACACCGAGCGCAGCGTCAGCGCGACTCGGGCGGCCGGGTCGAGCGCGGGATGGCAGCAGGTGAAGATCAGCGCGAGCTCGTCGTCGGTGCCCGCCGTC
>Ga0318553_10000334_pt1 | contig 14580 bp, 12 predicted proteins | sample GRESIP082b2f21_FD_203686 | JGI IMG/M metagenome (GOLD analysis project Ga0318553, IMG submission 203686) | Tropical soil microbial communities from Luquillo Experimental Forest, Puerto Rico - GRE.SIPMG.082b2f21 | ecosystem: Environmental > Terrestrial > Soil > Tropical forest > Bulk soil...
GCGCCAGCCCGCCGGTGCCGGGCGACCTCCCCGGCGGCCGCCCGGCACCGGCGGGCTGGCGCCGGTGGCGGGCCCCGGTGCTGGTGGCGCTGCTGGTCTTGCTCGGTGGGCTGTTCATCGCCCTGCTCCAGGTGGGCCCGCCGGTGACCGGGCCGCTGGATCCCAACGACACCGGCCCGGTCGGCGCTCACGCGCTGGTCGCGCTGCTCCAGGCCCGCGGCCAGACCGTGATCAGGGCCGGGTCGGCCGCCGCAGCTGCCGCGCAGGCCAGGTCGCGCAGCACCACCCTGGTCGTCACCAGCCCGCAGGACCTGTCCCCCGGCCAACTCGCCGAACTGGCCCGTGTCCCGGCCAGGCTGCTGCTGGTGGCGCCCGGCCACGACGCCCTCGCCGCGCTTGCCCCGGCGGTGACGCTGGCCGGGCCGGCCGAGGCGGTCCGCGACCTGCCGCCGCGCTGCGGACTGCCCGGCGCAGCCGCGGCCGGCCTCGCGGGCCTGGGCGGGCTCCCGCTGCGCACCGGCGCGCCCGGAGCCTTCCGCTGCTACCCGCAGTCGGCCGCTGCCCCGTTGTCCTTCTCGTTCTTGGTGCGCTACGCGACCGCCGGCCATCTGGTCACCGTGCTGGGCACGGGTGCCCCGCTGGCCAACGACGACCTCGGGGCCAGCGGCAACGCCGCGCTCGCGCTGAACCTGCTTGCCGCCAGCCCGCGGATCGTCTGGCTCGTACCCGGCGCGCTGCCTGCCCCGGCCGCGGGCCACCATGCGCAGCGGCCGCTGACCAGCCTCGTCCCCGGCCAGGTGTACGCGGTGGCGATCCAGGTCGGCATTGTCGTGCTGCTGTTGGCGCTGTGGCGGATGCGCCGGCTTGGCCCGCTGGTGACCGAGCCACTGCCGGTGGTGGTCCGCGCCTGCGAGACTGTGGAGGGCCATGGCAGGCTGTACCGGTCCCGCCGGGCGCGTGACCGGGCGGCGGCGGCGCTGCGCGGCGCGGCGCTGGGTCGGATCGTGACCCGGCTCGGCCTCCCGCGCGGCGTGACCGACGACGCGACCTGCCAGGAACTGGCCAGCCGGACCGGGCGTGACGCCGTCGAGATCCGGGCCATCCTGTTCGGGGCGGTCCCGGGTGACGACGCGGCGCTGGTGAAGCTGACTGCCGACCTGGATGCTCTGGAGGGACAGGTGCTGACCCTGTGACCGCAGACAACCCGCCCCTGGCCGGGCTCGACGACGGAACCGCGGGCCGGCCGCCCGTCCCGCCGGCAGGCCCCGGGGCCGGCCAGGCCGTGCCCGGGCCGGGCCATGATGTGCCCGGGATCAGCCAGCGAGGGGTGGCTGGCTTCGGCCAGGGCGCGCCCGGTTTCGGCCAGCCCGCCGCACGGGACCCACGGGCCGCGCTGGAAGCGGTCCGGGCCGGCGTCGCCAAGGCCGTGGTCGGCCAGGACTCCGTCGTCACCGGCCTGGTGATCTGCCTGCTGTGCCGTGGCCATGCCCTGCTGGAAGGCGTCCCGGGGGTGGCCAAGACCCTGCTGGTGCGCGCCCTGGCAGGCACCCTGTCGCTGCGCAGCACCCGGGTTCAGTTCACCGCCGACCTGATGCCGGGGGACCTGACCGGCTCGCTGATCTACGACGCGAAGACGGCCCTGTTCCAGTTCCGCGAGGGCCCCGTGTTCACCAACCTGCTGCTCGCGGACGAGATCAACAGGACCCCGCCGAAGACCCAGGCGGCGCTGCTGGAGGCGATGGAGGAGCGGCAGGTCTCGGTGGAGGGGACGCCGCGGCCGCTGCCCGAGCCGTTCCTGGTCGCGGCGACCCAGAACCCGATCGAGTACGAGGGAACCTATCCGCTGCCGGAGGCGCAGCTGGACAGGTTCCTGGTGAAGCTGACCGTGCCGGTGCCCGCGCGCGAGGACGAGATCAGCATCCTGGCCAGGCACGCGGCCGGTTTCGATCCCGGCGACCTTGCCGCCGCCGGGATCGTGCCCGCGGCCGACGCGGCTGACCTGGCGGCGGCCCGCGCCGCGGTGCGCGGCGTCCGGGTGGCGCCGGAGGTGACCGGGTACATCGTGGACCTGTGCCGGGCCACCCGGCAGTCCCCCTCGCTGCGCCTGGGCGTCTCGCCACGGGGCGCGACCGCGCTGCAGGCCACCGCCCGCGCCTGGGCCTGGCTCGCGGGCCGGGACTTCGTCATACCGGACGACGTGAAGGCCCTGGCCCGGCCCACGTTGCGGCACCGCATCCAACTGCGGCCGGAAGCCGAGCTGGAGGGCGCCATGGCCGATGGCGTGATCGACGCGGTGCTCGGCTCGGTCCCGGTACCCCGGTGACCCGCGCCGCGCTGGCCGGGGCCGCTACACCGGCGGCCCAGGCGGTTCCCCCGGTGGCCCGGTCCGGTCGCCCGCTGGCCCGGTCCGGTCGCCCGCTGGCCCGGTCCGGTCGCCCGCTGGCCCGGTCCGGTCGACCCCTGGCCCGGGCCGAGGCCGCCCGGGGAACACGGTGGCGCTGACCGGGCGCGCCGCGTTGGCCGCGGCGCTGGGCGCGCTGCTGATCGTGGCGTTCCGGGACCCGGCCGCGATCGTGTTCGTGAACGCCGTGCTGGTGGCGGCGATCGCGGCCGACGTGGCGCTCGCGGCCCCGGTGCGCACGGTACGGCTCGGCCGCTCCGGCGACACCCGGGTGCTGCTGGGGGAGCATGCGTCGGTGCTGCTCGAAGTGGCGAACCCGGCCCGGCGGACGTTGCGGGCTGTGATCCGGGACGCCTGGCAGCCGAGCGCGGGCGCCATTCCCCCGCGCGCCCGGGTCACGGTGCCTGCGGGCGGCCAGGCATGGCTGACCACCGGGCTGTCCCCGGACCGCCGCGGGGACAAGACCGCGGTGGCGGTCACGATCCGCTCGCTCGGGCCGCTCGGGCTCGCCGGGCGCCAGGGCAGGCAGCCGGCCGCCTGGACGGTCCGGGTGCTGCCCCCGTTCCACAGCCGCCGGCACCTGCCGGACAAGCTCTCCAGGCTGCGCCAGCTCGACGGGCAGCACCGTGCCCTGCTGCGCGGCCAGGGCAGTGAGTTCGACTCGCTGCGCGAGTACGTGATCGGCGACGACGTGCGGTCGATCGACTGGCGGGCCACGGCGCGGCTGCGCGACGTCATGGTCCGCACCTGGCGGCCGGAACGCGACCGGCAGATCCTGATCGTGCTGGACACTGGGCGGACCTCTGCGGGCCGGGTCGGCGGCGTCCCCCGCCTGGATGCCGCCATGGATGCGGCTCTGCTGCTGACCGCGCTTGCCTCCCGGGCGGGCGATCGGGTGGACATGCTGGCATTCGACCGGCGGGTCCGGGCCCGGGTCGTCGGGACGCCCCGGTCGGCCGTGCTGTCGGTGGTGGCCCAGGCAATGGCGGGACTCCAGGCCGAACTCGTGGAAACCGACGCCGCGGCGCTGGGCAGCGCCGCGCTCACCGCCGCACGGCACCGCTCCCTGATCGTGCTGCTCACCGACCTGAACCCGACGGCGGTCACCGAAGGGCTCCTCCCCCGGCTGCCGCTGCTGGCAGCCCGGCACGAGGTAGTGGTGGCCGCGGTGGCGGATCCGGCGCTCGAGGAGATGTCGGCGGACCGGACCGATGCCGCGGCGGTGTACGACGCGGCAGCGGCCGAGCAGGCGCGGGCCGCGCGGGAGCGGGTCTCCGCTCTCTTGCGGCGGCGCGGTGCGCACGTGGTGGACGCGCCGCCCGAACGGCTGCCCGCCGCGCTCGCCGATGCCTACCTGGATCTCAAGGCCGCGGGCCGGCTCTGACTATGGGCCGGCTCGACCGGGCGGGACGGCCAGGCCGGCGCGCGCGCCGGGTGGGTCAGCCGGCCACCGGTGCCACCTCGGGCGCCTCGGCCATATCCGCGGTCAGCCCGGCCGACTGGGCGCGGCGGCCGGCCACCATGACGTAACCGAGGAACGCCGCCTCTGCGGCGACCCCGATCAGAATCCGGGCCCAAGTGGCCAGCGGTGACGGGGTCACGAAGGCCTCGATGAGGCCCGAGACGAGGAGCACCACGATGAGGCCGAGCGCGATCGTGATGGAGGCGCGCCCCTCCTCGGCGAGCGCCCTGGCCCGCGGCCGCGGCCCGGGATCGATCACGGTCCAGCCCAGTCGCAGGCCGGTCGCTGCCGCCAGGAAGACCGCGGTGAGCTCCAGCATCCCGTGCGGCAGGATCAGCGCGAAGAAGAGCACCCCCCTGCCGTGGGCGATCATCAGCCCGCCGACGACCCCGATGTTGGACGCGTTCGAGAGCAGCAGCCACAGGGTGGGCAGCCCCAGCAAGATCCCGAAGATCAGCGACTCCGCTGCGACCCAGACGTTGTGGGTCCAGACCTCTGCCGCGAACGACGTGGCCGCGTACTGGGAGTAATAGTGCTGGAACTGGTGATGGACCAGCTTGGACACCTGGGCCGGGGGCAGCAGCGCGGCCTGGACCTGGGCGGACCGGGCGACCCACCAGCCGATGATGACGGCCACCACGAGCGAGCCGGCCGCGGTGCCCAGCCACCACCAGCGGGCCCGGTAGGCCATGGCGGGGAAGGAGACCAGGGCAAACCGGGCGACCATGCCCCAGCCGGGCGTGCTCGCGCCCACCACGGCGGCCCGGGCGCGGGCCACACGGCTGGACAGCGCGGCCACCAGGATGGGATCCTGCCCCGCCGACTGCACAACGGACAGGTGCGTGGTGGTCTGCTGGTACAGGGCCACAAGCTCGTCGATCTCGGCACCGGAGAGCCGACGGCGCCGCTTCACCAGGTCGTCGAGCCGCCGCCATTCCGCCTCGTGCGCGGCGGCATAGACGGCGAGATCCACGTGCCCAGGCTAGAGGAACCCCGGTTCTCGAGGGTGCTGCCCGGGGGGACGGCCCCCTGGCCCCGCGCTGGCCCAAGGCCCCATTCCTCACCGGGCCTTGGGCCCATTAGCCTTGGTGCGGAGGTAATCGAGACATGGCCCGGGCATGAGAGAGCAGAGGCTGCCGTGGCTGAGGTCGTCACCGGCGAGGCTGTCGTCCTCGAGGTGCCGTGCGCCCGTTTCCCCAGCCGCCTGCTCGCCCTCGCCCTGGACCTGTTCATCCAGGTAGTCCTGCTGTTTATCCTCTTCCTGATCGTCGGGCTGGCGATCACCAACGACGGGGCGAACGAGGCCACGGCGGGCGCCGTCGCCCTCACCGTGACGGTATTCATCATCGTGGGCTACCCGGTGCTCTGGGAGACGCTGACCAGGGGCGGCTCCCCCGGCAAGTTCGCGCTGGGCCTGCGCGTGGTCGGCGACGACGGCGGGCCGGAGCGATTCCGCCAGGCGCTGGTGCGCGGGCTCGCCGCCGTGGTGGAGATCTGGCTTCTGCTCGGTTTCCCGGCGCTCATCTCATCTCTGCTGTCGGAACGGGGCAAGCGGCTCGGTGACCTGTTCGCCGGCACATTCGTGATCCAGCAGCGGTTGCCCGCCGCGCGGGCCGGGGCCGCGCTGCCTGCGGTGAGCCCGGAGCTGGCCTCCTGGGGTGCCCAGCTGGAGATGTCTGGTCTCACCGACCAGACGGCCGAAACGGCCCGCCGGTACCTGGCCCGCCTGCCCGAACTGACCCCGGCGGCACGGACGGAACTCGGCGACCGCATCGCCGCCGCGGTCCGCGCCCAGGTCAGCCCCGTGCCACCGCCGGGCACGCCGGTGATCGCCTACCTGAGCGCGGTCCTCGCCGAACGGCGCAACCGGGAGCACGCCCGGCTGATCACCACTCCGGCCGGCGCCGGAGCGGCATGGCGGCCGCCAGCGGGGGCACCAATCCAAGAGCCGACCGGTGCAGCACAGGAAGGAGAAGCGCCCAGGCACGAACCGCCCGCCGCAGCCGCGGGCGGGTTCGTTCCCCCGGCTTGACCATCGGGCCGGCAGGGGCACACCGCCGAGGATGTCTATGAGCGCAGCCACACCCCCGGACAGCGGGGCCGGCCCCGGCCAGACCGGCCCCGGGCCGGCCGGGGACGGCCCGGCGGAGACCCCGGCGCGGGGGCGGCGGCGGCGCTGGGCCCGCACCATGCTGGTGCTGATTGCCATCGGGGTGCTCGTCACCGTGGTCATCGTGGACCGGCACGCGCTCGGGCAGTCGCTGTCCGCGCTGGGTGGCCTGGACCCGCGGTGGTTCGTGCTGGCCATCTTCTGCGAGATCGTCTCGCTGGTGGCGTTCGGGCTTAGCCGCCGGCGGCTGCTGCGCGCGGGTGGCGATCAGGCCAGGTTCAGCTCGGTGATGGCGATCACCTACGCGGGGAACGCGCTGTCGATGTCGATACCGTTTGCCGGGGCTCAGCTGGCCGTGGTCTTCTCCTACCAGCAGTTCCGCCGCCGGGGGCTGGATCCCGCGATCACCGGGTGGGCCCTGGCCGTCTCGGCCATCGCATCGTCCTCGGCGCTCGCCATCGTCCTCGTCATCGGCGCGATCGCGGGCGGCGCGCCGCTGGCCACCGCGGCGGGGTTCTTCGGCGCCGCCGTGTTCGCGCTGCCCGGAATCACCGTGATCCTGGCGCTGCGCTACCCGCGGGTCAGGGCCCTCGCCAACGGCGCGATCGGCTGGGGCGTGGCGCTGGTGCGGCGGATCATCCACAAGCCGGGGCTCGACCCGGCCGTCCTGGAGGACTTCCTCCACGAGCTGGCCGGCATCCGGCTCCGCTGGCCCCAGTACGGTGAGGTGTTCGGACTGGCGGTGGTGAACTGGCTGGCCGACTGCGCCTGCCTGGCCTGCGCCATCAGGGCCACCGGCGAGCCGGTGCCATGGGCCGGGCTGGTGCTGGCCTACGGGGCCGGCGCGGTGGCGGGCAGCACCGGGGTGACCCCGGGCGGGTTCCTCATCGTGGAGGCCACCCTGACGGCGGCGCTGGCGGCGACGGGCATGGCGCCGGCCAGGGCGCTGGCCGCGGTGCTTGCCTACCGGCTGGTCAACTTCTGGATGATCCTGCTGGGCGGCGGGGTCACGCTCATCTACCTCCGGCTCCGGGGCAGCCGGGTCCGCCTCTTCCCACGCATCGACACCCGGCCCGGCGCTGACCAGGACGGCACCGCCGACCGCGCCGAGCCGTCCGCCGCCGACCACCCCGGCTAATACCTGCCACTCGCGCTGCGGAGCCTGCTGGCGCACGTGCTGGTTCGGTCAGTTATCCACGGGCCCCCGGATTGCTGCAGCGCAGCCACCGCCCCGAGGCTGGCTACCGGCTCGGCAGCGACCGCGGCAGCCCGAACCGGGGGAGCACGCTGTTGTCGAAGCGGGTCATGGCGCAGATCCGGTCGCCCGTGAGGGTGAGGACGTACAGGCCGGTCCCGTGGCGGATGCCGGCCGGGGCGCGCAGGTAGGCCCCGAACGCCGGCTGGCCGTCGGCTCGGGCGGGCGGCCCGCGGTCGCCCAGTTTCCCGGCGCCGCGGTGCCTACCTCACCGACGGCTCGGGACGATCCGGGCGAACCGCCGCCACCGGCGGCGCTGAGTGACAACACCAGCAACAAGGAGCAGAACCGTGGGAAAGATCGTTGTGAGCGACAATGTCACGCTGGACGGAGTCATCCAGGACCCGGCCGGTGACGAAGGCTTCAGGGCCGGCGGCTGGGTCGGCCTGATCAAGGACAGCCCCCAGCTCGGCAGGCTCGCGCTCGATGAGGCGCTGGGCGCCGAGGCCTGGCTGCTGGGCCGGCGGAGCTACGAGTGGTTCGCTGCGCGGTGGCCAGCCCGCAAAGGCGAGCTGGCGGACAGGTTGAACAGCCTGCCCAAGTACGTCGTGTCCGCGACCCTCTCGGAGCCCACGTGGAGCAACTCGACGGTGCTCAAGGGCGACGTGCTTCACGAGGTCTCAAAGCTGAAGCAAGAGCTCCACGGGGAAATCGTCGTCCCCGCCAGCTTCGGGCTCGTCCGCACGCTCATGGAGCACGACCTGGTCGACGAGCTGCGGCTGAAGATCTTCCCGGTCGTGCTCGGGGCCGGTGAGCGCCTCTTCGGCGAGACCAGCGACACAAAACCCATGCGCCTCCTCGACGCCCAGACCGTGGCGGGCGGCATCGCCTACCTCACCTACCAGCTCGTCCGAGGCGCCTAGCGCCGGTGGCACCGGCCCGCGCTGACGGGCAGAACGCCAGGCGGCGCCAGCCCGCGCTGACGGGCAGGCCGCCGGGCGGCGCCGTCAGGGGGCAGCGCGCCAGGAGTTCAGGTACTCGCGCTGCGCGTCGGTGAGCGCGTCGATCCGCGCTCCCGAGGACTCCAGGGTGAGCCGGGCGAGCTCCTCGTCGATGGGGGGCGGGACCTCGTGCACACCGGCGGGCAGCGTCGCGTGCTCGCGGGCCAGCCAGCGCAGCACCAGCGCCTGGCCGGCGAAGGAGACGTCCATGACCTCGGGCGGGTTCCCTTCGGCGGCGACCAGGTTGACCACGCGCCCCTCGGCCAGCAGCACCACGCGGCGCCCGTCGGGCAGTGTGTACTCGTCGGCGTGCGGGCGGACGTCGCGGGTCACCTTCACCGCCGCCTGGGCCAGCGCGGGCACGTCGATCTCGGCGTCGAAGTGCCCCGCGTTGGCGAGGATCGCGCCGTCCCGCAGGGCCGCCAGGTGCCCGGCCGCGACCACGTCCCGGGACCCGGTGACCGTGATGATCAAATCGCCCGCGGCGGCCGCCTCGGCCATGGGCAGCACCCGGTACCCGGACAGGACCGCCTCGAGCGCCCGCACCGGGTCCACCTCGGTGACGATGACCTGGGCGCCGAGCCCGCTGGCCCGGGCCGCGACGCCCCGCCCGCACGGGCCGAACCCGGCCACCACGACCGTCCGGCCCGCGAGCAGGACGTTGGTGGCGCGCATGACCGCGTCGAGGACCGACTGCCCGGTGCCCGCCGTGTTGTCGAACATCCGCTTGGTGGTGGTCGTGTCGGTCGCCACCATGGGGAACGCCAGCACCCCGGCCGCCGCCATCCGGCGCAGGCGCAGCACCCCGGTGGAGGTGGACTCGCAGCCTCCCCGCACGTTCGGCACCAGTTCCGGCCGCCCCGACAGCGTGTCCACCAGGTCCCCGCCGTCGTCGATGACCAGGTCCGGGGCTGAGTCGAGGGCGCGGTGGATGTGCTCGCCATAAGTGAGCGCATCCACGCCGGCCCGGGCGAACACATAGGTGCCCGCGGCCGCCAGGGCGGCGGCCACGTCGTCCTGGGTGGACAGCGGGTTGGAGGCCGCGAGGAAGACCCGCGCGCCGCCCGCCCGCAGCGCGCCGACCAGTCCCGCGGTCTCCGCGGTCACGTGCAGGCAGGCCGCGACGCTCAGCCCGGCGAACGGCTGCTCGCCGGCGTACCGCTCGGTGAGCAGCCGCAGCACGGGCATGCCCCGCTGGGCCCAGCCGATCCTGGCCCGCCCGGCCTCGGCCAGGCCCTCGTCCGCGATGTCGGAGGGCGGGGCCTGTTCGGCGCCAGGAGCCACGGCTCAGTAGCGGTAGTGGTCGGGCTTGTACGGCCCCTCCACCGGGACACCCAGGTAGCTGGCCTGCGCCTTGGTCAGCTCGGTGAGCTGGACGCCGAGCGCGTCCAGGTGCAGCCGGGCCACCTTCTCGTCCAGGTGCTTGGGCAGGGTGTGCACGCCGGCCCGGTAGTCCTGCGGCCGGGTGAACAGCTCCACCTGCGCGATCACCTGGTTGGTGAAGGAGTTGGACATAACGAAACTCGGGTGGCCGGTCGCGTTCCCCAGGTTGAGCAGGCGTCCCTCGGACAGGACGATCACGGCGTGCCCGTCGGGGAACACCCACTCGTCGACCTGGGGCTTGATGTTTTCCCTGCGGATGCCGGGCACGCGGGCCAGGCCGGCCATGTCGATCTCGTTGTCGAAGTGGCCGATGTTCCCCACGATCGCCTGGTGCTTCATCCCGCTCATGTGATCGGCGGTGATGACGTCCTTGTTCCCGGTGGCGGTGACGAAGATGTCCGCGGTGGCCGCCACGTCCTCGACCGTGGCGACCTGATAGCCGTCCATCGCGGCCTGGAGCGCGTTGATCGGGTCGATCTCGGTGACGATCACCCGCGCCCCCTGGCCGCGCAGCGACTCGGCGCAGCCCTTGCCCACATCCCCGTACCCGCAGACCACCGTGACCTTCCCGCCGATCAACACGTCGGTGGCCCGCTTGATGCCGTCGATGAGCGAGTGGCGGCAACCGTACTTGTTGTCGAACTTGGACTTGGTGACCGCGTCGTTGACGTTGATGGCCGGGAACAGCAACGAGCCGTCGGTGGCGCGCTCGTACAGGCGGTGCACCCCGGTGGTGGTCTCCTCGGTCACGCCGATGATGCCAGCGGCCATCCTGGTGAACCGCTCCGGGTTGGCTGCCACGCTGTCCCGCAGCAGGCCCAGGATGACGGCGAGTTCCTCGGGGTCCTCGTCGGTCGCGAGCGGCACCGCCCCGGCCTTCTCGTATTCGGCCCCCTGGTGCACCAGCAGGGTCGCGTCGCCGCCGTCGTCGAGCAGCATGTTCGGCCCGTCCGCGCCGGGCCAGCTGAGCGCCTGATCGGCGCACCACCAGTACTCGGTGAGCGTCTCGCCCTTCCAGGCGAAGACCGGCACCCCCCGGGGGTCGTCCGGGGTCCCGTCCGGGCCGACCGCGACCGCGGCGGCCGCATGATCCTGGGTGGAGAAGATGTTGCAGCTTGCCCACCGCACCTGCGCGCCGAGCGCGACCAGCGTCTCGATCAGGACCGCGGTCTGCACCGTCATGTGCAGCGAGCCGGTGATGCGGGCACCGCGCAGCGGCTGGGCCCGGGCGTACTCGGCGCGCACCGCCATCAGCCCGGGCATCTCATGCTCGGCGAGGGTGATCTCCTTGCGCCCGAACTCCGCGAGCGAGAGGTCGGCGACCTTGAACGGAAGGGTTTCGGCGGGCATGTCCGCTCCTGTCCTGTTTCTGCGCTGTCCGGCGGCACCGGCCTTCTCGTGATCACGACGGCACGCCGGGTGTGGCGACACATCGACCGTAGGCGAAACCGGGCCGCACCGCACGCGCTGGCGCGAGTTCTTGACACAAAAATGTTAGATTCGTGCCTATGCGGATCACAGAGGCCGCGCAGCGGCTCGGCACCTCGCCCCGGATGCTCCGCTACCGGGACATGCTCGGCCTGCTCCCGCCGGTGCGCGGGACCACGGCGGTCATGGCCCGCGCCCCCTCCGGGCGCCCCCGTGGCCACCGCCGCTTCGGTGCCGACGATCTGGCGGCGGTTGCGCACGCACTGCGGATCGAGCGCCGGTACGACGTCAGCCCCGCCGCACTGGCGTTCGGCTTGAAAGTCTTGACGGAACCGGGCACCCGTTCGGAAGTGGCCGAGCTGGGGCGCCGGATCGGGCGGATCGCCCCGGTGCCCGCCCGGGCACTGGACTTCGAGCAGGAGCGGGCGCTGCGGCTGCTGCGGCTGCCGGCGGGCCGCCCCGGGCGCGGCAGCGCCGCGTCCCGCGCGCGGGGCCGGTGAGTCAGCCGGCCGCCTGCCGGGCCTCCCACTCGCCGCGCAGGATCGCATAGATCAGCTCGTCGGTCCACTCGCCCTTGACGATCTCGTTCTCCACCAGGTGCGCCTCGCGGCGCAGGCCGGCCCGCTCCAGGACCCGCGCCGAGGCGACGTTGCGCGCATCGAGGCGCCCGGTGATCCGGTGCATGCCCAGGCCGTCGAAGCCCAGCCGCAGCAGCGCGCCGACGACCTCGGTGGCATACCCGCGGCCCTGATAGGCGGGATTGAACACGTATCCCACCTCGCCTTGCTGGTGCTCCTGGCTGTGCCAGAACAGCACGCAGTCGCCCACCAGCTCGCCGGTCTGCGCCAGGTCGGCGACCAGGGCAAGCGCCTGGCCCGCCCCGGTGAGCGCGCGCACACCGGCCCGCTCCGCTACCAGGGCCTCGACCTCGGACCGGCTCCGCGGCTCGGTGTACAGGTAGCGATGGACCTCCGGGAGCCGCTGGTAGGCGTACAAGGCATCGACGTCGGCAAGCGCATACGGCCGCAGCAGCAGCCGCTCAGTGCGGATGGGGTATTCCGGCTCGAAGGCCCCGTCTCCGGGCGCGGCGGGCGGCGCGGTCACCGGCCTGGCAGGCGGCGGACGGCGCGGATCGCCGGGTCGGTCGCGTCCACGCGGGACTCGCGGTACAGGTCGGGTTCCAGGTAGATCACCTTGGCGATGGGGACCGCGGCCCGGACCCGCCGCTCGGCGGCGTCGATCCCCGCGGCGATCTCCTCGGCCCGCTCGCACGGCCGCACCGCTATCTTCGCCGTGACCAGCAGCGTCTCCGGGCCCAGGTGCGTCGTGCGCAGGTGGATGACGCGCTCCACCTCGGGCCCCGCTTCCAGCGCCGTGACGATGGCGCGCTCGACCTCGGCACTCGCCGACTCGCCGATGAGCAGGCTCTTCATCTCCACCGCCAGGATGACCGCGACGCAGCCTAGCAGCACGCCGATCGCCAGTGATCCGGCCCCGTCCCAGGCATCGTTGCCGGTGATCACCGTGAGGCCCACGCCGATGGTGGCCAGCAGCAGCCCGGTCAGCGCGGCCATGTCCTCGAGCAGGATCGCCGGGAGTTCCGGTGCCTTGGCGCGGCGGATGAAGGCCAGCCAGTTGTCCCCGTTGCGCTGGTCGCTGGATTCCCGCACCGCGGTGCGCAGCGAGAAGCTCTCCAACACGATGGCGAGCGCCAGGACGGCGAACGCGACGACCGGGCTGGTAATCGGCTCGGGATGGATGATCTTGTGGATGCCCTCGTAGATGGAGAACAGGGCGCCGACGGTGAACAGCACGACCGCGACCACGAAGGCGTAGAAGTACCGTTCCCGGCCGAACCCGAACGGGTGCTCCTCGGTACGGGTGCGCCGGGCCCGGTTCTGGCCGAGCAGGAGCAGGAGCTGGTTCCCGCTGTCCGCGACCGAGTGCACGCCCTCGGCGAGCATCGAGGCCGAGCCGGTGATGGCGAACGCCACGAACTTCGTGGCCGCGATCCCCAGGTTGGCGGCGAGCGCCGCGACGACCGCGGTCAGGCCGCCGGAATGCCCGGGCTCCGGGGGCTGCTGCGCGGGCGCGGGCCGGTCGGAGGGCTGTTCCCCGGGCGCGGGCCGGTCGGAGGGCTGTTCCCCGGGCGCGGGCCGGTCGGAGGGCCCTTCCCCGGGCGCCGGGCTCGCCGGCGCGGGTTGCGCGGGCGCCGGGGGCTGACTCCCGGATGGTTCGGGCAGCCCGTGCCCGGGGTCGGCGGTGATGTCCGGTTCCCTCCTACGCGATCCGGGCCTTCAGTTCCTGGATCGCCGCGATCGGCGCTGGATCGACGCCGTTCGCGATCGCGAGATACACCGAGGCGTAGTCGATCAGCTGCACGAGGCTGGCCAGCCGTTCCAGCGGGAGATCGCCGGCCGCGGCCAGCTCGGTCACCTCGATGCCGCGCTCGGCGGCGATCCGCGCGGACTCCTCCCGCCGCCGCGCCACCTGCGGATGCTCGTGGGTGTCCCGCAGCAGCACCAGCCGCAACGGCACCGGCGGCGCCGCGCCGTGGCCGCTGCGCCCCCCGGCCGCGGACCCGGCCGCGAACGGCCCGTCGAAAACGACCACCTGGTTGTGGTTGGCCTCGGGCAGCACGCCCGCGATTGCCGGGTATTTGGCGTTCTCATGCAGCTGGCAGGCGAACCGGGCGGCGGCTACCCCGGTCAGCGGGGAGGTGCCCCAGACCATCGGCAGCGTGCCGGACAGTTCCAGCGCGAGCGACTTCGCCGGGTTGACGAACGCCTCGCTGTCCGGCCGGCACAGGTGCGCGACCCGCTCCAGCTCGACGGCGGCCGTCTCGCACGCCTGCCCGGGCAGGTCCAGGATGCCGAGGCGGGCGGCGGCCACGACCAGCGGGACCGACAGTCCCCAGAGCATCGATCGCGGCATGCCCGACGGCCGGACGCCGATGAAGGAGGCGCGGGCCTGCTCGGCCAGGGCGGCGAGCGGGGAATCCCGGCTGCCCACCCCCAGCAGGCGGCAGCCACGGCGCACGGCATCCTCCGCGGCCGACAGCGTCTCCTCGGTGGTCCCCGAGCAGGAAACCGCGATCACCAGATCGGCGGCGCCCACCCAGCCGGGCAGCCGGTAATCGTGGACGGTGGTCGCCTGCACCGGGCAGCCCGGGCCGACGACGGCGCCGAGTACCTCCCCGGCGATACCGGATCCGCCCATCCCGGTGATCACGATCGCCCGCGGCCGCCCGCCCGCGAGAAGCTCACCGAGGTCGGCCTCCGCGGCCGAGCGCGCGCCCTCGCGCACCTGGGCCGCGGCCGAGGCGACCTGGCGGAGGATGCTGGACGGGTCCGCCGCTTCGAGGAGCGCCACGTCGTCGAGGCGGTCCTGTGCCGCCAGGGTCACCCCGCGGCCCCCCCGGCCTCGCCCGCCTTTGGCTGGCCGGGGCGGCGTGCCTCGTCCACGAGCAGCACGGGGATGTCGTCACGCACCGGGTAGGCGAGCCCGCAGTCGGGGTTCGTGCACACCAGTTCGCTGGCGGCGTCGTCCTCGCGAAGCGGGGCGTGGCAGGCCGGGCAGGCCAGGATCTCGAGCAGCCAG
>Ga0318553_10000341_pt1 | contig 14453 bp, 11 predicted proteins | sample GRESIP082b2f21_FD_203686 | JGI IMG/M metagenome (GOLD analysis project Ga0318553, IMG submission 203686) | Tropical soil microbial communities from Luquillo Experimental Forest, Puerto Rico - GRE.SIPMG.082b2f21 | ecosystem: Environmental > Terrestrial > Soil > Tropical forest > Bulk soil...
CGGGCACTGGGAGCTGCTGGCCGTGGATGGCGGTCGCGCCACGCTGCTGCGCTACCAGGCCACGGTGAACGCCGGCCGCGCCGTGCCGGCGTTCCTGGAGCGGATGCTGCGCGATCGCTCGCTGCGCCAGATGCTCGACGGCCTGCGCGACGAGGTGCTGCGCCGCTTCCCGCGCTAGCGGCCTTCAGCGCGGCGGCACCAGCACCGAGTGGATCGACTCCTCGCCCGCGATCTCGCGCGCCAGCGTGCGGATGGCGCGCTCGGCCTCGGCCAGCGGGAAGTCGTGGGTGTGCATCTTCGCGATCGGCGTCCTGCGCGACTCGAGCAGCGCGATCGCGTTGCGGTAGGCCGAGGAGGTGACTCCGATCGCGCCCGAGATGCGGATCTCCTTCATCACGATCTTGTCCGAGACGAAGTCGGGGACGGGCTTGAAGCCCTTCACGCCCGCGAGCACGATCCGGCCGCCGGGCGCCACGTAGTCCAGCGCCGCAGCGATCGGCTCGAGCGCATAGGACGACACGTCGAGCACCACGTCCGCGCCACGGCCGCCGGTCCACTCGCGGATGCGCTGGCGCGGGTCCTCGCGCTCGACGTCGATCGCGAGGTCGGCGCCGAACTCGCGCGCCAGCTCGAGCTTGCGCGCGTCGGCGGAGAGCCCGGTGACGGCGATCTTCCCGGCCCCCGCGGCACGCGCGGCCAGCACACTCGCCAGTCCGCGCTGGCCGGGGCCCAGGATCACCACGGTCTCGCCGGGCCGGAGCTCCGGGATCTCCACCGCCCAGCGGAACCCCGCGCCGAGCGGGTTGAACATCGCGGCCACTGCGGCGGGCAGCGCGAGGTCGATGCGGTGGATCACGCTGTTCGGGTGCAGCCACAGGTACTGCGCGTAGGCGCCGTAGAGCGCCGGCGGCTGCGACAGCGGCACGTAGGAGTAGATCATGCGCCGCTCGCACAGGTGCGAGCGCCCGCCCAGGCACGGCGCGCAGAAGCGGCAGGAGATCATGTTCTCGACCGCGACGCGGTCGCCGACGTCGACCGACCAGCGTTTCGCGGCGCGGTCGCCGATCTTCGCGATCCGGCCCAGCGGCTCGTGCCCGGGGATCGCCGGGACCGGCGTCCGCAGCACGCCTGCGAACTGCTCGTAGTCGCTGCCGCAGATCCCGCAGACCTCGACCTCGAGCAGCGCGCTGTCGTCGTCGATCTCGGGCACCGGTAGCTCTCGCGGCTCGAGCCTGCGCGGCGCCGTCTGCACCATCGCGAAGGTCAGCTTGGGCACGGTTGGGGACATCGCCCGGAGAGTATGTGCCAAGATCGCGGCCACGGAGGGCTGCGATGCGCGAGCTCGGGGGCAAGGTGGCCGTGGTGACCGGCGGCGGCAGCGGCATCGGCCGCGGCATGGCGCTCGCGTTCGCCGACGCGGGCATGAAGGTCGTGGTCGCGGACATCGAGCTGCCGGCCGCGGAGAAGGTGGCCGCCGAGATCGCCGCCCGCGGGGCGCGCGCGCTCGCCGTGCACACCGACGTGACCCGGCGCGCGTCGGTCGAGGAGCTGGCCGAGCGCACCTGGCGCGAGCTCGGCGCCGCACACCTCTTGTGCAACAACGCCGGCGTCGCCGTGTTCGGGACGCTCGACGAGCAGCGCGACAGCGATTGGAGCTGGCTCTTGTCGGTGAACCTGGAGGGCGTCGTGAACGGGCTGCAGGCGTTCCTGCCGCGCATGAAGGCGCAGCCGGGGCCGAAGCACGTGGTGAACACCGCCTCGGTCGCGGGCATCGCCGCCCTGCCGGGGCTCGGGATCTACACCGCGACGAAGTACGCGGTGGTCGCCATCTCGGAGACGCTGCGCCTGGAGGGGCCGCGCTACGAGCTCGGCTGCTCGGCGCTCTGTCCCGGCGCGGTCCACACCAACATCATGACCAGCGAGCGGAACCGGCCCACAGAGCTGGGGCAGTCCAAGCCCTTCGTCCCTCCCGGCGGCGGCTCGCTCGGCGACGTGCTCTCGCGCGGCCGCGACCCGCTCTGGGTCGGGCGCCGGGTGCGCGCAGGGGTCGAGAACGACGAGGCATACATCTTCACCGACCCGCGCTCGCGGGGGCTGCTCGACGCGCGCTTCGCGGCGATGCGCGCGGGGTTCGACGCCGCCGACCGCTACGGCGACGGACCGGCCTAGCCGCGGTACTTCGAGAAGTCGGGCGTGCGCTTCTCGTTGAAGGCGCTGACGCCCTCGCGCGCCTCGGGCGTGCGCACGAACAGCTCGAGCGAGTCGAACGCCAGCGTGCCGATGCCCGCGATCGCCTCGCTGTCGGCGTTGAAGGAGTGCTTCAGCACCTTCAGCGCTGTGGGGCTCTTGGCGAGCATCTCGTCGGCCCAGCGGCGCACCTCGGCACGCAGCTCGGCCTTGGGCACCACGCGGTTCACCAGCCCCCAGCGCTCCATGGTGGCGGCGTCGTAGAGCCGGCACAGGTACCAGACCTCGCGCGCCCGCTTCTCGCCCAGGATGCGCGCGAGGTAGGCGCTGCCGAAGCCGGCGTCGAAGGAGCCGACGCGCGGCCCGGCCTGGCCGAAGCGGGCGTGCTCGGCGGCGATGGTGATGTCGCAGAGCACGTGCAGCACGTGGCCGCCGCCGACCGCGACGCCGTTCACCGCGGCGATCACGGGCTTGGGGATCTCGCGGATCACGCGGTGGAGCGTCTCGACCTCGAACAGGCCGGTCTCGGTCGGACCGTAGTCGCCGGTCTCGTTGCGCTGCTTCTGGTCGCCACCGGCGCAGAACGCCTGCTCGCCTTCGCCGGTCAGCGCCACCACGCCCACGGTCGGATCGGTCCACGCCGCCTTGAACGCGCGCACCAGCTCGTCGACGGTGCGGCCGCGGAACGAGTTGAAGCGCTCGGGCCGCGCGATGGTGATCCAGGCGAGGCCGCGGTCGACCTCGTAGCGGACGTCCTCGAACTCGCGAAGCTCCATTCCGGCTCCTTCCGCGGCGATCTTACACGCGTGCGGCTAGGGGGCGCCGAGCCGGCTGAGCTCGGACCGCGCCGCGTACGCGTAGGCAGAGTCGGCGGGCTCGGAGGCGATCACCGCGGCGAAATCGGCGCGGGCGTCCGCGCTGCGGCCGAGCGCCTCCAGGATCGCCGCGCGGTTGAGCCGTGCCGCCGCGTGCTTCGGGCTGCGCGCGACCACCGGATCGAGCACGGCCAGCGCGGCCGCGAGATCGCCGCTGCGCGCGAGCGCGGCGGCGCTGTTCACCGCGATGTCGTCGTCGTCCGGGCGCGCGGCGAGCGCCGTGCGGTAGTGGGCGAGCGCCTCCGCCGAACGGCCGTGCTTGAACAGCGCGTTGGCGAGGTTGTTGTTGGCGTCGGGGTGATTCGGGTCGAGCGCCAGCGCGCTCTGGTACTCGGCGAGCGCCTCGTCGGAGCGGCCGAGCGCGTCGAGCGCGATCCCCTTCCCCGCGTGCGCGTCGGCGTACGCCGGATCGAGCGCGAGCGCGCGCTCGTAGCCGGCGACCGCCGCCGCCGGCTGGCCCCGCTTGCGCAGCACGTCGGCCAGACGCGACTGTGCAGGCGCGAAGGCGGGCTGCTCGGCGACGGCGCGCTCGAGCTCGGACTGCGCCTCCACCAGGCTGCCGGCCTCGAGCAGCGCGGCACCCGCGCTGTAGTGCGTCAGCGCGGCGCCGTTGGTGGCCGCGACCGGCCAGCGGACCGCGAGCGCCAGTGCCAGCCCCACTGCGCTCAGCGCAGCCGCGCGCCGGAACGCCCCGGCGCGCAGCGCGTCGAACAGGCCGACCGCGCCCGCCGCCGCCAGCGGCATCAGCAGTGGCACGAGGCCGTAGCGGTAGCGGGCGAACACGTAGAAGAGCGCCGTGCCCGCGGCCAGCGCGAGCGCGAGCGCCGGCAGCAGCCACAGCCGGCGCCAGTCGCGCACGCACAGCAGGCCCACGGCCGCGAGCGGCGCGAGCAGCCCGAAGTCGAGCTCGCTCTCGAGCGCGCGCAACAGCCACGAGGCGTCGGCATAGGCCTCGATGCCCTCCGTGTCGGGCAGCTCCGTCGCGCTCCAGACCAGGCCGAGCTTGCGCGCGAACAGCGCGGCCGCCTCGACGGGCCGCTCGCGCATGAACCCGAGCGCGCGGTCGCGCCAGTAGTCCGAGACCTCCGCGGGCGACAGCGGCCGGCCCAGTGCGGACTCCGCCAGCGCGCGCGCGTCGTCGCGCTCGAAGCGCGCGCTGCCGCGGTTGGGCCGCAGCGGCTCGTAGCGGCCGCTCGCGCCGGGGTGGTTGCCGATCCACAGGTTCGGGCCGAGCTGCGCGGTCGTGATCAGGAAGCGGTCGCCGAGCGCGCGGTTGCGCAGACCCACCGGGACCAGCACCAGCGCGACGCCGAGGCCGAGTGCGAGCGCCGCAGCCGCGCGGCGGCCGCCGCCCTGCGCGCCCGGCTGGAGCGCGAGCCAGAGCGCGGCGATCGGCGCCAGCACCAGCGCATTCTCGCGCGACAGCGCGAGCAGTCCGAGCAGCGCTCCGGCGCCGATCGCCCGACCGACACTCGTCGGTGTCGCAGGGCGCGAGAGCACGAACGAGAGCGCCGCCAGCAGCAGCCCGTCGAGCGCGGGCTTCTGGATCAGGCCGTCGAAATAGATCGCCGGCGCGTAGAGGGCCAGGCCGATCCCCGCCCAAAGCCCCACGCGGCGCGAGAAGAAGCCCTCCGCGGCGCGGCCCACGAGCACTGCCGCGAGCGCTCCGCACAGGGCCTGGACCAGGCGGGGGCCCCAGCTCTCCGAGCCGGTCAGCTTCAGCACGACCGCCAGGAAGTACGGGTAGAGCGGCGCCTGGTAGAACACCTCGTGCCCGAGCCAGTCGCCCGCGGCGATCGCGCGCGCCCACTCGAGGTAGGCGCGGGCGTCACCGATCGGTGTCGAGAACAGCGCGCTGTCGCGCCACTGCCACAGGTACGCGAGCCGGAGCACCAGCGCCAGCGCGAACACGCCGAGCCAGGCCCCGCGCCGCGGGGAGGATGCCGCCACGGGCGCGCTCTCCCGCCTCGTGCCCGCGCCCTTCTTGCCCGCCGCCCGCGCCGCCACTGGGCAGGGAAGTGAAGCGGCGCGCACGCCCGGTCGCCAGTCGCCCCGAGCGCGGGAGGTGCTACGCTGCGCCGGGACGATGCCCTCCCCCGACCCTGCGCACGCGCTGCCGCTGGTGCTCGACCGGCGCGCCCGGCCGCTCCGCGACCTGCGCATCTCGGTCACCGACCGCTGCAATTTCCGCTGCCCGTATTGCATGCCCGCGGAGGTCTACGGCGAGCGGTACGAGTTCCTGCCCCGGCGCGAGATCCTCTCCTTCGAAGAGATCGAGCGGCTGGCGCGCGTCTTCACCGAGCTGGGCGTGCAGAAGCTGCGGATCACGGGGGGTGAGCCGCTGTTGCGCGCCGAGCTGCCCGGGCTGGTGCGCAAGCTGGCTGCGCTTCCGCGCGCGCCCGACCTCGCGCTCACGACCAACGGCTCCTTGCTGGCCGAGCAGGCCGAGGCGCTCGCCGAGGCGGGGCTGCGCCGCATCACGGTGAGCCTCGACTCGCTCGAGCCGGCGGTGTTCGCGCAGCTGAACGGCCGGCGCTTTCCGGTGTCGCGCGTGCTCGAAGGTCTGTCCGCGGCCGAGCGCGCCGGGCTCGCGCCGATCAAGCTGAACTGCGTGGTGCAGCGCGGCGTGAACGACCACACCATCGTGGCGCTCGCCGAGCGCTTCCGCGGCACCGGCATGGTGGTGCGCTTCATCGAGTTCATGGACGTGGGGACGCTCAACCACTGGGACCGCGCGCACGTCTTCTCCGCGCGCGAGATCCGCGACCGGATCCACGCCGCGTTCCCGCTCGAGCCGCTGGCGGCAGCGTACCGCGGCGAGGTCGCGCGCCGCTACCGCTACGCCGACGGCGGCGGCGAGATCGGCATCATCGGCTCGGTGACCCAGCCCTTCTGCGGCGACTGCACGCGCGCGCGGCTCTCGGCCGACGGCCACTTGTTCACCTGCCTGTTCGCGACCTCGGGCATCGACCTGAAGACGCCGCTGCGCTCCGGTGTCGACGACGAGGCGCTCGCCGCCTGGCTGGCGGGGCTGTGGCGCGCGCGCGGCGACCGCTACTCCGAAGAGCGCGCCGAGTCCGCGTCGAGCCGCGAGAAGATCGAGATGTTCCGGATCGGAGGTTGAGCGCGGCCGCGTCCATGGATCCGAAGGTCGTCGAGATCGCGCGCGCGATCGCCGCGGCCGGCGGCCGGGCGCTGCTGGTGGGCGGCTACGTGCGCGACCGCGAGCGCGGGGTCGACTCGAAGGACCGCGACGTCGAGGTGTTCGGGCTCGATCTCCCGGCGCTCGAAGCGGTGCTCGGCCGTTTCGGCGAGGTGATCGCCGTGGGCCGCGCGTTCGGCGTGCTGCAGGTCAAGGGGCTCCAGATCGACTTCTCGCTGCCCCGCCGCGACAGCAAGGTGGCGACCGGCCACAAGGGCTTCGAGATCGCGTTCGACACGGGGCTCGACTTCACCACCGCCGCGCGCCGCCGCGACCTCACCATCAACAGCATGGGGCTCGACCCGCTGACCGGCGAGCTGCTCGATCCGCACGGCGGGCGCGAGGACCTGCGCCGGCGGCTGCTGCGCGCCACCGACCCGTCGCACTTCTCCGAGGACCCGCTGCGGGGGCTGCGCGTGGCTCAGTTCGCGGCGCGCTTCGAGATGGCGGTCGATCCGGGGCTCGCACGGCTGTGCAGCGCGCTCGACCTGTCCGAGCTCTCGGCCGAGCGCGTGTTCGAAGAGTGGAAGAAGCTGCTCGGCAAGGGCGTGCGGCCCTCGCTCGGGCTCGAGTTCCTGCGCGAGACGGGTCTGTTGCGCTTCACGCCCGAGCTCGCGTCACTTCCCGGTGTAGCGCAGGACCCCGAGTGGCACCCCGAAGGCGACTGCTGGGTGCACAACCAGCTGGTGGTCGACGAGGCCGCGCGGCTGCGCGACGGGGGGCCGGACGACCTGGCGCTGATGTTCGGCGCGCTGCTCCACGACGTGGGCAAGCCGCCCACCACCGTGGTGGAGAACAGCCGCGTGCGCTCGCCCGCCCACGACGTGCGCGGCGTGGCGCTGGCCGAGGCCTTCCTCGAGCGCATGCGCGCGCCGCACGAGCTGGTGGGCGCCGTCGCGGCGCTGGTCGAGCACCACCTCGCGCCCGCGCTGTTCGTGAAGCAGGCCTCGACCGCGAAGGCCTACCGCAGGCTGGCGCGCAAGCTGGGCGCGGCGGGCGCCTCGGTGGAGCTGCTCGTGCGCGTCGCGCGCGCCGACCACTTCGGGCGCACCACGGACGAGGCGCTGGCGCGGCGCTTCCCCGCCGGCGACGAGTTCCTGGCGCGCGCGCGCGAGCTCACGATCGAGCGGCAGCCTCCGCGCGACGCAGTGCTGGGCCGGCACCTGATCGCGCGCGGGCTCGCCCCGGGCCCGTCGTTCGGCGCGATCCTGGAGCGCTGCCGCGAGATCCAGGACGAAACCGGCTGGACCGACCCCGAGCGGATCCTCCAGCGGGCGCTGGGCTCCTAGATCCGGCCGCGCTGCTCGAGCAGGCGGATGATGCGGTCGACGCACTCCTCGACGCCGAGTTCGTGGGTGGGCAGCACCAGGTCGGGCGAGGTCGGCACGTCGTAGGGCGCCGAGACGCCGGGGAAGCGCGGGATCTCGCCGGCTTCCGCGCGCGCGTACATTCCGCCGGTGTCGCGGGCGCGCGCCACCTCGAGCGGCGCCGAGAGGTGGATCTCCAGGTAGCGCTCGGCGCCGATGGTGTCGCGCACGCGCGCGCGCACCTCGGCGCTCGGCGCGACGAAGGCGCAGATCGAGATCAGCCCCGCGTCGTTCGCCAGCCGCGAGATCTCGGCGGCGCGGCGCAGGTTCTCGGAGCGCTCGACCTCGCTGAAGCCGAGGTCGCGGCTGATGCCCAGCCGCAGGTTCTCGCCGTCGAGCGCGATCGCGTGGTGGCCGGAGTCGAACAGCCGCCGCTCGAGCGCGGCGGCGAGCGTGGACTTGCCCGCGCCGGTGAGCCCGGTGAGCAGCAGCGTGGTCGGCTGCTGGGCGAGGCTCTCGGCCCGCTCCTCCGCCGATACGCGGCTGGTCTTGCGCCGCAGCAGGTCGCTCGCCGGCTCGGCCTCCCAGAACGAGCGGCCGCGCTCCGGACCGGACTGCCGCTGCAGGATCATGCCGGCGCCGACGGTGCCGTTGGTGACGCGGTCGATCACGATGAATGCGCCGGTGCTGCGGTTGCGCGCGTACGCGTCGAACGGGACCGCGCGCGAGAGCGAGACCTGCACGCGCCCGACCTCGTTCAGCGCCAGCCCGGCGGCAGGCTTCTGCTCCAGCGAGTTCACGTCGACCGCGTAGCGCACCTGCGCGATCGAGCCGGCCACCAGGTTGTGGGTGTGCTTCACGAAGTACTGCCGCCCGACCGCGAGCGGCTCCTCCGACATCCACACCAGCATCGCCTCGAAGTCGCGCTCGATCCGCGGCAGACTCCCCGGAGTCACCAGCATGTCGCCGCGCGAGACGTCGATCTCGTCGGCCAGCGCAACGGTGACGGGCATCGACGCCGTCGCCTCGTGCAGGTCGCCGGCGGCGGTCACGATGCGCTTCACCCGGCTGGTCTTCCCGGCCGGCACGACCTGCACCTCGTCGCCCGGCCGGAGCTTTCCCGCCGCGATCGTCCCCGCGTAGCCGCGGAAGTCCAGGTTCGGGCGGCTCACCCACTGCACCGGGAAGCGCAGGTCGGTGAGCGCGCTGCGATCGGAGCCGACGTGGACGTTCTCCAGGTGGTCGAGCAGGGGCGCCCCCTGATACCAGGGCAGCTTCGCGCTGCGCTCCACCACGTTGTCGCCGGTCAGCGCGGACAGCGGCAGGAAGTGGATGTCGGGCAGGTCGAGCCGGCTGGCGAACGCCTCGTAGTCGGCGCGGATCCGGTCGAACACCTCTTGCGACCAGTCCACCAGGTCCATCTTGTTCACCGCGACGACCACGTGGCGCAGGCCCAGCAAGGCGACGATGAAGCTGTGCCGGCGCGTCTGCGGCAGCACGCCCTTCCGCGCGTCGATCAGGATCACCGCCAGGTCGCAGGTCGACGCCCCGGTCGCCATGTTGCGGGTGTACTGCTCGTGGCCGGGGCAGTCGGCGATGATGAACTTGCGCTTCTCGGTGGAGAAGTAGCGGTAGGCGACGTCGATGGTGATGCCCTGCTCGCGCTCGGCCTTGAGGCCGTCGAGCAGGAGCGCCAGGTCGACCTCGCCGCCGGTCGTCCCCTCCTTCTTGCTGTCCCGCTCCACCGCGGCCAGCTGGTCCTCGTAGATCAGCTTGGAGTCGTGCAACAGCCGCCCGATCAGCGTGCTCTTGCCGTCGTCGACCGAGCCGCAGGTCAGGAAGCGCAGCAGCTCCTTCCGCTCGTGGCGGTCGAGATAGGCCTCGACCTCGGAGAGCGCGAGCTCTTCCAGCACGGCTAGAAGTACCCCTCGCGCTTCTTGCGCTCCATCGAGGCTTCCTCGTCGTAGTCGATCACGCGACCCTGCCGCTCGGAGACGCGCGCCAGCAGCATCTCGCGGATCACGCCCGGCAGGTCGGTCGCGTCGGACTCGATCGCGCCCGAGAGCGGGTAGCAGCCCAACGTACGGAACCGCACGCGGCGCGGCTGCGGCGTCTCGCCCGGCCGCAGCCGGAAGCGCTCGTCGTCGACCATGATCAGGTTGCCGTCGCGCTCGACCACCGGCCGCTCGGCCGCGAAGTACAGCGGCACGACTGGGATGCCCTCGCGGTGGATGTAGAGCCAGGTGTCGAGCTCGGTCCAGTTCGAGAGCGGGAACACGCGGATCGACTCGCCCTTGTGGACCCGCGCGTTGTACAGGTTCCACAGCTCGGGGCGCTGGTTCTTGGGATCCCACTGGTGGTTGCGGTCGCGGAACGAGTACACGCGCTCCTTGGCGCGCGACTTCTCCTCGTCGCGGCGCGCGCCGCCGAAGGCCGCGTCGAAGCCCCACTTCTCGAGCGCCTGCAGCAGCGCCTGGGTCTTCATGATGTTCGTGTACACGTTCGAGCCGTAGTCGAACGGGTTCACGTTCTTCGCCTTGCCGTCCGGATTGGTCCAGACCAGCAGCTCGAAGCCGTACTCCCGCGCAAAACGCTCGCGGAACTCGTACATGGCTTTGAACTTCCAGGTGGTGTCCACGTGCAGCAGCGGGAACGGCGGCTTGCCGGGGTGGAACGCCTTGCGCGCCAGGTGGGCGAGCACGGACGAGTCCTTCCCGATCGAGTAGAGCATCACCGGGTTGCGGAACTCGGCGACGACCTCCCGCAGGATGAAGATCGCCTCGGCTTCGAGCGCCTCGAGATTGGTCACGAGGCGCGGATTCTATCCAAGTCAGAGCACGGCGCGCAGGCGCTCCTCGGCGGCCTCCCAGTCGAGCAGGTGCCGGATCACCGCCGAGACGTACTCGTGGCGACGGTTCCGCCGGTCCAGGTAGTAGGCGTGCTCCCAGACGTCGATGCACAAGAGCGGCAGGTCGGCCGTCAAGAGCGGATTGTCGGCGTCGGGAAGCGACACCACCTCCAGGCGCTCCGCGCCGGGGCGCCAGAACAGCCAGGCGTAGCCGGAGCCGAACTGGTGCTCCGCGCACTCCTCGAGCCGCCGGCAGAGCCCGTCCGCCGAGCCGAAGGCCGCGGTGATCCGCTCCGAGAGCACGCCGCGAGCGGGCTTCGCGACCCGCTTGGGGCCGGGCCGCATGCTGCGCCAGTAGAAGTCGTGGTTCCACACCTGCGCGGCGTTGTCGAAGATCGGGCCCGACTGCTCGCGAATCAGCTGCTCCAGCGAGCGCTCTGCTGCGGGGCCGGAGAGCAGCTTCTCGAGCTTCTCCATGTAGCCGCGGTGATGCTTCTCGTAGTGCGTCTCCACCGTGTCCGCGGAGACGTGCGGCTCCAGTGCGTCGTAGGGGTAAGGCAGGGGTTTCAGCTTGAAGTCCATTTCGTCCTCCGAGAATGAGCGCGCCCGGGAGACCGGTCGATCTCCCGGGCGCCGGGTTGCTTCGCTCGTGCGTGGCCTCTAGGGCGAGGCCACCGTCAGGTCGTCGATCACCGAGCGCACGCCGGGCACGCCGCGGGTGGTCTGCATCGCGATCAGCCGATCGCTCTGGTTCGCCACCTCGCCGGTCAGCCGGGCCACGCCGTTCTCGACCTGGACGTCGATCTTGCCGTCCTTCAGCTCGCTGCGGTCCTCGAGCTGCTTGTCGATGTTCTTGGTCAGGGCCTCGTCGCTCTCTTTCACGTCGTGCGCCATGGTCTTGGACACGACCTGCAGGTCGTTCCGCACCGCGCGCACACTGCCGACCTTCTTCACCTCGGCCTCGGCGAGCTTCTTCGCGCTCTCCGTCGGCACGGTGCCGAACAGCGTCACCACCGAGTGGTCGGTGTCGACGTTGATGTCGAGCGCCGGCACGCCGGAGGTGGTGAGCAGCCGCGACTTGGCCTCGGTGGTGATCCAGGTGTCGTGAGCGGCCGACGTCGCCGAGCTTGATTTGCTGATGCCCTTGCCCGTCGAGATCTCGTCGTCGCCGAGCCGGTCGGGGCTCTTGATCTCGCTCGAGACCTGCTTCACGCCGGGCACTGCGCGGGCGTCCTCGAGCGCGCGCTGGTGCTCGGAGAGCGTCTTGGCGTTGCCGGCCAGGAGCACCACGCCGTCGTGCACCGACTCGACCTTGATGCTGGACGACTCCAGCGCTTTGTCGCGCGAGAGCACGGCCTCGACGTTCTTCTGCAGCTTGTCGTCGGCGACCTTCACTACCTTCTTCTGACTGGCCGGGACGACCTGCAGCAGGTTCTGCACCTCCTTCACGCCGCTCGTCGAGCGCGCGATGTCCTCGGCCTTGGTCTTCTCCGCGTCGGTGGGAACGACACCGTGCAGTGTCACCTTGCCGTCGATCGTGTCGACGTTCACCGCCGTCGCCATCGAGACGCTGTCGGAGGTGAGCAATGACATCTTCACCTTGGTCGTGATCCACGCATCGGGACTATCCATCGAGAGAGCAGGCGTCGCGGCGGACAGGCAGATCGCCAGAGCGCCTGCGCCGATCCAGTTCATTCGAAGCTTCATCTCTTCTCCCTGGTCGCGTAGTGCGACGCGCGGGACTACTGGAGCAAGCTGCGTGCCACTCTTTGGTGTCGGGTTTCGCTGTAGCTGCGCGCGCTCGCTGCGGTCCGTTGTAAGAAGCGGGCGAGCGTTCTTCAGTCGGAGCCCGGGGCGTGAGCGCGGTCACGCGCGATCTCCTCGGCGTGACGGCACGGCTCGCCGGTGCGCACCAGCCCGCGCGCCGGCGGATCGCTCGCGTCCATCGACTCGTAGGACGCCTCGTCGACCGCGTCGAACGAGGCGTCGGGAGCACGCGGCTCGGGCGTGGATCGCGAGCGCTGGAGGTCACCCGGCGCTCGCGATCGCACAGCGCGGAGCCTACCGCTCTTCGCCGCGCGCGCGGCTCGAGCTCGCGTTACCGGCCTGGCCGGCGCTCGAGCTCGCGCCGTAGCCCTGCTGCTGTGTCCGCAGCTCGTTGCGGATGTCCTGGACGCCGGCGACGTGCTCGATGCACTCTTCGGCCTGGCGCTTCGCCCAGCGGTCGGCGACCGATCCGCGCAACGTCACCTCGCCGTTCTTGGCACTGACCTCGATCTCGCTGGCATCGATGTCGGGATGGTCCATGAGCGCCTGGTTCACGTCCTCGGTGATGCGCTCGTCGGAGCGGCGGTAGCCCTTGGGCCCCTTGCCGCTGTACTTCCCCCGGCGCTCGAATCCGCCGCCGTGCGGGCGGTGGCCTTGCGATCCGCCGGAGTCTGGCGAGCGTTCGTGTTCGCCGTACCCGGGCCCGTGCAGCGGACTGCCGCAGCTCTGGCACACTCCGCTCTCGCGCCTGCCGCGCCGCTGCTCGGAGAAGGACCCGCTGCGCTCGCGACCCCATTCCCGACCGCCCCAGTCGGGCAGGTTCGCAGGCTCGCGCCAGTACTCCTCCTCGCTGCTGAAGTCCTCGTCGCCCCACGGCCGCGCGACGCGCGGCTCGTTGCCCGCTTCGTCGCGCTGACCGCGCTCGAAGGACGGCTGCGATCGACCGCGCGTGCGGCCGCGCTCGCGCTCGCCTTTGTTCTGCTCGTGTCGTTCGGCTTCGAACCGCCCGCGATTCTCGTACGCCATGTGCATCTCTCCTGTTGGGGGCGACACGCAGGGAACGAGAGAGCAATCCGTGTGCCGCACACAGGCCCGCACGCTTTCGCCGCGCCCGACCGGCGTTGCACAAACGCGCGAGCCTTTGCAGAAGGCCGAGCTAGCGGGCCGGCACCTCCGCATCGGCCACCACTGCGGCGCGCGCTTCCGCTGGCGCCACCGCCGCGACCGTCGGGGCGAGGGCCGCGATCAGCGCGACGGTGGAGCGGACCAGCTGCAGCCCGCCGACGTTTCCCAGCTCGCGCGCCTCTTCCGAGACGAGCAGAACCGCGCGCTGGCTGTCCGCGCGCTCCGCGAGCCGCGCGCGCGCCGACAGACGCAGCCCGCGCTCGCCGACCGGCGCAATGAACAGCAGCAGCGCGTGGGTGTCTTCCGGCGCGCTCTTGCGGCGCTCGCGCACGCGGAACCCGCGCTGCTCGAGGACGTTCGCGATCCAGTCGCGCGCGAAGCGGTCGAGCTCACCCGCGCGCAGCTGGACGATGCGCACGGGCTTGCCGTTGGACGGCCGCACCGCCGGCGCGGGTGTGACCGCGATCGCCTCCACCAACAGGTCGCGGAACGTGCGGAGCATGCGCACGACTTCGCTCCCGGAGCGCAGTCCGTCGCTGCGCTCGCGCGCCAGCCGGACGAGCACCGGCAGCACCAGCGCATCGGAGAGCTCGAGCCCGTCGAGCTCGCGCGCCGTGTGGCGCAGCAGGATCTCCGCCTCGGCCCGGTCGCGCGCGAGCAGCCGCTCGTAGAAGCGCTCGCACGGCGACAGCATCTGCGCGTGCCCCAGCAGCGCTGGCAGGAATGCGAGCTGCGGCACGTAGCGGCCCGCGACCGCCAGGCAGGCGGTCAGCGGAGTGGCGACGAGCAGCCCCGCGGGTCCCCACAGCCACGCCCAGAAGCTGGCGGCGAGGATCACGCCGAGCGGCGACAGCCCGGCGCCGCGGCCCAGCACGCGCGGGTCGAGCACGTTGTTGGTGAACAGCTCGAGCGCCAGGAAGAATGCGAGCGAGTAGAGCGCCATCTCCCAGCCCTTGAACGCCACCAGGCAGAACGCGATGGGGAGCGCCGCCGCGGTGGTGGGCCCGAAGTAGGGAATGGAGCGCAGGATCGCGGACAGGAAGCCGAACAACAGCGCGCCAGGCACTCCGATCAGCGTGAGCCCGAGCGCGACGATCACGCCCTGGAGCAGGCAGACCAGGCCCTGCCGGAGCAGATATCCC
>Ga0318553_10000364_pt1 | contig 14205 bp, 12 predicted proteins | sample GRESIP082b2f21_FD_203686 | JGI IMG/M metagenome (GOLD analysis project Ga0318553, IMG submission 203686) | Tropical soil microbial communities from Luquillo Experimental Forest, Puerto Rico - GRE.SIPMG.082b2f21 | ecosystem: Environmental > Terrestrial > Soil > Tropical forest > Bulk soil...
GATCTGCGTGCACTTCAGGGGGTCGTGAACGCCGAGTCCTGGCGCGCGGCCTGGCGCTCGAGACGGTCGGAGACCGACATCGCGCGGCCCACCACCGCCGCGCCGGGGAGCTGAGAGCGCGCGATCAGGCTGTCGCGCTCGCGCTCGCTCAGCTCGCGCGTGGCGTGCCGGCCCGACGAGCAACCCGCCCCCGCGATCAGGCCCGCCACCGCGATCAGGATCGCTCTCTTCATGATCCGGCTCCTCGCATCGATCCCGCGTTCGACATCCCGGGCACGTCCGCGGTTATCGGCACGCCGCGGCGGGCGCTGAACCTCGGGCGGGCTCTGGCCGCCGGGGCGCCGAGCGTGTAGTGTCGCGCGCCCCATGCCGACCCGACGCCGACGCGCACCCCGCAGGGCCCGCACCAGGCCGCGCGGTCTGGGCCGCGATCCACGCGCGCTCTACGAGGCCGCGGTCCAGTCGGTCGACTTCGACCTCGACTTCATCGAGCGCGTCTACCGCACCTGGCGCGGCCGGCGCTTCGAGCGCTTCCGCGAGGACTTCTGCGCCACCGCCGCCCTGGCGGCGGGCTGGGTGCTGCGCCGGCCGGCCCATCGGGCGTGGGCGGTCGATCTCGACCCCGCGCCGCTCGCCTGGTGCCGGCGCCATCGCCTGCCGGCGATGCGCGCGGCGGCGCGCCGGCTCACGCTGCTGCGCCGCGACGTGCGGCGCGTGGCCGGGCGGCGGGTCGACGCCATCGCGGCGCTGAACTTTTCCTACTGGGTCTTCAAGCGGCGGCACGAGCTGCTCGACTACTTCCGCGCCGCCCGCCGCGCGTTGCGCCGTGACGGCATCCTGGTGGTCAACGCCTTCGGCGGCACCGAGGCGATGGCCGATCTCACCGAGAGGCGCCAGATCGCGGCCAGCCAGGCGGTCGACGGCACCTCGATCGAGCGCTTCACCTACGAGTGGGAGCACGAATCGTTCAACGTCGTGGATCACCACATGGTCTGCCACATCCACTTCCGCTTCCGCGACCGCAGCGCGATCCGACGCGCCTTCAGCTACGACTGGCGCCTGTGGACGCTGCCCGAGGTCCGGGAGGCCATGCTCGAGGCCGGCTTTTGCCGCGCCGAGATCTACCTCGAAGGCTGGAACGAGAAGAAGAACGAGGGCGACGAGATCTTCCGCCGCCGTCGCTACTTCGAGAACCAGCTGGGGTGGCTGGCCTACGTCGTGGGGTTGCGCTGAGCGGCGCGCGCTCGAGCCGCTACGACGCGGCCCGGGTCTGCGAGGCCGAGCGCGTGGCCGCCACCTTCGCCACCTCGGCGGCGCTCAGGCCCTTGTTCTTCCGCCACGACACGCTCTCGAGGTAGGCGCGCTCGTACAGGCCGGAGAGATCCTCGGGCATCACCGGCCGGAACACCCCCTTGGGGCGCTCGGCCACGATCTTGGTGTAGAGCCCGAGCGCGTTGTACCCGGCCGCGTGAACGATGGGATGGCCGGGGCGCGGCTCCAGCCCGCGGCTCGGATTGGTCGTGAACGTGGCGCTGTTGCCGTTCTGGTAGTAGGTGATGAGGTCGAGCCACACCTCGACCTTGGGATGGATGCCGATCGCGGCGACGATGCACTCGGTGGGCTTGACCAGAAAGCGCACCAGCACCCCCGGCATCTCGCGGATCGCGAACAGCCCGCCCTCCTGGAAGCCCTTCGAGAACAGCGGGTCGGCGAAGCGCGGCACCGCCGGGTCGGACTTCCACGAGTGCAGGTTCTGGTGGACCAGCGTGATGCGGTCCGGAACGGTGGCGAGCGCCTGCCGGCCCACGTCCTCGAGCGCCCCCTTGACCGCGGCGCGCACGAACAGCATGAGGAAGAGCTTGCGCAGCAGCGGCAGCAGGCTCAGGCACAGCACCGCGAGCGCGATGGTGAGAACGACCTTCATGGCAGACCTTTCCTTCGCGCGCCGGGCGCGGTGCAGACGTGGGATTCCCCGGTCTGATTTTCGGCCGCAGGGCCGTGGCGCTTGATGCTTAAACGCGCGGGTGCGGGGGCCGATGGCGGGCCCGCCGACCGCCAGCGCTGCGGCCGGATCGCCAGGGGCTAGGGGTGGCCCGCGCCCGGGACGGGCCGGATCGAATGCCCGGTATGGCAGCCCACGCAGCGCACCTCGGCCCCGGGGGCGCCCGCGTTGAGGCCCGCGACGTGGGCCGGCCCATGGGCGGCGCGCAGCACGCGGCCCCCCGGGCCGACAAGCTGCTCGAAGAGCGGGAGGTCGGCAGGGAGGTCGGCTTCGTCCACGCGCCCGCCCGGCCCCACGAGCGCCTCGCGCACCAGCACCGCGCTGTCGCCGCCCCCGGCCCCGGGGCGGGCCAGCGCGGCGTAGAAACGAATGCGCGCCGAGTCGGCGCGGGGCGGGCTGCCCGGGGGCGCGAACACGTCGACGTTGGTGAACCGGAAGCGTCCGGGGCGCGCGAGCGCCTGGTCGAGCGTCTCGGGCGGCCGGTCGGCACGGGGCTCGGGCGGCGGGTGCGGAGCGTGCGTGGCCGGCGCCCGCGACACCACCGGTGCGGGATCGAGCTCGAGCGTCCCGGGCAGATCGACCACGCGCGCCTCGCCCCCGCCATCGGCGCCGATCAGCCAGATCCCGAAGTCCCCTCGCCCGCCCGGGTCGTAGGCGAACAGCACGCGGCCGTCCGGGAGCGCCGCGGGGGAGCACGCCGAGGCCGGGGCGAGGCCGCTCGGGCTGCCGTAGCCGGCGCGCGCGCCCGGATCGACGATCGCCCCGGCCAGCCGCCGCGCCGCGGCGTGGCCGCCCGGAAAGCGCTGGATCCCGGCGCCGCCGCTCGCCGGCCACAGCCCGGCGTTGGCGGCATAGACGCCGACGATCGAGCCGTCGGGACCGGGCGCCGGGGCGTAGCACATCGCCGCGATCCGGAGCGCCGGATCGCCGCAGGCGATGCGCTCGTCGCTCCCGTCGGCGGCGATCGACATCGCGTGCCACAGGCTCACGGTGTCACCGGGGAGGGCGCGCGCCGGATCGGTGGTGAGCCCGGAGGGGTCGCCCGAGGCGAGGTAGCGATTGTGCCACCAGCGCGCGAACACGATGCGCCCGGTGCGGGGGTCGAGTGCCGGGGTCTCGGCGCCGTTTCGCTCCGCGGTGATCCGCGTCGGCACGCCGCCCAAGCGCGTGACGAACAGGTTGGTCACCGGTCCGCCGCCGTACTGGGCGACCTGCGGGTAGCGGGTGCTGGCGAAGCACAGGGTCGAGTCGTCGAGCCAGCAGGGATCGAGATCGTCGAAGCGCATCGAGCCGGGCGGGTCGTCGCGCGTGGCCGGGACCGGCGCCGGGCGTGCGAGCGCGGTGACCCAGATGCGCCAGCCGCTGTCGGGCGGAGCGACGGCGGCGAAGGCTACGCGCCGCGCGTCGGGCGAGACGCTCGGCCGGCTCACGTCGGTGAAGCGCGCCGGCAGCAGCTCGCTGACCGTGCCGTCGGGCGCGCGCAGCATCAGGCGGCCGCCGGTGACGAGCGCGCGGCCCGCCGGCCCGAGCCCCGGGATCGTGCCGGGCGGAGCGCCCGCCGGCGGCGGTCGCCGCGACACGAACACGATCGCCGGCAACGCGCGCGCCGCGCCGTGGTGCGCGGGCGGCGACGGACTCGCGGGCGCGAGCAACACCAGCGCCGCCGCGGCGGATGTGATGGGTCCGGGACGCACGAGCCGATGGTACACTGCCGCGTCATGACGGAGATGCTGATCGTGTTCACGAGCTTCGGCAACGAGGAGGAGGCGGCGCGGGTGGTACGCACGCTGGTCGAAGAGCGCCTGATCGCCTGCGGCAACCTGCTTCCCGCCCGCTCGCTCTACCGCTGGGAGGGCAGCATCGCGGACCAGCGCGAGGTGGTGGCGCTGCTCAAGACCCGCAAGCAGGACTGGGCGGCGCTCATGTCACGCCTCCACGAGCTCCACTCCTACACCATCCCCGAGTGTGTGGCGGTGCGGATCGCCGCCGGGGCGCCCAAGTACATGGCCTGGCTCGACGCCGCGCTGGAGCCCGAGGCGTGAGCGCCCGCGGCGCCGCCGCCCTGGTGCTCGGCGTCGAAACCTCGTGCGACGACACCTCGGTCGCGGTGCTTGAGGGCGGTCGCACGCTGCGCGCCCATCTCATCGCCGCGCAGGACGTCCACCGGCTTTACGGTGGCGTGGTGCCCGAGCTGGCGTCGCGCGCGCATCTCGAGCTGTTGCCGCGCATGGTGACCGAGACCCTCGCCGCGGCCGGCATCCACGCTACCGATCTCACCGGGATCGCGGTGACGCGCGCCCCCGGGCTGGTGGGCTCGCTGGTGGTGGGGGTGGCGTTCGCGCGCGCCTACGGCCTGGCGCTCGGGATCCCGGTGGTGGGCGTCAACCACATCGAGGCCCACCTCCACGCCGCCACGCTCGAGTGCGGTCCGAGCCCGTTCCCGGCGCTGGCGCTGGTGGTCTCGGGCGGCCACACCGAGCTGGTCGAGGTGCGCGCCGTAGGCGACTACAGCTGGCTGGGGAGCACGCGCGACGACGCGGCGGGCGAGGCGTTCGACAAGGTCGCGAAGCTGCTCGGGCTCGGCTTCCCGGGCGGGCCGGCGATCGAGCGCATCGCCATGGGCGGGCGGCGCGACGCCTTCGACTTCCCACGCCCGATGCTGGATCAGCCCGGTTTCGACTTCTCGTTCTCGGGGCTCATGACCGCGGTCGCGCCCGCGGTCGCCGCCGCCGGGCCGCCGCCGCTGCCCGGGGCCCTGGTCGCCGATCTCGCCGCCTCGTTCCAGGCCGCGGCGATCGACGCCCTGGTCGCGCGCACCGAGCGGGCGTTGTCGGCGGTGCCGGCGCGCGCGCTGACGCTGGGCGGCGGCGTGGCGTGCAACGGCGAGCTGCGCCACCGGCTCACCGCGCTGTGCGCGGCGCGCGGCATCGAGCTGCGCGTGCCCTCGCCGCGACTGTGCGCCGACAACGCGGCGATGATCGCGCTGCTCGGCGCCTGGGCCCTCGAGCGTGGCGCTCCGCCCGCCCCCGATCTCGACGTGGTGGCCTCGCTCGAGGAGTCGGGGATCGGCGTCACCTAAGGGCGCTCGCGCGGGTCGCGCCCGGGGTCCCGGAGGCGGTTCTGCCGCGGGCCCGGGCGCCGCTCCCCACCGCGGCCCTCAAGATTCCCTCCCTGCGGCCGATAGAAAGCCCAGACGCAAACCCTTGAGCCACAGGCTCCCAATGCCCGGTGGGGCGTCGGGCGCCAGCCCCGGCGATGGATCGCGCGGGAGGGCGAGCGTTGGCGCGGCGGCGCTCGGCGCTGGGATGCGGGAGCGCCGCCGCTTCGTCCGTCATGCGCGCCACCCGTCGAGGCGGAGCTGCCGTGCCCAAGATTCGAGTCCTGGTCGCCGAAGACGAAACCAGCCTGCGTGACGTGCTGTGCCTGCAGCTCAAGAACGCCGGCTACGAGATCATCGAGGCCACCAACGGCGAGCAGGCGCTCGAGCTCGCCAGCCGCAACCTGCCCGACCTGGTGCTGCTCGACGTCATGATGCCGCGGCTCACCGGCTTCGAGGTGTGCGAGAAGCTGCGCGCCGCGTTTCCCACCCGCCACATCCCGATCATCATCCTCACCGCCAAGGCCGAGCTGCCCGACAAGGTCACCGGTCTCGAGGGTGGCGCAAACGACTACATCACCAAGCCGTGGGCGCGCAAAGAGCTGCTGATGCGCATCCGGAACGCGCTGGAGTGGAGCCGCCAGCAGCGCTCGGCGAGCCCGCTCACCGGACTGCCGGGCAACGCCTCGATCGACGACGAGATCAAGCGGCGCTTCGCCTCGGGCCGGCCGTTCGCGATGCTGCAGGCCGACATCGACTACTTCAAGGCCTTCAACGATCACTACGGCTACGCGCGCGGCGACATCGCGATCCAGACCCTGGCGCGGCTGCTGCTCGAGGCCGCCCAGCGCTCGAGCGGCGACACGTTCGTCGGCCACATCGGCGGCGACGACTTCGTGGTCCTGACCGATCCGGCCGCGGGCGAGCGGCTGGGGCGCGCGGTCATCGAGGCCTTCGACCGGGCGGTGCCGAGCTTCTACGACCCCGAGGACGTCACGCACGGCTACATCGAGGTCCCGAACCGCCAGCACGTGCCGGAGCGCTTCCCGCTCATGAGCCTGACCCTGGCGCTGGTCAACACCGAGCAGCGCCCGGCGTCGCACCTCGGCGAGCTCACCGACAGCATTCAGGAGCTCAAGACCCGCGGCAAGGGCATCGCCGGCAGCGTGCTGGTGAGCGAGCGGCGTTCCATCCAGGGTGGCGACAAGCAGGAAGACGCGGCGTGAAGCGCCAGGACTCCGGCAAGCGCGAGCCGAGGCGTGGTCCATCGACCGAGGAGCTGCGGCTGCGCGCCGAGCTCGACAAGCTGCGCCGCGAGGTGGCGCGCGGCAAGCAGGCCGGCGGCCCGGGCGGCCACGATGCGGCGGGGCTCCGGGCCCAGGTCGCCGAGCTGACCGAGACCAAGCAGCGCCTGTCGCGACTCTACTTCAAGCAGGTCGAGGAGAATCGCAAGCGCGCCCAGAAGCTCCACCAGATCCTCGGGAACATCGGCGAGGTCAACGCCGGGCTCGACCTCGACACCATGCTGCCGCGGCTCGCCGAGACCATCCGCGACACCATCGGGTTCCGGGTGGTGCTGATCCGGCTGCGCGAGCCCGGCACGTCGCGGCTCCGCGCTCGCGCCTTCGCGGGGCTCGACGAGGCGACGCGCCACGAGCTGAGCTCGACGGAGGTGGCGCTCGAGGATTTCCTGTCGTGGCTCAAGGAGGAGTTCCGGGTCAGCCACTCGTACTTCATCGGCCATGCCCACGAGTTCAACCGCACCCTGCCTGCCGGTCACACCTCCGATCTCGGGCCGCGCGAGGAGTGGGAGTGGCATCCGGACGACGTCCTGCTGGTGCCGCTGTTCAGCCGCGGCGGCGAGCCGGCGGGCTACTTCTCGGTCGACGATCCGGTCGACCGGCTGGTGCCCTCGACCGAGACCATCGAGATGCTCGAGATCTTCGGGCACCACGCCGTGGTGGCGATCGAGAACGCCCGGTTGTTCCACGAGACCGGGCGCTACGCGCGCGACCTCGAGGAGGCCGGCCGGCGCATGCAGGAGGTCCACGCGCTGCGGACCAACTTCGTCTCGACCGTGTCGCACGAGCTGCGTGCCCCGCTGACCGCGATCCGCGCCCACGTCGGGACCCTGCTCGGCTATTCCGAGGGTGAAATCCCCCATGAGCGGCTGACCCAGATCCTCGAGGTGGTGAGCGCGGAGAGCGACCGCCTGGCGCGCCTCATCGAGTCGATCCTCGACCTCAACCGCCTCGACGTCGGCACCCGGCGCGCCACCCGCCGGAGCGTCGATCTGGCCGAGGTGATCGAGGAGACGGTGCGACTGCTGCGCCCCGCCGCCGAGCTGAGGCAGGTCCAGGTCAAGACCACGGTTGAGGCGGCCGATACCCGGCTCAGCGCGGACCGCGATCAGATGAGGCAGCTGGCACTGCATCTGGGCTCGAATGCGATCAAGTTCACGCCCGCGCAGGGCGTGGTGAGCTTCGAGCTGAAAGGGGACGCGCGGGAATTGACGTTGTGCGTCGAGGACACCGGCATCGGGATCCCCGCGCAGGCGCTGGACCGGGTGTTCGAACGCTTCGACCAGGTCGACACCTCGCCGGGCCGGGCGCGAGGCGGTGTGGGGCTCGGGCTCGCGATTTGCAGGTCGATCGTCGACTCGCACGGGGGCCGGGTGCACGCCGAGAGCGAGCCGGGCCAGGGCTCGCGTTTCACCGCGGTGCTGCCGCGGCGGACCGCGCCGCGCGTGTTCGTGAGGCCGCGACCGGCGGTGAGGCCGGCGCTGGAGGAAGTGTTGAGAATGTCGGTCGAGATGGTGGCGGACGTCATGAGCGCCCGGGTGGTCTCGATCCTCGCGATCGAGCCCGAGGGCGATCTGGTGGTCGAGGCGGCGAGCGGGCTCGACGACGGCGTCGTGCGCGAGGTCCGGGTGAGCGCCGGCAGCGGCGTGGCGGGCTGGGTCGCCGAGCACCGCCATCCGGTGTGCGTGAGCCGCCTGCACGACCACGGCGAGGTGGCGGGCTCCGGACGCTCCCACTACCAGAGCGGAACCTTCCTGTCGGTGCCGCTCGAGGGCGAGGACGGGCCGCTGGGCGTGCTCAACGTCACCGATCCGTCCCACGGCGGCTCCTTCCATGCCGAGGAGTGCCACCTGCTGCTCCAGCTCGCCGAGCGCGTCGGCGCCGCGTGGCAGAGCGCGCGGCGCGCCGACGCGAGCCCCGACGGCAGCGGCCAGCGGCCGCTCGCGGACGTGACGCTCGAGCTGCGCGACGCGCTCGAGCAGGTCGGCGACGGGAACGGCTCGGCGGAGCGAATCAGCACGGCGCGCTCGCTGGCCCGCACCCTGGGGCTCACCGAGTCGGAGATCGGCGCGATCAGCTACGCCGCGAGCCTCGATGCCCCGACCGGGGACGGCCAGGGCCCGCCGCGCGCGCTCGAGTCGATGAGCATGTCGCGCGAGGTCGCGCTGTCCCAGCACGAATGGTGGGACGGCACCGGGTACCCGCGCGGCCTCAAGGCCGCGGACATCCCGGTCGGGGGGCGCATCCTCGCCGTGGTCGACGCGTTCGAGAGAATGACCGTGGGGCGGCCGCATCGCCCCGCGCGTACCAGGGAAGCGGCGCTCGACGAGATCCGCCGGCTGCGGGGACGGCAGTTCGACCCCGCGGTGGTGGATGCGTTCGAGCGGCTGCTGCCGCTGCTGGACGGAAGCCGCGAAACCCCGGCGCCCGAGCTCGGGACCGCCGGAATCGCCGACACAGGGAGGTGATCGAAGATGGCGAAGGGCAAGATCCTGGTTGTGGATGACGAGATCTACATCGTCCACATCCTGGATTTCAGTCTGGGGATGGAGGGCTACGAGGTCCTGACCGCGCTCGACGGCGAGCAGGCGCTCGAGAAGGCACGTGCCGAGCACCCCGATCTGATCGTGCTCGACATCATGATGCCCAAGCTCGACGGCTACGAGACCTGCAAGCTGCTCAAGGCCGACACGAACACCAAGGACATCCCGGTCATCCTGCTGTCGGCCAAGGGTCGTAACGTCGACCAGAAGATCGGCTTCGAGGTCGGCGCCGACGACTACATCACCAAGCCGTTCAGCCCGCGCAAGCTCGTCGAACGGATCAACGCGATCCTCGGCCAGTCCAGCACGCACCGCATGCAGGCCTAGGCTCTGACTGAGATGTCCCGAGACGATCTCAGTCAGAGCCTCGCCGGCGGCTGCTTCCTTCCGCGCGCACCCCTTGCGGTGCGCCCGGTCGAGCCGCCGGCCAGGACCTGACGCGGAGCACCCCGGCGCGCCCCCCAGGCGCCGGACAAATTCCGGTTGCCGTGCGCCGCGTCGCACCGCCATCATGGGCGCCGCGCCTGCCCGCGCACGCGCCATGTCCCTGCCCGTCAATCACAGCCCGGCCCCGCCCATGTCCTTCGCCCAGGTGGCACTCCCGCTGCCGGTCCGGCAGACCTTCACCTACCGCGTTCCGTCCTCGCTCGAGGCGCGCGCGGTGCCCGGAGTGCAGGTCCAGGTGCCGTTCCGCGGCCGGCCGCGACGCGGCTTCCTGGTCGAGCTGAGCGCCGCCACCGCGCTCGAGCGCGTCGCCGACCTGGGGGCGGTGCTGACCCCGCCGCTCCTCACCCCGCACCTGCTCGCGCTGGCGCGCTGGATCGCCGACTACTACATGGCGCCGCTCGGCGAGGTGCTCGAGGCCACGCTCCCCGGCGGCCTCGAAGGCTTCGCCGGCAGCCGCGCGCGCCTCAAGGCGGTCGAGGACGCGGTGATGGGGCTGGCCCTCCCCGAGCCGCACCGCCTGACCGGCGAGCAGCGCAGCGCCACGCGCGCGGTCGAGGAGGCGATCGCGGCCGGCGGTTTCACCCCGCTGCTGTTCCACGGCGTCACCGCGAGCGGCAAGACCGAGGTCTACCTGCGCGCCGCGGCGGCGGCCCGCGAGGCCGGCGGCCACAGCCTGATCCTGGTCCCCGAGGTGGCGCTGGGCGCCCAGGTGGTGGCCGCGTTCCGCGCCCGCTTCGGGCGCCGGGTGGGCGTGCTCCATTCCTACCTCGGCGTGGGTGAGCGGCGCCGCAACTGGGAGCTGGCGAGCCGCGGCGCGCTCGACGTGGTGGTGGGCGCGCGCTCGGCGGTGTTCGCGCCGCTCCCGAGGCTCAGGCTGATCGTGGTCGACGAGGAGCACGAGCCGGCCTACAAGCAGAGCGAGCAGCTGCGCTACCACGGCCGCGACACCGCGGTGCGGCGCGCCCAGCTGCTCGGCATTCCCATCGTGCTGGGCTCGGCGACCCCGAGCCTCGAGTCGCTCGCCAACGCGGCGCGCGGCAAGTACCGGCGCGTGCTGCTGCCGTCACGGGTCGGCGGGCGGCCGCTGCCGGCGATGCGGATCGTCGACCTGAGGCGCGAGGCCCAGGGCGACGCGCTGCTGTCGCGGCCGCTGCGCGCGGCCCTGCGGGCACGGCTCGAGGGCGGCGAGCAGTCGCTGCTCTTCCTCAACCGCCGCGGTCACTCCCACTACACCCAGTGCCGCGTGTGCGGATTCGTCCCCGGCTGTCCCAACTGCGACATCACGCTGACGCTCCACCTCGCGCCGCAGCGCGGGTGGCGCTGCCACTACTGCGACCACCGCGAGCCGGCGGGCCCCGCCTGCCCGAAGTGCGCGACCCCGTTCCTGCGCTACGGCGGGCCGGGCACCCAGCGCGCCGAGCGCGAGCTCGCGGCGGCCTTCCCGGAGGCACGGGTGCTGCGCCTCGATCTCGACGTGGCGCGCCAGAGCGGCGCCGCCGCCCGTGTGCTGCAGGGCTTCGCGCGCGGCGAGGCCGACGTGCTGGTCGGCACCCAGATGATCGCGAAGGGGCTCGACTTCCCGCGCGTCACGCTGGTGGGCGTGCTCGACGCCGACGTGGCGCTTCACCTGCCCGACTTCCGCGCCGCCGAGCGCACCTTCCAGCTCCTGGTCCAGGTCGCGGGCCGCGCCGGGCGCGGCAGCGCCCCGGGCGAGGTGTTCGTCCAGACCTGCACCCCCGATCATCCGGCGATCACCGCCGCCACGCTCGGCGACCCGTCGCTGTTCCTGGGCCCCGAGCTCGAGCAACGCCGCGAGGCGGGCTATCCGCCCTACACGCGGCTCATCACCCTGCTGGTCTCGGGCCGCGACGAGCCCGCGGTCGAGCGCGCCGCGGTGGCGCTCGGCGAGCGGCTGCGGCCCGCCGCCGGGCCCGCGGGGGTCACGGTGCTGGGCCCGGCGCCCCAGGCGCTGGCGCGCCTCAAGCGCCAGTACCGCTGGCACCTGCTGCTCAAGGGCCGCAATGCCACGGCGCTGCGCGAGGTCGCGCGCGCCGGGCTGGCCGCCGCCGAGAGCGACCCGCGTATCCGCGGCGTGCGGGTGGTCGCCGACGTCGATCCGGTAGAGGTGCTCTAGACCCGGCCCGGAAAATCGGCGCGACTGCGGGGCATCCCGGACCGGGCCCTAGTCAGGACCTGGCCGGCGGCACCGCACACCGTCGCGCCGTCGCGTCGTCGGGGGCGCCGGACGGCCGCCCGCTCCCGCTCCCGGGTCACCCCGGCCCGGGCCCCGCCGGGACGGGGCTTCCGCTTGACGCGCTTGGGGTTGCGCACCTAGATTCGGTGCGCTTTTCGGCCCCGGACCCAGGGTCACGGGGCTGGCATCATTCCCGCATCGAAAAGGGCGCTGACATGGCACCTCGATCCCCCTCCAACCGCCTCGCCTCGGGTGGCGCCGAAGCGGCCGCCGCGACCGCGCCGGCGGCGCGTGTCGTGACCTTCGACACCGTCCGCGACGATCCGCGGGTCAAGATCTACCTGCGCAAGGCCGACGAGGCCCTGGCCGAGATCGGCTATACCGAGCACGGCGAGCGCCACGTCGGCCTGGTGGCCCATATCGCCTACAACACCCTGAAGCGGCTCGGCTACCCGGAGCGCGAGGCCGAGCTGGCGGCGATCGCCGGCTACCTCCACGACGTCGGCAACGCGGTCAATCGCGAGCAGCACGCCCAGACCGGCGCGGTCATCGCGATGCAGATCCTGACCGCGCTCGGCATGCCGGACCTCGAGGTGGTGCGGGTCATGGGGGCGATCGGCAACCATCACGAGAACGACGGCGCCGCCATCAGCCCGATCGCCGCGGCGGTCATCCTGGCCGACAAGAGCGACGTCCACCGTACCCGGGTGCGCAATCCCGAGATGATCAAGTTCGACGTCCACGACCGGGTCAACTACGCGGTGCAGAAGAGCTTCCTCAACGTCGACGAATCGAAGAAGGAGATCACGCTCGAGCTGACCATCGACACCCAGATCTCCCAGGTCATGGAGTACTTCGAGATCTTCATGACCCGCATGCTGGCCGCGCGCAAGGCGGCGAACTTTCTCGGCACGTCGTTCGGCCTCAAGGTCAACGGCAACCGGCTGACCTAGAGGCCCGGATGAAGGAGGGAACCGTGAAGCGCTCGATCACGCTCGCCGCCGCCGCGCTGGCCGTGGTGGCGCTGGTGGGGGTGGCCCAGGCCCGCAATCCGCACTGCGCGGGCGGCATCCAGTACGTCTCGCAGGCGATGCACGACAAGGAGAAGGGCAACCTCGAGGACTATCGACGCGAGATCAACAAGGCGGTCGATCAGCTGCAGCAGTGCGCCACCGAGGATCCCAACGACTTCGAGGCGATCGGCTATCTGGGCTGGGCCTACGCCGAGGTCGACAGCTCGCGGCTCGCCGGCGAGGCATTCGCGAAGTCGATCGAGGGTCTCAAGCAGAAGGATCCCAAGAAGGTCGAGTGGGCCTCCCAGAACCGCGAGTCGTACTGGGCCACCGCGTTCAACGACGGCATCGCCAAGATCAACGCCGCCCAGTCGATCTATCTCGACTTCCTCAAGGAGCCGGCCAGCGACGCCGACAAGACCATGAAGGAGGAAGCGCGCAAGAACTACAACCTGGCGCTGACCTCGCTGACCCGCGCCTCGCTGCTCAAGCCCGGCGATCCCAAGACCATGCGCAACCTCGGCTCGGTCTACGCCTTCATGGGCCAGTTCGACGCCGCCGAGAGGACCTTCAAGGCCGGGCTCCAGGCCGCCCCCAACGACAGCGCGCTCGCGGTGTCGCTCAAGAGCGTGCGCTCCAACGCTGCCGGCCAGCTGGTCGACCAGAAAAAGTACGACGAGGCGATCGCCCTGTACGCCGAGCTCATCAAGTCGGATCCCTCGAACTCCGGGCTCCACCTCGGTCTCGCCGACGCCTACTTCAAGCGCGCGCAGTCGAAGAAGGGCGACGCGGCCAGGCCCGACTACAAGCTGGCCGGCGACGAGTACGCCGCGGCGGCGAAGTTCAAGCCCACCGAGGCCGACCTGCCCTTCAACGCGGCGCTGTCCTACCAGAACGGGGGCGACTGCAAGTCGGCCGAGCCACAGTGGCGTCAGGCGCTCAAGCTGCGCCCCGGCGACCAGGATGCGATCTCGGCCCTGGGCCAGTGCCTAGCCGACCTCGGGCAATACGACGCGGCGATCCAGTTGCTGTGGGACGGCGTCAATGCGTCGCCGAAGAACAAGGTGTTCCACCGCCAGCTCGGCTCGGTCTACACCAAGGCCGACAACACCGCGAAATCGAGCGAGGAGTTCATGATCTTCCTCGCGCTGGAGAACGGCCAGCCCAGCGCCGACGCCAAGGCGGCCGCCAAGTCCGCCAAGGGCGCGCGCGGCCAGACCTTCGCCAGCGCCGGCGAGCCCGACGAGGTGGTGCCGTGGGACTTGAAGGGCGACAAGATCGAGAGCTGGTTCTACTGGTCGAAGAAGCAGGCCTATCACTTCAAGGGCGACGTGCTCACGCTCAAGTCGGACTGGAGCGCCCCGGCGCTCAAGTCGGGAGGCGGCACCTCGGCCTCCGGGGCCGTGAAGAAGTAGCCGCGACGCCGCCCCGCGCGGCGCGCGCACCGGAACCGGCGTGAGCCCGCGACTCGCCAGCGCCACCGTGGCGGTGCTGGGCTACGGCCACCAGGGCGAAGCCCACGCCCTGAACCTGCGCGACGCCGGGACCGAGGTGGTGGTGGGCGCCCGCCCCGGGAATCCCGGCGTCGCGCAGGTTCAGGGCGTGGGC
>Ga0318553_10000367_pt1 | contig 14154 bp, 11 predicted proteins | sample GRESIP082b2f21_FD_203686 | JGI IMG/M metagenome (GOLD analysis project Ga0318553, IMG submission 203686) | Tropical soil microbial communities from Luquillo Experimental Forest, Puerto Rico - GRE.SIPMG.082b2f21 | ecosystem: Environmental > Terrestrial > Soil > Tropical forest > Bulk soil...
ACGGACAGGTCCAGGTGCGCGGCGCCGGGCGCGGAACCTCGAGCACGGCGTGCTCGCCGCATGCGCGGCACACGTGCGTGACGCGCCGCTCGACCGGCGCGCGGCCGGGCGATGCGCGCCCGGTCTTCTCGAACGTCAGGACGTAGTTCGCCTCCGCCGCGAGATCGATGCCGGTCGTGCGATGCAGCCAGGCGACCGCGTCCGTGAACGGACCCTGGAACGGTTTCGTGCGCGGATCGTTCATCCACGAGAACCCGGCCGGCACGCGCGCGAGCGCCAGCGGCTGAAACCCGCGCGCGGCGAACCGTGCGAGCAGACCCGCGAGGTCGAAACGCTGCTGGTGCTCGAGCCGCTTCCTGAACTTGCCGAGCGCGTACTTCGCGAAGTATCCCGCGAAGCGGTAGAGCCGGTCGTCGAACGCGGCCGCGCGCGGCACCGAGAGGTAGAGCGTCCCGCCCGGGCGCGTCACACGCGCGAGCTCGTCGCAGCAGGCCTCGAGCGCGGTCACGTGCTCGAGCACGTAGTGGCAGATCGTGAGCGTGAACGCGCCGTCCCGGAGCGGCAGGCGCGCGAGATCCGCGCGGAACACGGAGGCGTCAGGGCGGGGCGGCGGGGGCCCGGGCGGGAACTTGATGTCGAACGCGGTGATCACGAGATCCGCCCGCTGAGCGTAGTCGAACGATCCCGGACCGCAGCCGGCGTCCAGCACGCGCGTGCCGGGCGCCGCCGACTCGATCAGCTCCTGCAGGAAGAGCGGCGGCTCGGAGGCGGCGCGGACCGGCTTCCTGGCCCACGCGTCGCTCACGGCGTGACCTCCGCCGGCGATTTTCCGAGCAGCGCGTCCCACAACCCGCGCGGGATCCCGCGCGCGCCCTCGAGCCGCCCGTTCAGGACGAACCACGCGAAGAGCGCGAGCTGCTGGAGCACGAAGCCTGGCAACCAGGTCACGCGCCCGAGGCCCTGCGCGTGGCGCGAGAACAGCAGCCAGTTCGCGCGCAGGCGCTGGTACGTCTTCCAGCGGCTGGACTCCGTGGTCGTGGAGGACACCTTGTGCCACAGCCGCGCGGTGGGAACGAACAGCAGCGCCACGCCGAGCCGGCGCGCACGCAGGCTCCAGTCCGCGTCCTCGGCGTAGATGAAGTAGCGCTCGTCCAGCGGGCCGACGCGCTCCCACACCTCGCGGCGGGCGAGAATGCAGCAGCCGGTGAGATAGCCGGTCGTCTCGACGCTCCGGTACTGCCCGTGATCCTCGTCCCTCAAGCCGCGGTGCCCGCTGAATCCGAGCGCCGGCACGCAGCGGCCGCCCGCGTACCAGATGCGCGAGGTCGGCGGAGCGTAATAGATGAGCGGCGCCGCCGCGGCCGGTCCCTCGTGCTGCTCGATCGCCTGCATCAGCTTCTCGCACAGCGCGGGATCGGCTTCCGTGTCGTTGTTGAGCAGCATGATCGCGTCCGCGCCGCCCGCGATCGCGTGGTGCAGACCCGCGTTGTTCCCGCCCGCGAAGCGCAGGTTTTCGGGCAGCGCGAGCACCTCCGCCGCGGGAAACTCCGTTGCAATCGCCTCCGCCGATCCGTCACCCGAGCCGTTGTCGACGACGAGGACGTGGAGCGTCCACCCCGCCGGCGCGCGGCACAGCCGCAGCGTGCCGAGCAGCGCACGCGTGTCGCGGAGGCCCTTCCAGTTCAGCACGATGAGCGTGAGGCGCTTCATCCCGCCCCGCTCGTGGCGGCGCGCCAGGTGGAACGCAGCATCGCGAGCCCGAGCGCGAACAAGACCAGCGCGGCGAGCGCGAGCGGCACGGCGGGAAGCCCCGCGTAGGCGGCGTAGCACCACCAGAAGTCGAGCCCGAACAGGAGCCGGCTCTGATTCGCGGCGTCGAGCCCGATGCGCGTGTCGGACCGGCCACCGCCTGCTGCATCGCTGTTCGCGAGCAGCCGCGGCGCGCGGCCGGCGAGGTGGAGCGCGACGTTGCGGCGCAGCATCGACCAGTGTCCGAGGATCGGGCTGAAGCGCGGATTGAAGTGGCTGCTCTCCATGAAATGCGGGTCGTCGAGCGGGAGCGTGTACGGGTAGTCGCCGGCCTCCCGCATCTCGGCGCCGAAATAGATCCCGACGCCGCCGAGCGTGACGGCGAAGCCGAGCACGCCGAGCACCCACGCCGCGATCCGCGCGTCACGCCGGGTGCGGCGATCGCCCGGATTGTTGAGCGCGAACGTCACCGGCAGGAACGCGAGCGGCAGCACCGGAACGAGGTAGCGCGGTCCGAACGAGCCGTCGCCCGCCCAGTGCTGGAAGCGCCCGTACAGGACGAGCGCGAGCCCGATCGCGAGCAGCGCGCCCGCCGCCGCGACCGCGCGTGCCGCCGCGAGCGGGCGGTCGGGCGGATCGGGGGCGCGACGCGTCATTGCGCGCACGCCCGAGAACACGAGCCACAGCGCGGGCGCGAACCACAGCACGCCCTTTCCGGACGAGAACACGAGGCCGTAGAGCCCGACCCAGAGCGGCGTGGTGAACGCGGCCGGGGACGCCTGGGCGCCGTAGCCGGTCTCGAGCGGCGTTCCGAAGCGCGCGAAATCGTAGAGACCGTGCAACGCGAGCGCGACGGCGATCCCGGCGAGCGGCCAGCGCCATGCCGCGCGCGGCGCGCCGAGCAGCGGGGCGAGACACGCGATCGCGAGCGGCAGCACGCTGAGCTTCGACGCCACCGCGAGCACGAGTCCGACGGCCGCGATGCGCTCCGCGTGCGGCTCGCCCGCGCGCGCCCGCGCGGACCAGCCGAGCGCGAGCAGCAGCCCGAGCGCCTCGAGCGGCTCCGCCATGAAGCTCTTCGCGTACACCCAGAACGGCGTCGTGAAGCCGAGCAGCAGCGCGCCGGCGAACGCCGCGCCCCCCGACGCGCCGAGGAAGCGGCTCGTCGCGAAGCACGCGGCGAGCACGAGCGCGCCGATCACGGCGTTGAAGAACGAGATCACCGCGCGCGTCGCGAGCTCGCGCCGCGCCGGCGGCAGCGCGTGCGTGCCGAGCTCGGCGAGCGCGGTGAGCGGGAGCGCGAGCACCGCCTGCCCCGCCGCGTTCTTGCTGTAGAAGCGCCCGTCCCGTCCGGCGAGCGTCGCGCCCTCCGGAACGTCGAGGTGGCCGTGCAGCATCGCGCGCGACACTTCGAGCATCGTGACCTCGTCGCTCCCCACGATGCGACCGCCCCCGCTCGCCGCGAACAGCAGCGCGGCCGCGAGCGCGAGGCGCCACGCCGCACCCGGCGCGCGGCGCGGCGCTGCCGGCGGCTCGCTCATCGCCATCCCCGCCCCGGCGCGAGCGCGTCGACCAGCTCGAGCGTCTGCGTCGCGAGCGCATCCCACGAATGCGCCTCGCGCACGCGCTGGACGCCCTCGCGCAGCCGCGGCGCGAAGCCGCGCTCGAAGTAGCGCGCGATCGCGTCCGCGAGCGCGGCCGGATCCCCGGGTGGCACGACGAGTCCGGTCTCGTCCGGTTTCACGGTCTCCGCGAGCCCGCCCACGTCGGTCGTGATCACCGGGACGCCGAGCGCGTACGCAACGTGCGTGACGCCGCTCTGGGTCGCGGATCGGTACGGCAGCACGACCACGTCCGCGGCGCGGAACAGCGCCTCCACCTCGTCATCCGGCACGTAGCGCGACAGCAGGCGCACGGAATCGCCCGCCGCCGCCGCCTGCGCGCGCAGCGGCGCTTCGTCCTCGTAGAACTCCCCGGCCACGACGAGCGTCGCGTCCGGCCGTCGTGCGCGCACCGCCGGCCAGGCGGCGAGCAGCGTGTCGAGCCCCTTGTAGCGGCGCACGTAGCCGAAGAACAGCACCACGTCGCCCGCGAGTCCGAGCGCGGCGCGCGCGCTCTCCTTCGTGTGGCGCCCGCGATCGAACTGGGCGTACAGCGGATGAAGCACGCGCCGGCGCGGCGCTCCGGGCTTCAGACGATCGAGATCGCGTTCCACGCTCTCCGACATCACCAGGTAGCCGTCCGAATTGCGCAGCATCCACCGCGTGAGCACGCCGTCGAACGGACGGTGCTCGTGCGGAATCAGATTGTCGCACACCAGAACGACGCGTGTGCCGCGCCGGCGCAGCGGGCCGACCGCGGATGCGAACGACGGCGCGAAGAACGGAATCCACCATTTGAGCACGATCGCGCCGGGCGCGAAGCGCTCGAGCGCGGCCGCGGTCCTCCTCCAGCTCGGCGGCGCGATCGAATCGAGCGTCGCCTCGATCGGAAAGTCGGGGCGCCGCATCGCGGGATCGAGCTGGCTCTCGCCGGGGAACAGGAAGCCGGGGTACTGGCGCGTGAACGTCCAGCCGCGCACCTCGGCCCGCGAGCGCAGCGCGTCGCCGAGCAGCCCGAGGTACTGCGCGAGCCCGCCGCGCCACGGAGCGAGCGGTCCCAGCAAACCGACGCGCAATCGCGCTCCCGCCTCAGCGTGCGCTCGAGGACCAGGCGTGCAGCCCGCGTCGCTCGAACTGGAAGGGCACGACCTGGCCGCCGTGCTTCTCGAGCGCGGCCGCGACGCGATGACGGCGGTCGAAGCGCGTGAGCAGCAGGAAGTAGCCGCCGCCGCCCGCACCGGGCATCTTGCCGCCGATCGCGCCCTCCCTGCGCGCGAGCAGGTAGAGCCGGTCCACGTGGCTGTTCGAGATGCCCTCGTCGAGCCGCTTCTTGTGCTCCCACGCCTGGTGCAGCAGCTCCCCGATCGCATCCACCTGGCCGAGCAGCAGCGCCTTCTTCATCTCGAGCGTCTCGGCCTTGAGCTGGTGCAGCGCCTGCACCACGGGGCGCCGTCCCGACCGGTACGACGCGGTCTGGCGGTCGATGATGTGCGCCGACTGGCGGGTCTGCCCCATGTAGCAGAGCAGCAGCCGGTATTCGAGCTCGTTCAGCACGTCGGGGCGGATGCGCAGCGGATTCACGACCGTCGAGTCGCGATGGAATTCGATGAAGTTGAACCCGCCGAACGCCGCGGCGTACTGGTCCTGACGGCCGCCCGAGAGTCCGAGGTCCACGCGCTCGATGCGGTACGCGAGCTCGGCGACGTCGTACGCCGAGAGCGGACGCTCGAGCCACTGCGCGATGACGCCGAGCAGCGCGACCACGAGCGTGGAAGACGAGCCGAGGCCGGAGCCCGGCGGCGCGTCGGTGTGCACCCAGAGATCGGCGCCGCGCCGGACACGCATCGCCTTCACGACCGCCTTGATGAGATCGAGGCTGCCGTCGAGCCGCACGCGGCGCGGGTGGTCGTAGCGCGCGACGACGTCGTAATCGAGGCTCGCGAGCGTGAGACGCGAATCGCGGCGCGGCCGCAGCGAAGCGTACGCGTACTGGTTGATGGTCGCGGAGAGCACCATCCCGCCGTGCTCCTCGGGATACGGCGAGACGTCGGTGCCGCCGCCGCAGAACGAGAGCCGGAGCGGCGCGCGGGCGCGGTAGAACGTGCGTGCCGTCATGCGCCGAGCCGCCGCTCGGCCCGCTCGAGCCCCTCGGGCGTGCCGATGTCGTGGAACGCGCCCTGGATCGCGCAGCCGAAGAGCCGCCGCTCGCGCGCGATGGCCGGCAGGAGATCGCGCTCGAGCGAGGATTCCCCGGCCGGCAGTCGATCCCACACCTCGCGCGCGAACGCGTAGAGCCCGCCGCTCACCCACGCCGGGCCGGTGTGATCCGGATCCTTCTCGACGAAGCGCGTCACCCATCCCTCCGCATCGCGCTCGACGCGGCCGCGCGCGCGCGCGTCCTCGACGTGGAACAGCGCCACCGCCGCCGCGGCGCCGGACTCCCAGCGCGCGCGCTCCAGCTCCCACGCGTCGAACGCCGCGAGCGTGTCGCCGTTCATGACCAGCGTGGGCCCGTCCACGAACCGCGCAGCGAGCTTCAGCGCGCCCCCGGTTCCGAGCGGACGATCCTCGATCGAGTACGTGATCCGGACGCCGAAGCTCGATCCGTCGCCGAGCGCCTCCCGGATCGCCTCCGCCCCGACCCCGAGGCACAGCACGACGTCGCGCACCGCGCCGTGCGCGAGCCAGTCGAGCGTGTGCGCGAGGAACGGCCGGCCGGCGAGCGGGGCGAGCCCCTTCGGGAGCTCGCCGAAGCGCGGACGCAGGCGCGTGCCGAGCCCGCCGGCGAGCACGAATGCCTTCACACGCCCCCGTCCATGTTCCAGCGCCGCTTGACCGGGTACTCCGCGCGCGCGCCGAGATTCGCGATCATCTCGCCGAGCAGGCCCATCAGGATGAACTGGATGCCCACGAGCCCGAGCGCCGCGCCGAACAGCATGAGCGGCCGCACATGCATCGGCTCGCCGCCCGCCCAGCGCACGATGAAGTAGACGCCGATGCCGATCCCGAGCACGAGGAAGCCGAGGCCCACGCGTCCGAACACGTGCAGGGGCTTGAGAGCGGAGGTGGAGATGAACGCCGCGCTCATCAGGTCCAGGAATCCGTTCACGAAGCGCGACGCGCCGAACTTGCTGCGCCCGAACCGGCGCGCGCGATGGTGCACCGGCAGCTCGCCGACGCGGAAGCCGCGCCAATGCGCGAGCGCCGGCAGGAAGCGGTGGAGCTCGCCGTACACCTCGAGCGCCTCGGTCACCTCGCGCCGGTACGCCTTGAACCCGCAGTTGAAGTCGTGCAGCGAGATGCCCGAGACCGCGGAGGTCACGGCATTGAAGAGTCGCGAGGGCACGGTCTTCGTGAACGGATCCTGGCGGTTCTGCTTCCAGCCGGAGACCAGGTCGTAGCCGCCCTCCAGCATCTCGATCAGGCGCGCCATCTCGGCGGGATCGTCCTGGAGATCGGCGTCCATCGTGATGACGATGTCACCGCGCGCGGCGCGAAAGCCGGTCGCGAGCGCCGCCGATTTCCCGAAGTTGCGCCGCAGCGCGAGGCCGCGCACGCGCGGGTCGGCGGCCGCGAGCAGCTCGATCGCGCGGTCCGTGCCGTCGCGCGAGCCGTCGTCGACGTAGATCACCTCCCAGCTTCGCCCGAGCGCATCCAGCGTCGACGCGAGCTCGCCCTGGAGCGTCGGCAGGCTCTCCGCCTCGTTGAACGCCGGCACGACGACCGACACGCGCGGCGCGGATGAGGCGGCCCCTGGCATCGCGCTCACCGGCGCGCCTCCGCGTACACCCCGCGCGCCCAGTCCGCCTCGGCCTGGATGCCGCGGGCGATCGGGGTTTCCGGCTTGAAGCCGAGGTCCCGCTCGATGCGCGTCGCGTCGGCGCGCGTGCGGAGCGGATCGCCGGGTGGGCGCGGCTCGAAGCGCAGGTTCGCGCGCGCATCGAGCGCCTGCTCGAACAGGCGCACCGCCTCCAGCACCTCGACCTGCGATCCGCCGCCCACGTTGTACACCGCCTGCGGCGCGGCGCGCTTCCAGGCGCGCAGGTTCGCCTCGATCGCGTCGTCGATGAACGTGAAATCGCGCGACTGTCTGCCGTCGCCGTAGATCGGGATCGGCTCGCCGCGCAGCAGCGCGCGGCAGAAGCGATGGAACGCCATGTCGGGGCGCTGGCGCGGGCCGTACACGGTGAAGTAGCGCAGCGCCACGACCGGCATCTGGAAGTTCCGGGCGTAGAGCAGCGCGAGATGCTCGCCGGCGAGCTTCGTCACCCCGTACGGCGAAAACGGGCGCGGCAGCAGCGCCTCGTCGGTCGGATAGCGCTCGGCGTCCCCGTACACCGACGACGACGATGCGTAGACGAAGCGCTCGAGCGCGCCGCTCCGGTAGCGCTCGAGCAGGCGTTGCGTCGCGAGCACGTTGTGGCGCACGTAGCCCGCGAACTCCGCGCCCCACGAGGCGCGCACGCCCGGCTGCGCGGCCTGATGGAACACCACGCTCACGTCGGGCAGCGCGGCGAGATCGGCGGCCGCGAGGTCCAGCTCGAGCAGGCGGAAGCGCTCCGCGGCGCGCGCGCGCGCCAGGTTCGCGTGTTTGAGCGCGGGCTCGTAGTAGTCCGTGAAGCAGTCGACGCCCGTCACCCGCACGCCGTCCCCGAGCAGGCGGTCGACGAGATGCGAACCGATGAATCCGGCGGCGCCGGTGACCAGCGCGTGCGGCTCGGACATGCCACTCCCCCGCGGATCAGGGCAACGTCGGCGAGGGCGGTCGCGGCATCGGATTCGGCCGGACGGCCCCCCCGTGCATCTGCTGCTGCTCCGTGTCGAGCAATTCGCGCGCCGCCTCGTCGGTCGGGTGCGCGTTCACCCAGCGTTCCAGGTAGCCCACCGCGCGCTCGCGCTGGCCGAGCTGCTTGAGCGAGTAATAGGCGGCGTAGTAGGCGTTGTTGTAGCCCGGGTCCGCGAGGATCGCGGCGTCGAATTCGTGCACCGCGGGCTCGATCTTCCCCTGATAGATCAGCGTGACCCCGTAATAGTAGTGCGCCTCGGGATTGCCGGGCGCGCGCAGCGTGAGCTGGCGGAACAGCTCGACGGCGCGCGCGGTGTCGCCCTTGTCCATGTAGAACCCGCCGAGCGGGATCAGCACCTCGGTGTAGTCGGGGAACATGCGCGCCACGCGCTCCATCTCCGCGATCGCCTCGTCGATGTGGCCGGCCTTGCGCGCCGTCACCGCGAGCTGCATGTGCGCGGCGGCGTAATTGCGCGACAGCGTGGAGGCGTTCTCGTCCTTGTAGACCGTGGTGTCCCACGTGCCGTCGGCGAAGAACAGCCCGCGGTACTTGAAGTCGTGGTAGAGCGATTTCCGCGTCACGGCCACGTCGATGTCGGAATGCAGCGTGTCGGGATTCACGCGGTACACCAGGCCCTCGAGCGTGAAGTTCTTGTCGAACCCCATGTGCTCGGGGACCGTCACCGCGAAATAGGGCTGCTTCTTCCAGCCGGTCGGGGTGCGATCCTGCTCCATGATGTGCGCCACCATGAACTGGTTCGTGTAGAGCAGGTGGCCGAGCGAGTCCTGCACCGCGCCGGCGCCCAGCACCTTGATCGTGCGGTCGTCGAGCGCAATCGGAATCTTCGGTTCCTCGTCGCGCAGCTGCTGGATGTACCAGTCCGTGTTCAACAGGCTCAGATTGATGACGCGCACGTCCTTGCGGAAGTTCTCGACCTGCTGCATGTACCAGAGCGGGAACGTGTCGTTGTCGCCGTTCGTGAAGACGAAGCTGTTCGGCGCGAGCGGCTCCAGCATGTTGTAGGCGTAATCGTGAGCGACGAAGTTCCCGCGGCGGTCGTGCGTGAACCACAGCGTGCGCATCACGAGGAACGGCTGCGCGACGAGGACGACCACGCCGAGCGCGGTGGCGGCGCGGCGCAGGCCGCCGGCGCTGAACGAGTCCTGGATCCAGCCGAGCAGCCAGGTCACGCCGAGCCCGATCCAGATCGCGTAGATGTGGTAGCCGGTGGTGAAGAAGTAGTCGCGGTCGCGCACCTCGTGATCCGTGAAGTTCAGGAACAGGATCATCCCCACGGTGGAGAATGCGAGCAGGATCCCGGTCGTGTACCACGACACGCGGTTCCTGCGTTGCCACCAGCCCCCGATCAGCCCGAGCAGCAGCGGCAGCAGCGAATCGAGCACGGACGGCTCGCCATGCGCGGCGTTCGGGGTGGTCGGGCGCGCGGTCGGGAACAGCGTCCACTGCCGCTTCCAGTAGCGCCAGAACTCCTTGTCGAGCTGGGCCGACCAGGGCCCGCGGCGGCGGAACATGCTGGTCTCGCCGTACTGCTTGCGCTCGAGCAGGTAGCGCAGGCTGTCCCAGTTCGAGGGATTGCCCTCGTTGATCGCCGGGTGCTGCACCGCGCGGATCGGCAGGAACAGGTGGGTCGAGTACCCGACCACGATGAGCGCGAACGCGAGCGCAATGACGCGCGCCTCGCGCGCCTTCGGCCACATCACGGCGAGCGGCATGAGCAGCGCGACGGCCGCGATCGTCCCGGTGACGAGGTCGAAATTGCTCGAGCCGAACGCCGGGATCAGCGCGATGATGCCGCACACCGCGGAGATCGCCCACGCCCAGGCGGGCAGCCGCTTCTGGATCGCATAGACCGCGTACGTCACGACCGACAGCACGAGCATGATGCCGATCATGCGCTCCATCCCGTACGTCACCCCGAGCACGGACAGGATCGGCATCGCGAGCATGACCGCGACCTTGCGGTCCACGAGCGCGACCAGCAGCATCAGCGGCAGCCCCATCATGCCGACGCCGAGGTGGAGCCCGACGGAGAGCCACATCACGTAGATGCAGAGCAGGAGCGGCCCCACGCTCGGGCGCCGCTCGTGCGCCTCCCACCACTTGAGGCCGAGCCAGAACACCAGGATCTGGCCGAGGCTCATCATCGAATAGACCTCGGCCTCGATCGCGTTCTCCCAGAAGTTGTCGGAGTACGCGAGCAGCAGCGCGGCGACCACCGCGCCGATCTGCGCCAGCCATTCCGCCGGGATCCCGCCCGCCGGCTCGCGGGCCGGCTCCGCGGGCGCCCGGCCGGCGTCCTCGCGCTTCTGCGGGACGGCCGCGGCGGCCGGCGCGGCGGCCGGCCCGCCGCTCTGCGGGCGCCCCTGCGCGAGCCGGATCAGGCGCAGCGCGGTGAGGTACGTGAGCATCACCGCGAGCGCGGAAGCCAGCGCGGACAGCGCGTTCACGCGCTGCGCGATCGTCGCCCAGGGCACGAGCGTGAACAGATGCCCGATCAGCACGTAGAACGGCGTGCCGGGCGGATGCGGGATGCCGAGAATGTTCGAGACGGCGATGAATTCGCCGGAGTCCCAGAACGGAACCGTGGGGGTGAGCGTGATGAGGTAGACCGACGCGGCCAGCAGGAAGACCACGACCGCCAGCGCGGGCGTGGCGCGCTTGCCCGTTTCGTTCAAGGAGTCCTCCGTCGTTCCCGGGCCAGAGCCCGCCGTCGGGGAGTGCGGACCAGGAAGATCAAGCCCCCGAGCAGGCTCACCGCCACCGCGACGAGATAGGTCGTGAACTGCAACGCGAATGCCTGCGTGCGACCCACACCGATCAGGCCGAACAATACCACCCCTGCGCCCTCGCGCAGTCCGATGCCGTTCAACGAGATGGGCAGGGAGACTATCACCGCGAGCAGCGGAACGAAAAGAAAGAAGTAGGCGAGCGGAATGTGCAGCCCGAGCGAGCGCGCGACCAGGACGTGCACGGCGATGCGCGAAACCTGCACGATCAGCGCGACGGCGACCAGCCGCAGCATGAGGCCGCGCTGATCGCGGAAGTCCGCGAGCCGCGCCGCGAGATCGTCGAGGTGCGGCTTGAGGCTCCCGAGCCCGATCCGCGCGAGCACGCGCTCGAGCGCGGGCAGGAGCCCGGGGTGGAACACCGCCCAGATCATGATGACGCTGAACACGAAGAACCCGACCAGCGCGAGGTACGCGAGCGTGAGGTGGAACCGGTCGATCGCCGGCAGCGTGGTGACGAGCGCGAGGCCGGCGAGCGCGACGGTGCCCACCATGCGGTCCATCAGCACGGTCGAGAACGCGGTCGCGGGCGTGGTATCGTAGCGCGTCGCGTCCGCGATGCGCACCAGGTCGCCGCCGATGTTCGCGGGCAGGAAATTGTTGAAGAACAAGCCGACGTGGTAGTAGGCGCACACCTTCCAGAACGGGATCTGGATCCCGACCGCGGCGAGCAGCTGGTCCCACTGCCAGGACCCGAGCACGTTGCTCGCGACCAGCACGAGGAACGCGGCGACGAGCCAGGGGCGCGAGGCGTGCGTGAGCGCGCTGGCCACGCTCGAGAACGGGATGCGCGCGAACAGGAACGCCATCAGCGCCACGCTCAGGAGCACCTTGAGCGAGAGCACCAGCGCGCCCTTCCACCCCGGACGCTGCGCGCTCACGACAGCGCCTCGGCGGCCGCGAGCGGCGCTCTGAGGTCGCGCGCCCCGGCGAGCAGCGCGTCGAGCGAGCGCCGCGCGCAGTCCGGCCAGGTGAAGCGCGCGGCCCACTCGATCCCCCCCGCTCCGAGCGATTCGCGCAGGGCGCGGTCCTCGATCACGCGCAGCAGCGCCGCCGCCATCGCTTCGTCGTCGTCGTACGGCACGAGCAGTCCGGTGCGCCCGTCGCGCACCGAGTCGCGCAGCCCGGGACTGTCGGCGGCGACCACCGCGGTGCCGCACGCGCCGGCCTCGACAACGGTGAGCCCCCAGCCCTCCTTCGGCGAGGGCTGGACGAGCGCCCACGCCTGCTGCAGCCGGCGCACCTTCTCGGCGCGCGGCAGGAAGCCCAGGAAATCGACCGCATGCGCGATGCCCGCCGCCTCTGCGGCGCGGCGCAGCGCTTCGGCGTGCGGCCCATCCCCCACGACCTCGAGCCGCGTGTCCGGCCGCCGCGCGAGCACGCGCGGCAGCGCGCGCAGCACCCAGTCGAGTCCCTTGTAGCGGCGCAGGCGTCCGACGAACACGAGCCGTGGCGTCACGCTCCGCGCCACGGCCGGATCGGGGCGGTAGGTGGCGTGATCCAGGCCGCAGTGCACGACCGCGACCTGGCCGCGCGGGATGCCGCGCGCCGCCAGGTCGTCGCACGTGCTCTCGGAGATCGCGAGGAAGCGCGAGCCGCGGTACACCCACGGGATCAGCGCCTCGAGCGCGACCACGTAGAGCGCGAACGGCAGCGGCGCCTCGCGGAACGCGGTCGAGCCGAACAGGTGCGGAACGATCGCCGCGACCGGCGCGTCCGACCACCACGGCGTGAGGCACGGCACCTTGTTGATGTCCTCGACGACGAGGTCGGGCGGCACGTCCCGGAACTCGCGGCGCAGCACGCCCGGGATCAGCCAGTTGAAGTTCCACCACGCGCCGCGCCGCATGACGCGGATGCCGCGGTACTCCGCCTCCGGCGAGCCGCCCGGGAATCCGCTCGCGAGCCACGTCACGCGCAGGCCGCGCCGCACCGCCTCGACCAGGATCTCCTCGAGGTGCAGCTCCGCGCCGCCGGCCTCGGGATGCGCGGGATCGCGGAAGTTCACGGCCAGAAGGTGCGCGCTCACGGCTTTTCCGCCACCGTCCCGATGACGTGCGCGAGGTGGAGTCCGGCGCGGCTCGCGAGCAGGCGCGCGCGCAGGCCCTCCCACGCCGCGTTCCAGCCGCGCGGCCCGCGCGGATCGAGCGGCAGCGCGACGCCGAGCCCGCGCTTCAGCACCTCGCGCGTCGCGCGGTACCAGAGCCCGGGCACCATGAACTCGCCGTACGTGCGCTTCACCCGCAGCCCGGCGCGCGCGAGCAGCGCTTCGAGCGCGCCCGGGGTGAACTGCGTCTCCCAGCCCGCGAACCACGCGTTCACGAGGATCAGTGCCTGTTTCATGATCGTGTAGCCGTGGAACGTCTGCGGCACGTCCACGATCACGCGCCCGCCGTGCGCGGTGACGCGCGCGTTCTCGAGGAGCAGCGGCAACGGATCGCGGAAGTGCTCGAGCAGCCCCTGATGGAAAAGCACGTCGAACGTGCCGTCGCGGAACGGCATCGCGAGCGCGTCGGCCTGGACGAGCGCCACGCTGATTCCGCGCTCCATCGCCTGGCGGCGCACGAGCGCGAGCGAGGCCGGCGAGTAGTCGAGCACCACCGCGCGCGCGCCGGCCACGGCGAGCGCGAGCGTGTCACGCCCCGAGCCCGCGCCCACCTCGAGCACGCACCGGCCCTCTACCTCCAGCTCGGCGAGCACCTCGCGCGCGAGGCGCCCGCCCGTCGAGTACGTGCGGTCGAGATCCGCGTGGCCCTTCCAGTAGGACTCCCAGTGCTCGAGCGTGGAGGCGCGCCGCGCTCCGGCGTCGCTCATTTCATTCCCCCCAGCGCAGCCGTTCGGCGAGGAACGGCGGAAGCCCGGCGGCGCGGATGCGGTTCATCGCGCTCTCGAAGTCGTACTCGAGACGCACGTGCTTGAGCGTGCGCTCGCGATCGTCGTACAGCACGTACGCGGCGCGCGGATCGCCGTCGCGCGGCTGCCCGACGCTGCCCACGTTCACGAGGTAGCGCCGCCGCGCGCCCATCTGGATCTCCTCGCTGCGCGTGTAGCGCGCGCGGCCGTTGTCGAGCTCGAACGCGCCCGGGAAGTGCGAGTGCCCGATCAGCACGAGCGGCTCCTGGCACGCCGCCATCTCGGCCTCGGCGTCGGCCGGGGACAGCACGTAGTTCCAGTCCCCGGGATCGATCGGCGACGCATGCACGAGCAGCG